>Ga0187776_10000505_pt1 | contig 18740 bp, 16 predicted proteins | sample 0216_BV02_MP12_2_FD_132426 | JGI IMG/M metagenome (GOLD analysis project Ga0187776, IMG submission 132426) | Tropical peat soil microbial communities from peatlands in Department of Meta, Colombia - 0216_BV02_MP12_20_MG | ecosystem: Environmental > Terrestrial > Soil > Wetlands > Peat | place...
ATCTCGCGAATCCATTTCGACACACCGAGGCGGGTTCGCTCGCTTCCGGCGCCGGTGTGGGTCTCACACGGCGATCGTGATGTCGTGGTCCCCGTGCGCATGGGCCGTGAGGTCTTCGCCGCCGCCGAGAACAAGGGCGAGCTCCTGATCGTCCGCGGCGCCGGACACAACGACGTCGCCGAGGTCGGCGGCCCGGCGTACTGGTCCTGGCTCGACCGCGCCGTCGAGAGCGGCGCGTCGTCGGACGCCGGCGCTACTCTCGGCGCTGTAGCAGAAAAGCGATCGGCACCTTGATCGATTCGCCGATCGCGTACTTCAACGACTCTCGCCAGCTCGTCGCAATGGGACTGGTCCTCGTCGGCGAGGCGTACGGCGTGAGGCCGTAGCGCCGCGCAAGGATCGTCAGCCGCAGCATGTGGAAAGGATCGCTCACCAGAATCACCGTCCGCGACGGCTCCGCATCCATCAGCGCTGCGACGTGTTGCAGCGACTCGACCGTCGATCGACCAGCGTTCTCGATCATGATGGCTCGCGGTGCCACGCCGCGCTCGATCGCGTATCGCTCCGCCACGGCGGCTTCGCTCGTCGTGTCGCGGTCCCCGGGGCCGCCCGTGAAGATCAAGCGCGGCGCGTAGCCGCTGCGCCAGAGGTCGATCGCGTGATCGACGCGCGCGCGGAGCACCGGCGACGGGCGCCCGCCGTACTGGGCCGCACCCATCACCACGATCGCCGCGACCGGGCGGGCCGTATCGCGATTCCCCCACACGTAGACGCCGACGAGCGAGAGCACCCACCCGGCGATCATGAGAAGGCTCACCAGCCAGCCGAGGCGCCACCAGTTCGCACGTCGCGGCGGGAGCATGGATCGAAGAAACTAGAACGCGCTCATCGACATCGCGCACCGCCCCCATGCTTCTGCGGACTGCCGCGGCCGGTATTCTGCCATGCGCGCGAAAATAGTAGTTTGCGCGCCATGGACACCACCCCCGGCTTCCCGACGCTTCGTCTCGTGTCGCATCCATTGGTTCAGCACAAGCTGAGCATCCTCCGCGACCGCGAAACGCCGACGAAGATCTTCAAGGAGCTCGTCGACGAGATCGCCATGCTTCTCGCCTACGAGGCGACCAGCGATCTCGTGTTGGCGGACGCCGTCGTCGAAACGCCGCTGGAGCGCACGACCGGACGACGGATGAGCGGCAAAAAGCTCACGCTGGTGCCGATTCTGCGCGCCGGCCTCGGGATGGTCGAGGGGATCTATCGGCTTGTTCCGGGGGCGCGGGTCGGCCACATCGGTCTCTATCGCGACCACGACACGCTCGAACCGGTCGACTACTACTTCAAGGTCCCCGGCGACGCCTCGGAGCGGGATTTTTTTCTGCTCGACCCGATGCTCGCGACCGGCGGCAGCGCCGTGGCGGCCGTCTCGTCGCTCAAGCGCGCCGGCGCCACACGAATCCGGTTCATGTGTCTCGTCGCCGCGCCGGAGGGCGTTCGCCGGCTGGCGCGCGAGCACCCCGATGTGGTCGTCTATTGCGCGTCCCTCGATCGTGGTCTCAACGAGCAGGGTTACATCCTGCCGGGACTCGGCGACGCCGGCGACCGTCTGTTCGGGACACGCTAGCAGAACGCGCTAGCGCGCTTGCAGCGGTCGCCGTCGGGCTGTCACGCCGTCAGCTGAACCATTCGCGCGGACAGTCGCGCTGCTGGTCAGCTGCTTCCACGATCCACTGCTGGGCATCCGTGTCCACGATCTCGGACCGGACGCGGTCGAACCACGCCTCGGCGAGGGCGATGTCGCCGACGCGCCGCCACAATTCCCCGACCAGATAGCTGATCACGGCTCGCTCGTCGCGCGGGACGCCGTCGAACGCGCCGAGCGCTTCCTCGAACTTCCAGGCCGCCTTTCGCCGGTAGAAGCGCTCGGCTTCCGTGTCGCCCTCGTCCACGCAACACCAGGCCGCGCGGAGCAGAAGGTCGGCGACGTGGCGCGGCTCGGCGCCCTGCCACTCAGCCACCTTTGCGGCGGCCTCGTATTTCTCCGAGCCTGTGCGCGTGCCGGTGCTGATGGCCGGCGCGAGCTCGGACCAGACTCGCTCTTTCAGAATCGGCGATACGTCGGCGCCGTCGGTAAAATCACGATCGGCTCCCGAGTAACCGCAGCGACTGCATGTGTGGATGAGGTACGGCAACGGCTGTGTTCCCGCCGCGCGCTCGTGAAAGTCGGTGCGCTTCCCGCCGAACGAATTCGTCGACACCACCGTCTGCGAGCGGAAACGTGTCTCGCAGATGGGGCACTGAAGCTCTATCTGCTGCAGCGTGGTCATCGGTTCATCCCCGCCGTCTCGTCGGTCTTTCCAAAAGTGAAAATGGGAAGAACTGTGCCACGCATCGCCGCCCTCTCGACTCTTGTTCGCTTTTCACATCGCCACTATCATTCCGCGTCCGTCGAAAACGTCGCGCCGCCTTCCCGCGCCCGGTCGAATGCTGATCAACCTGCTACCCGACTTCTTCGCCGTCCTCGATAGCACCGACCGACAAGCCGCGTATCAGCGCTACTTCAACAGCCACCGCAAGATCCTCGAGCCGTACTGGCACAATTATGTGATCGATCCCGACGGTCCGCACTACGTGGACATCGTGCGATCGACCGTTGCCGCGGCGCGTCCCGATCTGAGAGCGATGCTCGAGCGCACCGATGTGGTGTCGCTCGCGCGCAACACCGAGCAGCAGTGCCGCGAGCTGCTTGCAATGGATTGTGACGTCGACGTCGTCCTCATGGTCGGCGTCGGTGCCGCCAACGCCGGAGAGCTGGTCGTCGACGGTCGCGGCATCGCCTTCGTGTGCCTCGAGCACTTCACCGGCCAGACCAACGCGCAGACCCAGGGGCTTGGCCTCGACCCTGAGCTGATTCCGCTCTGGCTGGCGCACGAGATCACGCACGTCGTCCGCTACACGTCGCCAACCAGCCGCAGCGAACTGCGTGCCGTCGTCAGCGATGCCGGCGGTTACTACTCGTACTGGGATACCGGACGCCGGACACCGCTCCGCGAGCTACTCGTCAACGAAGGCCTCGCCATCCATGCGTCGCGCCTCGTGAGTCCTGGGCACGCCGCGTGGGAATACTTCGGCTACGCCCGTCGGCAATACACCGACGTTCGCCAGCTCGAATCGGTGCTGACGCGCACCGTCGCCGGCGACCTCGATCGCGCCGGCCTCGGACTTCGTCTTCGATACCTGTCCAGTGGCATGAGCGATGAAGCGCGAACGGTCGACCGCTACGTTCTGCCCGAGCGAGCCGGCTATTACATGGGCGCGCGACTTTGCGAGCCCGCCATCGCCGCGAACGGACTCGCCTGGGCCGCTCGAGCGAGCGCCATGGAGATTGCCGCGCTCAGTCACGCGGCCGTGCTGACGGCCTAGCGTCGATTCATTTTCCCACACAGAAGCGCCGGAAGACTTCGTCCAACACGTCTTCCACGTCCACCGCGCCGATCAAGTCCTCCAGCGTCGTCACCGCTTCGCGAAGGTGAACCGCGGCGACGGGCGCCGGGAGTTCGCGCTCGCGCCACGCGTCTCGAAAGGAGCGCACTTCGTCGAGCGCCCGCCCCACCGCGTAGCGATGCCGCTCGCGTGTGAGAATCGGGGCGTCCATTTGGAGCTCCGCCTCGCCCGCGGCCAGGCGCGCCACCAGCCCGAGAAGAGGCTCCAGCCCGACGCCGCTCTCCGCGCTCGCCGCGACGCTGTGAACCGCGCGCGTGGCGGCGAGAGCCTCCGCGAGCTCCTCGCCCGTCGGCGGAACGACGTCGCTCTTGGTGCGAACCGCGACGATTGGCGCGGTCGCCCGCCCCGCCAGCGTCGAGCCGATCGCGCGCAGCGACTCGGTGCTGTCGCCGCAAGCGAGTATGACCGCTGCGCGGGCGACGTATGACGCGCTGACCTGCACGCCAAGCCGTTCGACGGGGTCCACCGCATCACGAATGCCCGCCGTGTCGACGAGTCGAATCGGCAACGCCGGCGTGTCGACGACCGCTTCGATGGCGTCGCGTGTCGTTCCTGGAATGTCCGTGACGATCGCTCGACTCTCGCCCAGCAATGCATTGAAGAGCGACGACTTCCCGACGTTCGGCGCGCCGGCGATCACGACGAGCGCCCCCTCGCGCACCAACTCGCCGGTTCGCGCGGTGGCGAGCAGCCCCGAGAGCGACGCGATCACCGCGTCGGTCTGCTGGAGAATTCTCGCCGGCGCGACGGGGCCGTCGTCCTCTTCGGGAAAGTCGATGTCGTAGGCGATCAGAGCTTCGAGGGCGATCAACTCTGCTCGCAGCGACCCGACGCGACGCGTCAAGCCGCCGTCGAGTTGGCGCAGCGCGACGGATTGCGCGGCGCGTGAGCCCGCATCCACGAGGTCGCCGGTTGCCTCGGCTTGGAGAATGTCGAGTTTTCCGTTGAGAACGGCGCGGCGCGTGAACTCGCCTGGTCTGGCGAGCCGGGCGCCGCGCGCGATCAGTGCGGCTACGATGGTCGCCGACACCACCGCGCCACCATGCGTCATCAACTCGAGCGAGTCTTCCCCGGTGAACGACGCCGGTGCGTCATACCTGATGGCAATGACTTGGTCGAGGGTCGCGTCGGATGAATCGTGAACGCGCGACAGCGTGGCCGTGCGCGCCGTGGCTGGCCACGGGTGGAGCGCGCCCCGTCCAATGTCGTGCGCCCTCGAACCCGACAGGCGCACGATCGAAAGCGCGCCGCGCCCGGGCGCCGTGGCCGGGGCGACGATGGTTTCCGACGACTCGATCAACCGAGGGTGCGTGTCGCGTCGCCCGGCCGGCGGCGTCGTCACGCCCGCGCATCTCCGGACACGTCGAGCGACTCGCCCGGCTCGATGATTCGAACGCCAGCGCGCAGCGGATGGCGCTCGACCGCGGCCCGCAACCGCCGAATCGCATCGTGCGCCGTCGCCGTCACGTGTCGGAACGTCCCCCAGTGATACGGCATGAACAGGCGCGCCCGCAGGCGCTCGAACAGCTCGAGCGCGTCGTCGTGTGTGAGATGCCCGCGGCGGAACCCCGGCTTCCACCACGGTGCGTAGCCGATGGGCAGCATCGCAAGGTCGAGCTCTTGCCCGCGCTCCCAAAGCACCCGCTCCACCAAGCCGTGCGTATCAACATCCAACGCCGTGTCGCCCGCGAAGAACGCCGTCGTGTGACCGGCGTCGATCAAGTACATGTTCGCGGCGCTCCGCCAGCGATCAAAACCGTACCGATTCCCGCGGTGCGTTGCGGTCGCCGCGTGCACGCCGACCGACGCTACGTCAAAGCGCTCGCCGGGCCCCACGGAGACCGCTTCGCGATAGCCGAGGCGGCGAAGCCAGTCCGCGACCGCCGGCGGCGCGACGATCGGAATGCCGGATGAAAGGCGGTCGAGCGAATCGAACGAGAGATGGTCGGCGTGCGCGTGGGTCAGCAGAATCGCGTCGAGCTGTGGCAGATCCTCGAGTGCGATCCCGGGCGGCGCAACGCGCGGCAGGATCCGGCCAAGCCGCAGGTCGAAGTTCGGATCGGTGAGCAGTCGCGTCTCGCCGATCTGAATGAGCAGTGTCGCGTGACCGATGTACGTGACGTGCATGGCAATCGTTCAAAGGTGAAGCGGCCGTGCACGTCCCGCATCGACGCCCTGGCTAAGTCTTGCGGACCGCAGTTCCGGCGGCCGGACTCACCGTCCCAACCCCCGCTCGCGCCCGCTGGCGGGTGAGGAACCACTGCTGCGGCAGCGCCGCGATGTTCTGCACCGCGTAGTACAGGTTCAAGCCGGAGGCGAAGTTCAGGAACAAGAACGTGAACATCACCGGCATCATGTAGCTCATCATCTTGGCCTGTGGATTCGGCGGGCTCGATCGCAGGCCGATCCACGACAGGAGGAACATCGACCCGCCCATGACCAGCGGAATGATGTACAGCGGGTCCCTGAGCGAAAGGTCCGGCAGCCACAGGAACGGCACGCCCCGGAACTCGATCGTGTTCTGGAAGACGAAGTAGAGGGCGAACAGCACGGGCATCGGCAGGAGCATCGGCAGACAGCCGAGCAACGGGCTCAACGGGCTCATGCCGTGATCCCGATACAATTTCATCATCGAGTCGCGCTGCTTCTCGGGATCGTTCTTGTACTTCGTCTGAATCGCCGTGAGCTCCGGCTGCAGCCGTTGCATTTGGATGCTCGACCGCATCGCCTTGTTGTTCAGCGGCCAGAGGAGGAACCGGATGGTGACGCCGAAGATGACCAGGACCCATCCGTAGTTCACGCGCAGGGTCCCCTTCATCCACAGGAGCACGCGCATCACGATCGTCGAGAACGGCTGAACCACCGGGTGCAGCCAGCCCGCGTACGGATTCACGTTCTCGAGGTCGTTGCCCAGCGCGTGCAACTCGGCCCACGACTGCGGCCCGACGTAGAGATCGAACGCGAATGTCCCGTTGTTGAGCGGAAGCGCCGTCGTCGCATACGCGGCGTCGACGAGTTTGCCGGTGCGTGGCGCACCCCGCAGCAGAATGTTGCGAAAGATTCCAGCGGGCGGCGTCGCGCCGACCGGCTGCATCAGCGCCACCAACCAATACTTCGTTCTCGCCGCAACCCATTGGAACGATCCGGTGTCGACGCGCGCCGATCCGGGGTCGAGCTTCGCGAACGACACGCTCTCCACGTCGCGGCGCGGAATCCGGTAGGCGTAGGCCAGGTGGCGCGTGTCGTCAACCGTGTCGGCTTCGACCGACTTGAGTCCCGTCGGCAAGTCGACCAGTAGCGTCGCACCCGGCGCGCTCGTCGCCCGTCCGGTCACCGCCAGGCGATAGCCGTCGTTCGTTGTGCGATACGTCAGCGTGATGGGCGCCGCGGTGAACGTGACTTCGTTCGGCGTCTGCGTCACGGCGAACTGCAGGGTGTCGAGCGCGATCGTGTCGGCGCCCGCGGCGAGCCGGTAGCCCAACTGCAGTTGTCCCGCCGGAGCGATGACGGCGCTCGAGCCCCGTGTGGTGCCGGGCTTGAGGCTGTGGAAGGCCGGAAGCGTCACATCGCCCGGCGACGCGCCCGGGTTCATCAAATCGAACGTCGCGCGTGGCGTGGTGATGGTCGCCGCGCGTTCAATCGGATGCGTACGCTCCTTCGGCGGTGTCACGCTCGGAACGGGCGCGGGCGCGGGCGCACGCGGCGCCGTGGAGGCGGCGCCCGCCGCACTCTCGGGCTTCGCCGCGCGTGCGGTGCTGTCCGCGCGTGCGGTGCTGTCCGCGCGTGCGGTGCTGTCCGCGCGCGCTGGCGGGGCCGACCGCGTCGAGAAGAGTCGCGGCGTCAACACGATGACGAGCGCCATCAAGGCGGCCGCGAGCAGCGTGCGTTTATCCATGCAATGGTCCGGGAGGTCGAGTCGCTATGGAACCGGGTCGTACCCGCCCGGACGGAATGGATGACACCGGGCGATGCGGCGCGCCGCCATCCATGCCCCGCGCATCGCTCCGTACCGCTCGATGGCCTCGATGGCGTACGCTGAGCAGGTTGGATAATAGCGGCACGACGCCGGCAGCAACGGTGAGATCGCCACCTGGTAGCCGCGCACGAACAAGACCAGAACGTGCCGCATCCGTCTCAGCCCATGGCCGACTCGCCGGCCGGCGGCGGCGTGAGTCGGCGAGCGATCGTGGCGACGTCTGCCGCGAGACCGTCGAACCGGGCGGAGTACGCTTCGCGGCGGGCCCGAATGGCGAGATCGTGTGATGCGCCGGCGTGAAGCGCCGGAAGCAGGCGAATGCGGACCAATTCGCGAAGCCGTCGCTTGAGGCGGTTGCGGTCGACTGCGGTGTGTTGATGGCGTGGCACGATGAGCCCGATCCGCGAACGCGACAGAGGGGACGCGAGCACGCGGACATCGAGGTACGCGGTGCGAATTCGCCTCCCCTCTTGAACGACTTTCTGAATGTCGAGACGCCGAGTGAGACGGGCCGCGCGCGGAAACCCGAAGCCGCCCCTCCCGTCAGGCGCCTGCGTACTTGGTCGGCAGCTTGACGGTGAGACGGCGGCGACCCTTCTTGCGCCGGCGGCTGAGTGTTTCGCGTCCCCATTTCGTTTCCATACGCGCGCGAAACCCGTGGGTTTTGATTCGGCGCTTGTTCCGGGGACGATACGTCGGCTTACCCATGGTGCACTCCAAAAACAGTCGAGGCCGAATTGCGAGACAGACCTTTAAGGTTAGTCCCCATAGGCAGATAGTTCAAGCCATCTCGAGGCCTCTGCACGTGGTCGGTTTGCTTTTTCCACACGTCAGATCTAGCTTCGCTCCCCCGCCGCAATTCTTCGTTCGCCGACATGACGCTGACCGCCCACGAAGCTTGGAGCCGTCTGCTCGATCGCGCTCGCCAAGAGCTGCCCGAGCAGACCTACAGAACCTGGCTCGAGCCGACCGAGGCGCTGTCGATGAACGAGACGACCGTCTTCGTCGGCTGCCCTGATCAATTCGCCGCCGACTGGAACGAGTCCAAGCACGCCGACATGCTCGCCAGCCTGGCGCCCATTGCGCTCGGCCATCCGCTCAGCGTCGTGTTCAAGGTAACGGAAGAGCGGCGGGCACGGTCGCAGATGGACCTGTTCATCGCCCAACCTCCACAGCGGCCCATCGTTTCACAGAATGGCGGCATCAACTCGCCACCATTAAGCGCTCGATATACGTTCGAGTACTTCGTCATCGGCAAATCGAACGAGCTCGCCGCTGCGGCCGCCCACGCCGTCGGCCAGGCACCCGGCAAGGTCTACAACCCGCTCTTCATCTACGGCGACACTGGCTTGGGCAAGACCCATCTCATGCAGGCCATCGCCCATGAGATCCTGCTCCGGAAGCCCGAAACGCGCATCACATTCATCGGTACGGAGCAGTTCACGAACGAGCTCGTCGCAGCCATCCAAAACCGCACCACGGCCGATTTTCGCCGACGCTTTCGCGAAACCGACCTCTTGCTCGTCGACGACGTCCATTTCCTCAAGGGCAAGGAGGCAATGCAGGAGGAGTTCTTCCACACCTTCAACGCCCTCTACGAAGCGGGGCGCCAGATCGTCCTCACGAGCGATCGCCCGCCTGAAGAGATTCCCGGCCTCGAGGCGCGCCTCGTCTCCCGCTTCCACTGGGGAATGGTCGCCGACATCGAGATGCCGGACCTCGAGCACCGCATCGCGATTCTGCGCCAGAAGGCGCAGCTCGACCATCTCGAGCTCACGATTCCCGAGGAGGTCGTCCGCTTCATCGCCGAAAATGTGCGGTCGAGCGTTCGCGAGCTCGAGGGATCGATCATCAAGCTCCTCGCCTATGCCTCGCTGAAACACCGCGAGATCACCGTCGAGGTGGCGCGCGAAGCCTTGCGCGACAAGCTCAAACCCCTCCCGGGAGAAACACCGGGCGGACCTGCGCTCAACACCTACGCGATTCAGCAGGCGGTCGCCAAGGAGTGGGGCGTCACCACCGAAGGACTTCGATCCAAGACGCGCACCAAGAATCTCACGGTCCCGCGCCAGGTGGCCATGTATCTCATGCGCGAGCTGCTCGGCATGCAGCTGGTGGAAATCGGTGCCGCATTCGGTGGCCGTGACCACTCCACCGTGATCCATTCATTGGAGCGCGTCGCGGCCATGATGAAGGAGGAGCCGTCGTTTGCCCAGCGCGTCGGGAAGATTCAGTCTGCGTTGGAAACTCTCCGGAATTGAACATCGGCCGCCTGGCTTTCAACAACATTTGCGTTCGCTGCCGCGAGAACCGTCGTCTGGATCTGGAGTACCGCCATTCCCCACATGACGTCCACATGAGCCCCCATAGTGGAACTGATTGATTCGATGTAACTTCCAGCGATTTTCCACTGGTCAACAGGCACTACTACAGCTACTAGTCTTTCTTCTTCTAAAGAGAACTAGTATCGCTGAGTTGTTTTGCACACAGGAGCCGCGATGCGGTTTACGATCTCCCGAGAAAAACTGCAGGAAGGTCTTGCCGCAGTCACCGCCAGCATACCCGCCAAGACGACGCTGCCGGTTCTCGCGAACATTCTGATCGAAGCAACGGACAAAGGCATCCGCCTGTCGGGCACCGATCTCGATATCGCCGTCACCACTGAAGTCGCCGCAGACGTCGAGACCACCGGCGCCACGACCGTTCCCGCGAAGAAGCTCAGCGAAATCGCGCGCGAGCTGCCCCCAGCCCCCGTCCGCATCGCGGCCGTCGGCGAGCAGCGCGTCACACTCGATTGCGGCCGGTCCCACTTCAAGATCCTCGGTCTGCCACGCGACGAGTTCCCGGCGTTTCCAAACGTTCGGTTCAACGAAAGCTGGCGAATTCGCTCCGGAGATCTTCAGAAGCTGATCTCACACACGTCGTTCGCGGTATCGACCGAGGAGAGCCGGCCAATACTCAACGGCGTGCTCTGGGAGCTCCGGCCGGACATGATGCGCATGGTGGCGACGAACGGTCACCGCCTGGCGAAGATGGAAACGCCCATCAAGTCGGGGGGAGCGCCATCGAGTGATTTGATCGTCCCGGCCAAAGCGCTCGAGCAGATTCGTCGGCTCTTTCCCGAGGACGAAGAGCTCGAGATCGCGAAGGGTGACAACCATCTCGGCTTCCGGTCTCCGTTCACCGCGGTCTTCACCCGACTCATCGAGGGCCCGTACCCGCCGTACGACCAGGTCCTCCCCAAGGACAACAACCGCGTCGCGATCGCGGATCGAACCGCCCTGACGAGCGCCCTACGGCGCATGTCGATCATCGCCTCCGACCAGACGCATCGCATCCGCTTGTCGTTCAACGCGGGCATGCTCAAGTTCAGCGTGCAAACACCCGACCTCGGTGAGGCGACCGACGAGCTCGCGGTGCGTTATACTGGCGACCCGCTCGACATCGGTTTCAACGCGAACTATCTGCTCGAGATCCTCCGGTTCATTCCGACGGACGAAGTCCGGCTGACGTTCAAGGCCCCCGAGCGAGCGGCGACGCTCGAGCCCGAGGGGTGGGCGGACCCGGCTTCGTACCTCTGTCTGGTCATGCCGCTGCGGCTGCTCGACTGAGCGGCGCATTCCCCGGGGCGGGGGAGGAGTCCGTTCGACGTGTTCAGTCTCATCACGCTGGTCCAAAGTCTCGGACTGGCCTACGCGGCCGGACTCAATCTCTACGCCACCGTCGCGATCACCGGACTTGCCGTACGCTTCGGATGGGTGCACAACGTGCCCACCACGATCGATGGATTCGGCAATCTCGCGGTCATCCTCATCGCGGTCGCGCTCTATAGCATTGACTTCTTCGCGACGCTCGTGCCGGGTGTGGCGTCGGCCTGGGAGACGCTTCACAGCCTGATTCGGCCGCCGGCGGCAGCGATGCTCGCCGCCGCAACGGCGTGGCACGCGGATCCGGTGATCGTGCTTGTGGCCGCGCTGCTGGGTGGCGGGCTTGCGATCACGACGCACACCACGAAGCTGGGGTTCCGCTATGCCATCGACACGTCGCCGGAGCCGATCACCAACAGCATGGCGAACGGCGCCGAATTCGCGCTCGTGGCGGCGGTGGCCATCGCGATTTGGCATCACCCGTTGATCACGCTCTTCCTGGCGCTCATCGTGCTCGCCGGGCTGATCATGAGCGTTCGATTCATCTGGAAGGCGCTGCGCCAAGTGTTCAGTGGCCGCTGGATGCCCGCCGCGGGATTGATGCAAGCGCCCCGCATGCGCGAGGAACGCATCAGCCGCGCGATCGCGCGGCCCGACATGTTCGACGACGACTGACGCAAAACGGCGCGCCACGAGTGCGGCGCGCCGTCGGTCGCGAACCTGTACGCCGGATTCTGTGCGCCGGACCGAAGTCCGGCCGGCGGTCATTCCTCTCCGAACGCGGTCGCCCGCGTCCTCCAGCAGCCTACCCGCAGCGTCTTCGTCGAGGTGGGCGCCTCTCGCTGCTTATTTGGCCTTGCTCCCGCTGGGGTTTGCCGTGCCACGACCGTTACCGGTCGCGCGGTGGGCTCTTACCCACACCGTTTCACCCTTGCCCGATCGTTCGAGTTTCCTCAAACGCCGTCGGCGGTATCCTTTCTGTTGCACTGTCCGTCGTCGGTCCGGCCGGAGCCGGTGACGCCCAGGCGTTACCTGGCAGCGTGCCCAGGGAGTCCGGACGTTCCTCGCGCGGCGATGAAACGATGCCGCTCGCGACCACCCGGTTGGCGACCCGTTTCAAAGATAACGATTGCGTTGCGCCGACGCACGAAGACGCGATTCGGTGCGTGACGCGCGCCTGACGCCCCCGCGCTAACGTCGCGTCGCATCGAGTCGACGCAGACTCTCGCGACCCTCCGCCGAATCACACCCAATTCGCCGCGCAGGCAGACGACCATGAACCCCGATCCACGCAGCACCGCGCAGCCGCTCTCGATTGCCACGATGTTGACGCCCGCTGAGCGCTTGCGGGTCGATGCCGCCGGCGATGGCTGGTACCGCACGATCCATCGCGATTCGGTGGCCGAGGTGGTGCAGGACCTCAAGACGCAACGCGCCGGCGCCGTGGTGCTCTCGGTCGCGCGCTGCGACTCCGCGGAACGGTCGGCGGTCGCCGCACTCGTGCGCGAGTTCCCTCGCGTGCCCACCGTCGCGCTGCTCACCGACGTCGATCGCTCGGCGCCGCAAACGATGCTCTCCCTGGGCTCCACCGGCGTGCGTCAGCTCGTCGACGTCCGCGAAGCGGACGGCTGGCGCGAGTTGCGCAACTATCTGCTCACCACCCGCGTGGAAGACATCCAGCGCGAGGCCCTCGGCCAGCTCGCGATCGACCTCGCCGGCGTGTCTCACGACTGTTGGCTCTTCTTCGAAACGCTCTTTCTCGTGCCGGCCCACGTGTGCACGGTACGCGCGCTCGCGCGACGCCTCGACGTGCTGCCGAGCACCTTGATGAGTCGCTTCTTCCGCGCGGAGCTGCCCGCGCCGAAGCGGTATCTGGCGATGGCTCGCCTGGTCCGCGCCGCGCGCCTGTTCGAGAATCCCGGCTTCTCCGTCGCCAACATCGCGAATCACATGGACTATTCGTCGCCGCAGAGCTTCGGGCGCCACGTGCGCATGCTTCTCGACATGACTGCGCTGGAGTTGCGCGAGACGTACGACGGTCGCGGCATGTTCGAATGCTTCCGCTCCACACTGATCCTGCCGTTCCTCGAGCGGTTACGACGTCTCCGCCCGCTCGCTCCGACGTGGGGATCGCCGAAGACGCGCGAGATCTTCCACTAACCGACGTCGCCGGCTGGAATCCTCGCGACGATCTCGCTTGCGCGCGCCAGTGAGATCACGGAGTGCCCCTCCGCCTCGAGCGCCTGGCGACCGCCCTCTTCGCGGTCGACGAGCGCGAGCACGCCGACGATCGACCCGCCGCTGGTGCGAACCGCGTCGATCGCGCGCCGGGCGGAGCCGCCCGTCGTGATTGTGTCCTCGATCACGACGACAGCATCGCCCGGTTGAAACGGGCCTTCGATCAGCCGTCCGGTCCCGTGCGCCTTGGGCTCCTTTCGCACGGTGAAGGCGCGCACCGGCGCGCTGGTCACCGCGCTGGCGTAGGCGATCGCGCAGGCGATCGGGTCGGCGCCGAGCGTCAAGCCGCCGACCGCATCCGGCCGCCATCCCGCGTCGAAAATCGCCTCGAGCCCCAATGGTCCGATCAGCGCCAGGCCATCGGGGCTCATTGTGGTGATTCGGGCGTCGATGTATAAGGAAGACTGCCGACCGGACGCCAGCGTGAAATTGCCTCGCTTCGCGGATCGCGTCGCGAGCAGCGTTATCAAGTCGTTTCGTTTTGACATGGCGGAGGCTAGGCTGTGTCGGCGATCAATTAAACACCGTCCGCCCCAACCGACATCCTATGGTGCGCGCAACACTCGCCAGGTTCTCCCTGCGCGAGGTCTCGCTCCTCCTCACAGCGGCGCTGCTGTTCATGATCTGCGGCCTGGTCGCGAGCGACAGCGCGTTGTCCCGCGCGGCGCTGCGCCAGGCGCAGATCGACGCGTTGCAATCCAGCTACGCCGTCAGCGCGGTGCTCCGAAACCCGCAGGCGTTCGAAGCGCCCGCGAGTGATCCCGGTCTTCGTACGATCGTTCAGCGAGCTCCGGGTGAACGCGTGGCGGCGGCGCTCATCGCCGGCACGGATACCATCCTCATGACCGGCCGCGCCGACGCCCTCCGGGGCCCGCTCGCGGCCTCCGTCCGAGTCGAGGTGCCGGACACGCTCGTCTGGACCCTGGTCGTTGCGCACGAGATGATGTTCGAGCCCCTGAGAATCGCGCTCTGGGTGTTCAGCCTTCTCGCGGTGGCGCTGCTCGGATACGGCCTCATCCGAGAGCGACGGCAAACGGCACGTGTAGCGGACCGCTCGGCCGAGCTCGAACGCCTCTACAGCGAAGTCGCGCGGGCGAACACCGCGAAGAGCGAGTTCCTCGCCAACATCTCGCACGAGTTGCGAACGCCCCTCAACGCGATCGTCGGTTTCGTCGAACTGCTCAAGGATGGGGTGTACGGAGACCTCACGCCGCGACAGGTGCCGCCGGTCGACCGCATCGCCGCGTCCGCGACGCATCTTCGACACCTCGTGGATCAGGTGCTCGACATTGCGAAGATTGCCGCCGGGCGCCTCGAGGTTCACGCCGAAACGATCGTCTTGCGCCCCTTCGTGCTCAATGTCGCGAGCGAGCTCGAGTCGCTCGTGAACGAACGAGGCCTGAGTTTCTCGATCGCCGTCGGCGCGTCGCTGCCGCGCCTTCGCACCGACCCGACGCACCTACGCCAGATCCTCGTCAATCTCATCGGCAACGCGATCAAGTACACGCCGACCGGGGGTGTCGCCGTACGCGCGAGACTCGTCGGGGGCGTATCGCGAGGAGCGCGTCGTGTCACTCCCGAAGACCCGGTGCTCGCGTCGCAGTCTCCGGACGTGCGCCGGGTCTGGATCGCGATACAGGTCGTCGATACCGGGGTCGGTATCGCGCCCGCCGATCAATCGCGCATCTTCGAAGAATTCGAACAGGTGAACGCCGGTCCGCGCAGCGAATCCATGCAGCGCGGCACGGGGCTTGGTCTCGCCATCTCGCGCCGGCTCGCCCAGCTCTTGGGCGGCGACATCCGCGTCGAGAGTCAGCTCGGCAAGGGATCGACGTTCACGCTCTGGCTACCCGTGAACACGGCGGACCTCGCGGCGGAAGACGACTCGGCCGCCGTCCCGCCTCTCGGCGCGATGGTCAGTCCTTCCGACGAAAGATCGACGCCAGCTTCGCCGTGAAACCCTGTTTCTCCGATTGGCCCGGCGTCGCCGTGGCCTGGCAGAATTCGCGCGCGAACTCGACGACATCCGCGTAACGCTTCGGCGGCTCCTTGCTCAAGCCCCGCATCACGACGGCTTCGACGGCGGGCGAGAACTTGAGCCCCGGCTTCGCTTGATTCAGCGGAATCGGCGGCTGAGACAGGAGCTGCGAGAACATCTCACGCGGCGTCTTGGCGGGGAACGGCAACGCGCCGGTGAGCAGGAAGTACGCGATGGTTGCCAGACTGTATTGATCGGCGAGCGGGCCCACGAGCTCGCCCGAAAGCGCCTCGGGGGCGACGTACATCAACGTGCCCACGAAGAATCCCGCGCGCGTCAGCCGTTGCTCCGGCGACATGTCCGTATCCGTCGCGATGCCGAAGTCGAGCAGCTTCACCTGCCGCGAGACGGGATCGTACATCACGTTCTCCGGCTTGAGATCGCGATGCACGATGCCCACCGAATGCGCCGCGTGTACGGCATCGGCGATCTGGCGAACGACGGCGCACACCTCGTCCAGAGGGAGCGGTCCCTGTCGCTTCGCGTACTTCTCGAGGATCTCGCCGGCGGCCCACTCGATGGCCAGGAAGTGCATGCCCGGCTCGGCCTCGCCGATTTCGATGGTCCGAACGACGTTCGGATGCTGCACGCGCTCGCCGTAGCGCGCCTCCCGAAGGAACCGGGCGACGGCGGTTCTGTCCTGGCGTAGTTTTTCACGCAGCACCTTCACGGCAACAAGGCCATGCGACGCATGATGCGCGCGGAAGACGGCCGACGTTCCGCCTTCGCCGACCTCGCTCTGGAGCGAGTAGCCGGCAATCGTTTGTCCGACGAGGTTTTCCCGGGGCACGGCGCGAACCTAACGTCGCGTCCCGGACAGGGCAAGAACGTCGGGCCACCTTGCTTGACAAATCCGACAGGCCGCTTCTATATAGGGCCGCGCAAGCCGCCCGGCTTGCTCAGCACGCCCATGCAGGATCGATTCATCCTGTCGGAGGCAGCGCGAATGGCCAGAGGGAAGGTGAAGTGGTTCAATGATGCCAAGGGATACGGCTTCATTGAGCAGGACGGCGGTGAGGACGTCTTCGTCCACTTCTCCGCCATCAGTATGGAAGGGTTCAAGACGCTCGCCGAAGGACAGGAGGTGGAATTCGAGATCCGCACCGGCGAGAAGGGACTCCACGCTGCCAACGTGGTCCGGGTCTGACTCGACCGCCTGACGATGCCTGCAACCGCCCGCCAGCGATGGCGGGCGGTGCTGTTTTTGGGCGCCCGCCTCTCGCGCTGGGTCGCGCCGGCACCTCGGGATTGAACCGGCTCGACGAGGCCTAGACCTTTCGGCACGATGACCGAACCCGCGCTGCCTCCCGCGCCACGACTGTTCCTCGTCGACGGCTATGCGCTCATATACCGCGCCTTCTTCGCGATGATTGCGCGGCCGCTGACGACGAGCCGCGGCGAGAACACGTCGGCCGCCTGGGGCGTCGTGAACTTCCTCCAACGACTCGTCGAGACCCATCGCCCGGAGTACCTCGGTTGGGTGCTCGATTCGGGAATGTCGTTCCGCCACGAGCGCTATCCGGCGTACAAGGCGACCCGCGAAAAGCTGACGGAAGAGCTGCAGTCGGACTTCGATCGTGGCATGGAACGGATTCGCGCCGTTCTCGACGCCTATCACATACCAATTCTCTCGTTAAAAGGATACGAAGCCGACGACGTGATCGGCACGCTCGCGCGGCAGGGAGTTGAAGCAGGCGTCAACGTCGTCGCCGTTTCAGGCGACAAGGACTTTCAGCAGCTCGTTCGCCCGGGCGTGTGGGTATTGAACCCCGGGCGCGGCGGAGCCGCCGCCGTCGAGGAGCAGTGGGTGAGCGTCGAGAACGGCAGTGAACGTCTCGGCGTGCCGCCCGGGCGTGTGACCGACTTTCTGGCGCTCGTCGGCGACTCGTCGGACAATGTCCCCGGCGTCAAGGGAATCGGAGAAAAGACCGCGCAAGAGCTGGTCAACACCTACGGTTCGATCGACGACATTCTCGCGCACGCGGCCGAGCTCACGAAAAAACGTCCGCGCGAAGCGCTGCTCGAGCAGGGGGGGCTGGCGCTGTTGTCCAAGGAGCTCGTCACGATCCGTGACGACCTGCCTATCGCGCTCGAGCTCGAGAAGCTCCGGTTGGCAACGCCGGACTACGCGCGTCTCCGCACGCTCTACGTCGAACTTGAGTTTCACACGCTGGCCAGGAACCTTCCGGTGGCCGAGGGCGCGCCGCCGGAGGAGGAGATCACGGCGGCTCCCGTCGCGCCGCCTGCCACGTACATCACGATCGACACCGTCGCCGAGCTTGGCCCAGTGATCGAGCGGGCGCGGGCCGCCCCGTTCATCTCGATCGACACCGAGGGAGTCGTTGATCCGCGGGCACTCCAGACCAACGATCCCTTGCGAACCACGCTCGCCGGGCTGGCGATCGGGGTTTCCGCCGGCGAGGCCTACTACTTCCCGCTCGCGCACCGCCCACGACAGCCGGGCGGGCAGGTCGGGCTCGGGTTCGACGAGCTGTTGGGCGACGGCGCGGAGCAGGTCGACGACGGAGCGGCAGGCAAACGTCCGCGCGCGCGAAAGGCCGCCGAGCCTTCGAGCATCGCCGCGCGCGCCCTCGCCGAAGGCGGCCCGCCGCCGCTGTCGCTTCCGCCGCTCGACAGCGACGACCTCGTTCCGCTGCGCGAGCTGCTCGAGGATTCGTCGGTCAACAAGACGGCCCAAGATGCGAAGTACGCAATCCTGCTGCTCCGTCGCGCACGCGTCACGCTTCGCGGGCTCGATTTTGATACCATGGTCGCGAGCTACGTGCTCGACCCCGGCCGCCGCTCGCACGCGCTGGATCAATTGGCCCTCGAGTTTCTCCATCGGAAGACGACGTCCTTCGACGAGCTGTGTGGCAAGGCCAAGGAAGCGATTCCGTTCGACGAGGTACCTGTCGCATGCGCCCGTGACTACGCGTGCGAGCGCGCCGACGTCGTGTGGGGCCTGCGCGAGCTATTCGAGCCGCAGCTCGATGAGCTGCAGCTCGCACGACTGTTCCACGATATCGAGATGCCGCTCGTCGAGGTGCTCGCCGAGATGGAGTGGCAGGGCATCACGATCGACGTCGACTGGTTCGCCTCGCTCAAGGAACGCTTTGAGCGCGAGCGGCGGCGGGTGGAAAGCGAGATCTACGAGACGGCCGGGGAAGAGTTCAACATCAACTCGAACCCGAAGCTGCGCGAGATCCTGTTCGAGAAGCTCCAACTGCCGGTGTTGAAGAGAACCGCGACCGGCGCGTCCACCGACGCGAGTGTGCTGCAGCAGCTCGCCGAAGAAGGGCATCGGCTCCCCGTGCTGCTCCTCGAGTACCGAGAGATCGCC
>Ga0187776_10000506_pt1 | contig 18713 bp, 20 predicted proteins | sample 0216_BV02_MP12_2_FD_132426 | JGI IMG/M metagenome (GOLD analysis project Ga0187776, IMG submission 132426) | Tropical peat soil microbial communities from peatlands in Department of Meta, Colombia - 0216_BV02_MP12_20_MG | ecosystem: Environmental > Terrestrial > Soil > Wetlands > Peat | place...
TGCTGATGGCGGTATGGGTCAACGGCAAAATCCGCGGCCGGGGCTTCCTGCGCCTCGCGTATTTCACGCCCACCGTGCTCCCGATGATCGCGGTAGCGAACATCTGGCTGTTCTTCTACACGCCCGAGTACGGCCTGCTCGAGAAGCTCACCGGGGCATTGGGGTTCCCCACGCACAACTGGCTCGGCAGCCGCAATACCGCGCTGGGTTGCCTCATGGCGGTGACCGTGTGGAAGGAAGCCGGCTTCTTCATGATCTTCTACCTCGCGGCGCTGCAGCAGATCTCGCCCAATCTCGCCGAAGCGGCGGCGATCGAGGGCGCATCGCGCTGGTACTTCTTCCGCCGGGTGACGTTTCCGCTGCTCATGCCGACCACGCTGTTCGTGCTGGTCAACGCGGTGATCAACGCCTTCCGGCTCGTCGATCACGTGGTCGTGATGACGCGCGGCGGCCCCGACAACGCGACTGAGCTGCTGCTGTACTACATCTACGAGGTCGGGTTCCGCTTTTGGGATCCGGCCTACGCCGCCACGCTGACGATGGTGCTGCTCGCCGCGCTGGGCCTCGCCGCGCTCGCGCAGTTCGGCATCCTCGAGCGCCGGGTGCACTACCGATGAGCGCCGCTGTCTATCGCGCCGGGCCCGTCGCCCGCGGCTTCGAGACCGCGGGCGCGTGGCTCCTGGGCGCGCTGTGGATCCTGCCGCTTCTCTACGCCTTCTGGACCGCCTTCCACCCGGGCGAGTTCTCGACCCGCTTCGTGCTGAGCGCGCCGCTCACGCTGGACAACTTCGCGCGGGCGTGGAGCGCGGCGCCCTTCGCGCGCTACTTCGTGAACACGGTCGTGCTGTGCACGATGATCCTCGTCGGCCAGCTCGTGCTGTGCACGCTCGCCGCCTACGCCTTCGCCCGGTTCGCCTTTCGGGGTCGGGGGATCCTCTTCGCGCTGGTGCTGATCCAGCTCATGGTCACGCCCGACGTGCTGATCGTCGAGAATTACCGCACCATGAGCGCGCTCGGGTTGCGCGACACGATCGTGGCGATCGGGCTGCCGTACATGGCGAGCGCGTTCGGCATCTTCCTTCTCCGGCAGGCGTTCAAGACGGTGCCGGCGGAGCTCGACGAGGCCGCGCGCATCGAGGGCTGCTCGCCGCTTCAGGTGCTGTGGAAGGTCTACGTGCCGCTCGCCCGTCCGGTCTACCTCGCCTACGCGCTGGTGAGCGTCTCCTACCACTGGAACAATTTCCTCTGGCCGCTCATCATCACCAATTCGGTGGAGTCGCGGCCGCTCACCGTCGGCCTGCAGGTGTTCTCCGCGACCGACCAGGGCATCGACTGGTCGATCGTCACGGCGGCGACGCTGCTCACCACCGCTCCGCTGCTCGTCGGGTTCCTGCTGTTCCAGCGCCAGTTCGTGCAGTCCTTCATGCGGGCGGGGATCAAATGAAGCTCATCACCTGGAACATCCAGTGGTGCCGCGGCGTCGACGGCAAGGTCGATCCGGCGCGAATCGTCCAGCACGCCAGGGCGATCGCCGACTTCGACGTGCTCTGCCTGCAGGAGGTCGCGAGCAACTTTCCGGATCCGCGGCTCGCCGGCAGCCGGGGCGAGAACCAGTTCTCCGAGCTGTCCTCGCGCCTGCCCGGCTTCAACGCCGTACCGGGCTCGATCGTCGACGTGCCCGACGACAAGGGCGGCCGGCGCCACTTCGGCAACCTGATCCTGTCGCGCTTCCCCGTCGGTCAGATCTTCCGTCACCTGCTGCCCTATCCCGTCGATCCGGGCGTCAACGGCATGCCGCGGATCGCGCTGGAAGCGGTGCTCGAGGCGCCCGGCGGCACGGTGCGCGTGATCACGACGCATCTGGAGTACTACGGGACGAAGAAGCGCGCGGCGCAGGTCGAGGCGCTGCGCAACATCTATACCGAGGGCAGCGGCCACGCGCGCCTGGGGACGATCGTCGACACCGAGGGCGGGCCGTTCCACACGCGTCCGCGGCCCGCGGCCACCATCATCACCGGCGACTTCAACCTCGAGCCTACCGACCCGCTGCACGCGCGCATGCTCGAGCCGTTCGACGACGGGACGCCGCCGCTCGCCGACGCTTGGGAGGTCGCGCATCCGGGGGAGCCGCACCCCTCGACGTTCAAGATCTACGAGAAGGAGACACCCGGCGAGCCGGAGCTGCACTGCGACTTCATCTTCGTCTCGGCCGACCTCGTGCCGCGGGTGGAGACGCTCCGCGTCGACCAGCAGACCCAGGCGTCGGATCATCAGCCGGTGCTGCTGGAGCTGAGCTGATCCGGGCTGACCCAGTCGAGTCGCGACCAGGGCCGAGCATGCGATCGATACCCGTCACCGACTTGCTCAGTCGGGCGCGCGGGACGCTGAGTCGACGACCCCAGGGAAGCTGGGTCGCATCGTTCGTTCCGGCCGCCACTGCCGCACGCGCAAGAGACATTCGATCTCATCTACGGTATTTCGATTGATGACGGTGCATGGACAGACGACAATCGATTACGCGCGTCTCGATGCGGTGGCGGGCGACCGGCTAACCGCGGCCGTGCAGCGGGCCGGCATCCTATGCGGCGGCCGCAACGATCAGCTGGACGGACATGCCGCACAAGGATCAGTACGTCAACGTCTACCACTCCCAGCGCGACGTCAGACGCGTCTGGGTTCGGTATTTCGAGGTCGTTGACATGCTTCCCGGCTACCCCTTCACGCACGACCTGGTGGTCATGCAGCGGCGCCAGGAGCAGAGGCCGGCTGCCTATCGATCCAGATTCAGGCGAACCGAGCAATCGGCGGGTTCGTCGGCAAAGAGCACCCGGGTCAGATAGCGACGCGTCGGGTGGAACAGGGACGCATAGAGAAAGGCTCGCGGATTTCTATTGAGCACGCAAAGCGTCCCGCCGTCGGGCACTTGGAGTGTGACCTCGTTCGTATCCTTCAGCAGCGCCGACAGTCCTTCTCCCTTGCTCGCAAGAAGGTAAGCCGCGCCGGTCATCGAGATAACGCTTGCCGCCGCAATCGCAACCGCCGCTTGAGTAATGCTGCGTTGCAGGCTCTGCTGCGAATGCGCGAAGACAGGCGAGTGGGCGAGCACGAGGGCGCACGAGACCAGCGTGAGCATCCAGAACATGTAGTAGCGGAGCTCGTGCGACATGGGAAGCGCCGCGCAGAGGAGGCCGAGCACGATCACGAGCCCAAGCGGCCGGCGCGCCAACGGCGTCGCGCGTGCGCTCCAGCTGACGAGGGCCAGTGCCGCGAGGACGTAGGGGACGAAGTAGCCCCCCATTCGGAAGGAAGGACTCCCTTGCTGGACGTCGGCTTGACCGACCGTCCAGAGCAACGGGCGCCCCCGGAAGGCATCGAACTCGAATACCGAGGCCAACCATCGCAACCAGCGCGGATCGTCTTTCCACGCCTCGGAAATGGAGTTGGCCGGCATCATGCCTTCCGTCCCGGCAAAGTGAAGGGGACCGACATCGAAGCCGACGGGGTAGAGTGGATTGCCGAAGTGCAATGCGTTGGCCACCACTTTCGGAAGAAGAACCAGTGCGCCCGCGACCGCGAGAAGCGAGAATACGGCGGCTCGGCGCTGCGCGCGGACGAGTGCGGGCTCGCCCGTTGCGAGGAGGACGATGGCGGACCACGCGAGCAAGGCGACCGGCAGCATCTGGTACTTGCTGCCCGCGGCAAAGCCGAGCGCGAGCAGAGCAAGCAACACGTCGGCACGGTGATCGGCCGTTCTTGCGACGAGCATCCGCAGAAGGACCATCACCGCGATGGTCACGGCCGCGTTGATCGGGACGTCGATGTAGCTGCTGGTCAGTTGCACCTGGACCGCTGGAATGGCGAGGAAGGCAAGCCAGGACCAGGCAAGCGGCACCTCGAAACGAGCCTTCAGGTACAGACCGAGAATCACGACGGTGGCGATGTTGAACAGGTCTCCCAGCGCCGGGGTTCCGGTGAAGCGCCACAAGTAGCCCTGCAGCGCGGTGAGAACGAGCGGAAAACCGTCGTATCGGCTTTCCATGGCGGGCCAGAGGACGAAACAACTCCGGTCGCAGAGTCCCGCCAACCTGGCCGCGTACGGCCAGTGGTAGGCCAGCGTGTCCCAGTACGGATCGGCGGTCTTGAGGGCGCGAATGAGAACCAGCGCGAACGTTACGAGCGCTAGGATGGTGACCGCTGTCGACGTCAGCGACGTTCGAAAACGCAAGCCTCGCCAAGGCATCGGGCGAGTATAACTGCATTGCGCGCCGGGCCGACCTCGTTCCCGACCATGAAAGCAAGCCTTCGTACCCACGCCAGGCAAGTGACGCGCTTCCTCGTCGTGGGCGGCGTCGGGTTCTTGGTCGATGCGTCGGCGTTGCTCGTCATGGTGCATTGGGCGGGACTGTCCCGGATCGGGTCGCGCATACCGTCGCTCCTGATCGCGCTCACCACCACCTGGTGCCTGCACAGGTCGTTCACGTTCGGTTCCCCTGAAAGACCGGCACCTACGGCGGCGGAGTGGCTGCGCTCTGTCTTCGCCAACGGGATCGGCAACGCGTTAAACTTGGGGCTGTATTGGATCATGGTGGCTTCGGGCTGGGCTCTCCTGATCGCACTGACGATCGCATCGATCGCCGCCGTGGCCATCAACTATAGCGCCTCGGTGTGGTGGGTCCTCAGGCCGCATCGCTCTACGTTGCAAGCACCGCGCGAGTGAAAACCGATGCAGGTGGCTAACGCAGCGGTTCCGATGCTGGAGCAGGATGAGCCGGCGCCGGAACTTACGATCCTGATGCCGTGCCTGAACGAGGCCGAGACGCTGGCCTCGTGCATCGGCAAGGCGCGCGCGTTTCTGGATCGCGAAGGCATCTCGGGCGAGATCCTGATCGCCGATAACGGCAGCACCGACGGTTCTCCGCGCATCGCGGAGCAGAGTGGGGCACGAGTCGTCCATGTGTCCGAGAGAGGATACGGGTCGGCCTTGCTGCACGGAGCACGGGCTGCACGCGGGACTTATGTCATCATGGGCGACGCCGATTCGAGCTACGACTTCTCGGCGCTGGGTCCCTTCGTCGAGAAGCTGCACGCCGGTTACGACGTCGTGATCGGCAATCGGTTCCAAGGCGGCATCGAGGAGGGAGCGATGCCGTTCCTTCACCGGTACCTGGGTAACCCGGTGCTGAGCTACCTCGGGCGCCTGTTCTTCGCGATTCCAATAGGCGACTTCCATTGTGGTCTCCGGGCGTTCAGGCGCGAGCGTCTTCTCCAGGTCGGACTTCGAGCGCAAGGAATGGAGTTCGCGAGCGAAATGATCGTGCGCTCGGCGCTGAACGGCCTGAGCATCGCCGAGGCACCGACGACGCTCTCGCCGGACGGTCGATCGCGCCGCCCTCACCTCCGTGCTTGGCGGGATGGCTGGCGGCATTTGCGGTTCCTGCTCATGTTCAGCCCCCGCTGGCTATTCCTGTATCCCGGGCTGGTCTTGCTTGCGTTGGGCGCCGTAGCCGAGGCCGCACTCTCGATCGGCCCTGTGAGCCTGGGGCACGTCGTTCTCGACATCCACACGATGCTCTTCGCCGGTGGCGCGATGATCGCAGGTGTGCAGATGGTCATGTTTTCGCTGATCGTCAAGACCGCGGCCGCCGCAGACGGTCTCCTTCCGTCCGGTAGCAATTTCCGCCGCTTCCTCGATCATTTCACCCTGGAACGCGGGCTTGTCCTGGGCACCGCCATGCTCATAGCGGGCTTATGCCTGGCGGGCTATTCCCTTTTTCTTTGGGTATCGACGGGCCTGTCGCAACTCGATCCGCGGCAGGTCATGCGCGTGGTGATACCCTCGCTCAGCTTTTCCGTCATCGGCATGGAAATCGTGTTTTCTTCGTTCGCGCTGTCGTTTCTGCGCTGGAAGATCGACGGTATCTGATGTCGGCGGCGCTCCGCTGGCCTACTGCTTCGCTCATCGATGCTAGCCAAGCCCAACCCGGTATACAACCTTGCCAAGCCGGCCAGTCTCGCCGTACGCATCGCGACGAGGCAGCGCCGCAGGATGTACGCCCGGTTCGTCGAGAAGCTTGGAGTCACGGCCGAGGACCGCATTCTCGACATCGGCGCCACATCGGACACGGCGTATGAATCGTCGAACTACCTGGAGGCCTGGCACCCCAGCAAGGATCGCATTACCGCGGCGGGAATCGACGACGCCTCTTTTCTAGAGCGCCAGTATCCCGGGATCAGGTTCGTCTTCGCCAATGGACTGAAGCTGCCGTTCGCGGACCGCTCCTTCGACGTCGTTCACTCGTCGGCCGTGCTGGAGCATGTCGGATCGAGACGGAACCAGGCCGCATACGTACGCGAATGCCTGCGAGTCGCCCGCCGGGGCGTGTTCCTGACCACCCCGAACCGCTGGTTCCCAGTGGAGTTCCATACTCTGTTGCCGTTTGCGCACTGGTTGCCGAGAAAGCACTTCGGCGCCGTTCTCCGCAGGACGGGTCTCGAATTCTTTGCCGATGAGAACCATCTCAATCTTCTGACGAGGCGCGAGATGCGGCTGCTCGCCGATGGTCCCGGCGACTTCGACTTCGACGTGTGTACGGTCGCGCTCGGCGGCTGGCCAAGCAACCTGTTGCTCGTAGGGGTGCGGCGATAAGCTTGGGCGGAAGCGCTCGCCGGTGAACGGGCCTTCGGCGCTCACAGCGCGCCGCGGCCGCGACGGAGCAGACGCAGGATCGGGCCGCGCCAGGCGGCGATCTGCGCGAGCCATGGCCGCTCGGCGACGAAGCGGCGAACGGCTGGCGCGCTCACCAGCGGCAGCGACTGGCTGCGCATGTGGACCTGGGCAAGGCGCGTGATGTCCTGCGGCGATGCGACGAACCGCAGTGCCTTCTGCCGCTCGAGCGCGTCCCGGTAGGCACGGTCGAGCAGGGCTTGCCGCGCCGCGGCCTCGCGCGCGCTCGCGGGCACGCGGTACTTCGAGGTCGTCTTCTCGACGAGCACGAAATCGTCCTCGAGCGTGTAGCGCGTCCAGAGGTTCCAGTCCTCGAGCTGGTCCATGTCCTCGGCGAAGCCGCCGTAGCGTTCGTACAGGCTGCGATGAAACAGCACCGCCTGGATCGGGAAGATGTTGTGGTGCCAGAGCGCGAGCCGATCGAAGGGATGGCGGTGTCGGGTGACGTGCGCCAGCTCTTCGTAGCGCGCGCCGGCGCGATCGACGATGCGGGTCGGCGTTTCCCAGGAAAGCCCGTACGCGCCCTTGACCCCCCGCTCCTGCGCGGCGTCGAGCAGCACCTCGACGTGATCCGCGAAGAGCTGATCGTCGTCGTCGAGGAAGTTGAGCCACTCGCCGCGCGCCTCGACGAGCGCAATGTTGCCGGCTCGGGCGCGCCCCACTTTCGAACCAATCGCGCGATAGCGCACGTTGAGCCGGTCGCGGAAACGCTCGACTACGGCCTGCGACCGCGGCGGACCGTCCTCGATCACGACTGCTTCGAGGTTGGGCCAGGTCTGGTTCGCCACGGTGGCGAGCGCCTGCTCGAGCCAAGGACCGCGCTCGACGGTGCGGATCAGGATCGACACCAGCGGCGCCGCGGCGCGCGGCGACTCGCGCTGCGAGCGCATCGCGACGAACGCGCCGTCACGCCGCACTTCGTAGTCGCGGCCCGAGAAGATCGGCGTGAAGCGCTCGTTGGGATCGACGCGCGTGGCATAGAAATACGGCCACTGGCGCAAGAACCGGAATCCGGCGCGGATGAGTCCCATGCGCCGGCCCGGAAAGTCCTGCGGCGCCAGCGCCTCGAGGACGAGCCGCACCAGCCCGCGGATCGTGCGCCGCCCCCCGCCGTAGCGCGCGCGCAGGCACAGATTGGTCTCGACGCCGCCCAGGATCTGCAGCGGCTTCACCTCGCCGGCGTACTTGTAGGCGTGGTGCACGACGCCGCAGCGCGGCAGGTAGCGCAGCCGGAAGCCCTTTGCGCGCAATCGCCACGACAGATCGACGTCCTCGCCGTACATGAAGATGCGCGGCTCGAACCCGCCGACCGCATCGAAGGCGCTGCGCCGGAACAGTGCTGCTGCGCCGCTGACCCAGGGCGCGTCGAGCGTTACCGGGTCGTAGGCCTTGGGATGCTCGTAGGGAATCTGGCGCGGCTCCCATGCCGCGACGCGCGCGTCGTCGTTGGTGGCGGTCTTGAGAAGGATGCGGAGCGCGCCGGGCTCGAGCACGCAATCCTGGTTGAGCACCAGGAAGTACGGCGCCTTCCCGCGCCGCGCGTTGGCGTTGTGGCCGCGCCCAAAGCCGATGTTCTGTTCCGATCGTTCGACGCGCACGTTGGCGAACGCGCTTTCGCCCGCAAGCGTGCGCTCGATCTCGGCCGTGGTTTCGGGCTGCGGACTGTTGTCGTGGATCAGCAGATCGATCGCGAAGCCTTCCGCCTGCTCGGCGACGCCGCGGATCGCCTCGCGAAGCGCCGCCAAATCGGGCGCGTAGGTGACGATGCTCAAGTCAACGTCGGGCACGGAAGACCTTCTTGAGGAGAAGCTTGCGCACCATGAGCGGCAGCTGGTCGAACGCCGCCTTGTCGTCGGCGAGCCGGCGGTTCTGCTCGAAGAGCGTCTCGCCCTCGGCCTTCAGGACCTCGACGTCGTGCTCGAGCTTGCGCGCCCAGGCTTGCGCCTCGCGGACGTCGCGCTCGAGCTTGGTCACCCACGGGCTCGACTGCTCGACCGCAGTCGAGAGTTGCGCCGCTTCGTCGGCGAGCTTGACGAGCTCCCGCCGGAACGCGAACCCGTTGAGGTTCGCGGCGAGCAGCGGCCGCAACGCCTGCTCGCCGGCATCCGGCACCACGTCGGCGGACGGCGGGGCGAGGCCGAAGCGGCGGTACAGCGCGTCGATGTCGCGAGCCATGGCCTCGAGAGTGGGGATGCGCGCGGGGTCGCGCGGATCGATGCGCGATTTTACGCGGGAGCGCTCGGCGGCGCTCTCCGGCGCGAGGAGCCGCGTGAGCAGCGCGGCGGCCTCCTTGGGCGAGAACGGCGCCGTCAGGATCCATCCGCCGCCGTGGGTCGCGACGCGCTCCATCAGCGCGCCGTCCTCCGGCACGATCACCGGAACGCTGGCGGCCCATACCTCGGAAAGCGTATAGCTGAAGCTCTCCGGCAGCCGGTTCGGAAAGAGAGCCACTTCCACCGCGTACGCGCGCAGCAGCGCCGGCAGCTCTGCGTCGACGTAGGGCCCGTGCACGTAATAGCGCCCCGGCGTCGACCAGCCGCGCCTGAGCTGCGAATCGGTGTAGCCGATGACGACGATACCGATGCCGCTGCCGTGGAGCCGATCGACCAGCGCGGCGAGGGGCGCGCTGCCCTTGTGCGGCCCGATCGCGCCGACCACGGCGACGCGCAGCGCCGGTGCGTGGGCCACGAAGTCCGGCGGTATCGAGGCCGCGGCGCGCAGGCGCGACAAGTCTATGCCCGGTGGGATGACGTCGCAGCGCACACCGGGGAAGTACCGCTCGGCGAGGTCGCGCACGAAGCTCGACGGCGCCAGCACGGCAGCGGCGCCGGACAGCGTGCTCGCGACTTCCGCGATCCATGCCGCATCGGGCCTGAGCACCGGGACCGAGAACGCGTCCGGATTCACGAATCCGAGGTCGTGTAGCGTGACCAGCCACGGCAGCGGCAAGGCCCGCTGGATGAGCGCGAGCCGGTCGCGGCAGTCCACGCCGACGCCGTGGAGATGAACCGCGGCGATCCGGCTCGCCTCGAGCCACTCGCGCAGCAGACGCGGGCCGTCGGGGCCCGCGAGGCGCTCGGAAAGCGGAAAGAAGCGCTCGCGGCCGATGTCCTCGATGACGTCGAGGCCCGAGCCGGCGTGCCAGAGGAAGTGCCGGCCCGGAACGCTGGCGGCGACGTCGCGGATGTAGCGGTCCGCGCCGCCGCCCTCGGCGGCGCTGACGTGCAGCATCGACGACCGATCGCTTCGATGATCCCCCCGCGCTTGCGGCTTCGCCGCTGCGCTGCCCGCCGCAGGGGCGGAATTCGACGCTTGGGACGGCCCTGCGCGTCTCATGCGACCTTCTCGATCCAGAGGCTGCCGCCGCCGTAGCACGCGCCGTCCGGCTCGCGCAGCGCCGCGCGCAGCGCTTCCCAGTGCGCCGCGAACGCGTAGCCGCAGCCGAAGACCACGCGGAACGCGCCGCTGTACATGAGGAGCGCGCGGACGACGTACTGCTCGTTCCAGCCGCGGTTCTCGTCCAGCACCCACGGCTTCGGATAGTCGGCCGGCAGGAAGATGTCGTGGAAGTGTATGCGCACCCCTTGGCGAAGCCGCGGCAGCACCTCGAAGCACAGATGATTGACGTCGCTGCCGGTCTTCGCCACGTGCGAGGAATCGATGAACAGCACGTCGCCCGCAGCGAGCCGCTCGAAGAACGCCGGCTCGACGTCCTGGACCTTGCTCACGATGAGCCGCTCGAGACCGAGCTCGGGAGAACGCAGCGCCGCCCGCGGATAAGGCTCGATGCACTCGATGGCGAGGCTTCCGCTCAGGAAGCGCCGGTTGACGTCCGCCGCGAGCAGCGTGGAGAACCCGGAACCCACCTCGATGAAGCGCTTCGGCCGCCAGGCGCGCAGGAGCACGAACAGCGCCCGGCAGTCGAGCCAGCTGAACTGGTCGTTCTCGACGTAGAAGCCGAGCGGATTGCCGTCCGGCTTCGCGGGATAGGCGAAGTCCGGGTAGAACGCCGGAAAGTATTCGCGCAGCACACGCTCGTGCGAGGCGTCGTCGAAGTCGATGCCCAGGACCGCCGGCCGGTTCGGCCAGATGCGCTGTTGCTGTTTCCGCAGCTCTTCGACGTTCGCGACGGGAGAATAGAAGTGTCCCGGCGGAAAGAGTGTCGCGGTCGCGGAGGCCTTCGGTCGCGCGCCGAGAAGCCGGCGGAGTGTGCGCATTCGAAGCTGAAGCTGCGCGACCGTCAGCGTCGCCGGAACACGAGGTCGCGCACGACGTGCCCCAGCGCCTGCCCGCGCCGTTCGAACTTGGTTTCCGGCCGATAGGCTGGCCGTTGCGCGTAGCCTTCGACGGTGTTTTCGAGCAGCGGCTCGGCGGCGAGCGTCGCGAGCATCGCGGCTGCGTAGTCCACCCAGTCGGTGGCCACGTGCAGGCGTCCGCCGGGCTTCAGTCGCAGCGCCAGCTCGTGGACGAACGGTGTCTGCAGCAGCCGCCGCTTGTGGTGGCGTTTCTTCGGCCACGGATCGGGAAAGAAGACGTGGATCGCGTCGAGCGCGCCGTGCGGGATCATGTGCGCGACGACTTCCACCGCGTCGTGCTGGACCACGCGCAAATTGCCCATGCCCTGGCCCTCGATGCGCCTGAGCAGGCTCCCCACGCCTGGCCCGTGCACTTCGACGGCGAGGAAGTCGCACTCGGGCCGCGCCCGCGCGATCGCAGCGGTGGTCTCGCCCATGCCGGAGCCGATCTCGAGAATCCTCGGCGCCGTGCGACCGAACGTCGCGGCGAAGTCGACGGGTGCATGCGCGAACGGGATGCCGAAGCGGGGGAGAAGCCGCTCGTGGGCACGCTGTTGCGCGGGCGAAAAGCGTCCCTGGCGCAGGACGTAGCTGCGAACGCGCCGGCGGCGCACGGCGGCGTTATCGGATGCCGAAGGCGCGTTGCCGCGCGGCGCCTGTTCCTCGTCCCGGTCGCTGAAGGACGTGTTCACGGAACGCGCTTCCACACCGGGTCGCCGAGCTTCTTCTCCGCCGTTCCGGGGCCGTTCGGCCCGACGTACTCGAAGCTCAATGTGGCGGCGTCCTTCCAACGGGCGACCGCGTCGGTCCAGGCCGGCCCCGGCGACCACGCAAGTTCCTTGCGCACGCCGTCGCGCGAGACGCGCCAGACCGCGATCTCGTTGCTGCAGCGGCCCTGGCAGATGTCGGCCGTGACCAGATGCTGCCGATCCGGGGCGAGCTGCGGCTCCGTGGGCAGCTCGGTGCGCCGGTTGGTCGTGCGCTGCAGCAGCATGAAAGCCGCGCTGTCGCCCTGCGTCGTGTACAGAACCACGGCGTTGATGCCGTCCAGGTAGTCCCAGAGGCTGTACGCGCGCCCCGCGACCGGATCGTCGCTGTCGGTGAACGTCGCGCCGCCCGAGGGAAACAGCGTCACGGTGAGCGCGTTGCCGTCGCGACGCGCGAGAGTGGGCAGGCGCTTCAACTGCACCGCCTCGACCAGCCGCGCGCACTGCGCCGGATCGTCGGCTTTCGCGCAGATCTCCGCGATCTCGTCGTTCGAAAGCGGCGCGGCCAGCCCCGCGAGCGGAATGAGACAGGCGGCTGCGGCGAGCGCGCGGACCCGGCGCATCCCGCGGATCAGGCGATGAGTCCTGCGGCAGGGGAGCTCGGCGTCGCGGCGTAGAACTTGCGCGGCATGCGCCCCGCGCGGAACGCCTCGCGCCCGGCCTCGACGGCCTTCTTCATCGCTCCGGCCATGAGCACAGGGTCCTTGGCGAGCGCGATGGCGGTGTTCATGAGCACGCCGGCGCAGCCGAGCTCCATCGCGATCGCCGCGTCGGAGGCGGTCCCCACGCCGGCATCGACCAGCACCGGTACCTTGGACTGCTCGATCATCAGCCGCAGATTCCAGGGATTGAGGATCCCCATGCCGGAGCCTATGAGCGAGGCGAGCGGCATCACCGCCACGCAGCCGAGCGCTTCCAGCTCTCGGGCAACGATCGGATCGTCGGAGGTGTAGACCATGACCTCGAAGCCGTCCTCGATCAGGATCTCCGCGGCGTGGATCGTCTCGCGCACGTTGGGGAAAAGGGTGTGCGGATCGCCCAGCACCTCGAGCTTCACCAGCGTGTGGCCGTCGAGCAGCTCGCGCGCGAGCTTCAGCGTCCGGACGGCGTCCTCCGCGGTGTAGCAGCCGGCGGTGTTGGGCAGCAGCGTGAACTCGTTCGGCGGCAGGTGATCGAGGAGCGACGGCTCGTCGCGGTTCTGGCCGATGTTGGTGCGGCGGATCGCGACGGTGACGATCTCTGCGCCCGAGGCGTCGATCGCGGCGCGGGTCTGGGCGAAATCGCGGTACTTGCCGGTGCCTACGAGAAGGCGCGAGCGGTACGCTTTGCCCGCAATCACGAGCGGGTCCGCATGGGACAGGATGGCATCGTTGGGTGCGTTCATCGGAGGTCCTCGTCAGCCGCCGCCGACGGCGCGGACGACTTCGATGCGATCGCCCTCCGCGAGGGCGGTGTCGTCGTGGCGGCTCCGGGGCACGATCTGTCCGTTGCGCTCGACGGCGATGCGCTTGCCTTCCAGCGCCAGTTCACGGAGGAGGTCGGCCACGGTTGCGCCGGCGGCGCAGCTCCGCGCGGAGCCGTTGACGACGATGGAGAGCACGACTTCGACGACGGCGGCGGTAACCAGCTCGCATTTTAGCATGCGAGCGCCTGGGCCGAGGCGAGGCGTCATTCCCGCCGTTGGTCGGGATTCGTCCCGACCGAGCGAATGAATTCGCGCCTACATCCGATAGCGCCTCATGGCGGCGTGCAGGAAGCGCATCTGCGCGAGGAATCGCCTGCACGCCTCGCACAACAGCAGGTGGAACCGGACGCGCAGGTGCAGCGGCATCGGGACGCTGCCGTCCTGCATTTGCGAGATCGCGCGGCTCGCGTCCCGGCACGAGATCAGAAGGCCCAGCGTGCGCATGTCCTCACCGTCTGCCGGCCGGGGCGAACCAGTTCTGCTCCAGGCACTGGCGGAGCGCCATCCTGGCCCGATACAGGATGACCCAGAGGTTGGTCGACGTGATGGCGAGCTCCTTACAGATTTCGGCGCTGTCCAGGTCCATGACCTCGCGCATCGTGAAGACCCGGGCGGTGTTGGGCGGGAGCTTCTCGAGGCAGAGCTCGAGGATGTCCAAGAACTGCGCTCGGGACAGCGCCGACTCCGGGTCGCCCCAGTCGGCGGGCGGGTTCTCCCAGTGCCCGCTCTCGTCGAAAAGCGCGTCCATGTCCTCGAGTTGCGTCTCGTCGGCCAGGGGCGTCGCGACCGGCTCGCGCGCCCTGCGCCGGATCGCGTCGACGATCTTGTGCTTGAGGATCCCGGTGAGCCAGGTCTTGAGGCTGGAGCGCCCGGAGAAGGTGTCGGCGCCGGTAAGGGCGGCGACCAGCGTGTCCTGCACGACGTCCTCGGCGAGATCACTGTCGCGAAGCTGCAGCACGGCGACGCGCAGCAGATAGGCGCGATGGCTGTTGCAGCGCGACGCGAAGTCGGAATCGGTCATCGGCGCCGGTATCTCTCGATGCGGCGCCATCATAAGGGCAAATCCGGACCGGAGCGAGCCGCCGATCCTCAGCGCTGTGCCGGCCGTGCCGCGGCGACGAGGGGATCCGCCATCTCGTGGGCAAAGCGCGCCAGCGCCCTCCAGTCCGTGTATTCGTGGTCGCGGCTCGTGTCGGTCGACGCCCCGACGACGCCGGAGATGAAGCGCATGATCAGGCGCAGTGCGACGCCGTACTGCCGATAGAGCAACGCCCCGGCGACCGGCTGCACGCGCCTCGGGCGAAATCGGGTGGTGCGCGCGAACCGCTCGACGGTCCTGGCGACCTCCGCCGCCGCCCGCCGCTTGCGCGCCGGGTTCGCATTGGGGTCTTCGACGGCGGCCTGCGACAGGCTCACCGACAAAAATGCCGTGGGCAGCCGCTCCAGGGCTGGACGGTGCGCGCGCACGAACGCGATCATGCTGCGCTCGTGCTTTCCCATGTGGATCGACGCGGCGAGCACGATGGTGGCGAAGCGCGCGACGTCGAGCGCCTCGGGCAGCGCGGCGCCCACGTCGAAGACGTCGACCTGCAGGCCGCGCGAGCGCAGGGCCTGCGCGACGTACTCGGCAATCCGTCGCGTCTGTCCTTCCCGAGTGGCGTAGAAGACAGCGATGTTGCGCATGCTCGGATTCCTCGCGGCTTGCGCCAATCGTGTAGTTTCGCGCCGCGAGCGGAACGTTCGCCGGGCCCAACGCGGCGTTCAGACCTTACACTGATGGGGATTGAGGGTGGAGAGTTTGATCGTGATCAAGGCCGCGCCGGCTTGGTTCGCCAGAGTCTCGTTGGAGCTTCGTGAGGCCGGAACCCATGGCGCGCATTTCCGCATGTTCGGCCCATCTTGGGCAGGCACAACGCCCGCAAGCCGTGCTCCCGCCGCCACCCGGGCGGTCGAACACGGCACTGCGGCACGGGCGTCGAGCGTCTCTAGCGCACAGGGCCGCCGTAGCGCGGTCCGAACGCGACACGCTGTTGATCGAGCATCGAGCGTTGCTCGGGCGTGAGCGCTTCGTAAAGCTTCGTGTACGCGGAGCTCAGTGCTGCCATGTCGGACTGGCGCTGCTTCATCGCCTCGGCGCGCCGGGCGAGCCACTCGGAGCTGGACAGCGTTCCCTGATCCTCGTGCATCGCTTCGAACCAGGCCTGCCGGCTCCCGGCTTCCTTCTTCGCGCTGTCCGCGAAGGCGTTCCAGGCGGCCTGCTGCTTGTCGGTGATCGCCAACGCGACCTTGAGATCCGCGAGCCGCTCGTTCACCGCCGCGGGCGTGCCGAGCAGCATCCCCGGCAGCGGGCCGGCACCGTTGCGCGGACCCATGCGATAACCCATGCCATACCCCGGGCCCATGCCGTAGCCGGGGCCTATGCCGAATCCGGGGCCCCTGCCGTATCCCGGCCCCATGGGATAGCCGTAACCCATGCCGGCCCCGTAGGGGCAGTTGGCACCTGGGCCCCAGCCGCCTCCCGGCTGGGCGTACGTTGCGGCGCCCGCCAACCCGAATGCCAGCGCGATTCCGGCGGCGAGGGCCAGCTTGGTGGTGCGTGTCATGATCCGACTCCTTTCTCGCTTGTTTGAACGTGGCGGTTCTTCGCCACGGCGATGTCATTGCATCACATGGGCGTAACGCGCTCGTTGCGGTCTTGTAGCGGCGCCGCAGGTCGGAAGGCGTTGTTACGCTGCGCTACAAAATCGCCTCGCCGCGCCGCGCGCCGGCTAGGACAATGACGGGCATGGACTTGCCGGAGCACATCCTGATCGTCGACGACGACGCCGAGATCCGGACGCTGCTCGGCGCGTACTTCCAGAAGAACGGCTACCGGACCACCGTCGCTGCCGACGGCGCGGCGATGTGGAAGGCGCTCGAGCGCAGCGCCGTCGACTTGATCGTGCTCGACCTGATGCTTCCGGGCGAGGACGGGCTCACGCTGTGCCGGAGGCTCCGAGTCGACTTGGACACGCCGGTCATCATGCTCACCGCGCGTGGCGAGGAGACCGACCGCATCGTCGGACTGGAGATGGGTGCCGACGACTATCTCGCCAAGCCCTTCAGCCCACGCGAGCTGCTCGCCCGCGTCAAGAGCGTGCTGCGCCGCTACCGCAGCCTGCCGCTCAACTTGCGCGCCGACGACGCGCGGGAGATCGAGTTCGCCGGCTGGCATCTCGATACGGTCGCCCGGCACCTCGTCTCCGCCGACGGCGTGGTCGCTTCGCTCTCCGGCGCCGAGTTCCAGCTCCTCCGGGTCTTCCTGAGCCATCCGAACCGGGTGCTCACGCGCGACCAGCTCATGATGCTCTCCAAGGGACACGAGGCGGATCCGCTCGATCGCAGCATCGACATCCAGGTGAGCCGGCTGCGACATCGCCTGGGCGACGATCCGGCGAACCCGGCGATCATCAAGACGGTGCGCGGCGAAGGCTACGTGCTCGCGGTGCCCGTGGAGGTGACGCGCTGATGCGGCTGGCTCCCCGAAGCCTCTTCGGACGGCTGGTCGCGGTAATGCTCGCGGGCCTCGTCGTGGCGCAGCTCGTGAGCTTCTACATCAACGCCAGCGAGCGCGACCAGCTGCTCTACCGCTCCGGCGGCATGTACGTCGCGCAGCGCATCGCCGATCTCGCCGCGCTTCTCGACTCGATGGCGCCCGGCGAGCGGCGCAAGGTCGCGGCGGTGTTCGACGGCCCGCCGCTCAGGATCGACCTCGATCGGCCGCCGCTGCCCGCCGATCCCTCTCTGCAAGCGGGCGATTTTCGGCTGACGGCGTTCGCGACCATGCTGCGCCGCGGTCTCGGCGACGACATGCCCGTGGCGATCGGGCGCGCGCCGGGCGCACCCGTTTCGCCGCCCAGGTTCGGGCGCGGGCCGCCGCGCAATCCTCCGCTCGCGATGATGGGCGATGCGCCGATGCGGCACCCGATGATGATGGGCGACGGCGCATTCGGCCCGTCTCCGGACGCGATGAACATCGTGGCCCAGGTGCGGCTCCACGACGGCAGCCTGGTCACGTTCGACTCCTCGCTCCCGCAGGAAGCGACGTCGGTGCCCCTGCGCATCGCGCTCACCCTTCTCGCGCTGCTGATCGTGGTGATCGTGCTGTCGCTCGTCGCGGTGCGCTGGGTGACCGTTCCGCTGCGTACCCTCGCGTCGGCGGCGGACAAGCTCGGCCGCGACCTCGACAACCCGCCGCTCTCGGAGGGCGGACCCCTCGAAGTCCGGCAGGCCGCGAAGGCGTTCAACACCATGCAGCAGCGGCTCTCGCGCCTGATCGCCGAGCGCACCCGGCTGTTCGCGGCCATGTCGCACGATCTCAAGACGCCGATCACGCGGCTGCGGTTGCGCGCCGAGCTCCTCGACGACGAAGCGCTGCAGGCGCGCTTCACCAAGGACCTCGACGAGATGGAGGCGATGGTCAGAGAGACCCTCGATTACCTGCGCGACACCGCGGCGCAGGAGCCGGTGCGGCCGCTCGACGTGAACGCGCTGCTCGAGAGCCTGCAGCACGATTACCGGGAAGCCGGCGGTGCGCTCGAGATCGAGGGCCGCGCGTCGGCGCCTTACCTCGGCCGGCCGCTCGCGCTGCGGCGTTGCCTCACGAACGTGCTGGACAATGCGCTGCGCTACGGCAAGCGCGCCACGATCGTGGTCGAGGATGCCCCGGCGGCGCTCACCGTGCGGGTGCGGGACGAGGGACCGGGCATGCCGCAGGACCAGCTCGAGCGCGCGTTCGAGCCGTTCTTCCGCGGCGAGGCCTCGCGCAGTCGCGACACCGGCGGCACCGGGCTGGGCTTGGGCATCGCCCGGAATATCGCCCGCGCGCACGGCGGCGAGCTCGTGTTGCGCAATCGCCGCGAAGGCGGACTCGAGGCGGCGCTCACTCTGCCGCGCGCCTCGCCGGCGACCGCGCCGGCAACCGCCTGAGGTTCACGCGCGGATCAGCACGCTACCTCTGCACCGCGGCGCGCGTACCAGCGCCACGTGCCGAGCAGGCAGGTGACGTAGAACGCGCTGAAGAAAACCAGCGCGGCCACCGGGCTCCCGGTCACGTTGATCGAGGTCCCGTAGGCGATCGGGATGAAGGCGAGCCCGAACGCCGCCACCGCCGAGCTGAAGCCGAGCGTCGCAGCGCCCTCGGTGCTGCCGCGCCGGCGCGCCGCCTCCAGCGCTTGCCAGTCGTTCGGGTCCCTGACTTCGCGCTCGCGCAGCGTGCGGAAGATGATCGGGATCATGCGGAAGGTCGAGCCGTTGCCCACGCCCGCCGCGAGGAACATGGCGATGAACGCGAGCACGAATCCGGTCAGGCTGCCCGGACCGCTCGCTCCGGGAACGAAGAACGCCGCCGCGAGGGGCGCGATCGCCAGCACGACGAACACCCAGACGGTGATCATCGCGCCGCCCACGCGGTCGGCGAGCCA
>Ga0187776_10000507_pt1 | contig 18706 bp, 18 predicted proteins | sample 0216_BV02_MP12_2_FD_132426 | JGI IMG/M metagenome (GOLD analysis project Ga0187776, IMG submission 132426) | Tropical peat soil microbial communities from peatlands in Department of Meta, Colombia - 0216_BV02_MP12_20_MG | ecosystem: Environmental > Terrestrial > Soil > Wetlands > Peat | place...
ACGACCGTGGACACGCGGTTCTCGATCCGCGGGGACCTGCCGACTCCCAAGGACGTGGTAGTGGTCGGCGTCGACGACGTCACGTTCGGCCACCTGAACCTCCAATGGCCGTTCCCGCGCAGTGTCGAGGCGAGAGTGATCGACCGCCTGGCGGCCGCGAGGGCGAAGGTGATCGCAGAGGACATCCAGTACACCGAGCCGACGACGCCGATGCCGCGGTGTGGCGCTCTCTGCGTCCACCTAGCCGACGAGGAAGACCAGGCCCTTTTCGCCTCGATCGATAAGGCCGACCACAGGAATTCGAAGGTCGTTCTCTCGGACACCGAGGTCGGGAAGAACGGCAGCACGAAGCTGAGCGGAGCCGAGTCGCTCGGAGCGCGAGTCGGAAACGGTGACTACGAGCTTGAGGCGGACGGCGTGTTCCGCAGCTTCCCCTATGCAATCCAGAAGCTCGAGACGTTCCCTGTCGTCTCGGCCGAGCGCGCGCTCGGTCACCGGCTCGACCCGTCCGACTTCCCCGACAAGAGGGCCTGGATCGACTTCGCCGGCCCGCCCAAAACGGTTCCGTTCCTCTCCTTCTCGACGGTCCTCCACGGCAAGTTCGACCCGGCGATCGTCCGTGGCAAGGTGGTAGTAGTCGGCGCCACCGCACCCACGCTGCAAGACACGCATCCGAGCTCCACCTCCGGCGCCGGCGTCATGTCCGGCCCCGAGATCCAGGCGAACGCGATCGAGACGGTGCTCCGCGGATTCCCGCTGCGAAGCGTGCCCTCATGGGTGAACTGGCTCGCGATCCTCGCCCTCGGGATGATCCCTGCCTTCCTGGCGCTTCGCTTCTCGGCGATCTTGACGATCCTCGGCGCGGTGCTGCTCGGCAGCATCTATGCGGTGATTGCGCAGTTCGCGTTCAACCACGGGAAGATCCTCGCGTTCGTCTATCCGCTGGGTGCGCTCGTCGTCTCCACCGTCGGGGCGCTTGCCGTTCACTACCTGCTCGCGGCGTTCGAGCGCCAGCGCACACGCGACACCTTCGCCCGCTTCGTCCCCGAGGAAGTCGTGAACCAGGTGCTCCTGCACACGGACGAGGGCCTGCGCCTCGGCGGAGCACGGGTGTTCGGCACGTGCATGTTCACCGACCTGCGCGGGTCGACGCAGTTCGCGGAGTCGCTGCCGCCGGAGACGGTCGTCGACGTGATCAACCGCTACCTCGGCGAGCTGACGGAGGCGATTCTCGGCCACGGCGGCACTCTGATCTCCTATCTCGGCGACGGCTTCATGGCCGTCTTCGGCGCACCGATCGAGCAGGAGGATCACGCGGACCGCGGGCTCGCGGCGGCTCGTGAGATCCTCGGCGAGCGGCTGCCGCGCTTCAACGAATGGCTGCGCGAACAGGGCCACGGCGACGGCTTCCGGATCGGCGTCGGGCTCAACAGCGGGCCGTTCATGGCCGGCAACGTCGGCTCCGAGAAGCGGCTCGAGTACACGGCCATGGGCGACACGATCAACACCGCGTCGCGCCTCGAGGGGCTGACGAAAGAGTCGGACTTCTACCTGCTCATGGCCGACTCGTCGCGCGAGGCGCTCGTGCGCCTGCCCGACGACGTCGTCCCCGTCGGCGAGGTCGAGGTCCGCGGGCGCGAGGGCAAGCTGAAGGTGTGGTCGCTCGAGGAGGCCCGGAAGCCGGTCGCCGCGCCTGTGGCCTGAGCCCCGCGCTACCTGAGCTGCGCCATCGGGAACTGGTTTACGCCGTGCCCGTCTATGGCAACCGCCCGAGGAGCGAAACCGCGCCGGAAATGGCGAGGCCGACGAGGGCCAGGGCCACGATTTGCGCCACCAGGGACTGCCCTTCCTCGCGATCGCCCAGCGAGCTGACGATGACCGCAAGCGAGGTGAACAGCTTCATCTGATTCACCTCCCTCCGCAGTTGGCCGCATGCAGAGAACGTTTGCCGCACGCAGACGGCATCGTCACGACGCGCCAAAGGCTCCATCCCTCGTGCTGTGGTGGTTCGCGTCTAGCCCACCACGCGCATCTCGTAGCGGCTGATCCTCCCGTCGCGAATCGTCACCTCGACCCGCCGCCGGCGCTCGTGGGCGAACTCGCCGGTCTCCTTCCAGCGGTACACCTCGCGAAAATCGCAACCGACCCGGCTCTCACCGAGGTCCTCCACCTCGCCCAGCTCCAGCTCGGCGTCGAGGTTCTCGGGTGGGAAGCCCCAGATCAGCTCCTCCCGCACCTCGTCGAGCCCGTGCAGCGTTCGCATGGGAGTGACCCATTCCACGTCCTGCGCGAGCAGCGGGTAGACCGGCTCGCGGTCGCCGGTCTTCAGCGAGGCTCCGGCCGCACGTAGAAACCGGGTCGCGATCTCGACGTCCTCGGCACCCATCGAAGCGATCTTAGGCAATACGAGTGACCTCTTAGCGACTCCTTAGCGGGCTCACAGGCTCCTCTCAGGCCCGGCTGCGACCGTGAGCTTCGTGCCCGGGGTTTTCGGGCGAGTCGACGAAAGGAGTCCAGCGATGGACAGTCACAGACGGAGGTGGTCGCTCGAGCGCACGATCGTGGTCGGCGCGATCGCCTTCGGAGTCGCGGCCGGCAGCTACGGTATCGCCAGCGCCGCGAACGGGTCGGGCTCGAGCTCCGGCTCGGGCTCGGCGGCCGCGGCGCCGAGCGCCGCACACCCGTGGGGCCCGCAGCGGAGCGACGAGACGCCGCTCACCGGCGACACCGCGGCCAAGGTCCGCGAGCTCGCGCTCGCGAAGGTCCCCGGCGGGACGATCGTCCGCGTCGAGACTGACGCCGACGGCAACGCCGCCTACGAGGCGCACATGGTCCGCTCGGACGGCACCCCCGTCACGGTCTACGTGAGCAGGCAGCTCGAGGTCGTGAGCGTCCAGTCCGGGATGCCTCACCCGCCCGCGGGCGTCCGCCTGGCTCCGGCCGGCGCGAGCGCGTAGGCGCAGGAGGCGCGGAGGGGCAGGTGGCCCCTCCGCGCCCCTTTCTGTGGTACACGTCGCACGTCATCAAGGGGAAGAAGAGCGTTCTGCGGCTTTCTCCGGCCGGGACGCCTGTCCGCCTAGCGCTCGTCGTGGTCGTGGTCGTGGCCGTGGGCGCGGCAGTCGTCTCCGTCTCCGGCTCTGCGCGGACCGGCCCGATCGGGCCGACCTCCGATCTCGCCGCCCTGCGGCTCTGCGGGCAAAGCAGGCCCGTGCAGCCAGTGGCGCGCTACCGCTACGCGATCCTGCAGGCCTGGGAGTACCGGCAGATCCGCGGGATCAAGCGTCGCAGCCCGGGGACCAAGGTGCTCGTCTACAAGGACATCGCCTCGACCCGCGACGACGCGCGCCGGGCCGGCTTGCTCCCGACCGGAGTCGGCTACGCCTACGCCAACCGGCGGCACCCGGAGTGGTTCCTGCGCGACACGCAGGGGCGCCGCGTCAGCTGGAGCGACTGGCCGCACGCCTGGCAGATGGACGTCGGCAGCCGCTCCTACCAGCAAGCGTGGGAGCGCAACGTGGCGGCGGAGCTGCGGCGGCGGGGGTGGGACGGCGTCTTCCTCGACAACGTGGCGGCCTCGATGCAGTACCCGTCGTACCTGGACGGCCGGGTGCTCGCGCGCTACCCGGGGCCGGGCGACTACCAGCGGGCGACCTTCCGCTTCCTGCGCAACGTGGGCCCGGGGCTGCGCCGGCAGCACGTGCTCGTCGTCGGGAACATCAACGACGCGCGAACCCGCGTGTGGAGCCGCTGGGTCTCCTACCTCTCCGGCGCCGCCAAGGAATGGTGGACGAAGTCGGCGCCGGGGTTCGGCGCCGGGGCGCTCACGGGCGCCGCCTGGAAGTACCAGATGCGCCTCCTCGAGCGAGCCCAGGCGCGGAACAAGGCGTTCGTGGCGATCGCCTACGGGCGGGTGGACGACCTCGCCGCGATGGAGTACGCGCGCGCCAGCTTCCTGCTCTTCGCGCGCGGTTCCAGGAGCGCGCTCACGTTCTCGACGGGCTGCGGCGCCGAGCCCTCCGCCCCCGACTGGCGCCAGGACCTCGGCGTCCCCACGGGCGGCGCCTCACGGGTCGGCGTGGTCTGGCGGCGGACGTTCGCCGACGGGATGGCGGTGGTCAACCCGACGGCCGGCCAGTCGGTGACGCTCCCGCTCGGCGGCACCTACCTCGATCCCAGCGGTGCGCCCGTCACCTCCGTGGTGCTCCCGCCGCACAGCGGGCTCGTCCTGCGTCGCGCTTGACGGGCCCGAGGATGCGGAGGGGCGGCCAGGCCCCTCCGCATCTGCGTCGAGCTAGAACTCGAGCCGGTCCTTCAGGTTCCAGAGGAGCATCTCCGCCTCGCGCTCGTTGAGCTTGAGGAGGAACGGCTCCGCGAACCTGCCGAACAGCTTCTTCGGCAGCTCGTAGCCGATCTCGAGCTCGACCTTCGTGTGGCCGTTCTCAGCGAAGAACTTCCACTCGAACGTGCTCTCGATCTCGCCCTTCGTCCTGTCGACGATCGTTTTCTTCGGGACGAACTCGGTGGTCTCGGTCTCGCCCTCGAACTTGAAGCCGGCGAGGCTGTAGACCCAGTGGTAGCGGTACCCACCGGTCGTAAGCTTCTCGACGTCCGTCACCTCGATCAGGCTCGGGAAGATCTCCGGAAAGTGCTTGGGATCCTCGAAGAACCCGAACACCCTCTCCGGCGGCACGTCGATGGTGATGTCCTTGTCGATCGTGACCATGGCCAACCCTCCTTTGGGTCGCAGAGACAACATCTGCGCCCGCGCCACATCGCGCGACAGCCTTTTACGCTCCTGGTCGCGCGGGGATCTCGGACCAACTGCCAGCGTCCCACGCGGAAGCGCAGCCGGCATCAGCGTTCTCGCTGATCGCCCTACGTAGTTTCGGGCAGCTCGACCCGCTCGATCACGACCGCCTCACGGGGCTTGTCGTTCGCGTCCGTCTCGGTTGCCGAGATCGAGTCGACCGCTTCCATGCCGCTCGTCACTCGGCCGAAGACGGTGTGCTTGCCGTCCAGCCAGGGCGTGGCCTCGGCGGTGACGATGAAGAACTGGCTCCCGTTCGTGTCCGGGCCGGCGTTGGCCATCGCGAGCGCGCCGCGCTCGACCTTGTGGTCGTTGATCTCGTCCTCGAAGGCGTAGCCGGGGCCGCCCATGCCGGTGCCGGTCGGGTCGCCGCCCTGGATCATGAAGTCCGGGATCACGCGATGGAAGGTGACGCCGTCGTAGAAGCCGTCCTGCGCGAGCTTGCGGAAGTTCTCGACGGTCTTGGGCGCGTCGTCGTCGAAGAGCTCGACCTCGATCGGCCCGTGGTTGGTGTGCAGCATGGCGTTGGTCATCGTGTCAGTCCTCTCTCGGCCAGCTCGGCGGCTGCCCGGTCGAAGCGGTCGGTTGCCGGTTGAGTCTGAAGCCAATCGCCTAGCTCCGCGAGGCCGTCCTCGAGCGCGACCTCCGCCTCGAAGCCGAGCAGCTCGCGGGCGAGCGTGACGTCGGCGATGCAGTGGCGGATGTCGCCGGCCCGGAAGGTCCCGGGCAGCTCGGGCTCGAGGTCGCGGTCGAGCAGGCGCGCAAGGGTCTCGGCGATCTCGAGCACCGAGGTGGCGCGGCCGCGGCCGACGTTGACGACGCGGCCGTCTGCGCGGTCCTCCTCGAGCGCGAGCCGGAATGCGCGGGCGACGTCGGCGACGTGGACGAAGTCGCGGGTCTGCGCGCCGTCCTCGTAGACGACCGGCGCGTTGTCGTTCAGGAGGCGCGAGGCGAAGATCGCCAGGACGCCGGTGTACGGGTTCGACAGCGCCTGGCGCGGGCCGTAGACGTTGAAGAGCCGCAGCGCCACCGCGGGCACGCCGTACGCCGAGCCGAAGAGCAGGCAGAGCCGCTCCTGGTCGAACTTGGTCAGCGCGTAGACCGACGACAGCGCGGGCTGCTTCGTCTCGGGAGTCGGCACCGCCGTGAGCCCCTCGCCGCCCGCCCCGAGGGGCTCCCATTCGCGGCGCTCGAGCTGCTCGCGCGTGCGCTCCACCGCGGGCACCGGCTCATACGCGCCCTCGCCGTAGACGCTCATGCTCGAGGCGACGACGAGCTTGCGCACCGGCCGCTCGGCGAGCGCGTCGAGCAAGACCGCAGTCCCGAGCGTGTTCGCGGCTGCGTACGCGGCCTGCTCGTACATGCTCTGGCCGACGCCGACCCGCGCCGCGAGGTGGACGACGGCGTCGACGCCCTCGAGCGCGCCGCGGACGACCTCCTCGCTGCGCACGTCGCCGGGGATCAGCTCGACGTCGGCGCTCAGGTACCCGGGCCTGCCGCCGCCGTGCACCTGGTCGACGAGCACGTCGAGCGCGCGCACCGCGTAGCCGGCGGCGAGCAGCTCGTCCGCGAGGTGGGAGCCGATGAAGCCGGCGCCGCCGGTGATCAGGACGCGTTCCATCGCCGGAACGTTACGGGGCGAACCCAAGGCGTCGCTTGCGACGCCGCCATCAGGAGGCGCAGGCCCACAGCGCCCAGATCGCGATCACGGCGACATGCGGCCGCCGGACGAGCGCGCGCAGCGCCGTACCGGGCCCATCGGCCACTGGTACGGCTGTGCTCCGGCCCTGCACGGGCCGAAAAGACTAGGCGGCCGGCATTTCCGCGTCCCGTCCGAGCTGCTTCTGCCACCACTCGGACTCGCGACGCTGAAGCTCGGTCTGCGCCTGGGCGACGTACGCGGCCAGCTCGGACTCCTGCTTGACGAGCCGCTCCTCGAGCTCGGCCAGCTCCTCCTCGCGCCGCTCCAGCTTGTCGGAGCGGATCACGACGTCGGCCTCGAGGCTCGCCTCGCGCTGCTCGAGCTCGGACTCACGCTCGTCCAGCTCCTTGAGCCGGTCCTGGATCGTCTCCTCCATCGACGAGAGACGCTGCTCGCGCCGGTCGGTCCGCTTCTTCTGAGTGTCCGTGGAGGACTCGTAGCTCGTCAGCTCGGACTCGCGGGCGGCGAGCTCGCGCTCGCGCTGCTCGAGGCGTTCGTTCCACTCCTCGAGGTCGCGGCCGCGGTTCGCGTCCCGCTCGGCGTGCGCGATCGAGGCCTGGAGCCGGTTCAGCTCGGCCTCGCGCGCGGTCAGGTCGAGCTCGCGCCGGTCGAGCTCGGCGGTGCGGGCGACCGCGTCCTGGGCGAGCCGCCCCTTGTCGGAGAGCTCGCGCTCGAACCGCTCTGCGTCGCCGCGCAGCTTCTCCTGCCGGAACAGGATCTGGGCCTCGCGCTCGCCGATCGCCTCGTCCTTGGCCGCGACGCGCGCGGCCTCCTTCTTGAGGTCGGACTCGCGGGTGGCCAGCTTGCGCTCCCGCTCGGCCAGCTCCTTGTCGCGCGTGCGCAGCTCGTGGTCGCGTTTCTCGAGCGAGCGCTCGCGGCCCTGGAGGCGGACCTCGGTCGCGCGCTCGCGCGTGGCCAGCTCGTGTTCCTTCTTCTCGAGCTTCTTGTCGCGGTCGCCGAAGGCGGCGAGCTGCTTGGCCAGGTCGGCCTCGGCCTTCGCGCGCGCGCGGTCGGCGCCGGCGACGTCCCGGATCCGCTTCTCGGCCTGCTGCTGCTGCTCGGCAGCGAGCTGCTGCTCTGCGGCCAGCTCGGCCTGGAGCTCGGCGACGCGGCCGTGCTCCTCCTCGATCGCCTCGCGCTCGACGCGGGTCTTGCGCTCGCGCTCCTCGAGCTCGACCTCGAACTCGGCCAGCTTCGCCTCGCGCTCGTCGAGCGTCGCGGCCCGCCGCGCCAGCTCCTTCTCCAGGCCGATGCCGCCGTCGTAGGCCTCGGTCTGCTTCTCGAGCCGCAGGCGCAGGGTCTCCTCGCGCCGAAGCGCGGCCTCGAGCTCGGACATGAGCGTCGCCAGCTCCGGCGCTGCCACCAGCGGTTCCGGATCAGCGGGCGGTGCGACCACCGCCGGATCGACGACCTGGCCGGCTTCCTCGGCACCCTCCTCGCGCCGCCGCTCGAGCTGGGCGCGCAGGCCGGTGCCGAAGCCCTTCTCGGTCTCGGCGGTCTGGTTCTCGGGCTGCTCGTTGGTGGACATCGTCGCCTCCGTCCGTTAGAAGACCTTCGAGAGGTTGAGGAACGCCGGCCCCAGGATCACGAGGAACATCGCGGGGAAGATGAAGAGCACGGTCGGGAAGAGCATCTTGATCGGCGCCTTCATCGCCTTCTCCTCGGCGGCGGCCTGGCGCTTGAGGCGGCTGTCCGTGGCTTGGACGCGCAGGATGCGGCCAAGGGAGATGCCGAGCTGGTCGGCCTGGATGATCGCCCGGACGAACGAGGAGAGCTCGGGCGTGCCGGTGCGATCGGCGAGCTTCTTGAGCGCGTCCTGGCGCGACTCGCCGATCCGGACCTCGCTCAGCGTCAGCGCAAACTCGTCGGCCAGCGGGCCCTCCATGTGCTCGGTCAGCTTGGAGATCGCACCGTCGAAGCCCATGCCGGCCTCGACGCTGACCGCCATCAGGTCGAGCGCGTCGGGCAGCTCGGCGCGGATCCGGTCCCTGCGTGCCCTGGCGCGCGACGAGACCGCGAAGTCGGGGGCGATGAAGCCGAGACCGGCCAGCGCGATCGCGAAGAGGAAGACTCCGCCGGCGCCGGTCGCGGCCCCGCCGAAGACCGCGCCCAAAACGCCGCCCGCGATTGCGAGGCCCGACTTGAGCGCGAGGAAGGTCGTCGGCGAGATCGAGCGCCCGAGCCCGGCAGCCAGCAGCCGGTTGCCGACGCCCTCGACGGTGGTTTTCGGATGCAGCCTCAGCGTCGCCTTCGCCAACCGGTCGCCGACCGGGACGAGCACGCGAGCGCGGAAGGGCTGCTGCGCGCGCCCGAGCGAGGGCCGGAAGCTGCCGTAGCGCGCCGCCCGGTTCACCGAGGTGCGACGCTGGCGCGCGGGCAGCGTGACCGCGTCGCCGATGAAGTAGGCCGAGAGGGCCAGACAGACGAGACCGATGAAGATCACGAACAGCATTCGCTACCCCCGGAAGGAGACGATCCGTCTCAAGAGGAGTGACCCGAAAGCCATCATCACGAGGCCGATCATGATCATCGTGTGGCCCGTGGACGAGTGGTAGAGCGGGTCCATGTAGGACGGGTTGAGAACCGTGATCGCCAGCGCGACGAAGAAGGGCAGCCCGACAAGCACGTAGGCCGAGGCGCGGCCCATCGCGGTCAGGGAGCGGATCTTGCGGGCGAACTGCTGGCGCTGGCGGACGGTGTCGGCGACCATGTCGAACAGGCCGGCGAGGCTGCCGCCCACCTGCCGCTGGATCGTCACGGCGGTGATCACGAACGAGAAGTTCTTCGAGCCGATCCGCTCGGCGGTGTCGGAGAGCGCCTCGTCCATCGGGCGGCCGAGGCTCGTGTCGGTGATGACGCGGCTGAGCTCCTTGCTGGCCGGCTCCTGGCCCTCGTCGACGATCGTCTGGATCCCCTGCTTGAAGCTGTGCCCGGCCTTGAGCGAGGCGGCGAGCGTGACGAGCAGGTCGGGGAGCTGGTCCTCGAACTTCAGCATTCGGCGCTTGGCCTTGACCGTCACCCAGGTGTAGGGGATCGCCGCGCCGATCACGCACGCGATCAGAAGGCCGATGGCCGAGCGCCCGGTCAGTGCGGCCAGGAGCATGACGAGCAGGCCGCAGCCGGCCATCAGGTAGAAGAACTCGACGGTGCGGAGCGGGATGTCGGCGCGCTCGAGGCGGGTCTGGATCTTCTTCCAGAGCGCCTTTTGGCCGAAGGCCTGCTCGGTCGCGCGGAAGACTCCGGCGAAGGCCGCCAGGCGCTCGCCCTTCTGGCGCCGGCGGCCGCGAGAGGAGCCCTCGACGTGCGGCGCCAGCCGGTTCTTGACCCAGGAGCCCTTCGACCCCGTGAGCAGGAAGCCGACCGCGCTCAGGGTCAGGAAGGCGACCAGGAGCACCATCACCAGGCCGCCGAGCGGCGTGTAGAAGACGGAGGGGAGCGAGCCCGAGCCCGATCCCGACGGTGCGAGGCTGCCGGGGACGGTCAGGTCTGTCGAGGCGGCGCCCTCGGGGTCGAGCGAGACGCGGACGTGCAGCTTGTCGCCCGGCCGGCCGGCGGTGACGTACTCGAGCCGCCACGTGCGGCGCAGCTCCTGCCCGATCGAGGAGTAGACGCCCTTGAGGTCCGAGCTGCTGGTGGCCCCGTAGTAGGCGCCGCCGGTTGCCTGCGCCATCCGCTCGAGCGGGCGCCGGGTCTGCGCCGAGGCGCCGACGCCGATCGGGTAGACGAGCACGCCGGCCTGCTTGGCGGCGGCGATCGCGCCCGAGAGCGTGGCCTTGCTCGAGACGTCCTGGCCGTCCGTCAGCAGGACGACCACGCGCGCCCGTCCCTGCTGCTTCGCCAGCAGCGCCGACGAGAGCGCGAGCCCGTCGTAGAGCGCGGTGCCGGAGCTCGAGTCGACCGCCATCGTGCGCAGGGCGTCGTCGGCGTCGATCGTCGAGGACGAGAAGCTGCTGAGCTGCACCGCCTTCGAGCCGAAGACGACCACCGCGATCCGGTCGGCAGCGGCCTTGTCGGCGACGAACTGCCTGGCGGCGGTGACCGCGTCGGAGAGGCGCTGGCCGGCCATCGAGCGCGAGCGGTCGATCGCGACCACGACGCTCTTGGCCGAGGCGAGGTTTCTGGCGGTGAGGCCGACCACGGCACTGCCGTTCTCGGTCAGCGTCGGAGCCTGGTCGGAGGCGACCGGCGCGACGAGCGTCAGCCGGACGGTCGGGTAGCCGCTCGTGTCGACGTTGCGCAGCGTGATCCCGGCGTCCGCCGCGAGCGGGGCAGTGAGTGCGACAGCTGCGACGGCGAGCAGAACAGGCAGGCGCCTCACTCGAAGCCGCCGTAGGTCGCAGACTGGAAGTTGGGCCGGAACGTGGTCGGGTCGCCGAAGAAGGTCGGCGGCATGACGACGCCGTTGGCCGCCATCTTCTCGAGGAAGTGCGGCTTGAGGCCGGTGCACTCGAGCGGCCCCAGCAGGCGGGCGGGCTTGCCGATGCCGGTGCCGGGGTCGGTGCCGGCCGCCTCTTCGTCCGGCGGAGGCGCGACGAAGACGTCCTGCAGGGTGATCACGTCCGACTCCATCCGCAGCACCTCGGTGATGTGGGTGACGCGGCGGGAGCCGTCGACCAGCCTGGCGATCTGGACGAGCAGGTCGAAGGCGCTCGAGATCTGCTCGCGGATCGCGCGGTGCGGCAGCTCGACGCCGGCGGTCAGCACGAGCGTCTCGAGCCGGGCCAGCGCGTCGCGCGGCGAGTTGGCGTGGATCGTGGTCAGCGAGCCCTCGTGGCCGGTGTTCATCGCCTGGAGCATGTCCAGGGTCTCGGCGCCGCGGACCTCGCCGACGATGATCCGGTCGGGGCGCATGCGCAGGGCGTTGCGGACGAGCTCGCGGATGCGGACCTCGCCCTCGCCCTCGATGTTCGGCGGGCGCGCCTCGAGCGTGATCACGTGCTCCTGCTGGAGCTGGAGCTCGGCGGCATCCTCGATCGTGACGATGCGCTCGTCGTACGGCACGAAGGCCGAGAGCGCGTTCAGGGTCGTCGTCTTACCGGTGCCGGTACCGCCGGAGATGAGCACGTTCAGCTTCCCGCGAACGCACGCGGAGAGAAACTGCGCTGCCTCGGACGTGGTCGTCCCGAAGTCGATCAGGTCGTCCATCGTGTACGGGTCGCGCGAGAACTTCCGGATGGTCAGCGACGGCCCGCGCAGCGAGAGCGGCGGGATGATCGCGTTGACGCGGCTCCCGTCGGGGAGGCGTGCGTCGACCATCGGCGAGGCCTCGTCCACGCGGCGCCCGATCTGCGAGACGATCTTGTCGATGATCCGGAGCAGGTGCGCGTTGTCGACGAAGGTCGCCTGCGCTGGCTCGATCTTGCCCTTGCGCTCGACGTAGACCCGGTCGTAGTTGTTGACCATGACCTCCGTGACCGAGTCGTCGCGGAGGAGCGGCTCGAGCGGGCCGTAGCCGAGGATGTCGTCGGTGATCTCGCGCGTGACCTGGCGCCGCTCCTCGCGGGTCAGCGGCGTCCGGTCGAGCGCGAGCTGCTCCGTGACGACGCGGAGCACCTTCTCCGCGAGGTCGTCGGTCGCGCCTTCGGCCGACTTGCCGGCCGAGAAGAGCTGGGGCCCGAGCTTGGCGATGCAGGCGTGGTGGATCCGGGTCTTCAGCTCCGCGTACGGATCCGGCCGGCGCTCGACCGCTTCCGTCGGCTGGCCCGGGCGGAGGTCGAGGACATCGGCCGTCTGGCCGGTGCCGGAGCCGTTCTGCCGGTGGAGGCGGTCATGCAGACCCATTGGTCCTCCCCAGGGTCGCCAGGAAGCTCTTCTTCTGCTTGGCCGCCGCCTGGGCGGCAACGAGCTCCTTCGCCATCGCGCGGACGGCCCGGGAGAAGTCGGCCTTTCCGTCCGAGAGCACCGCGGGGTTCCCGCGGTTGACCGCCAGCGGGACCGAGCGGTCGCTCGGGATCTCGTAGGCGATCTCGCGCTCGAGGGCGGCCTCGACCTCCTTCGGCTTCATCCCGACCTTGGAGTTGGCCCGGTTGAGCACGAGCTTGATCCGGTCGGGCGGGAAGGAGAGCAGCTCCAGCGTCTGCAGGCTGAGGCGGACGTTCTTCAGTGTCGGGACGTCCAGCCCGCAGAGCAGCAGCAGCTCGTCGGTGCGGTCGAGGGTCGCCAGCATCGGCCCGTGGAAGAAGGGCGAGGTGTCGACGACGATCACGTCGTACGACTCCCGCGCGACCTCGAGCAGCCGGGCCAGCTTGGCCTCGGTCACGAGCTCGGCGTCCTCGGGGCGCAGCGGCGCCGGGAGCACGTCGAGCCCGGACGCGTGCCGGGTCGTGTAGCCGGCCAGCTTCTCGGAGTCGAGCTCGCCCGGAGCCGTGACCAGGTCGTAGATCGTCTTGTCCGGCTCGATCCCGAGCATGATCGCGGCATCGCCGAACTGGAGGTCGAGGTCGAGCAGGAGCGCCCGCTTGCCCCAGTGTTTGGCGAGGGACGTGCCGAGATTCGTCGCGGCCACGGTCTTGCCGGTGCCGCCCTTGGGTGAGAAGACGGTCACGAGCCGGCCGTGGCGCTTGCTCACTCCGGTCAGCCGCTTGCCGGCGTGCCCGGCCTTGCGGATCGCGAAGACGATGTTGTTGGTCAGCTGCGGCAGCAGCAGGACGTCGGCAACGTCGTGCTCGAGCGCGTCCTCGAGCAGGGCCGGGGAGCCGTTCGATGCCAGCAGGACGATCGGCGCCCGGGTGTGCTCGCGCAGGGCGGCGATCTCGTTGACCGGGAGTGCGGTCGAGCGGGTTGCGTGCAGCACGACCTGCAGGTGTCCGCCCGTCAGCAGCGGCGCGGCCTCGGCCACCTGGTCGGCGGAGCCGATCAGCTCGACCTCCGGGTGGTTGGCGAGCGCCTCCCGGACGTCGGGCAGCCCGTCGCAGTCGCCCGTCACGTAGATCCGGGCACGCTCGCGTGCGGCCGGCCGAACGTCGTTCTCGGGCTCGGTCTGTGTCTGTGTCGTCTCTTCCATCATCGTCAGCCTCCCTGGGAGACTCTGGGGAGCCCGCCCTTCAGGCCGTCGCGGAGGATCGCGAGGAGCGTGGTCACGTTCTCTGGACTATCGGCAGGATGCGCCACCGGCCGGAGTGTCAGCGACCAGTTCGAATCCTGGCCGCCCGAGGTCACGGCCGACGTGAAGTCGAGCTTCTGCGCCTGCCGGTCGGTGACCGCGAGCATCACGGAGAAGCTGTTCTGGAGCCCGTTCGTGATCTTGCTGCCCACGGCCGGGCCGGCAGGCGCATGCAGCACGAGCAGGTTGCGCAGCACGGTCCGCGTCACGTGGAGGCAGTTCGAGCAGTTGTCCGGGTACTTGTAGGTCGCGACGACGTCGACGTGGTCGCCGTCCTGGAGCGTCCCGGCCAGCGTCTGGTTCTGGTCGCCCTGGACCTGGAAGGCGCGCATGGTGCCCTTGATCTGCGCGCGGACGCCGTTCTCCGCGACCGGGCTGAAGCGGCGCGTCGTCACCTGCTCGCCCTGGAGCGTCGGCTGCGAGGCGATGAGGTTCGCGATCTGGTCGGGGTTCGAGATCGCGCCCGGGACGACGCTGTGCCGTGGGACGTCGACCCGCCTGAGCATCCCGGCGGCCTCGGCCCCGGTCGTGCCCTGCGCTATGTCGTGCTTGGCAACGAGCACCGTCACGTGGTCCTCGCTGCGCTGGACGTGCCGCTTGTAGCTCGTCACGTAGAAGCTCGTGAGGAGCGCGGCCACGGCCGCCAGCGCGACCGCGATCATGATGTTTCTCGCTCGGTATGCCATTGCTCCTTGTCCTTGGTCGTGGGGTCAGGGGTGGAGTTACTCCACGCGTTCTTCGGTCGTGCTCGAAAGCAACCCGCTCTTGATGGGCAGGCCGATCAGCTTGAGCGAGTAGGGGTAGGTGGCCGTGACCGTCACGTCGGAGCCGGCGGTGAAGGCCGAGGTGACCGTGACGTTGAGGTCGGTCTGCTTCAGGTCGCTGGCCGAGTCGCGGACTGCCTGGATGGTGGCGGCGCTCGGATTCGCGAGCTGGCGCGAGACCGCGGCCTTGCGCGCGCCGGCGCGGGTCGCGTCGGTGAGGGTCACGTAGTTGTTGAAGATGATCCCGAACTGGATCACCGAGAACAGCAGCAGGATCAGGATCGGCAGCGCGATCGCGAACTCGGTCAGCGACTGACCCTTCTGCGAGGAAAGCTCAATTTTGCGGTGCTTGCTGTTCTGCACGGGAGTACTTCCTGGTGGATTGCGGCTGGTGGTTGCCGGCGTGTTTCGGAGAAGCGGGCCCCTTCCGGGGAAGGGGCCCTTGCCGGAGAGGTTCTCTGCCTTACGGCAGGATGTTTGCCACGCTCTCGATTGCGCTCCGGACGTTGTCGGAGAGCAGCGTGATCGCGCCGATGACGGCGAGAGTGATGACGGCGAGCACGACTCCGTACTCCGCCATCGTCTGCCCTTCCTCGCGGCGGCGCAGCGAATCGGCAGCGACCTGCACGAAGGTGAAGAGCTTCAGCATCTGATTCACCTCCCTTCTCATCTCGACGCGCACGCCGGTGCGTGCGTCCTGCCCTGGGGGTAGGCCGGGGGAAGAGGCTTGAGGTTGTCGAGGAGCCTGTTGATCCTGCGGGCGATGCGTCTGGTCACGCCGGGGAAACCTCCGAAGTGTCTTCGGCGTGGCCGCGCCGCCTTTTGGCTCAGTTGCCGCGATCATCGTGCGGTTCGACCGCAGCGCTTATCCCTCGTCTTGGGGATCTTCCGGCCAGCTCCCCTGATCGGGGGAAGGCCGCGCGCGCCTCCGGTCGATATCGCTCCCAGTCCGTACGGCCCGCGGGCCTCAATCGAGATCCGCGCCGAAGTGGCGGCCCCTCGGCGCCCGACCAACGGGAGCGACAAGCCAATGCCACCACGGAACCACTTGAAACGGATTCTCCTTCTCGGGCGGGGCTGGGACGAATGGGATCGCAGGAGCGAGCCGGCGGCGAAGGCACAGCCGGCGGCGAAGCGCAGCTCGACCAGGCGCTTCGGGACCGCGTTGTCGTTCTGCGCGCTCTTCTTCGCGGGTCTCGCGCTCTCGGCGGGCGCAGGCAACGGCGTGCGGGCACTTCTCGACAACGGCTCGTCGCAGCAGGCGGGCGTCGGCGCGACCGGCGCCACCGGCGCCACCGGCGCCACCGGCCCGACCGGAGCCACCGGCGCCTCGGGGCCGGCACCGCTCGTGCAGGTACAGAAGCTCGTGCACGCAAAGGTGAAGACGGCCCATGGCCTCTCGGTCAGCCCGTCGGCGCCGCCGACGGCCCAGCGGACGGTCAAGCCGAGCTCGGCGCACCGTTTCGCCGCCAAGCCCGCACACGCGCGCCACGTACGCCGCGTCAAGGCCGCGAAGGCCCCGGCGCATCACGGCACCAAGGCGCACAAGCCGGCCAAGAAGCAGCCGCTCGACGGTGAGGCCGACCTTCCCGGAGCAACGGTCTGGCTCTACCGGGCCGCCCCCGATCCGACGCCTCCCGCCGCGCGCCTGCGCATGGTGTTCGCGCGCGAGCTCGTCGCCGACTCCCGTCAGGAGCACGTCGACTGGGCGCTCGCGCTGGCAGTGCTCCGTGCGGGCGGCCACACCGGCCGCGTGCCGGCGAGCCGCTCCGAGACCCAGGCCCTCACGCTCAGGCTCTCGGCGCTGGGCGGCAGCAAGAACGGCTGGGCGGCCGCGCTCTCGTACTCGAGCGACCCGTCCTTCGCCGACCACGTCGTGGCCCTCCGCCACTACTACCGCGCGGTCGGGATGGCGAGCCTCGTCTACGGGCTGCTCTCGCAGAAGCGAGATCTCGAGGACCGCGTCCTCAACGACAAGCGCCTCCTGATCTACCCGGGCGGACGTAACGACGTCGCGTCGCACAAGGTCGACGTGCGCGTCCTGGCCGTGATGCTCTACCTCGCGGACACGTTCCACGAGGTCACCGTCTCGTGCCTGATCTCCGGCCACCGGCTGTACGCCCGGCCCGGCGTGATCTCGGCGCACATCTACGGGCGGGCGGTCGACGTGGCCGCGCTGAACGGGATCTCGATCTACGGACACCAGCAGCCGGGCGGGATCACCGAGCAGGGCGTCCGCGCGCTGCTGATGCTTCCCGGCGGGATGCTGCCCGCGCAGATCATCTCGCTGCTCGGGCTCGGCGGGCCTTCGTTCCCGCTGGCCGACCACTACAACCACATCCACGTTGGATACTGAGCGCCACTCGGGGCTCGACAGGACGGGGCACTAGGTGGAGTTGCCCCAGATCGCGCTGGCGAGCGACGACGGAAACGTCGTCTGCGAGCGGTGTCTCCTCGCGGAGACGCCGCTCGCGCGCCTGCGCGGCCTGCTCGGGCGGAGCGACCTGCCCGCCGGCGAAGGGCTGCTGCTTCGGCCCGCCGGGTCGATCCACACGGCCTTCATGCGCTTTCCGATCGACGCGGTCTTCCTCGACCGGTCCGACCGGGTGCTGAAGGTGGCCCACGAGCTCGCGCCCTGGCGGATGGCCGGCTGCCGCGGCGCCCGCGCGGTGCTCGAGCTGGCCGCGGGTGAGGCCTCGAGGCGGGGTCTGCACGCGGGAGTCTCGCTGACGCAGGTCTGGCACACGGCCCCCCGCTCGACGCGGGCCCACCACTCCGTTCCGAAACCCTCCTAGTAACACTGTGTTACTAACGGTTTGACGGGACGGTGGCCCGGGCGCCATCGTGTCCGGGTGGATCCGGCTTCCGTGAGCGACGTCGCCGCGAGGGCGCGAACCGAGAACTTCCCCGTCGCCTCCCTGCTCTTCCCCCGCACCGTCCGTCCCCACCTGCGCGCGATCTACGGTTTCGCCCGCCTGGTGGACATGCTCGGCGACGAGTACCCAGACGGAGGGTCCAGCGACGTCGTGGGAGACCGCCTCGCCGCTCTGGACGAGCTCGAGCACGAGCTCGATGCCTGCTACGACGGCGAGCCCGCCTGGGCCGTGATGCGGGCGCTGCAGCCGACGATCCGCGCCTGCGACCTGCCGCGCGAGCCCTTCCTGCGCCTGATCGAGGCGAACCGGATGGACCAGCGGATCGCCGCCTACGCGACCTGGGCCGACCTGAAGAACTACTGCGTCCACTCCGCCGACCCCGTCGGCCGGCTCGTCCTCGGTGTGCTCGGCCGCACGGAACCCGAGCTCGTCGAGCTCTCGGACGACGTCTGCACCGGCCTGCAGCTCGTGAACTTCCTGCAGGACGTCCCCCGCGACCTCGCGCTCGGCCGCGTCTACCTCCCGGCGGAGGACCGGGCCTGCTTCGGCGTCACCGAGCTGGCGGAGCCGAACCCCCAGCTCACGCGGCTGCTCCGCTTCGAGGCCAACCGAGCGCGGATCCTGCTCGGCTCCGGCGAGGAGCTCGGCCACCGGCTCGGCGGGCGCGTCGGTCGGGGGGTCGCGGTCTTCGCCCGCGGCGGCCTTGCGGCGCTGCAGGCGCTCGAGCGGGCCGACTGGGACATCTTCAACGGCCGTCCCCGTCCCTCGCGGGCACGCCTGGCGCTGGCGGCGATCAGCAGATGAGCGTGGACCAGGCCTACGCCGAGGTCGAGCGGATCACCCGCCGCGAGGCCCGCAACTTCGCCTACGGGATCATGGTTCTGCCGCGGCCCAAGCGCCGCGCGATCGCCGCCATCTACGCCTTTGCCCGCCGGGTGGACGACGTCGCCGACGGCGGCCTCCCCGATGCCGAGAAGCGGGCGCGGCTCGAGCAGCTCCACGCCGACCTCGACCAACCGGGGTCAGACCCCGTCCTGGTCGCGCTCGCGGACGCGCGGTCGCGCTACCCGATTCCGGCCGAGGCGCTGCACACGCTCGTGGACGGCGGGCTCCAGGACACCGAGCAGCGCCGGTACGCGAGCTTCGAGGAGCTGCTCGGGTACTGCCGGAAGGTCGCCGGCGCGGTCGGCGTCGCCTGCGTGGCGGTCTATGGCTCGGACGACACCCAGCGCGCCGAGACGCTCGGGGTCGCGCTGCAGCTGATCAACATCGTCCGCGACGTTCGCGAGGACTGGGAGCTCGGCCGCGTCTATCTGCCGCAGGACGAGCTGGCCGCTTACGGCGTCACGGAGGACGACCTCGCGGAGGGCCGCGTGAATCCGCACTGGCAGGCGCTGATGGCGTTCCAGGCCTCGCGCGCGCGCGTCTACCTGCAGGACGGGCTCGAGCTGCTCG
>Ga0187776_10000508_pt1 | contig 18693 bp, 17 predicted proteins | sample 0216_BV02_MP12_2_FD_132426 | JGI IMG/M metagenome (GOLD analysis project Ga0187776, IMG submission 132426) | Tropical peat soil microbial communities from peatlands in Department of Meta, Colombia - 0216_BV02_MP12_20_MG | ecosystem: Environmental > Terrestrial > Soil > Wetlands > Peat | place...
ACGCCGCGGCGCTTCGCCTTCGACCACTCGGTCGTGACCAGGCCGCGATGCGTCGTGGCCAGCGCGCCGGCGACGATCTCGGCGAACTGGCGCGTGTCCTCGTAGGTCGAGCGCCGCTCGACCGGCACGAGCACGTGGATTCCGTCCGCGCCGCTCGTCTTGCAGAACGACCGGAGGCCGATCGTGTCGAGCACCTCCTTGACCAGCAGGGCGACCCGCACCGTCTCCGGGAAGCCGACGTCGGGCGAGGGGTCGAGGTCGAAGAGCACGAAGTCGGGCCGGTCGAGCCTGTCGACCCGCGAGTACCACGTGTTCAGGTCGATGCAGGCCATGTTCGCCATCCAGAGGAGCGCGAGCTCGTCGTTCACGAGCGGCGCGTCGATCCGGCGCCGCCGGCGCGGGCGCTCGCGGCCGGTCACCTCGATGCTCACCGTCGGGATCCAGTCGGGCATCCCGGCCGGCTTGTCCTTCTGGAAGAAGTGCTTGCCCTGCCAGCCGTCCGGATAGCGCTTCATCGTGAACGGCCGGTCGCGGAGATGCGGGACGACGACCGGCGCAACGTCGCGGTAGAACGCGAGCAGGTCGCCCTTCGTGATCCCCTCGTCCAGCCAGAACTCCTTGTCGAGGTTCGAGAGGCGCAGGACGCGCTTGCCCTTCGTGACCACCTCGGGAACGGGCCGGGCGAGCTCGCGCCGGACCTCGCTCGCGTCCTTGTCGTCGCGCAGGCCGAGGTAGACCGGCGCGCGGAGGCGGCCGTCGTGCGTGAACTCGGCGAACGACACCTCGGCGACGAGCTTCGGCTCGACCCAGAGCACGTCGCCCTTGCGCACCCGCGGCATCTTCGGCTCCTGCGCGAAGGGCGAGGTCTTGCGCGCGAGCGGCCGCAACGTCTTCAGCAGCCGCTCGATCTCCGCGTCGTCGAAGCCGGTGCCGACGTTGCCGACCCAGCCCAGCTCGCCGCCCTCGTAGGCGCCGAGGACGAGCGCGCCGAACGAGCCCTCGCGCCGGCCCTGTCCGCGCGTGTAGCCGGCGACCACGAACTCCTGCTCGGCGTGGGCCTTGAACTTGAGCCAGTCGCGCGAGCGCCTGCCCGGCTGGTAGCGCGAATCGAGCCGCTTGCCCATCACGCCCTCGAGCCGGCGCTCCTTCGCGGCTGCGAGCAGCGCCGGGCCGTCGTCGAACGACTCCGAGAACTGCACGGTGCGGTTACGCCGGTCGAGCAGCTTCTCGAGGCGCTTGCGACGTTCGGAGAGCGGCAGGTCGACGATCGGCTCCCCCTCGACCTCGAGCAGGTCGAAGAGGTAGTAGACGATCGGCGTGCCGGGCTTCGCCTGCTGCATCGCCGAGAAGCTCGGCCGGCCTTCGTCGTCGAGCGCGCAGACCTCGCCGTCGACCACGCAGTCCGGGGTCTTCAGCGCCCTGGCGAGCTCCTTGGCGACGTTCGCGAAGCGCTTGGTGTAGTCCTGGTCCTTGCGCGTGCGCAGAGCGGCCTCGCCCCCGGCCACGCGCGAGACGATCCGGTAGCCGTCCCACTTGATCTCGAACTCCCAGCCCTCGCCGCGCGGCATGTGCCGCTCGTCCTCGAGCGTAGCGAGCATCGGCGCGTACTTCCGGCCGGAGACCCCGGCGGCGCCGTCCTCGCGCTTGCGCAGGATCAGCCAGTTCTGCTCCTTGCCGTCCAGGTGCGCCGGCACGAGCGTCCAGAGACCGTCGAGCTTCTTCCCGTGGAGGCGGACGGTCAGCCCCCCGTCGCGCTTCTCCTCGACAAGCTCGTAGGTGCCGGAGTCCCAGATCTCGACCGAGCCGGCGCCGTACTCGCCCTTCGGAATCTCGCCCTCGAAGGTCGCGTAGTCGAGTGGATGGTCCTCGACGTGCACCGCCAGGTGCTGCTGGCCGGCCTCGAGCGGCACGCCCTTCGGTACCGCCCAGCTCGCGAGCGCGCCGTTCCGCTCGAGGCGGAAGTCGTAGTGCAGCCGCCGCGCGTCGTGACGCTGCACGACGAAGATCGGGTCCTTGCCCCGGCGCTTCCCGCTGAACGGCTCAGGCGTCTTCCTGCGGTCGCGCTTGCGCTCGTACTCGCGAAGGCTCATCGGGGCGGGCTTGCGATCGCGCCCACTTCAGCAGGAACGTTCTCAACAGATAGGCGTCTCCGTTTCGAATCGTCTCCACCTGACGGGAGGTTACGGTCGGGGCCGGCTACAAGCTGGCCTCGACATGTGTACGGGCCGGGGATAAGCCTGTGGATCATGTGGAAAAGAGCCGCTAAAACCCTGTTTCCAAGCGGAGCTAGGTCGCCGCGGAGACCTGGCCGATTGTGCGGAAACGCACACGCCGCCGCCGCCGGAGCTCGTCGCCGCTCATTCCGTCCAGCAATTCGAGCGACTCGGCGAGAGCGTCCCCGAGCAGCCGTGCCGCCGCGTCGAAATCGGTCTGCGCGCCTCCCTCGGGCTCCGGGACGACCCCGTCGACCACGCCCAGCTCGAGGCAGTGGCCGGCGTCGGGCTTGAAGGCCGCGGCCGCCTTCTTCGCCTCGCCCGCGTCGCGCCAGAGAATCGCCGCGCAGCCCTCCGGCGAGATGACCGTGTACATCGCGTTCTCCTGCATCAGGACGCGGTCGGCGAGCGCGGTCGCGATCGCGCCGCCCGAGCCGCCCTCGCCGATGATGCACGCGACGGTGGGGACACGCAGCCGCGCCATCAGCGCCTGCGAGCGCGCAATCGCGCCACCCTGGCCGTGCTCCTCGGCGGTGACGCCCGGGTAGGCGCCGGGGATGTCGATCAGCGTCAGCAGCGGGAAGCCGTGCCGGTCGGCGAGCTCCATCGCGCGCATCGCCTTGCCGTAGCCCTCTGGGTAGGCCATGCCGAAGTTGCGCTTCGTCCGCTCCTTGACGTCGCGGCCCTTCTGGTTCCCGATCAGCACGACGGTTCGGCCGCGGAAGCGCCCGAGGCCCGCCACGACCGCCGCGTCATCCCCGTGGGCGCGGTCGCCGTGCAGCTCGAACCAGTCGTCGAGCAGCCGCTCGACGTAGTCGAGGGCGTACGGCCGGTCCGGGTTGCGCGCCAGCTCGACGGAGCGCCAGATCTCCTCGTCGCTCGGCTCGTCGACGATCCGCTCGAGCTGCTTCTGCAGCCGCTCGAGCTCGCCCGAAAGCCGCGCGCCGCGCAGGAGCGGCAGGCTGCGGAGGCGGCTCAGCTGCCCGCGCAGCCGGACCTCGGCCTCATGCGCCATTGCCGAAGAGCCTCAGCAGCCGGGCCACGGTCGCGCGCAGCTCGGGTCGGGGGACGATCGCGTCGACGTGGCCGTGCCGGTAGTTCGACTCGGCCAGGCCGAAGTCGTCGGGAAGCTTCTCACGCGTCGTCTGCTGGACGACTCGCGGGCCGGTGAACGAGAGCAGCGCGCCAGGCTCTGCCACGATCACGTCGCCGAGACTGGCGAAGCTCGCGAGCACGCCGGCGGTCGTCGGGTGCGCCATCACGCTGATCAGCGTGCCGCCCGCGTCGCGCAAGTCCTCGACGGCACAGACGGTCTTCGGCAGCTGCATCAGCGAGAGGATCCCCTCCTGCATGCGCGCCCCGCCCGAGGCGGTCACCGAGACGAGCGGCATTCCCTCTTCGGCGGCGCTCTGGCAGGCGGTCGCGAACTTCTCCCCGACGACACGGCCCATCGAGCCACCCATGAACCCGAACTCCATCACGGCCAGCTCACAGGGCCGCTCTTCGATCGCCGCCCGGCCGATCACCATCGCCTCGCCCAGGCCGGTCGAGAGCTCGGCCTCGACCAGCCGCTCGGTATAGGGACGCAGGTCGAAGAAGCCGAGCGGATCGTCGGAGCGCAGGTCGGCGGCCTCCTCGCTGAAGCTGTCCGGGTCGGTCAGCTGGCGGATCCGCTCGCGCGCGTGCACCGGGAAGTGGTGCCCGCACTGCGTGCAGACGCGCAGGCTCGCCTCGAGCTCGTCGTCGCGGTAGTGCGAGCCGCAGCTCGGGCAGGTGTTCGGATGCGGGCGCCCACCGTCTTCGGGCGGCGCGTGCTTGTGCTCGATGGAGACGTCGATGCGCTCGGACACGTCCGCGAGTTTAGACCCGGCCGCCTTCCAGGGAGTTACAGCCCGAGCGCGGCAAGCAGGCGCGTTGCGGGCTCGACGTTGCCAGGCTCGGCGGCCAGGCCGCTGAGGCCGGCGCCGAGAACGGGCGCGCGCTCGGCGATCGCGCGCAGGAGCCGCTCGGTTTCGTCGAGCGAGAGCCCGTCCGGCTCGGGCATGAACGAGCGGATCCCGGCCGGATCGAGCGCGTCGGCGTCCAGCGCGACGTAGACGCCCTCGGTTCCCTCGAGCGCCGCCTCGAGCTCGTCCGGCTCGGTGCGGAGGCCGATCGAGGCGATCAGCTCCGTCTCGGGCGGATCGAGGTTGCGCGCGCCGAGCAGGAGCACGTCCTGCGGGTCGACGGAGCCCGAGTCGAGGATCATCCGCAGCGGCATCCCCCAGAGGTTCCCGGACGGCGAGGTCTCGGGCGTGTTGAGGTCGCCGTGCGCGTCGAACCAGACGAGCGCGATGCGCCCGTGCCGCGACGCGAGCGCCTCGACCGCGCCGATGTGCGAGCAGCAGCAGCCGCCGAGCACGAGCGGCCGTTCCGGCAGCTCCGCCGCGACCGCCAGCGTCTGGTCGCCGAGCGTCTCTTCCTCGATCACGGCGGCCTCGGGATAGGGCAGCGGCAGGCGCGCCGCCTCGGCCATCGTCTCGCCTCCGTCACCCCACGCGCGCGGGACGCGCACCATTCCCGCGGCGAACTCCCGCCCGCAGGCGTGGCACTCGTAGCCGGGCCCGAGGGCAACCGCCGTGAAGGCGCCGCAGTCCGGACAGCGCGCGCGGAGGCGGCTCACGCCGTCCGCTCGTAGATGTCGTTGCGCCGGTCGACGTGCATGCCAACGCTCTCGTAGAGCCGAACCGCACCCGTCGTGTTCTCGCCGTCGACGCCCAGGCCGACGCGGGTCGCCCCGCGCTCGCGGAAGTCGCGGAAGGAGTGCAGCAGGAGGGCGGTCGCGAGCCCGCGGCGCCGCCACGCCGGCCGGGTGCCGAGAACGTGGATCCAGCCGTAGTGCGGGTCACCGGACGAATGCCACGAGTTGATCGAGACCGCCGCCAGTTCCTCGCCGTCCTCAACGAGCCACCAGAACGTGGGGTCGTAACGATGCGGATCCTTGTGGAACGCGATCCACTCGTCGAACGTCCGCGGGTGGAAGTCCCAGTGATCGGCGAACGCGTCGTTGGTGGCAGCCCAGACGCGCTCCTCCTCGCCCTCGCGCAGGTTCCTCGGCACCAGCCCCGCCGGCCACTCGGGCTCGGGCGGCTCACCGTCGAAGTCGATTCGCATCTGGAACGCGTGCCGGATCACGTGCCAGTCGCCGGCGTCGGCCAAGAACCCACGTGCGGCCGAGTCGTCGCCCTGGATGAAGACATGCACCCGTGGCTCGGCCGAGCGTTTGCGAGCCTCGGCATACGCAGCGTCGACCATCAGCCGCGCGACCTCGGGCTCGAGCGTGCGCGCATCGATGTCGAAGCGGCCGTCGTCGATCGACATGTCGATGTAGCCCACCAGCTCGCCTTCGCGCTCCGCGACCTTGATCCAGAGGTTCGGTATCCGGAACCAGCTGCGGAGCTCGTCCTCGCTCAGATCCCGCTCGCCGAACGAGTCGCGTGCGTGCCGCTCGAGCAACTCCGCGAGGAGCGCCGCGTCCTCGTCGGTCACATCTCGCAGCTCGACGGTCACGCCAGCTCGCCAAGAGCCTCGCCGAGGCCGTTGAGGTCCGGCAGCTCGCGACTCGGCTGTGGGCCCGGCTGCTCGCCGAGCCGGTTGATCCAGATCGAGGGGAGGCCGAGCTCGTTCGCAGGCGCGACGTCGTGGAAGAGGCTGGCGGCGACGTGGACGTCGGGCAGGCGGCCGACCTGCTCCTCGAACGCGCGCCAGTGGCCGAGCGCAGGCTTGTACGAGCCGATCTCGGAGGCGACGATCGAGATCTCGAAGGGCACGCCGAGTTGCGCCATCGACGCCTCGATGTAGTCGCGGTCGGTGTTGGAGAGAATCGCCAGCTTCCAGCCCTTGCCGCGCGCCTGCATCAGGGCGGCAGGGACCTCGGGGAACGGCGTCCACGACGGGAGCGAGCGGGCAAGCGCGTCCCCCTCGCCGGCCGGCGCGCCGAGCTCGCGCATCGCGTCCGTCATGACCTCTCGATAGGAGCGCGTGCCGTCGGCCTCGAGCTGCGGCTCGAGCTCGTGGTAGCGGGCGAGCAGCTCGTCCGCCCGCTCCTCGCCGAAGACGCGCGCGAGCTCGCCGCGGATGCCGCCGTTCCAGTCGATCAGCGTCCCGTAGCAGTCGAACGTTGCCCAGCGCTGCGCCACTCGGCGAGCTTACCGAGGCCGCACCGGCCCAGCGCAGGCCGCTCAGCCCTCGAAGCGGCGGATCACGACGGTGGCGTTGTGGCCGCCGAAGCCGAACGAGTTGGAGACGCCGACGTGCACATCCGCCTCGCGCGACTCGTTCGGAATGTAGTCGAGATCGCACTCCGGGTCGGGCTGCTCGTAGTTGATCGTCGGCGGCATCGCGCCGCGGTTCACGGCCAGCGTCGTGAAGATCGCCTCGACCGCGCCGGCGGCGCCGAGGCAGTGCCCGGTCGCGCCCTTGGTCGACGAGACCGGCGTCTTGCGGGCGTTCTCCTCGCCGAGCGCGATCTTCAGCACACGCGTCTCGCTCGCGTCGCCCACGGGCGTCGAGGTGCCGTGCGCGTTGATGTAGTCGACCTCCTCCGGCTCGATCCCCGCGTCGCGGAAGGCCATGGTCATCGCGCGGGCCGGATTCAGGCCGGTCGGGTCCGGCTCGGTGATGTGGCGCGCATCCGACGAGACGCCGTAGCCGAGCAGCTCCGCGTAGATCTTCGCCCCTCGCGCGCGCGCATGCTCGAGCTCCTCCAGCACCAGGACCGCGCCCGCCTCGCCCATCACGAAGCCGTCGCGCTCGGCGTCGAACGGGCGGCTCGCCTTCTCGGGAGCGTCGTTGCGCCGGGAGAGCGCGCGCATCGCGCTGAAGCCGGCGATTCCGACCTCGGTGACGGGCGCCTCCGTGCCGCCGCAGAGCATCACGTCCGCCCGGCCGAGCCGGATCGCATCCGCGCCCTCGCCGAGCGCCATGTTCGAGGCGGCACAGGCCGTGCACTGCGAGCTCAGCGGCCCCTGCGTCCCGAGCTGCATCGACACCCAGGCCGCACCCATGTTCGGGATGATCTCCGGGATCGAGAATGGGTTGACGCGGTCGGGCCCGCGCTCGAGCAGCTCGGAATGGCAGTCCTGAAATGCCTTCAGGCCGCCGATGCCGGTCGCGATCGCAGCGCCGATCCGGTCGGGCTCCGCGGAGATCTCGAGCCCGGCGTCCCGCTCCGCCATGCGGGCGGCGGCGACGATCAGGTGTGCGAAGCGGTCCATGCGCCGCGCCTGCTTCCGGTCGATGAAGTCGGTCGCGTCGAAGCCCTTCACCTCGCAGGCGAAGTGAACGTAGAAGCCGCTCGAGTCGAACTGCGTGATCGGCCCCGCGCCGGACTGCCCCGCGACCAGGTTCTCCCAGCTCGACTCCACGTCGTTGCCGAGCGGGGTCAGGGCGCCGAGGCCGGTGATCACGACCCTGCGCCTGCCGTTGAGTGATGCCCCGTTCACATTCCCAGACCGCCGTCGACGAGCAACACTTCGCCCGTGATGAACGAGGCCTCGTCGGAGCACAGGAAGCGTACCGCTCCGGCGACGTCCTCCGGATTGCCGAGCCGGCCGAGCGGCGTGTTCGCGAGCATCGCCTCGCGCGCCTCCTCCGGAAGCACGTCGGTCAGGCGCGTATTCACGTAACCCGGCGCGACCACGTTGGCGCGCACGTTGCGGCTGCCGAGCTCGCGCGCGAGCGACTTGGTGAAGCCGATGATCCCGGCCTTCGAGGCGCCGTAGTTCGTCTGGCCCCAGTTGCCGTGCAGGCCGACGATCGACGAGACGTTCACGATCGAGCCGGCTCGCTTCTTCATCATCCCCCGCGTCACCGCACGGCAGGTGTAGAAGACCGACGAGAGATTCGTCTCGATCACGTCCCGCCAGTCCTCGTCGGACATCCGCGCCAGCAGGCCGTCGCGGGTGAGGCCCGCGTTGTTGACGAGTATGTCGAGGTCGCCCGCATCCTCGACGAGCCGCGTCGCCTCAGCGGGATCGGCGACATCCGCCTGCACGGCGCGGCCGCCGGCCTCCTTCGCCGCCGCCTCGGCCTCCTCCGCGCCCGACCGGTAGCCGACCACCACCTCGGCGCCGGCGCGGCCGAGCTCGAGCGCGATCGCCCGGCCGATCCCACGCGAGCCGCCGGTGACCAGAGCCGTCTTCCCCTCGAGCGAGCAGAACGCGTCAGGCAGGGCCGAGGATCTCCCGCAGCTTCTCGAGAGAGGCGAGGTCGCCCACGGGGATCGCCTTCACGCTTCTGTCGATCCTCTTCAGTAAACCGCTGAGCACGTTGCCGGGCCCCACCTCGACGAAGACCTTCACCCCCTGCCGCATCAGCTCGCGCGCGGCCTGGGTGAACTTGACCGGCGCTGTCAGCTGCTCGACCAGGAGGGCCGCCATCCGCTGCGCGGGCTCGATCTTCGCGGTCACCGTGGAGATGAAGGGGGCGATCGGCTCGGCAAAGCGCACGCGCTCGACCGCCGGGCGCAGCCGCTCGGCGGCGTGCTCGATCAGCGGGCTGTGGAACGCGCCCGAGACGCGCAGCTTGACCGTCCGCCGGGCGCCCTGGAGCTGCGCCTCCGTACAGCACTCGTCCACCGCCGGGTTCTCGCCCGAGATGACGATCTGGCCGGGGCAGTTGTAGTTCGCCGGCCAGACGCGCGAGATGCGGGCGCAGAGATCCTCGACCACCTCGTCCTCGAGCCCGAGGATCGCTGCCATCGAACCGGGGTTCTCCTGGGCGGCCGCGGCCATCGCCAGGCCGCGCTCGCGGACGAGCGCGATCGCCTCTTCGACGCCGAGCGCCTCGGCCGCCGCCAGCGCTGCGAACTCGCCGACCGAGTGGCCGACGACGTAGTCCGGCCGGTACCCGTAGCTGCGCAGCGCAGCGAGCACCGCCAGGCTCGTCGCGACGAGCGCGGGCTGCTGCACCTCCGTCTTGACGAGCTCCTCCTCGGGCGCCTCGAAGCAGAGCCGGACGAGATCGAGCCCGGAGGCCTCGCTCGCCCGCACGAAGACGTCCATCGCCTCGGGCACCGCCCGTGCGATCTCACGGCCCATGCCCACCTCGAGCGAGCCCTGGCCTGGAAAGCAGAATGCGATCTTCTCGGCGCTCATCCTCGTCCTCCGTCTGTCCATTCGATCAAACCGGAGCCCCACGTGAGCCCGGCACCCATTCCCGTCATCAGCACGAGCCTGCCGGCCCGCAGGCGTCCGTCGGCCTTCGCGTCGGCGAGGGCGAGCGGAATCGACCCGGAGGACGTGTTGCCGTAGCGGTCGACGTCGATCACGACTTTCTCCTCCGGAATACCCAGCTTCTCCCGCGCATACTCGATGATCCGTACGTTCGCCTGGTGCGGAACGTAGACGTCCACATCGTCGATGGTGCGGCCGCACTCGGCCAGCACGGCCTCCGCGGAGGCGATCAGCACGCGCGTCGCGAACTTGAAGACCTCGCGCCCGTTCATCTGGACGAAATGCTGCTTCCCGGCCACGGTCTCTGCGCTCGCCGGGGCCCGCGAGCCGCCGGCGGGCAGGTAGAGCTGCGGCCCGCCCGAGCCGTCGGCCCCGAGCTCGAAGCCGAGGAAGCCGCCCTCGCCGACGCGCTCGAGCACCACAGCGCCGGCACCGTCGCCGAAGAGGACGGCGGTCGAGCGGTCGCTCCAGTCCAGGATCTTCGAGAGCACGTCGCCGCCGACGACGAGCGCCCTCTGCGACAGCCCACCGGCGAGCATCCCGTAGGCCTGCGCGACCGCGTACATGAACCCCGTGCAACCGGCCGAGAGGTCGTAGGCGGCCGCCTCGGACGCGCCGAGCCTGTCGGCCAGGATCGCTCCGGTCGACGGAAACGCCATGTCGGGCGTCACGGTCGCAACGATGATCAGGTCGATCTGCGAGCCGTCGAGCCTGGCGGTCGCCAGCGCCTCGCGCGCTGCGGGCAGGCAGAGGTCGGAGAGCGCCTGCTCCGGCCCGGCGATCCGGCGCTCCCGGATCCCGGTGCGGTCGCGGATCCACTCGTCGGAGGTCTCCATCATCGTCGAGAGCTCGTCATTCGTCACCACGCGCTCGGGAACGTAGGAGCCGAGGCCCGTGATCGAGATCGCGCCGCCGTTCGCGGTACCGATCACGTCTGCTCCACCGCGAACGTCAGGGTTCCGCGGGCCGCAAGCTGACCGTCGACCTTCGCCGTCGCCTTGCCCTTCCCGATCGGGCCGCGCACCGCCTCGAGCCGGCACTCGTAGACCAGCTCGTCCCCCGGTTCGACGATTCGCTTGAAGCGCACGCCGTCGATCCCTGCGAACAGCGCCAGCCGACCGCGGTTCTCCTCCTGCGAGAGCACCGCGACCGCGCCGGTCTGCGCCATGCCCTCGACGATCAGAACGCCGGGCATCACCGGCCGCCCCGGGAAGTGGCCGGCCAGGTACCACTCGTCCAGCCGCACCGTCTTGCGCGCGACCACCCGCTCGCCCGGCTCGAGCTCGAGCACCTCATCGATCAGCAGAAACGGCTCCCGGTGCGGCAGGATCGCCTCGATCTCCTCGCGCCCAAGTGTGGTCTTCACGCTGCCGATCTGCCCGTGAGCCGTGCGCGCAGGCCGGCGCGGGCGCGGTGCGCGTAGCACTTCGCCGTCCCGACCGGCATCCCGGAGCGCTCGGAGATCTCCGCGAAGGAGAAGCCCAAGGCGTCCTTCAGCACGACCACGCTCGCCTGCTCGTGGGAGAGACCCGCCAGCTCGGCGGCCAGCTCGTGGCGCAGCTCCGAGAGCGCCGCCTCGTGCGCCGGATCGGCCTCGACCGCCAGGCGCTCGTCCCGGTCGAGCGGCTCGCAGCGGCGCAGGCGCTGGCGTGCGCCGACGTCGTGGCAGGTGTTGACGACCAGCCGGTGCAGCCAGGTCGCGAACTGGGCCTCGCCGCGGTACTGCCGCAGGCGAACGCAGAGCTTGGCGAGCGCCTCCTGTGCGGCGTCACGGGCGTCCTCGGGATCGGCGAGCACGTGCGAGGCAAGCCGCTCGACGCGGGGGGCATGGCGCTCGCAGAGCGCGGCGAGCGCCTCGGCGTCGCCGTCCTGGGCGCGTCTGACCAGAATCGGATCACTGAGCCTCTCGTAGCGAAGCGGCCGTTCGAGCCGTGGGTCCTGCCGAATCTGACGGCGCTTGCGGCGAGGAGGTTGCACGGCGGTCCCTAGTCTACGGGGGGTGGATTCGCTGGCGAGCGAGGCTGTCGTCCCGCGCCTCCGGGGCCGCTTCGGCCGCGACTACCGCTATCTGGAGTCGACTCCCTCGACCCAGCTGCTGCTCGAGCCCGAGACTCCAGAGGGCGCGGTCGTCGTCGCCGGCGAGCAGACCGAGGGGCGCGGCCGGCTCGGGCGCCGCTGGTTCGCGCCGCCGGGGACGAGCCTGCTCTGCTCGATCCAGCTCCGGCCCGCGGTGCCGGGCGAGCGGCTCCCGGAGCTGACGGGGGTGGCGGCTCTGGCGTGCGCCGAGGCGATCGAGGCGCTGACGGGGCTTGCGTCCGAGCTGAAGTTCCCGAACGACCTGCTGCTGGGCGGGCTGAAGGTCGCCGGCGTGCTGGCCGAGGCGCGCGAGGGCCGGGTCGTGCTCGGGGTCGGGGTCAACGTGAACATCCCGGAGGAGCAGCTACCGCAGGAGGTGGACGTGCCCGCGACCTCGCTCCTGGTCGAGACCGGCCGCGCCGTCGACCGCGCCGAGCTGCTGGTCGAGCTGCTCGAGCGACTCGAGCGCCGTTACGACGCCTGGGTCACCTCTTCGCCTGGATGAGCGGCCAGAACCACGGCCGGAGAGGCGACACCAGGCGAAGCATCGGCAGACCGATCGTCCCGGCCGCGCTGCGCATGTCGGGAGCGGCGATCGTCCATGAGTACTGCCGGTCGGTGGGCACCGAGGTCGCGTTCCAGGTCCAGTCGACCGCCGTGCCCGTGCCGCTCCCACCTGCGACGGCGGCACCCGTCTGGTCCTTGACGGTCACCGTCCAGACTGCCTCGGCGGAGAGCGTGGCCCTGAACCGGATCTGCCCGCCGAGCGCGCCGGCCACCCTGGGCGCGTAGAGCTTCGGCAGCCCCGTCTGCGCAACCTCCTTCCGGATCGCCGGCAGCTGCGCGTAGAGGTTCGTCCCTGGGCAGCTCGTCGGGCCCGTGTCCCGGTGCCCCGAGATCGCGTTCAGCGTCACCTTCCTGCCGGCCGGATAGCGCGGGTTCCCGTCCGAGACCCGCACCACCTTCGAGAGCGGGTCGACGTGCGCGAGGTCGAGACGCCAGGCGAGCAGCGACACGAGCGCCGCGCGCGCAGCGGCCGTCGGCCTGGCGCCGTCGTAGTTCCCGAGCAGCGCGATCCCGACGCTGCCGACGTTGAACCCCTCCGCGTGCGCGCCGATCACCGCCCGCGTCATGCCACCGTACCGGCCTTCGAAGATCTGGCCGTACTTGTCGACGAGGAAGTTGTAGCCGATGTCGTTCCAGCCGTTGGCCTCGACGTGGTAGAGCTCGATCGCGCGCACGATCGAGGCCGACTGGCTTGGGCTGTACGCGTTCGACCCAGCCGTGTGGTGGACGATCGCGAAGTGGACGCCGTCGGCATAGCGCGGCGGCGCGCGTTTGATCGCCTCGTTCGCGCCCCACTCCGCCCGCGTGACGATCGCCGGCGTCTCGGTCATCAGCGGCTGCAGCACCGGCCGGGACCGTCCTGGGCTGCGGACGAAGAATGCGCGCACCCGCCCCACACGCCCGACCCTGCGCACCTGCAGCATGTCGGCCCCCCCGACCCAGAACGGGCTGCCGAGGCGCCAGCCCGAGACGCCGCCCTCGGTGCCGCGGTCGGGCAGGTCGTCCTCGCCGGGCGCGGCTGCGCGCCACGAGCTCCAGCGGCCGGCGAGCGAGCGCGTCCTGAAGAGCACCGACCCGGAGCCGCGCCAGTGGATCCCGATCAGGTCGAAACGGGCAGCCCGCGCCGGCGCGGTGCTGTCAAGATCGCGCGAGACAAGCTCGAGCCCGGCTCCGGCGGCGGCGCCCGGAGCGGCGAGCGCGAGCACGGCTGAGGCGGCAACCACCCTTTTCACGAGGACCGACCCGACCTGAGGGTTGCACACGCCCCCCGGGGCCGCAAGGCCCGCTGATAGCATCTTTACAACCGTGAAAGCGTCGATTCTGCGGGCATTTTTCAGCTCGCTCGCCGTTGTCCTGGCCGTTCCGGCGCTCGCGCTCGCGGGCTCCTCGACGAAGCCAAAGGTGCTCGTCATCCACTACGCGCTCGAGGTCAACCCGGTCACGTCGAGCTACCTCGACCACCAGCTCCACCGCGCCCAGAACGATCACTACAACGCCGCCGTGATCGAGCTCGACACCCCGGGCGGCCTCTCCGACTCGATGCGAAAGATCGTCCAAACGGAAGTCGGCCTGAAGATCCCGGTGATCGTGTACGTCGCGCCGCAGGGTGCGCGAGCCGCGTCCGCCGGCGTCTGGATCACCCAGGCCGGCGACATCGCGGCGATGGCGCCGCAGACCAACATCGGCTCCTCGACGCCGATCGACTCGAGCGGGCAGAACATCGGCTCCGACCTGCGGCGCAAGGTGATCAACGACGCGGTTGCCTCGCTGAGCAGCCTCATGCGCTACCACGGACGCAACGCCGCCTGGGCCGCCGAGGCCGTGCGCAGGGCGAGCAACCTCGACAACGTCCAGGCGAAGAAGATGAACGTGGTCGACGTCCTCGCGCCCACCCTGCCGGCGCTGCTCGACAAGATCGACGGCCGCACGACGGTCGGCAAGAAGCTGACGCTGCACACGGCGGGCGCCGAGCTCGTACAGGTACACCCCGGCTTCTTCACGCGCCTCCTGAACGCGCTGATCGACCCGAACCTGATCCCGCTCCTGTTCCTGGCCGGCCTGGCGGGAATCGGCTTCGAGATCTTCCACCCCGGCGTCGTCCTCCCTGGCGCGCTGGGCGCGGTCGCGCTGCTGCTCGCCCTGTTCGGCTTCGCCGTGCTCCCGATCAGCTGGGCTGGTCTCGCGCTGCTGATCCTCGGCGCCGCGTTACTCGTGATCGACGCGCACGTCGTGACGCACGGAGCGTTGACCGTCGCAGGGCTGATCAGCCTGGTCGTCGGCTCCCTGCTGCTCTTCCACAACGCGCCGGCTCCCTACGACAACGTCAACACGCCGCTCCTCGTCGCCTTTGCGCTCGGGCTCGGGCTCATCTGGGTGTTCGCGCTCGGCAAGGCGATGCAGGTGCGCCGGCGACCGGTCTCCGTCGGGCCCCAGATGATCGTCGGCGAGGTGGGCGAGGCCCGCCGCGACGACATGGTCTTCGTCCACGGCGAGCTCTGGCGCGCGCGGACCGCCGACGGCGTGCCGCTCCAGCCCGGCGAGCAGGTGCGCGTCTCAGGCGTCGACCCGGAGCTCGTGCTCGAAGTCGTCCACATGCCCGAGGCGGATAGGATCGTCACGTGACCGCGGCCGCCGTCATCGTCCTCGTTCTCCTCTTCCTGGTCGTCCTCTTCCTGATCTCGGCGATCAAGGTGGCGCGGGAGTACGAGCGCGGGATCATCTTCCGGCTCGGCCGGCTGCTCCCGGAGCCGAAAGGTCCGGGCCTGTTCATCCTGATCCCGATCGTCGACCGGATGGTCAAGGTCGACCTGCGGACGATCACTCTGAACATCCCGCCGCAGGAGGTCATCACCAAGGACAACGTCCCCGTGCGGGTGAACGCGGTCGCCTACTTCCGGATCGTCGAGCCCAAGAACGCGATCGTCCAGGTCGAGAACTTCATGGTCGCGACCTCGCAGATCGCGCAGACGACGCTTCGCTCCGTCCTCGGCCAGCACCTGCTCGACGAGCTGCTCTCCGAGCGCGACAAGATCAACTCGATCCTGCAGGAGATCATCGACGAGTCGACCTCGCCCTGGGGGATCAAGGTCTCGATCGTCGAGGTCAAGGACGTCGAGATCCCCACCGGCATGCAACGAGCGATGGCGCGACAGGCCGAGGCCGAGCGCGAACGCCGCGCGAAGGTGATCGCCGCCGAGGGCGAGTTCCAGGCCTCCGAGCGGCTGAAGGACGCCGCGCTCGTGATCGAGCAGCATCCGATCGCGCTCCAGCTCCGCTACCTGCAGACGCTGATCGAGATCAGCACCTCGCCGGCGACGACGATCGTCTTCCCGGCGCCGCTCGACCTGATCAAGCCGTTCCTCGAGCCCGGCGGCTCGAGCTCCTGAGCGACCTGCGGGTCGACCCGCTCTCCGGGCGGCTCGTCGCAATTGCCCCCGGCCGGCGCACGCGGCCCGGCGCCGCCGGCGCGGAGCTCGAGCCGGTCACACAGGAGGAGCTGGACTCGTGTCCGTTCTGCGAGGGCCGCGAGGGTCAGACCCCGCCCGAGGTGCTGGCGTTGCCGGCCTCGGACCGCAAGCCCGACAGCCCGGGCTGGTCGGTCCGCGTCGTGTCGAACAAGTACCCGGCCTTCGAGCGGCAGGAGGTCGTCGTCCACTCGCCGGTCCACACCCGCTCGCTCGCCGAGCTCCCTCCGGAGCAGGTCGAGCTCGTGGCCGAGGCGTGGCGCCTGCGGGCCGGGGCCGCCCGCGCCGACGGAAAGGTCGTCTTCGCCTCCCTCAACGAGGGCCGCGCTGCCGGCGCGAGCCTGCTCCACTCGCACTCGCAGCTCTTCTGGCTCGACGAGGAGCCGCCGGTCCCGCGGGCGGAGCGCAGCGAGAGCTGCCGGCTCTGCGCCTCCCTCGCGCAAGAGCGGCGGGAGGGAACGCGGCTCGTCGTCGAGCGAGACGGCCTCGTGCTTCTCTGCCCCTACGCCAGCCGCTCGCCCTACGAGTGCCTGATCGCCCCGGTCGAGCACGATGCGGACGGCTTCGGCCCGCAGCTCGGCGCCGCCCTCGGCCTCGCCGCCGACGCGCTACGGCGCCTGCGCGACGCGGAGCGGCCGCTGCCGCTGAACCTCTGGCTGCACGAGGCAGGCCACTGGCACCTCGAGCTACTGCCGCGGGTGACGGTGTTCGCGTCCCTGGAGCTCGGCGCCGGCCACTACGTGAACACGCTGGCGCCCGAGCAGGCGGCTGCGGCTCTGCGCGATTAAGCGACCGGGACTCTGTTGGCCTGAAAGGTGCGGGCGGCCTCGATCGCGGCGCTGAGGTTGAGGCCCTTGTCCTTGGCCTGCTTGATCAGCATGACCGTCTCGAGCGCGTCCATGTCGTAGATCCGCTGCTTCTTGCCCTTGGTCGGGATCTGGGCTTTGTTCGTCCAGTAGTCGAGCTGCATCTTCGAGATGCCCGCGATCTGGCAGACCTGGCCGAGATAGAGCTCGACCTTGTCGAGGTGCTCGGAGATGTCGATCGGCTCGAGGAAGTCGGCGGCTCTGTCGTACATGGTCCCTCCTCACGGGAACGCGTGACCGTCTTGAAACTTATACAGGGCTGGTTCTGTTTTGAGAAGGGGGCGGGCCGATTCCTCGGCGAACCTGTACTACTCGGCGGGTTCTTCCGCGGCCGGGGCCTCTTCGGGCTCCGCCTCCCCCTCGGCCACCCGCGCGATGCTCGAGACCCGCTCGTCGCCGCGCAGGCGCATGACGATCACGCCCTGGGTCGAGCGTCCGAGCCGCTTGATGTCGGAGACCGGCATCTTGATCATGGTGCCGCCCGTCGAGATCAGCATCAGCTGCTCGCCCTCACGGACGGCGACAGCGCCGGCGAGCTGGCCGCGAGCCTCCGTCAGCTGGACGGTCTTGACGCCGAGCCCGCCGCGCCCCTTGACCGGGTAGTCCGGGATCCGCGTGCGCTTGCCGTAGCCCTGGTCGGTCACGATCAGCATGTCCAGGTCCTCCCGTGCGATCGCGGCAGAGATCACCTCGTCGCCCTTGCGCAGGCCCATGCCCTTCACGCCGGAGGTCGCCCGGCCCATCGGCCGCGCCTGCTGCTCGTGGAAGCGGATGGCCTGGCCCTTGCGCGAGACCAGCATGATGTCGTCGCTGCCCGAGGAGTGGAGCACGTCGACGAGCGCGTCGCCGTCGCGAAGCTTGATCGCGATGATCCCGTCGGCCTTCAGCGGCGTGTTGTACTCCTCGAACTTCGTCTTCTTGACCATGCCGTTCTTCGTCGCGAGCACGAGGTACTCGGCCTCCTTGAAGTCGCGCGTCGCGATCACCGCGCGCACCTGCTCGTCCTGGGCGAACGGCAGCAGGTTGACGATCGCGCGGCCCTTCGACTGGCGCGTCCCGAGCGGCAGCTCGTGCACCTTCAGGCGGTAGACCTTGCCGACCGTCGTGAAGAAGAGCAGGTAGTCGTGCGTCGAGGCGACGAACAGGTGCTCGATGTAGTCGTCCTCCTTCAAATCCATCCCCATGACGCCGATCCCGCCGCGCCGCTGCTCGCGATAGGCGCTGACCGGTAGCCGCTTCACGTAGCCGGAGCGCGTGATCGCGATCACCATGTCCTCCTCCGCGATCAGGTCCTCCAGTTCGAGCTCGTCCTCGCCGGCGACGATCTCGGTGCGGCGCGGGTCGTCCCTGGCATACGCGCCGACCAGCTCGCCGAGCTCCTCCTTGATCACGCCGTCGACCCTTGCCGGGTCGCCGAGGATCGCGCGGAGCTCGGTGATCCGCTCCTGCAGGTCGGCGAACTCGTCCTCGATCTCCTTCCGCGCAAGGCCCGTGAGGCGCGCGAGCCGCAGGTCGAGGATCGCCTGTGCCTGCAGCTCGGAGAGGTCGAACTGCTCCATCAGGCCGGTGCGCGCGTCGTCGGTGTCGGCGGCCGCGCGGATCAGCGCGATCACGGCGTCGAGGTTGTCGAGCGCCTTGAGATAGCCCTCGAGGATGTGCGCGCGCCGCTCGGCCTGGCGCAGCTCGTACTTCGAGCGGCGGGTGACGATCTCGCGCTGGTAGTCGAGGTAGTGGCGGACGAGCTCGAGCAACGAGAGCGTCTTCGGCACGCCGTCGACGAGCGCGACCGCGTTGTAGCCGAAGGTGGTCTGGAGCGGCGTCAGCTTGAAGACCTTGTTCAGGGCCACCTGCGGCACGGCGTCGCGCTTCAGCTCGACGTAGATGCGCATGCCGTCCTTGTCGGAGTGGTCCTGCAGCGCCTCGTCGCTGAGCGGCACCTCGTTCAGCGTGCCCGCCTTGACCAGGTCGGCGATCTTCTCGATCACGCCGCCCTCACCGGCCTTGCGGATCCCGTACGGGAGCTCGGTGATGATGATCGCGCTCTTGCCGCCGCGCAGCTGCTCGATGTGCGCGCGCCCGCGGACGGTGATCCGGCCGCGCCCCGTTCGGTAGGCGTCGCGGATCCCGCCGAAGCCGACGATCGAGCCGCCGGTCGGGAAGTCGGGGCCTTTGACGTGCTTGATGAGCTTGTCGACGTTGATGTCGGGCTCGTCGATCATCGCCGTGACCCCTTTGACGATCTCGCCGAGGTTGTGGGGCGGCATGTTGGTGGCCATCCCGACGGCGATCCCCG
>Ga0187776_10000509_pt1 | contig 18692 bp, 20 predicted proteins | sample 0216_BV02_MP12_2_FD_132426 | JGI IMG/M metagenome (GOLD analysis project Ga0187776, IMG submission 132426) | Tropical peat soil microbial communities from peatlands in Department of Meta, Colombia - 0216_BV02_MP12_20_MG | ecosystem: Environmental > Terrestrial > Soil > Wetlands > Peat | place...
CCCACGTGAAATCCGACCCAGCCCCGCTCCCTGAGCCCGGACCTGCTCACTTCTTCGATCACTTCTCCAGGAGCCATCTTCAGAGCCCTGGCCAGTCCACTGTACCCGCCGCGGTCGATATAGTGATTGATGTTTCCGGGGTCGATTTCACCCCAATTGCGAAGGGCTATTCTCACCTGAGGTTTGAACATGGGCAGCAGGACCATTGAGACTTTGTTGCGACTCCATATGAACGGGTTACCGAAGAAAGTCGTCCTCTATTCGTAATCCCTCTCGAATTGAAGGGTCGTCTTTTTCAGCCCTTCATATAACTTCCTCCTCACTTCTTCCCGAAGAGGCAACCGATGCTTCACTCTCGCGGACGGAATCAGGCCTCTCCAGTAACAGACCTCTTTGTATTTGGTGATCAAGTCAACCATGGGGGAAACATAAATGACTTCCTCCAATGGCCGAATGCGCTCATGATGAATTTTTCTCGCCCCTGATAAATCACCCCTTTGAACCGCATTCCAGAGATCAATCAGTCCTTCAGGGTCAAAATTTGCGTATCCCGTGAAACATCCATCACACCCCCACAAAAAAGTGACCATCGATGCAGTGCCCGGAAACAAAGAAATATTGTCACGGCCGATGGCCCGGGCCGCCTGCATGTCTGCCTCAAGCTTGAGCCACTTCGTATCCCAACCGTTTGCCAATTTCACCGCAACGAGATTATCAATCTCTCTAAACAGCTTTGCAAAAGCCCATGTGGGATATTCGCATGCCCCCTGATGGTCATACGACTGGTGCATGATTACCGGGATATTGACTGCCGCAGCAATCGCTTTATGATACTCGATGCCATATCTCGGATCTTCCATCGTATTGAGCAAATAGTAGGCGGGAGCAAGAATCATCACCGTATCCACTCCGGCCTTCTCCATCTCTCTGGCTTCTTCGATGCCCTCATCGATCGTGTGGGTGTGTATTCCGGTGCAGATCGGGATTCTCCCCTGTACCTCTTCCCGGGCGATTTGAATAATCTTCTTCTTCTCTTCTCTTTTCAAGCACTCCCCCTCTCCCGTGTGGCCATTGACACCGATTCCTGAAACTCCCGCCTTTACCAGATAACGAAAAAGATTTCGCATGGCATCATAATCCACTTTTAAATCCTCCGTAAAAACCGTGATGGGATAGACGTTCACCCCTGTCCATTTTTCCTTCCACTGAAAACGCTTGATCTCCATCTTTCGACTCCTTTCTTATTTGTTTTTTCGGTAATGCCTATACATCAACCTCTGTTCTCGTAAGAAATGGTCTTTCTTCCACCCCCACCGGATAGGATAATCACTTTCTTCCTAAAAGACCCTCAACGAATTTAAGACGGCGTCTGCGCCCGGTCCGCCAGTTTATTCGAAGCAGGGCCGGCAAGCTTCAGTCAAAACGATACCATCTCGCACAGTCTCTTTGGAAAAGTTCTCTCACTTCCTTTTGAAAAATAATACACCGTGCCATAGCTCTTTATCGCAGGCCCTTAAACGGATATGGAAAAAAGAAGTGGCTTTCCATTTCTATGAACAGAGCCACTCCAATCTGGCTCCAATCGAATCAAACATTTTCAGAGCGAAGTTTCGCTGCAGTCCTCTTAGAGCTAGCCCCATCAATGTCTCTTTCCCTTCTATCGTGGCTGAACATAAAACCTCTGTCCGGTCCTGATCCAATGCTTTCAATCTCATCGCCACTTTGACATCCATCTGGATGGGTCCTCTCTTGACCAAGATGATACAGCCATAGGATTCAGGGCGAAGGGTATCTATAAGCCTCCCTTCCACATGGAGAGGAAAATTGATGAACCCTGCCCTCCATTTCAACAGAGCCCGGAACCGATCCAGGCTCACAATATCCACCTGCTCGAGGGGCAGTTCCTGGTAAATCACCATCGCCAGCAAATCCCAAACTCTCGGCTGGGGGGCTCGAACGGTAAACTGTCTTTGCGCGAACATCCGTCTTGAGGGAACTACATCCACCGCTCCTCCGCTGCCGCGTTCTGCCCGGCAATCCGCCCAAATACGATAGCATCGCTTAGACCCCCTCCCGACAGCGTCAGAAAACCCCACATTGAGCTTACCCCGCCTGCTGCATACAGCCTTGGGATCGGTTTCCCTTGACGATTCACCACCCTTGCTTCCCGATCCCAGCGTGGGCCTCCGGAAGTCGTCCCCACTCCCGGCCATATTTCGATGGCATAAACGGGGGCCCCTTCAACAGGTTCCAGGGTTTCCCTGGACCGATCAAATTCAATATCCCTCCCCATTTTGCAGTATTCGTTGTATCGGGCTACCGTTTTCGTCAGGTTTTCCTCATTGACAGATATCCGCCTCGCTAGCTCGCCTGTTGTTCTACCCATTGTGATCCATCCCTTGGCGACCTCCTTAGAATTATCCAAGCTCCATTTGTAGTCGTTAGCCCCAGATACGATCCCGCTTAAAGGGCCCTTTCGCCTCGTGGTGTCACTAAAGATCGCATAGGCAGGGAGGTGCGGATGATTAGGGCGGTGAGGCATAAAAGACATGACCATTTTGGAAACCTCGTGAACCTCCGAGCCCATCTCATTAGCAAAACGTCTCCCGTCTTTGTCCACATAAATAAAGCCCGGCGTATGAAATCTGATCGTAAATGCAGCTTCGTATTCGGAGGCTTTAAATACGAACCAGCCATGGAAGGCATTCATGTGCCACAATGCAGCCCCGACCTCTAGGGCCATGGCAATACCGTCGCCGGTATTCCCCGGATTTCCAATGGCGTAGATGGGCGTCAAGGGCAAAAATGCATCCTTCATCTCTTCGTTATATTCAAATCCACCACAAGTCAAAATTACAGCCTTTTGGGCTTGAATTGAGATTTCCCCTTGCTTTCCTTCAGCGACAACCCCGACAACTTCGCCCTTCTGGTTCGTCACGAGGTTCCTGGCTGGAGTGCCGGTCATTACCTTAATTCCGCGACGTTCCACATTATGGGTGAGCAGTCGCCACAGTGGCATGGCAGGAAGCTCATCCCCAGCTCCTCCTGCCACCCTGAGCAATTCGGTGTGTTCCCACCCGGGAACATTTGGCCAGCACGGAAAGCCCGACGTTGGGTATGTCACGACCGGATTTTGATAAATCACGGTGTCGCCGCCCATCTCCCTTATCCAGTCCTTAATCTTCATACAACCGTCCACATACGCCTCGATAACCTTTCTGTTTGTTTTCCCGAAGCAAAGGGCATCGACGTGCTGAACCGCTCCCGGACCCGTCGCACTAATCAGCATCGCGGCAGACAACCGGCTGTTCCCGCCGCCGGCTGGCATCTTTTCCAGAACAAGGACCCTCGCGCCATGATCGTTGGCCGTGATCGCCGCCGCAGCGCCGGCGCTTCCGTACCCCACAACCACGACATCCGTTTCGATTGCCTGATGGTCCATAAGAACCTCCTTCGCCGATCGACTCTCAGTCCCTTTCGCCGCTGTCTTATAGGGTATTCGACTGAACCCTTTTTGCGATGTCAATAGAGGGAACCCATCTTACCTTTGTCCCGAGGACCGAGCAACCCATGCCACAATATCCAATTTATATCTAATCGATCTGGACGAGACGCTTGGCCCAGCGTTTCTTTTGTTCCAGATTTCCCAGCCGGCCGTACATCACCTTCTGCGTTTGGGGGGATCCTGCTCCGTGCATCGATTCCACGAGGGCCGTTCCTCCGCTCATGTTTTCAATGAGCCTGAGGATCTTCATTCGTGCCTCGACGGGGATTCCTTGTGCCCCGGCCAGGTATTTTCTTACATAGCGGCCCACTTCGCTGTTTTCCAGATCCCCTTGGAAGGGCATGGTGGCGACGATGCCGCCTGAAATATCATGGGCGAGTCGAGCAATCTCGTAAATGTGACGTGTCACATTATGCTTTGTCGTATTCGCCAGGAGCGGATCCGGGTAATAAGCACCCGATGGAGTCTTATATCCCATGGCAGAACACGCCACAGATCCCGCGTAGATCGTTTCAGCCAGGTGTATCATTTCCGCCAGTTTCTCCTTGATGTGAGAAGCGCCCGCCGTTCCCTGAAACTCTGCGGCTAATGCGCTCGCCCCAATAAGAACGTCTGAAACGCCCCCCTTGCACCCCCCGTAGTTCTGACGGTGTAACGTGGCAAATCGCTCCACCAACAAACCCGCCAGATCGTATTCACCGCAAAGAAAAACTCTCTCCCATGGAACGAACACATCTTCGAAAATGATGAGGGCTTCCCCGCCCACCAACCCGAACTGAGGGTTACCGGCATCAAACCCTTCTTCACATTTGCGTTCCTCGTTGGTCTGGCGGCCAAAAATGAGGATCACGCCCGGGGCGTTTAATGGCAGGGCACAAGCCAGAGCATAGTCCTTTTCTTCCTCTCTCATGGCTTGAGTCGGCATAATCAGGATCTCTTGGGAATTAACCGCTCCTGTCATGTGGGCCTTGGCTCCACGGATGATGATGCCATTGGCTCGCCGTTCCACGACATGAGTGAAAAGATCAGGATCTGCCTGTTTTCCCGGAGGCAAGGAGCGATCCCCTTTAGGATCGGTCATTCCTCCCACGACCATCACATTGCTTTCCTGGACGTGGAGAAGATACCGTTTAAATCTCTCAAAGTAGTCCGTCTTATATTTCTGATCGATATCATAGGCCGTCATATACACAGCATTCAAAGCATCCAATCCAACGCAACGCTGGAAGCAGGAGCCCGTCTCGTGAGCGATCAGGCGAAGCATTTGAACCTTTTTGATCAGGTCATCGATGCTCTGGTGAATATGTGTGAATCGGTTGATTTTCCTGCCGGTGAGATGAGAAACGGCTGTCATCAACTCCTCGTGCTCAGGTCGCAGGGCAAGTTCATACGTAAGGGCTGCAGAATTGATGTGGGGACGAAGGGCAGGGTGCTCCGTCACATCCTCCACACGCTTCCCTTTATAATAGACGACATGATGCAGATCTTTCAGGCTCTGAATATAATCTTCTTTTGTTACAATTCTTTCCATCCTTTTTTCCTCTGAAATTGTCGGACTAGGAGGATCTGTGACCTCATTCAAAGATTACTGCTTATTGAATGCTGTCAAACTCTCGATCAGGGCCTCCAAATCACTTTCTGCGGTAATGGAATGACAAAAGATTTCCTTAGGACTTAAGTCTTTGGTAGCACAGGAACGTGGGCACCCATTGACCAGTATCAGTCCGTCCAGACCTTGTTCATCGTGCCGGAGAAAAAGAATTTGTTCCCTCAACTGAGATTGTACCCGCTCGATCATCTTCGTTCTTTCATAGGCCGGGTTGCAGCCCCCACAATACTTGATCCCGATCTTCGTTCTTGTTCCCATTTCGTTTCCAGAAGTCTACCTTCTACAAGAAATTGTTTCATCTTTTTGTTCAAGAAGCGAGCCATCCTCCGTCTACAAAGAGGGTCTGGCCGGTGACGAAGCTCGAGGCATCTGACGCAAGATAGATCGCCGCTCCGACCACCTCTTCGGGTTTACCAAATCTCCCTAGCGGAGTTCTTCGGAGCAAGTTTTCGGAGATGACCTTCGATTCTCTCATTCCTTTCGTTAAGTCCGTTTCAAGATAAGCGGGACCAATCGCATTCACCTGAATGTTGTACCTCGTCCATTCAATGGCGAGAACCCTCGTCAACTGAAGAATTCCTCCTTTGGTGGCACAGTAAGCAATCTGCCTGGGAAATCCCACCACGGCTCCCACAGAGACCATGTTGATGATTTTCCCGCCTCCCTGTCGAATCATCACCTTCCCGGCCGCTTGGCAAAAGGAGAAGGTACCCGTAAGATTAACCTTCAGAATGTCCTCCCATTCTTGGAGATCCAACTCTTCCGCCTTCTTCAAGACCGGACTAATTCCCGCATTGTTCACCAGGATATCGATTCCGGGAAAGACTTTCAACGTAGCGTCAATGACTCCTTGAATCTCTACTGGATTTCCGATATCAGCACAGACAGAAAGGGCCTTTCTGCCAAGGGCTTCGATCTCTTTTGCGACCGCTTCAAGAGCTGAACGATTTCGACTGACGAGGACGAGGTCGGCTCCTGCCTGGGCCAACCCTCCTGCGATGGCCTTACCGATTCCTCTGCTTGCTCCGGTCACAATCGCTGTCTTGCCTTCGAGTTGGAAAATTTTTAGTCCTTCCACTTCCTCAGCCCCCCAATTGTCCCTTACCAACGGGCCTTCATCGTTAACGAGCCTGTCTCGTTTGCCTTTTATCGACGATTCGTTTGGCCTTGAATGTAGTTCGCTCTAATGTATTAAACGGAACGAATTTAACCTCAGGTGTTACGTGGCATTCCTCCTTCAGTCCATTCCTTAAGAGAGGCTTCATCACTGGAATATCTTCCTCCTTAAGACATTCAACCAAGACGGTGCATAAATCCGTCCCCTTTTCCGGATCCGTGGTCAGTTCAATGCAGAATTCATCCGAGAGCTCGCAAAAGCTCCTGACCACTTTCTCTACCTGAACTGGATAGAATTTAGCTCCTTTATAGGTAATCATATCATCTGACCTCCCCAGAATGCCTCCGACGGACCGGGCGTGGGTTCGGCCGCATTTGCATCTCCTCTTATCAAGTGTCGCCAGATCGTTTGTCCAGTAGCGAATCATGGGAGTGGCTTCCTTGTTCAGATGGGTAATCACGAGAACACCCACTTCCCCGGGAGGGCAGGGTTTCTGAGTTTCTTTGTTGACGACTTCGATGAGGAGGTGATCCTCAATCCAATGAATGCCTTTCTTCTCGGGACATTCTGAGGCAATGGTCGGGCCGATCTCAGCTAACCCAAAGTAGTCGAAGGCCTCGATGCCTAACCCCTTTTCTATCTTCTCCCGGGTAGCAGGAACTTCAGTGCCGCCCTCCCCCCCAAAACATCCAATTCGCAAAGGAAGATCTTCGGGGGATATTCCCCGATGTTTCAAACGTTCCGCAATATGTAATGCATAAGAGGGCGTGCAGAGAAGCACCGTCGAGCCCGGTTTGACCAGATATTCAATTTGACGCTCGGTATCCGTTGCGCCTATGGGAATGACGAAGCAGCCAAGTTCCCTGGCGGCATAATGACTCGACATCCCTGCCACCCAAAGGCCGTAACTGAACGCGTTCTGAATGATATCTCCTGGCCGAACGCCAAAGGTCCACATGGTTCTGGCTGTCCACCTAGAAATATTTTTGACATCCTTAAAGGACCAGAGGTTGTTAACGGGTGACCCTGTGGTTCCTGAAGAAGGGTGAAGCTCTGCCCAGTTTTCGGCCGGCGTCACGGTGTGCCTACCAAATGGGGGGAAGGCCAGTTGCTCATCCCGAAGCTCGATCTTGGTCACAAAAGGAAAATGGATGATATCGTCCAAACAACGCACATCTTCAGGCTTAACGCCAGCTTTTTCAAACTTCTCTCTGTAGAATTCAGAAGTCCTGTAACACCTTTTCAACTGAGCTTTAAGTCTGTGGAGTTGAAGGGCCTCCAACTTCTCCCTCTCCATCGTCTCAATTTCCACATCGAAATATTTCCGTGTTTTTTTCATTTTGCTCCCTTTGCCAATCGCTTCACCGGACTCCCTTTGACAACGATTAACAGCGTTGCCGAGGCGGCTTAAGGCGTTATGTTACGATTTCTTCCTAAGCGATCCGCGATCTTGAAACTTCGGAGATATCCATGGAGCCGACCTGTTTCAAACTCATATCGCACCCTCTGACTTCCTACCAATGAAATCCTATTTCGATATCCCCCAATACCAATTGCGGCATTAAGATACAAGGCGTTCGGTTCGATGCTCAGAGTATCATGAGCACCGGAACCATACCGCGGATCCATGTTGGACCTCCTGGGGTTTCTTAAGATTGGTTTGACTTCAAAAAAAGCATGCTTGGGGCCTTCAATAAGCCTGTACCTGGGGCCTTTCCCGATCTATTGTTGCTTCAATGCACTTGAGCGGGCAGAACCATGCGCATGCGCCGCATCCGATGCAATCCTTCGGATAGACAATGACAGCTTTCCCCTTATCTTTGTCATAACGTAAGACGTCCTCGGGACAGATATCAACACATATCTGACATCCCGTACACATATTCTCATCAAGGCTTTTCAGCATGGATCATGCCTCCTCCATCTTACATTCTTTTTGTTGTCTCTACCGTGAGATGTCTCCAAAAGATCCTCTCCCTTATCGAAACGAAAAGCAGAACCGGTTTCTACGTCTGTCTATTTCTTTTCGACCTCGGAGGACTCACCGCCGGGGACCGGCATGGTTGAGAGTGCCATTCGGTCCCCATCCCTTTGAATGATCGTCCATCTCATCCAGTTCTGATCATCCCTCTCCGGGTAATCTTTCCTGAAATGACTTCCGCGACTTTCGGTCCGATAGAGGGCGGCCCTGGTGAGCATCTCAGAGCACGTCGCCAGACTTTCTGCCTCATGATACCTGACCAAGTCATGAGGGGTCTCCACCCTGACATTCGGAAGTATGTCTCTTTGCACTTCTTCAATTCTTTGCAGGGCCTCTCTCAACCGAGTCCCTTCTCGGATGAGGCTATATTGAACGGGGATAACAACCTCTTGGACCCCTAGAACAGCATCCCAGGGTTCAAGATCGGTCTTCTTTAAGGCCATCGGAGCAAAAAGTCTGTCCTTGAGTCTCTTTTGCTCCTCAGAGTCCGTTTGAGGTTTCGGGGTTCCAGGAACAACCTTTGCAATGTCCTCCGCCGCCAGCAGTGCGGTCACATAAGCGAACGGAAGACCCCAGCGGCCATACGAGTTGGCAGACATGGCTCCGTTCATGGCGCAACCGCTAATGACGGTATCTCCAATTCCCCATAAACCTTCCAGTTCTGTGCTCTTGCAGTTCAGGTCTACCATGACGCTTCCCAAACGTCCTGGAAACATGATTGTCCACGCACTCTTTTCAAGGCTCAAATCATGTCCTCCCCTGTCAAAGTGGACCCTCTTGGGTTCCAAAAACGTCCCTTGCTTAAATTGCCACAACCGGATCTCTTCGCCTGCCACGCGTCTACTAAATTGATCATAGCTCGTCCCGGTGGCACTAAAATAGATAGGGCCCCTACCCGCCATCACTTCTGCTCCCATGGCGTAACTCAATGCCCATGAGCCCAGGCGTGTTTGGCCGGGAAAATATTTCTGAAAGATCTTTTCTCCTTCTGCATTTTCGATAAAATCGGCAGCAATTTCGGCTCGCCACCATGTCTCCGATTGCCTGTCCACGGGGTCGTACTGGTGTCCGTACTCGCAGTGCCTTTGTTTAGCCCCGGCCCGATACGCCGCGGCGACCCCTTCGCCTACATTCATCGTAAACCATGAACGTCCCTTAAAATTGCAGCACCCATTGGCCAGCACGGTCGATCGAGCCTTGAAGACACAACATTCACCGCTCAGAATATTGAACCCGATGGCACCTGTAATGCGCTTCCCATCCTGAATCAAGTCCACCACCTCTGTTTTGTTCAGTAGCTTCACCCCTCTGGCTAAGGCCAACTTCTTGAGGTGTAAGGTGGCCCTGTGGGGCACAAAACCCACCACTTTGTTTTTGGTTCCCCAGAAAGCGCTATCCGCTGCGACCAGTTTGTCGTCTTGATCCTTCATGAAGGGTACACCCCAATGAAACAATTCCGCGGTGGATCGTTCTAAATGACTGGCAAAATGGCGCAACCATTCTCTATTCGCAAGGCCGAAGCCTTTCTCAACAACTGAATCGACAAATTGGTCTACCGCATCTGATTCCACAAAGATACACATCCCCCCTGTGAGCGGCGTCTGCCCTGCCCAGCCTATTCCTCCTTTATCTACAACCAAGACCTCCGTTTCCTCTCGTTCCTCTTTAATCTTGACTGCAGCCGTAAGTCCGGCTAATCCACCCCCCACAATCAAAACGTCCGTTTCGTAGTTTAAAGCCTCCACAATAGATTCCTCCCCCTCCAAAACTTCATTCACAAAACCCTATCGGATGCGATGGCAGTCAGGGCTAAGGAAACTCGTCCTTTCTGTCAAGTGAACCCAAAAACTTCCCTCGGGTATTTAGTCGTAACTCTCTCTTATTTGCATCTCGGGTTTCCGGTCTGCGACGGCGGCACCGTCACCTCTTCTTCCGGGATATTGACCAGTTTGCCCATAAAGGGAAACGGGAAGTATTCATTTTCGCGAACAATAGGCGCAGCCTTGTACGACGTTATGATCTGGTGATCGCAGGCCCTCATGGTTACCTTGCCCCAGGGCATATTGTAACTTGCACCTTCCCAGGCCTTAATGAGCTTCTCTGAATCCGTACTCCCCGCCCTTTTAATCACATCGACCAACCATTGGAATGCGTTGTAATAATCCATGACGCCAAAGATGGGGCTGTAGGTCACCGGATCCTGGTCCTTGTACTTTTCTTTATAGTCCTGCACAAACTTTCTCTGGGCTGGGTTATCCAGGTCAACCAAACTATGATTAAAAACCAGATGACCGAGAGCCGCCTCCTTGACGTCCTGCATCATGACGGGGTCAAACAGATATCCTCCTGCCGTGATGGCCTTCCAGCCGAGAGACGCCCCAGTCTTAATCAGGTTGCTCAAGTCCGGCCCGAGGTTTGTCGTGAGAACAACTTCTGCACCGGAGGCGATGATTTTACTCACGTAAGGAGAAAAATCCTTTAGCATGAGGGGGTGGTAGTCTTCTCCCACAAGTTGTGCCCCAGGAATCTTATTCACTTTTTCCCTAAATCCATCGCCTGCTTCTCGGCCCAGCGCAAAATCCATGCACAAAATATAGTATTTTTTGTACTGGGTACGCTTTGCTAGGTAGGCTATAATGGCCGACGTACGCTGACCGGTCGTAGGAGTGGTTCGGAAAACATAGGGGGTGAAGTCCACCCCGGTAATGCTCGCAGCTTCTGCATTGGGGATAACAAATATCTTCTTATATTTGTCTGCCACTTTCATCATGGCAAGACAAATATGGCTTCCAAGGCTCCCCATAATGATATCAGCTTTGTCCTCAAGCAAAAGTTTTGTAGCTTTTCGGACCGCCACATCGGGCTTATAGGTATTGTCCTCCACTAAGAGGACAACCTCCTTTCCCAAGAGTCCTCCTTTCGCATTAATTTCCTCAACGGCGTATTTCGCACCGCGAACAAAACGTTCCCCTTGATCTTTAAGCGGACCCGATAGCGGTTCGAGCACGCCGATGACAATTTTACCAGCGGCCGCTTCTGCGCGATTTTCGCACAGAACCATCGTTGTGGACAGCAATAACGCCAAGAATGCCAAGCTGAAAATCCTCATTCTTCCCATTTTTAGATCTCCTTTCTGCATTTATTTCTTATGCAACGACAGGGTGATATTTCTGATCCGTCCTTTAAAGCGTGCTCCCCTCTCCTTCAAACCTCAAGATATTTCTGCCGAATATCATGACCTTTTTCCAGCTCCTTGGCAGTCCCCTCAAAGACGATCGTCCCCTTGCTCATCACATAAAGCCTAGTTGTCAGTCTCAGCACCGCCTGCATATTCTGTTCTACGAGAAGGATTGCCACGCCATGCTGATGGATGTCTTGGATAACCTCCTCCAACCTCACTACAATTTTCGGCGCCAGGCCTTCTGTAGGTTCATCCAAAAGCAGGATATCCGGATTACCCATCAGGGTCCTTGCAATCGTCAGCATTTGCTGTTCCCCGCCTGAGAGATACGCTCCTTTCTGTTTATCTCGGTCCTTTAAGTTCGGAAAGTATTCGTAGAATTTTTCCACGGTCCAACACTCTTTTTCTCTTTTTTGGCCTGGCTTGATACCCATGAGGAGGTTCTCTCTTACGGTGAGTTTTGGGAAGATTCTTCGATCTTCAGGAACATATCCGATGCCGATGCTGGCAATCTCATAGGGGGGCAATCCAGATATCTCCTTTCCGCCAAAGAGGATAGACCCAGTACGCGGGATGAGCAATCCGATGATGGACTTAAGAGTGGTGGTCTTTCCCACCCCATTTCTTCCAAGGATAGAAACAATCTCTCCGGTGTCCACGTCGAGATTGATTCCCTGAAGGATATGACTTTCTCCGTAAAATGTATTGATCTCTCTAAGCTCTAACAGCATCCATCACTCTCTCTTGGCCCAGATAGGCATCTTTCACCCGTGTGTCGTTGCGAATCTCTTCTGGCGGCCCGGAGACCAAGACCTTGCCGTAATAGATGACCGTGATCCGAGTGGCAAGCCTAAAAACGACATCCATATCATGCTCCACGATGATCAGGGTTTTTCGCTCCGTCACTTTCTCGATCAGCCAAACCATCTCCAGGGTCTCACTCTTGGACATCCCGGCGGTAGGCTCATCCAGCAGGATCAGTTCCGGGTCCATGGCCATGGTCAGGCCGATTTCGAGTGCGCGTTGATGCCCATGGGCAAGCTCTCCAGCCAGATCATTTCTCTTTTCCAAAAGGCCAACAAGAGACATCATCCTTTCCGTTTCCTCTATGATCCCGTTCACCCTTGAAAGTGAAGAAAAAATGTTATAGGGGATTCTTCTTTTGGAAAGAACGGCATTTCGCATGTTTTCAAAGACCGTCATACTACGAAAGATATTGGTTATCTGGAATGAACGTGCGATGCCCGAATGCAAAATTCTGTGGGGTAAAAGGCCGGTAATATCATGCCCCTTGAAAAAAATCTTTCCTTGGCTGGGCGTATACTTACCCGTAATTAGGTTAAAGAGGGTGGATTTCCCAGCCCCGTTGGGTCCGATGATGGCATGTCTTTCCCCCTCTTCGATGGCTAAGTCTATTCCAAAGAGAACTCTCAGTCCGCTGAAGTCTTTCTGTAGATTCTTAATCTCAAGGAGAGCCATAAGGGTATTTTCCTCTAATTCTTGAAGCTAGATCTGATTTTCTTTGGAATTAGGCCAATGGCCCCCTGATGGAGATAAAGAACCAGAATGATGAAGAGAACCCCCATAATGAATTCCCAACGATCCCATAGACTGCTGATCCAATCGCTGAGATAAACAAAAATAGCCGCCCCCAAAACGGGACCAAGAAAAGACCCTGTGCCCCCGAGGACGGTCATCAGGGCAACCTCTGTTGACATTTTCAGGTCCATAACGTTAGGCGACACGAAGTCCTGGAATACGGCGAAGAGGCTTCCCGCGATACCGGCAAAGAACGAGGCAACGGTGAAAATCAACATCTTGGAAAAATTGATATTATACCCAAGAAAAGCCGCTCTTTCCTCGTTCACCTTCACGGTCCGAATCGTGTTACCAAACGGCGTTTTCATAAGATACCAGGCTACCAGGAGCAGAATGATGACAATTGCACACGAGACATAGTACATCGTTTCTGTACTTGCCATATGGAGGGTCAGGATCCCGAGATCGACGTTCTTTGGAACAAATCCTCCGATTCCATCATCTCCGCGGGTAAGATCGCGCCATTTCCAGGCAACGGCCCAGAGAAGCTGGTTGAAGGCTAAGGTCAGTAGAACAAAGTAGCTTCCTTTTCGTCTCACGCAAAAGAAACCAATAATAGCTCCCCCAATTGCCCCTGCCATTCCCCCCAAGAGGATCGATAGAAGCAAAGGTGTTCCGGCCATGCGCTTTAGAAGAATTGCAGTGGTATAAGCACCGAGACCGAAGTAAGCAGCATGACCGAACGACAAAAGGCCAGCATATCCAAATAGAAGATTGAAGCTGACTGCAAAAAGGGAAAAGTATGCAATCTCATTCAGCATTCTGATTTGTGTGACTTTCAGAAGTTGAGGGGCCATCAATAAAAGAAAAGTGGCCAATGCAATAGCAGCAATTTGCCGATGCCCCAAATTCTTCAAACCTTTTCTCCCAAAAGGCCAGCAGGTCTAAGGATGAGAACAATGGCCATCAAGAGGAACTGAAACACTAGGGCCAGCTGAGGAATGAACAGGACACCAAAGGATTGCAGTTCCCCAATAATCAACGAAGCCAAAAAGCTTCCGCCAAGGCTTCCCAATCCACCGATAACAACCACCACAAAAAGATCCACCAGCATGTCAAGTCCCATCCCTGGGTAGGTGCTCAGGAGTGGTCCGGCAACCACCCCGGCTAGCCCGGCTAAGGCCGCCCCTCCGGAAAAAACGTAGAGAAAGAGCCTTGAAACATTTGTCCCAAGGCAGTTGACCATGTCCGGATCTGAGACGCCAGCCCGAATGGCAATGCCAACGCGGGTTTTCAAAAAGATGTATAAGAGAAGGACCAGAATGATAAAGGAAACGAAAAGCATGAATAAACGGTAGACTGGGTACGTCGCCCCCATGATCTGGGCCGATCCCGAAAGGGCAAGAGGAATCCTTGTGGGCAAGATAAAATCTCCCCAAATCCACTTCACTCCTTCTCCAATCACACTAAAAATTCCCACGGTGATAAGGAGTTCTTGCGCGTGACCGTATGCATGGACCTTCCTCAGAAAAAACCGCTCAATCAGTGCTCCAAGAAGTCCCACTCCAATGGGAGCAAGAATTAAGGCCAGCCAGAAATTGCCACTTTTGACAAAAAACGTATAGCCCAAATAGGCTCCCAGCATGTAGAAACCGGCGTGGGCAATGTTGAGCACACCCATCATCCCAAAGACCAGGCTAAACCCTGAGGCCACAAAGAATAACAACATGCCATAAACGAGTCCGTGAAGCGCTTGAATGACGACCGTTGAAAGGTTCAGCTCCATAAAGGTCTATCCCTGGAGGTGGTTTACGGTTATCGAATCTCGGTTGCCCGGCTTTTATGGGTTCCCTTCGTTTTTTCTCTGAACTCTCTTTCCTTCTGGGCGCGATCGATACGTTGAGACTTATCTGTCATGATTCCATTGAAGACAAGATCCAAGATTCCTTTCCTCATTTCTTCTATACGCACCTTTTCTCTCAAATCCCAACGCTTAATCACCCATGCATCGATGAGTATCTTGATCATGTTCGCCAGCGTCCGTGGATTGACAGGCTTGAACAACCCTTCCAGGATTCCTTCCTCAATAATTCTTTCGTATTCCCGTAGGTGTTTCCTTTCTCCTTGGAGCAGGGAATGGAGCGTCTCCTTGCCCATCGCGTGAGATTCCTGGTAAATGATCAGGATCAGCTCTTGGTACTTGTCCATGGCATTCAATTCTGAATTGATCAGATTCTTCAGTTTCTCAACGGGATCGAGGTGTTCCTCTCTTTCTTTTGAGATTGCATCCATTACGGCTTGGGTTGCCTTCTCCTGAATAATGGAGAGGATATCTTCTTTCGTGCTAATATAATCGTAAAGATTTCCCAAGGTAATCCCAGACTCTTTGCTGATCTCTCTTAACGTTGTGCTGTGGTAACCCTTTTTCGAAAATAAATGGATAACCGCATTAAAAATCTGCTCGCGTCTTTTGACGACTAAGGTCGCATTCTTTATATTCGTTGGAATTTTATTGACAGGAGAATGTCTCATGAAGGCACTGAAAAACGAACGTTTGTTATTCTCTGGTACCATAACCCTTCTGTCTTGTCAAGCGATGCGTTCGCTTTCTGCATTGCTGTTTGAGCGTTTCTTGTCTAACGGGCTCCATGTCTTGCTTGACGTCCTGGGCATCACCTTGTTCCTCGCCTTCAATTTCCTGGAGTTTCCCCTCATCCGCCCATTCAATTTTTACACTCGGATCCATGATTTAGAACAAGCAAGGCCCATAGGATACGTATCTTTCTATCTTCTGAGAAATCACGCATATGCTTTGCTGACCAATCTGATCCTGAAAGGCCTTCGCATGCCGTCGGACACCTAATTCCGTGATGATGGTTCTTGTCTAGCCTTGACCAAGCCGCGGCCCACGAGGACTTTCATCCGGCGGATTCGATCGATAGAACCCACTAAGCCGTCGGGGAAGTACATCACGACCAGAACGAAGAGAAATCCGAATATGATGAGATGGGCTTCTCCCAATTTAAGGGCAAAGATCTCTGAAAGGACGACCAGGAAAACGCTGCCGATAATGGGCCCCACTAATGTGCCAGCACCGCCGATGATTGCTGCCATGAGGGGTTCAAATGTCCAGACGGGACTGAACATCATGAAGATGTAGTGAAAGGAGAGCCGCAAGTAAGCGAAGACGCCCCCAGCCAATCCAGCCAACAATGCGCTGATGAATAATGCCAACACCTTGCATTTGAACGTGTTGACGCCGGTCACCTGGGCTGCTGTTTCGTCGTCCCGAACCGCAACCATTCCAAGTCCCAGCTTAGAATGTGTCACCCGGTAGACGACGACGATTGCAAGGGTGGCTACGACAAAGGCAACGTAATAACGGGAAACAAGGCTATAAGAGGCAACATAGGAGCTTGGCATCCTAAGCATCCGTTGGAAAGTGCTCCCCACCACAATTCGGCACACCTCTGCCAATGCGAAGGTTCCGATGCCAAAATACATCCCTTTCAACCTTAGGGTAGGCAAGCCAATCACCACGGCCAGCACCATGGCAGCGACTCCACCCGCTGTCATCGCCAGATAAAAGGGGACCCCAGCCTTCCAGATGAAATGCGTCACCAGCGTCCCGCAACCGAAGAAAGCGGCCAGACCCAGATTAATCTGCCCTGTATAACCTCCCATCAGGTTCCAGCTCTGAGCGAGGATGATATAGATAAACAGCATGATCAGCAGGTTCAGGACACTGGTCCCAAGATCCCAGACCAAAGGAGGAACCACAAACAACATTACCGAAACCCCGAGGATGGACAGCTTCTTCCAATTCATCAGGATCCATACTCCCTTTTGGAAAACAATCCCTGGGGCTTGATCATGAGGACGATGATAAATACGATCAGTGCGATCGCCTGGCGGTACGAAACCCCCACCACCAGAAGGCCTGCCGACTCAATCAGTCCCAGGATCATACCGGCAGGAATAATGGCATTGATGTTTCCTTCACCCGCGAGAACCATGACCACAAACGCCGAGGATAGCCAACCGATGCCGGCGGTCGAGCTAATGGAATAACTTGAAACGACCACGATCCCAGCCACGCCTGCCAGGGCGATCGCGATGCCACATGAAAATAAATAGGTCCGTTGAACATTAATTCCGCACAGGCTGGCTGCGACAGCATCCTGTGTCGCCGCCCGGATATGCTTTCCAAAATAAGTCCCGCTGAGAATGAAATAGAGAGCCAATGCCACGAAGACAGCAACCCCTAGGCCGCCGAGACCGGTGAGGCTGAATCTAATGCCGAAAAACTTCAAGGTTTGTCCAGTATAGGAGGTCATGATACTCCGGACATCAGGGGTCCAGAGCACGGTCATCGTGTTATCCAGGACCCAAATTGAGCCAAAGGTAATCAGCATGGAAGTGTTAATTCGCATTCCGATGTTCGGTAATTTCAGCAAGGGAGAAAGGGCCAGCTTATAGAAGATGATCCCGATGAGGAACATGGCCATGACAACCAAGGGGAGCGAGAGAAACGGGTCGATCCCCCAAAGGTCCAGGAGCCAGTAGCTCAGATAGCCACCCAGGACGATGAATGTCCCATGAGCCGTATTGAGGAATTTCATAACGCCCATGAGCAGAGCAAACCCAAGCGCGACCAGCCCGTAGAGAGCTCCGACCAACAAGCCATTGGCCATCGTTTGGAATACAATTTCCATTGACCCACTTTCCTCTTCTACGCCGCCCCTAAATAGGCCTCTTTAATACGTGCACTGCATAACAGAGACTTCGCGTCACCCTGGTCTACGATACGCCCATTTTCTATCACGTAACCACGGTGAGCCATTGATAAAGCCAGTGGCACATCCTGCTCGACGACGAAAATGGTCAAATGGTTTGCCTTATTGATGCGCTGTATCACACGGGAGAGCTCTTGCACCACGAGAGGGCTCAGACCCAGGGACATTTCATCAATTAAGAGACCCTTCGGTTGTGACATGAGAGCCCTGCCAATGGCTAACATCTGTTGCTCTCCCCCGCTCAGCGTCCCCGCTCTCTGTTTGGCTCTCTCTCCCAGAATCGGAAAGACCTCATAAATCTCTTTGAGCGTTTTTTGCCTGACCTTGCGCGCTGCGTGAATCGAAGCACCCATCTCGAGGTTCTCCAGGACACTCATCTGCGGGAATATTCTTCTTCCCTCAGGAACCATGGAAACGCCCTGTTCTACAATGGAGTGTGCAGGCAAGCTGTCAAGGCGAATGCCACGAAATTCAATGGACCCGGCTCGAATTCTGAGTAACCCTGAGATGGAATTCATGAGAGTGCTCTTGCCCGCACCGTTGGAACCAACCAGCGTTACGATCTCCCCCACACCGATCGTCAGCGAGACATCCCATAAGGCCTGAAGGTCACCATAATAGACATCGATATGGGCAATCTTCAACACGAGACTTCTCCTCCTAAATAGGCCTTCACAACCTCGCGATTGGAGACGATCTCCTGCGGGGTGCCATCCGCTATTTTCTCGCCGGTTTTCAGCACAATGACTCTGTCCGAAATTCCCATGATCACTTTCATCACATGTTCAACGACGATGAGGGTGATTCCGGAATCCCTGATTGATTTCACCAGCGCGATGGCATCATCCAGCTCTGCTGGATTCAGACCTGCCATCATCTCATCCAATAAGAGCAACTTTGGTTTCGTGGCCAGGGCCCGGGCAATTTCCAGCCGCTTACGATCCACCAGGCTGAGCATACCCGC
>Ga0187776_10000511_pt1 | contig 18670 bp, 13 predicted proteins | sample 0216_BV02_MP12_2_FD_132426 | JGI IMG/M metagenome (GOLD analysis project Ga0187776, IMG submission 132426) | Tropical peat soil microbial communities from peatlands in Department of Meta, Colombia - 0216_BV02_MP12_20_MG | ecosystem: Environmental > Terrestrial > Soil > Wetlands > Peat | place...
TGAAGCTGAGAAAATTGGTGCTGACGGCGCCCGAACCCTGAAGGTTCAATTTATTGGTCGCGCCGGCCGCCGCGCTACCTACTGCGTCGCCCCTCAAGGCCGTGCCGGTTTGCAAGATCAGCGTATTGGTGCCCGCTCCTTCAAAAACCACCGATAAACCGCCGGGACCAATAGAGCTGACGCTACCGGAATTCGCTACAGTGCCGCTGGGGCCAATGATGTCGACGCCGAACAGACCGCCAGTGATAAACCCAGTGTTCGTGACTTTGCTATTGCTTCCAGTGAGACCAACACCCCCACCGTTGGGACCACCTGTGATAGAGCCGTCGTTGGTGATGGTAGCACTGTCGGCTTTGACGCCGTTGCCAGCACCACGGATAAACCCCGTAGCCTGATTAATGACAGTGCCGCCATTGAGGAGTTGAACCCCATCCGAGGTCGCTCCAGTGATAGTTCCAGCGTTGGTGAGTTTGCTCCCAGTTTCAAAAAGAAAAATTCCCTGAAATGCACCAAGCAGACTGCCCAATTGGGTGCCGTCCCATACGGTACCCGCGCCGCCGTTGACGGCATTGGCGCCAGGGGTTGCCGTCGTATTGATGTTTGTACCACTGCCAAAAATGATCGGGTTCTGGGCGGGTGTCAGGACAAACGTCGTGGTCTGCACGGGATTGACGGTCGTCTGCGCCCGCGCGTCGTCCGGCGCGTAAACGCCGAGCGTCACAATTACCGAGGCCATGGACATTGCGAAGCTCGACGCACCGCTGAGCAGACGCGTGCGACGTGCATGTTTATTGCGCGCATGCCGATTGTTCACAGCCATAAGCCCCACCCCGGTGAGAACCGCGTCTCACTCATTGTTTGGCTGCGTGGCGTGTGGCTTTTCGCCCGCAGTTGTTGCGATCAGGAATGGTTAGAGAGCGTTAGGCGCGAAAGCTTGGGGGGCTACGACGATGACTTGGACAAAACCGAAAAATTGAAATTCGGTGCGCGAGCGATGCAAAATTGCGACATCGTATTTTTGGATGAGGCGGACGCCTCATGGTGAGGAGCGCCGCAGGCGCGTCTCGAACCATGAGGCGCATAGCATCTCGGGCCATCCTTCGAGACGCCCGCTTCGGCGGGCTCCTCAGGATGAGGTCGGACTAACCTGGATCCCCGCTTTCGCGGGGATGAGCGGATCAAGTTGTCATGGCCGGGCTTTACGCGTCAGCCTCATGGTGAGGAGCGCCGCCGACGGGTCCGCGCGTAGCGCGACCCGATGAAAAAACTTCGCGGCGCGTCTCGAACCATGAGGCGCGCATCCTTCGAGACGCCCGCCTTCGCTGCAGCTTCGGCGGGCTCCTCAGGATGAGGTCGGAACTTGTTGAACCGCTGCGGTTACCCTCCCCTGGAGGGGTAAAGAGAGAGCGGTGCAAAAACCCGTGGATGCCCGGCAGAAACCCGGGCATGACGCAGCAAACCAGCCGGTCCCCGCGTAGAAGCCGCAAGCGCATCTGCTAACGTCGCCACCATGGCGCTCACGCAACCTGTCGTCCCACCCGAGGCGGAAACTGCGGCTGATGAAGGCCGCGTCACTGCCGTTGACGAAGGCCGCGTCACGCCCGCGATGGCGCAGTATGTCGAGATCAAGACCGCCAATCCGGACTGCCTGCTGTTCTACCGGATGGGCGATTTCTACGAGATGTTCTTCGAAGACGCCGAGGTTGCCTCGCGCGCGCTCGGCATCGTGCTCACCAAGCGTGGAAAATACCTCGGCAAGGACGTGCCGCTGTGCGGCGTTCCGGTGGTGCGTGCCGACGAATACCTGCACAGGCTGATCGCGCTCGGCCATCGCGTCGCGGTCTGCGAACAGCTCGAGGACCCGGCGGAAGCGCGCAAGCGCGGCTACAAAAGTGTGGTGCGGCGCGACGTCGTGCGCTTGGTCACGCCCGGCACCTTGACCGAAGACACGCTGCTCGATGCGCGGCGCAACAACTATCTGCTGGCGGTGGCGCGGGCGCGTCTGTCGACGGCCGGCGGCGAAGACGCGCGCTTTGCGCTGGCGTGGATCGATATTTCGACCGGCGAATTCCGCGTTGCCGAATGCGACCGGACGGCGCTTTCCGCCGAGATCGCGCGGCTTGAACCGGGCGAAATCATCGTCTCCGACGCGCTGTTCAGCGAAGCGGATCTCGCGGGCTACTGGCGCTCGCTCCCGGCCGTCACCCCGCTGGCGCGCGACGTCTTCGATGGCGCAACCGCCGAGCGGCGGCTCGCATCGTTTTTCGCGGTGGCGACCAGCGAGGCGTTCGGCGCGCTGACCAGGCTTGAGCTGACCGCCGCGGCGGCCTGCATTACTTATGTCGAGCGCACGCAGATCGGCCAGCGCCCGCCCCTGTCGCCGCCCTTGCGCGAAAGCGCGGGCGCCAGCATGGCAATCGACCAGGCGACCCGCAGCAATCTCGAATTGATGCGCACGCTTGCCGGCGACCGGCGCGGCTCGCTGCTCGATGCCATCGGCCGTACGGTCACCGCGCCGGGCTCGCGGCTCCTGGCGCAGCGCCTCTCGGCGCCGCTTACGGATCCCGGCCAGATTGCGAGGCGGCTCGACGCCGTTGCGGGCTTTGTCGGCGATATGGCGGCACGCGCGGAGGCGCGTTCGCGTCTCGCGGCCGCGCCCGATCTTGCCCGCGCGCTGGCGCGCCTTGCCGTCGGACGCGGCGGCCCGCGCGATCTCGCTGCCATTCGCGACGGCGTGCTGGCGGCCGCCGATCTCGCCCGGGCGCTCGCCTCGCTTCAGGAGACGCCGCCGGAAATTGCAGAAGCCATCGCGGCCTGCCGCAAGCCGGACGGCATGCTTGCCGCCGAGCTGTCGGCTGCGCTCGCCGCCGAACTTCCCGCGTTCAAGCGCGACGGCAGTTTCGTGCGCGAAGGCTACGACAAGGCGCTCGATGAACTACGGGCGCTGCGCGATGAATCGCGGCGGGTGATCGCCGCCTTGCAGGCGCGCTATGCCGAGGAAACCGGCGTTCGCATTCTCAAGATCAAGCACAACAACGTGCTCGGCTACTTTGTCGAAGTGACGGCGCAGCACGGCGAGCGGCTGATGGCGGCGCCGCTGAATGCGACCTTCATCCATCGCCAGACGCTCGCCGGCCAGGTGCGCTTCACCACGACCGAGCTCGGCGAGCTGGAAGCGAAAATCGCCAGCGCCGCCGACCGCGCGCTCGGCCTGGAGCTCGAGACTTTCGAGCGCCTGACCGCCAGCGTGATCGCGCAGAGCGCCGCAATCAAGAATTGCGCCGAGGCACTGGCGCGCCTCGATGTGGCGAGCGCGCTCGCGCATCTCGCCGCCGAACGCAATTACGCGCGGCCGCAGGTCGACGACAGTCACGCGTTCATTGTCGAGGGCGGCCGCCATCCCGTTGTCGAACAGGCGCTGTCGCGCGAGGGCACGCCCTTCGTCGCCAATGATTGCGATCTTTCGCCCCCGCAAGATAGCGATGCCGGCCGTATCTGGCTGCTCACCGGCCCGAACATGGCGGGCAAATCCACGTTCCTGCGCCAGAACGCGTTGATCGCAATCCTTGCGCAGATGGGCAGCTTCGTGCCGGCAAGGCGCGCGCAGATCGGCGTGGTCGACCGGCTGTTCTCGCGCGTCGGCGCCGCCGACGATCTGGCGCGCGGCCGCTCGACCTTCATGGTCGAGATGGTGGAGACCGCGGCGATCCTCAATCAGGCCGGTGAGCGGGCGCTTGTCATTCTCGACGAAATCGGCCGCGGCACCGCCACGTTCGACGGATTGTCGATCGCCTGGGCAACCGTCGAGCACCTGCATGATGTCAACAAATGCCGCGCGCTGTTCGCCACGCATTTCCACGAATTGACCGCGCTCGCCGGACGGCTCGGCCGCCTGCATAATGCCACAGTGCGCGTGACGGAATGGCAGGGCGACGTCGTATTCCTGCACGAAGTGGTGCCGGGCGCCGCCGACCGCTCCTATGGCATCCAGGTGGCCAAGCTTGCCGGCCTGCCGGCAAGCGTAATCGAACGCGCCAAATTGGTCCTGGCCAAGCTCGAACAGGAAGACCGGACGGCGCCGAAAGGCTTCGAGGACCTGCCATTGTTTGCCGCACCCGCCAGACCGTCGCAGGAAATGCCGCAGCCGGCCGAGAATTTGCTGGCCGCGGCCCTTGCGGCGCTCAATCCCGACGACTTGTCGCCGCGCGAGGCCATGGAGGCGCTTTATCGATTGAAGGAACAGGCGGCGAAGACATCGAAGAGCTAGGGCTATTGCGGCATCTTCCGCTCATTCCCGCGTAAGCGGGAATCCAGTAGTCTATTCGCAAAAGCAATATTTTTGTTCTGGATCCCCGCGTCCGCGGGGATGAGCGGATACGAGAATAATGATGAACATCGCCGACAGGAAGCAAGCGACGGCCGCCGCGGAGGCGCAACGCTGGCTCGAGAGCTTTGAAACGGCATTGTCAGTGCAGGACGCCGGCGCCGCGGCGGAAATGTTCATCGCCGATGGCCTGTGGCGCGATGTGCTGGCGTTTACCTGGAGCATCCAGACTATGGCCGGCCGCGCGGCGATCGAGTCGACGCTGCACGAAACGTTGCCGCGCACCAGACCTGCGAATTTCCATATCCCGGCAAAGCGCACACCGCCGCGTTGGGTCACGCGCGCCGGCCGGGAAAACATTGAAACGCTGTTCGATTTTGAAACCGCCTTTGGCCCGGCCAACGGCGTGCTGCGTCTGCTGCCCGATGCGCAAGGTCGCCTGCGTGCCTGGACGCTGAACACAAATTTGCACGAGCTCAAAGGTCACGAAGAAGAATTCAAACGAAGGGCCGAGCCGGACTCCACCCGGGACTTCGGCGCCGAGAACTGGAGTGACCGGCTCGCGAGGGCGCGCACTTTTTCCGACCATGATCCCGCAGTGCTCGTGGTCGGCGGCGGACAGGCCGGACTCTCGATCGCCGCGCGCCTGCACCAGCTCGGTGTCGATACGCTGATTGTCGATCGGCATAAGCGTATCGGCGACAACTGGCGCACGCGCTATCATTCGTTGACACTGCATAACGAGGTGCACGTCAACCACCTGCCCTATCTGCCATTTCCTCCGACGTTCCCGGTCTACATTCCGAAGGACAAGCTCGCGAACTGGTTCGAATTCTATGTCGAAGCCATGGAGCTTAATTTCTGGACCGGGACCAAGCTCGTCAAAGGAGGCTATGACGCAAAGCGCAGGGAATGGTCTGTCACTTTGCGCCGGTCGGACGGCAGCGAATGCGTCATCCGTCCGCGGCATCTTATATTTGCGACAGGCGTGAGCAGCATTCCCTGTACGCCAACCGATATTCCAGGCCTTGCCGATTTTGCCGGGGGCAAAGTGCATTCCGGTGATTTCAAGAATGCCGCGCAATGGAAGGGCCGCAAGGCGTTTGTGCTCGGCACCGGCACCAGCGGTCACGACGTGGCGCAGGAACTGCAGGCGCACGGCGCCGACGTCACCATGATCCAGCGCAGCAAGACCTACGTGGTGAGCCTGAAAGAAGCGCAGAGCGTCTACGCAATCTATTCGGAAGGCATTCCCTTCGACGATTGCGATCTGCTCGCAACGTCGTTTCCTTATCCGGTGCTGCAGCGCTCGTACCAGATTTCAACCGCCAAAGGCCGCGAGGTCGACAAGGCACTGCTGCAGGGACTGGAAAAGCGCGGTTTTCGCCTGCATTTCGGCGAGGACGATACCGGCTTCCAGATGATGTATCTGCGCCGCGGCGGTGGTTACTACTTCAATGTCGGCTGCTCCGACCTGATCATTTCTGGAAAGGTCGGCCTCATCCAGTTTGCCGATATCGACCGGTTTGTTGCAGATGGCGCGCGCATGCGCGACGGCCGGATCGTGCCCGCCGAATTGCTCGTGCTCGCGACCGGCTACAAGAACCAGCAGGATACCGTGCGGCTTTATCTCGGCGACGAAATCGCCGATCGCATCGGACCGGTGTGGGGCTTCGATGACGGCGGCGAACTGCGCAACATGTGGCGGCACACGGCGCAACCCGGGCTCTGGTTCACGGCGGGAAGCCTGGCGCAATGCCGGATTTTCTCGCGCTATCTGGCAATCCAGATCAAAGCACTCGAGGCGGGGTTGTTGAGTTAGGTCGGCCTCATGGTGAGGAGCGCCGCGCAGCGGCGCGTCTCGAACCGTGAGGCCTCCTGCATCCATCAATCTCGGGTTTACCCAAGATTGGATTATTTAGTGCGCAAGTCGGCCAGGGCCGACTTGCGGTGACGCCGCGCGAGGGCGCGGCTGCTCAGGATGAGGTTAGAGTTTGCCTGGAGCGTCGCCACTCCCGCACGAACCAAAGCAATGCATTCCACGCGAGCCCGACCGACAGCCCGGCCGCATAGGACCACCAAACGCCGATCGGCTCCGCCAGCAAGTGCACGGCAAGCAATCCGAGGCCCAGCCCGATCAGCGGCGTAAGCACGTGCGCGGCAACGCTCGCCGCCGCCGGCCCGCCGATGCGCGGATGCAGAATGATGAAGAACGAGCCCATCGCCACTGGAAAGAACGCGAACACGCCGGAGAAATACGAGCCGATCGAGTTACTCGCTGCGGTGACGGCGATCACGCAGAAGGTCACGACCGCGGCGCGCCAGGCAAGATCGATTCCCGTGACCTCGACGCGCCTGACCGCGCCCTGCACGCGAAACCCGCCGGCGGCAACGATCGCAATCGGATACACAACCGCATTCAAAATGACCGCGCCCGTTGCGCTCCAGTCGACCAGCCGCAGCACGAACACGGTGCCCAGCCAGGCGAGGAACGCGCCGACAAGACTCACCGGCAATGAACGCCGTTGCGCCAGCGCCGCATAAGTCAACGCAAAGAGCGCGCAGGCAGCATTCGCAATCAGGCTGCCGACCGCGCTCGCCGCAATGAAAGCCGGCGGATGCTCGAGCGCGAGAATGATCATGGCCGCACCGCCGGCTGTCGGCAGCGAAGCGATAAGCGAACCGATGAATGGTCCGCTGCGCTCGACCACGAGCGAAGCCGCCACCACGATGGAAGCGGTCATGGCGATCTTCAGCGCCAGCCCGTACCAGAAGAATGGATCAGTGAATGCGGCGGTCATGGTGGCTTCGGTCTTTCTATCTCATGGCCGGGCTTGACCCACATAAGCCTCTTGGTGAGGAGCGCCGCGCAGCGGCGCGTCTCGAACCATGAGGCAGGTAGCCATCCGCCGCGCTGACGCGCCTCAGGATGAGGTCAGCGTCTGTTGACCAGCCCCATGAATTGTCTCGTCAACCCCAGCCGTGAAAATTCGTCAACCGGCAGCCGGCGTGAGCACCACGCGCCCGACGACCTTGCCGGCGCGCAGCTCGTTCATCGCCGCGTTGACGTCATCGAGCGGGCGTGTGCTCACCGGCACGTCCGGCAGGCCGGTGCGGCGCACGATCTCCATCAATTCGGTCATCTCAGGCACGCTGCCGACATACGAGCCCTGGATGGTAAGCGCGCGCATCGGGAACGGCGGCAGCGAGACGGTGAAGTCGCCGCCGTAGAGGCCGACGATGATGTACTTGCCGCCCTTGATCAGGCTATCGAAGCCGAGCCGTGCCGATTGCGTCGAGCCGACGAGATCAATCACCGCCCACGCACCGCCATTAGTGAGCTTCTGGATCTGCGCAACGGCATCCGGCGCCTTGGCGTCGACCACAGCCTCGGCACCGGCCTTTTTCGCCGCTTCACGCTTGGCCGGATCGATGTCGACGACGATCGCCGAGTGTCCGCCCATCTTCTGATGCAAGGCGAGGCACATCAGGCCCAAGCCGCCGGCGCCGATGATTACCGTCGGCTCGCGCTTGAGTGTCGGCACCTTCTTCAAGGCGCCGAAAGTCGTGACGCCCGAGCAGGCGAGCGGCGCGACCCGCTCCGGCGCGAGATCGCCGATGTCGAAGAGGTAGCGCGGGTGCGGCACCATCATGTAATCGGCGTAGCCGCCATTGCTGAACACGCCAAGGCTGCGCATCGCCGTGCAGAGATTGTCCTCGTTGCGCTGGCAGGCCGGGCACGTACCGCAGCCGATCCACGGATCGGCCAGCACGCGGTCACCCACCTTCACTCCTTTTGCATCAGGCCCGAGCGCCACGACCTCGCCGACGTTCTCATGCCCGAGCGTGACCGGCAGCTTCATGCCGCGCGCTTCCAGGCTCAGCTTGTTGCCGCCACCGAGATCGAAATAACCGTCCGAAAGATGCAGATCGCTGTGGCAAACGCCGGCGGCCAAGACTTTCAGCAGAACCTCGCTGCCGGTTGGTTGCGGCGTCGGCTGCTCCTTGAGTTGCAACGGCTGGCCGCAGACGCAGACCTGGAACATACGCATGGACGCTCTCCCCGGGGGTTTTGTTCTTGCCAGACAGCGAACCATAGTCCGCAGCCCTCGTCATGCGGTTTGTGCTCATCCACCAATCTCGGGTTTACCCGAGATTGGATCGTATAGTGCGCAAGTCGGAAACATCCGACTTGCGGTGACGCCCGCCTTCGGCGGGCTCCTCAGGATGAGGTTTCTTACTTTTCCTCATGGTGAGGAGCGCTCCGAAGGAGCGCGTCTCGAACCATGAGGTGCTTAACGGGGAGACTATGCGCGCCGCAATTGCAGGTCGACCGGCGGTCCATTCTTGATTGTCTGATAAACCACGCAATAGCGCTCGGTCAGCTTGAGCAGCTGATCGAGTTTTTCCTGCGGCGCATCGGTGTCGAGATCAAACCGCAACCGGATCTGGGCAAAGCCGACCGGCGCATCTTTCGCGACGCCCAACGTGCCGCGGAAATCGAGATCGCCTTCGGCCGACACCTTGCCGGACTTCAGCGGAATTTCGAGAGCCGTCGCCACCGCCTTTATGGTGACGCCGGCGCAGGCGACCAACGCCTCGAGCAGCATGTCACCGGAGCAGAGCTCGAGGCCGGAGCCACCGGTCGCCGGATGCAGGCCCGCGATTGCCAGCGCGCGACCGGTTTCGACCTTGCATGCGATATTGCTGTCGTGGAGTGTGCCCGTGGCCTTCAGTGTGATGTACGCCGCCTTCGGATCGGTCTTGTACCGATCCTTGATCGGAGCCTGCACCGCACGCAATTCGCCTGCATCCATACCTCTTCTCCTATGCAATTCGGGCCGGGAAACTACAGGCTCGCCACTGCCGAGCACAAGGCTTACCACCACATTGCCGCGCCGGTGCCGGGATGCTCCGCCGACACCTCGGGGACGCGCTCACCGACAAGCGAGCGATCGAGCGCCATGAGCACGCGGGATTTGACGTGGTCAAAAGAGGCCGAGTGACGATCGCGCGGCCGCGGGATGTCCGCCTGGATTTCCTCGAAAATATGACCGGGCCGCGACCGCATGACCATGATGCGATCGGCGAGCACGATCGCCTCGTCGACATCGTGGGTGACCAGGACCATCATCGGCCGCAGGTCGGCCCACAGATCGAGCAGGTGATCCTGCAGATCGACGCGCGTAAAAGCATCGAGCGCGGAAAATGGCTCATCGAGCAACAGCACTTCGGGTTGCGGCACGAGCGCACGCGCGATAGCGACGCGTTGCGCCTGACCGCCCGATAACTCGCGTGGCCAGACCCCCGCCTTCTCGGCCAGGCCCACGCGTGACAAAGCACCGGCGGCGCGGTGACGCCGGCGCGACATCGGCCGGTCAGTCAGCCCGAATGCGACATTGTCGGCAACCGTCAGCCACGGCAGCAATCGCGGCTCCTGGAAAACGATGCCGATTTTCTCATGCGGTGAGGTGATCGGCTCTCCATCGAGCAGAATACGCCCGCGCGTCGGCCGGTCCAGTCCGCTGATCGCGCGCAGCAACGTCGACTTGCCGCAGCCGGAGCCACCGATCACGGCGACGATCTCACCGGGTTGCACGATGAAGCTTGTGCCTTCGAGCGCGCGCACGCCGTTCGGGTAGGTCTTGCCGACGTTCTCAACGCTCAACATCGGCAGTCTCCTCCTGGCGCGTGAAGCGATCTTCCCAGCGCAGGAACGGCGTGGCGGCAAGAGCGATTATCCAATCCGTGATCTTGCCGAGAACGGCAAACGCAAGAATCGCCGCGACGATCTCGGCGGGTTTGCCGAGCTGCTGTCCATCGATGAGCAGATAGCCGAGGCCTTCGGAGGCGCCCATGAACTCGGCGGCAATGACAAACATCCAGCCGAGCCCGAGGCCCGAGCGCAAAGCGATCACGTAGGCCGGCAGTACTGCGGGCAAAAGGATCCGCCGCACCATGGCCGTTCCGGAAAGCCGGAACGCGCGGCCGACTTCGACGATCTTGCGATCCACCGACAGAACCGCGCCCATGACGCCAAGGTAAATCGGGAAAAAAACGCCGACCGCGATCAACGCGACCTTTGACGTTTCGAAGATGCCCAACCACAGGATGAACAACGGTATCCAGGCAATCGAAGGCACCGCCCGCAAGCCCTGCAGGCTCGGGTCGATCAATCGTCGCACCATCGTCGAATAGCCGGCGATCGCTCCCAGCACGGTGCCAGCCGCCGTCCCGACGGCGAAACCGGCAGCGACCCGCAACAGAGTCGCCGTCACATGCCGCAGCAATTCGCCGGAGCGCGCCAGTTCAGCGAATTCCGTGTAGACGCGTGACGGCGGCGGGACCAAGCGTCCGGTCGACCAGCCGAGACGTACGACAATTTCCCAGCCGCCGGCCAGCACCACCGGCACCAGCAGCCCGAGCATCGGCCGCGCAAATCGCGCAAGGCTGCGCTTGCGCGTTGTTCGCGCCTTTGTCGGCTCGATGGCTGCTTCCATGGACACAACAGTCATCAAACCACTCACCAAAGGCAAGGCAGATGTCAGTTCGTCGTTACCGTGACGTACTGGTCGTCGATCAGATCGTCGAGCACTTTCTTGACGTCGACATTGGCCGGGATCACGCCGGCCTGCTGCAACGCAATGCCGGCGGCGAGGATCGATTCACGCTGCGGCGCACCGACCTTGTTATGCGTGAGTTCGGTGCGCTCCTTCAGCTGTTTGTCGACGACGTTGCCCGGCAGCTTGGTGATCGCGATGAAATCCGCCTTCAGCTCGTCGTAGTGAGCCAGTGAATACTTTCGCGCCTGTTCGTAGACGTTGAGCACGCGTTTCACCAGATCGGGATGCTCCTTCGCGAACTCCTCGCGCACATTGAGAATGCCCCAGGTATTGGCGCCAGCGTTGCGGTAGAACAGCTGGGCACCGTCTTCGATCTCGGCCTGCGCCATCATCGGATCGAGGCCCGCCCAGGCATCGACGTCTCCCCGGATCAGCGCGGTCTTGCCGTCGGGATGTTGCAGCAGCACGGGCTGGATGTCCTTTTCGCTTAAACCGGCGGAGAGCAGCGCGCGCACCAGAAAGATGTGCGGATCGGTGCCGCGGGTGACGGCGACGCGCTTGCCCTTGAGATCGGCGATCTTGGTAATACCGGTGTCCTTGCGCGTGACCAGCGCGGTCCATTCCGGACGCGAGTAGACATAGATCGACTTGATCGGATTGCCGTTGATCTTGGCGACCAGCGCGGCAGAGCCGGCGGTCGAACCGAAATCGATCGAGCCGGCGTTGAGGAATTCCAGCGCCTTGTTGGAACCGAGCGTCTGCACCCAACGGATCTTGATGTTGTCTTTTTCAAATTCCTTTTCGAGCCACCCTTTATCCTTGAGCAGCATGGAGACCGGATTATAGGTCGCCCAATCGATATTGATCGTGTCCGGCTTGTCGGCGGCAAAAAGCGTGGTGGCTGGCAAGAGGCCGACGAGGAGTGCGGACGCAAAAAAGGAACGGCGGCAGAGATTACGCATGACATCTCCTTGTATTGGCCTTACAGCCTGAACGCGTTGGGCACTAAAAATATTCTATAGGCAGGCTGTTCTGTGCCGTCAAAAGTACAATATTATCTTGCTGTGCTATACGATAGAAAATCCTTCCAAGGCTGCTGGTCCTCACAGCGGGCGATTATCTTTTCTGTCACCCGATGACTTGACCCTCGCTCTCCGCTATCCCCGGCTGCCCATGGCATCACTCGCTCTCAACCATGACATAGACGCGCCGCCCGAACGCGCCGCCCGCGTTTCGCGCGATCTCATCGACACACGCGCGCTTACGGCCGGGCTTGAAAAACTGGTTGAGGCACACACCGGCAGCGAACGCGAGCTGCGCTCGGTGCTCGCGCAACGGCTCAAGATCGCGCTTGCCGACGGGCGTGCCCGCGCCGAAGAGCTGCTGCTGCGAGACCGCAGCGGACGCCGTTGCGCCGAGCGGCTGTGCCGGATGGAAGACGAGATCATCCGCATTCTGTTCGAGTTCGCGCGTAAGCACCTTTACCCGTCGCAGAATCCGTCCGAAGCCGAGCGCATGGCAGTGGTCGCTACCGGCGGCTACGGCCGCGGCTTGCAGGCGCCGGGCTCAGACATCGACCTCTTGTTCCTGCTTCCCTACAAGCAAACCGCCTGGGGCGAGTCGATTGCGGAAGCGATTCTCTATTGCCTGTGGGACACGGGACTCAAGGTCGGCCATGCAACACGTTCGGTCGACGAGTGCATCCGTCAGGCGAAGGCGGACATGACCATCCGCACCGCCATTCTTGAATCACGGTTTCTGCTCGGCGACCGCGGTCTGTTCGACGAGCTGGTCAAGCGCTTCGACAACGAAGTGGTGCGCAATACCGCGGCCGAATTTGTCGCCGCCAAGCTCGCCGAACGCGAGGACCGCGTCCGCCGCAGCGGGCAATCGCGCTATCTGGTCGAGCCGAATGTGAAAGACGGCAAAGGCGGCCTGCGCGACCTGCACACGCTGTTCTGGATCGCAAAATATGTCTATCGCGTGCGCGAGCCCGATGAACTGATCGAACGCGGCGTCTTCGACAAGCAGGAATATCAGCTGTTCCGCCGCTGCGAGGATTTCCTCTGGTCGGTGCGCTGCCACATGCACTTCCTCATGGGCCGCGCGGAAGAGCGATTGTCATTCGATATCCAGCGCGAGATCGCCGTGCGGCTCGGCTACACCGAGCATGCCGGCTTGCAGGACGTCGAGCGGTTCATGAAGCACTACTTCCTGATCGCCAAGGATGTCGGCGATCTGACCGCGATCTTGTGCGCTGAGCTGGAGGACAGCCACGCCAAGAGCGTTCCGGTGCTGAGCCGCGTGATGGCGCGCTTACGTCCGGTTAAACGACGCAAGCTCGCCGAGAGCGATGACTTCATCGTCGACAAGAACCGCATCCGGCTGGCGCAGGCGAATGTGTTCAAACGCGATCCGGTCAATCTGATCCGCATCTTCCATCTTGCGCAGAAGCACAACCTGGCGTTCCACCCGGACGCCATGCGCGCGATTACCCGCTCGCTCAAGCTGGTCGATGCAAAACTGCGCGAGAACGAGGAGGCCAACGAACTGTTCCTCGACATTCTCACGTCCAAGAACGACCCGGAAACCGTGCTGCGGCGGATGAATGAGGCCGGCGTGCTTGGCCATTTTGTGCCGGCCTTCGGCAAGATCCTCGCGATGATGCAGTTCAATATGTACCACCACTACACGGTGGACGAGCATCTGCTGCGCTGCATCGGCGTGCTTGCCGAGATCGAGCAGGGGCGCAGCAACGACACTCCACTTGCAAACGACCTGATTCACAAGATTTTGCCGGCGCACCGCCGCGTGCTTTACGTCGTGCTGTTCCTGCACGACATCGCCAAGGGCCGGCCGGAGGACCATTCGATTGCCGGCGCACGCGTGGCCAAGCGGTTTTGTCAGCGATTGGGGTTCTCTGCTGCCGATACCGAGACGGCCGCCTGGCTGGTCGAGAATCATCTCGCCATGTCGACCATCGCGCAGTCGCGCGATCTGTCCGACCGCAGGACCATCGAGAACTTTGCGGCAACCGTGCAGTCTGCCGAACGATTGAAGCTGCTCGCCATCCTCACGACTGCCGACATCCGCGCTGTCGGCCCCGGTGTGTGGAACGGCTGGAAGGCGCAACTCATCCGCACACTCTATTACGAGACGGAACCCGTCCTCACCGGCGGCTTCTCGGAGGTCAACCGCGCGCAACGCGTGGCGATCGCGCAGAACGAATTCCGCGAAGCCATGAAGGCATGGCCGCAGGATCGTCTCGAGGCCTACATCGCCAAACTCTATCCGGCTTACTGGCTCAAGGTCGATCTGCCGCACAAGATCGAGCACGCCAGTTTTGTGCGCGCCAGCGAGGACGCCGACAAGCGCCTGGCAACGACGGTTGCTTTCGATGCCGAACGCGCGGTGACCGAGCTGACGCTGCTGGCGCCCGACCACCCTTGGCTGCTGTCGATCATCGCCGGCGCTTGCGCCATGGCCGGCGCCAATATCGTCGACGCGCAGATCTATACGACCACCGACGGCCGCGCGCTCGACACCATCTCGCTATCGCGGGAATTCGACCGCGACGATGACGAAGAGCGGCGGGCGGGCCGTATCGCCGACTCGATCGAGAAGGCGCTGCGCGGCGAGCTGCGCTTGCCCGATGTGGTTGCAAAACGCGCGCCGCCCAAGGGCCGCATCCGCGCTTTTGCGCTGGAGCCGACCGTCACCATCAACAACCAGTGGTCCCACCGCTATACGATGGTCGAGGTAACCGGCCTCGACCGCACCGGGCTGCTGTATGAGCTGACCGCGACACTGTCCAAGCTCAACCTCAATATCGCCTCGGCACACGTCGCCACCTTCGGCGAGCGGGTGGTCGACGTGTTCTACGTCACCGACCTGATGGGCGCGCAGATCACCTCGCCCACCCGCCAGGCCGCCATCAAGCGCGCGCTGATCGCGCTGTTTGCGAGCGGAGAAGGCGAGAAGTCAGCCAAAATGGCGGTCAACTGATCTGTCCCGCTCTTGACGGCCCTTTGCATGCGATCACGCTTGATGCGGCGTTTTTTCTTCCGGGGGCTTCACATGCTGGAACGAAATCAGCAGTGCCAGGTCATACGCAATCTTTAGTACACCGCACACCAGCAGTGGAACTCCTGAAAATGGCATGGCCAAAAGCATGCCAGCCAGGGCGGGGCTAAGCGACGATGCAAGGCTACGTGGGACTGCCGTAATGCTGGCTGCGGCTGTGCGCTCGACCGGCGTAACCACCGCCATGACATAGGACGTGCGCGTAGGCACATCCATTTGCGAAAGTGCGGCCCTGACCAAAAGTAAGGCGAGCGCCAACGCCAGATTCGGCGAAAATGCCGCGGCGATCAGGAAAATGCTCGACGGGATATGGGTGAAGACCATTGTATTAATGAGGCCAACGCGCTTTGAGAGCCACGCGGCAACGGGATAGGAAAACGCGCTCAACGTGCTCGTCCAGAAGAAAAACACGCTTGCGGTTGAGAGCGACATGTCAAAGCGCTCGAACAACCACAACGCCAACAGTGATTGGACGACGAAACCACCTGCGAAAGCATCGAGACTAAAGAGCGCCGCCAGTTTATAGACAACTCCGCGCGAAGGCCCGAGTGGCGCGGTTGGGCGTGCCTCGTTCATGCGTGCATGCGGCAATCTGTGATAGAGCACCGCACACAGAAGACCGAGCGCGGCATAGAGGTAAAACATGATCCGGAAGGCGTCTATTCTGTCGATACCGGCCGAGGTCATGATGTCAGGCAGCGCCGCAGCCAGTGACCCGGTGGCCATCGAAAATGCGCCGATCAGGCTGTATCGCGCAAATGTCCGCGTTCGCTCCTGATCTGCCACCCCCTGTGCCAGCATTGCGTGCTCCAGCGGCACGAGCACGCCCAAGTCACCCGTAGACGGATTAATGGTTCCAACAAATGCGACGATTGCAATGACCGCAAGCAGCTCGACATTGGGAAATGCAACGCCAGTGCACGTCATCAATAGGGCGCCGCCGAGAAGAAAATTGCGCAGGTCGTGCCGCTGAGCTACAAACCCGACGCCCAGAGTCAGTAACGCCGTCCCCAGCAGCGACGCGCTTACGACGAAGCCGATTTGGCCGGTGCTGAGCCCAATCGCGGACAGGTACGCGGGCAGGATAATGATTGCAAAGCCATCCCCGAGGCCTCGCACGCCGCGAGCAACGTAGAGCAACGCAATATCGAAGCGTGTTGAGCGCGTTTTGCGATCAGACATCATGATGCCGGCAGTTATTTGAAGCCGCCGTCCGGCTTTCCTGCCTGTACCATCGCCTTGCAATACGCATAGAGCGCATCGTAGACGATCCACTCAGCAGCATTTACCTCGTGGTCGTTCTTGTACCCGAGATGCCGAAAACCCTCGGCAATGGCCTCAAGTCCAGGACCCTCCGGCTGCCGATAGAGACTGTTGTCAGTGTCCGCGGCATTGACGATTTTTCCGAGCAGCACAAGCGCGGGATCGTCCATAAGCTTGTACTTCTTCAAGATAGCCTCGAAAGAACACTCCTTGCCGTGATGGCCTAATTCGACATTCTTGACATCGTAAGGAGTTGCGCCCAGCCCCTTTGCCTCATCCATCACTTTGTCAGCTGGCACAAAAAAGAACTCCGCATCCCTGTCGACAAACTTTTTGATGAGCCATGGACAGGCAACGCGGTCGACTTTGACATATTCTCGCGTGATCCATTTCATTTCCGTCCTCCCAATAACTTGCCGTTGGTGCGTTCTGACCCGGCGTCATCAAGGCCAGCCAGCGCATGGTAATGCGTCTGGTCGCGCGTGAGGCCAATGTCGCGGAGTTGGTGTTCATCGAGGTCGGCAAGGGCACGCAAGGTTGTTTTACGCTCCCTCCATTTTCTGACTGCCACGTGCAGTGCCAGCAATCCATCGATCGCCCACAAAACGATGTGATCGTTCCTCAATGGGGAGGCCTCGCGGCCCGTTGAAGCATTTCGATTTTGAAGTTTTTTTGGGCAAGCCTCGGCCCTCACCCTGAACGAGCCGGCTTCAGGGAGCGTAGGGTTTTCGTATTTGGTGAAGATGCCTGGCGCGCTTTTGAACAGCGTTGACATTTTGCGTTCTCCGAACTGCCGTCCGTGCGACGGTCGATAACCGGCGAGTCGCTGGGACGGAACATGCGCAGAGCTTGGGCGAAATGCCTTGTAGCGGCCGGGTGACTGCAGTGGACCCGACATGGATTTCTCCATTGCCGCCGCCAGGATGGGACTTGGGGTGATCGGATGTGTCGCCATAAGCCCTCGGCCCGACGAGCGGGCTAGGTGCAGTGCTTGGGCGACATGCCTTGGATTGGCCGGGCGACTGCGATGTGGCCCGACACCGAAAAAATGATACGGGAGTGGCCGAATGTCAAGATACCCGATGGGGACTTGCTTCGCTGTCAGGCATGCGAATGCGCGGGAAGGCTATGAAGACGAGCGAAGGAAAAGTCAGGCGATGCAATAACCGGCCTGCGCGCTGCGATCGACAAGACCGCAAGCCAAGGGCCGAACACGACCGGGAAAAATATGAAGTCGAATTTGTCATGAAAGTCGCGATTGTTTACCTGCTTGCGTGTCTGATGGGCTGGGGTCAATAGCCGCGCAAGCGGCAGGGAGCTGCAGCAAGGACTGTCGCGACTTCCGGCGCGCATGCACAAAAGCCCACTCGCAGGCCGGTGGATCTGCCCGCGACAAATCCGTTAACGGCCCCTTAAATCGGTGCGCTTAGCGTGGCCTGGGGACCGGCGCCACTCCATGCGCCGGCTGTGGATCGGGTCGCGTGATGGCGTCAAAAAGGGGACAATCGGGCGCGCGCCGGGAGCCGACGTTCGACGACAGCCCGGAGCTGCGTGTTTCCGCCGACGATCGTCCCGCGCCGGAAACCGAGGAGCCGCTCGCCGACAGCAAGCCACCGGCCCGACGCCGCAAACGGCGTACCAGCAAAGGCAAATCCCGCCCTGCCCGCGGCAAGCGCGCGATCATCTCGCGCGTCGCCTACTGGGGCCTGGTGGTCGCACTATGGATCGGAATTGGCGGCCTTGGCGCGGTGGCGTGGGTCGGCGCGCATCTGCCGCCAATACAATCGCTGGAAATTCCCAAGCGGCCGCCCTCGATTCAGATCGTAGACCTGCAGGGCCGCGCGCTCGCCCGCCGCGGCGATCTCGCCGGCGCACCGATCCCGCTGAAGGAAATGCCGGGCTACGTGGCAAAGGCCTTCGTCGCCATCGAGGACCGGCGCTTCTATGAGCATTATGGCGTCGATCCCTACGGGATCGGACGCGCGGCCTTCGCCAACATTCTGCACCGTGGCGTGGCGCAAGGTGGTTCCACAATCACCCAGCAGCTTGCCAAAAATCTTTTCCTCACCCAGGAACGCACGCTTACGCGCAAACTTCAGGAAGTGCTGCTGGCGCTCTGGCTGGAGCGGAAGTTCTCCAAGTCGCAGATCCTCGAGCTCTATGTCAACCGGGTCTATTTCGGCTCCGGCGCCTATGGCATCGAGCAAGCGTCCCAGCACTATTTTGGGAAATCCGCGCGCAATATCACTGTGGCGGAAGCCGCGCTGCTGGCGGGCGTGGTGAAATCGCCGTCGCGGCTCGCACCCACGCGCAACTTCGATGCCGCCGAGCAGCGCGCGAAGGCCGTGCTCGCCGCCATGGCCGAACTCAAATTCATCAGCGCTTCCAGCGAGCGTGTCGCGCTGGCGCACCGGCCGCGCATTGTGGCGCAGGCCAA
>Ga0187776_10000513_pt1 | contig 18657 bp, 16 predicted proteins | sample 0216_BV02_MP12_2_FD_132426 | JGI IMG/M metagenome (GOLD analysis project Ga0187776, IMG submission 132426) | Tropical peat soil microbial communities from peatlands in Department of Meta, Colombia - 0216_BV02_MP12_20_MG | ecosystem: Environmental > Terrestrial > Soil > Wetlands > Peat | place...
CCGACGGTCGGGCTCGAGATGCCGGCGGTACGCGGCGGGCGCGACCGTGTCGCGTCACCGGACGAGTGCGGCAGGCTGCTGGAAGCCGTGCCCGAGCAGGACCGGCCGCTATGGGCGACCGCGATGTATGCGGGACTCAGGCGAGGCGAACTGATGGCGCTGCGAATCGAGGAAGTGAACCTCGCGATGGGCAAGATCTACGTGCGCCGCAGCTGGGACGTCCTCGAGGGCGAGATCGCCCCGAAGTCCGCGAAGGGCGAGCGGATCGTACCCGTGGCCGCCGTGCTGCGCGACCACCTCGATGAGCACCTGATGCGGCTCGGCTGGACTGAGGGGCTCGTGTTCGGCGTCAGTGCGCAGAGTCCGTTCAACCCGGACGTCGTTCGCAAACGCGCAGGCAAGGCGTGGAGGCGGACGAAGCTCGAGGCGATCACGCTGCACGAGTGCCGCCACACGTTCGCGTCGCTGATGATCGCCGCCGGCGTCAACGCGAAGGCGCTGTCGACCTACATGGGGCACGCGAACATCAGCATCACGCTCGACCGCTACGGGCACCTGATGCCCGGCAACGAGGACGAGGCGGCCGCCCTGCTCGATGCGCTGTTGGCGCGCGCCAGCGAGGACCAGGCTCGCGCCAGTCTCGCGCCAGTCGTGTCCGGATTCGGCCGGATTTCATCGGACCCTATCGGAGCGGATTCCCTGTAACCACGGGGAATCGCCCGTACCCATTAGGGTTTCGAGCGATGGAGCAGTTCTGCGACGTAGGGCGGGGAATCACCCTCTGCTACGAGTCCTTCGGCGAGGAGTCGGACCCGCCGCTGCTGCTGATCATGGGGCTCGCCACGCAGATGCTCGGCTGGCCGGACGAATTCTGCGAGCAGCTGGCGGGCCGCGGGCTCCGCGTCGTGCGCTTCGACAATCGCGACTCGGGCCGCTCGACGCACCCGGACGGCCCCCCGCCGACGATCCGCCAGCTCGTGCGCAGGCGGATCGATCCAGTGCTGTACACGCTCAGCGACATGGCGGAGGACGCTGTCGGGCTGATGCGGGCGCTGGAGATCGAGCCCGCGCACGTGGTCGGCGCGTCGATGGGCGGGATGATCGCCCAGACGATCGCGGTCGAGCATCCGGAGTCGGTGCGCTCGCTCGTCTCGATCATGTCGAGCACCGGCAGCCGCTGGCGAGGGCAGCCGGCGTTCCGGATCTACCGCTACTTGCTCACCGCCGCTCCCGTGGATCGCGATGCGTACATCGATCGCGTCGCCAACGTGTTCGCCGCGATCGGCTCGCGGGGGATCCCGCAGGACAAGGAGCTGGTACGCGACATCATCGAGCGCAGCTACGGGCGCGACCACGACCTCGCCGCCCCGGGCCGCCAGCTCGGCGCGATCATCGCTTCGGGTAATCGCACCGCACGGCTGCGCTGGATCACCGCTCCGACGCTGGTGATCCACGGCTCCAAGGACAGGATGGTCGCGCCTTCGGGCGGCGTGGCGACCGCGCGGGCGATCCCGGGCGCCCGGCTGCTGAGGATCAGGGGGATGGGCCACGATCTTCCCGAAGCCGCCTGGCCGCAGTTGCTCGACGCGATCGCCGAGCACGCCTGCGCGGCGGAGCGGACGGCGGTCGCGGGGTAGGACAGCCCAATGGCCGTGGGTCAGTCAACGGCGCTCGCAGCATCGCCGTGTGGAGCGACTACATCTGACCGTTCTGCTACGTCGGCCTAGAGCGGGCCGCGTGGCTCGAGCGCCGGTTCGGCGCTCGTCCCCGGTGCCCAGCCCCACGAGGTGTTCGAGCGCGTCCTCGAGCGCCTCGGACACGCTCCATCCGAGTAGCGGCTCGAGTCCGCCTCGATCATCGGCCGGCGAGGATCTGGGTCACGCGGCGGCGACCGCGCTCAGCTTCCCGTCGATGCACTCGAGCAGCTGCTCGTAGGAACCACAGAACGACTTCACGCCCTCGCGCTCGAGCTCGGCGGTGACGGCCGCGAGGTCGATCCCCGCAGCCGCCGCGTCCGCGAGCGTATTCTCGGCGGCGGCCGGGTCGGCGGCGAGCGTCGGCCTCACCTCGCCGTGGTCGGCGAAGGCGCGGACGGTCTGGTCGGGCATCGTGTTCACGACGTCCGGACCGATCAGCTCGGCGACGTAGTGCACGTCGGAGTACTCGGGGTTCTTGGTTCCCGTGCTGGCCCACAGCGGCCGCTGACGCTTCGCGCCGAGCGCCTCGAGCCGCTCCCAGTCCGGGCCGGCGAACTTCGCCAGGTACCGCTGGTAGGCGACGCGCGCTGAGGCGAGCGCGACCTGGCCGCGAAGCGGCGAGCGCTGTGGAAGCTGATCATCGACCTTGGTGTCGATCCGTGAGAGGAAGAACGAGGCGACCGAACTGACGGTGTCCAAAGGCTGTCCCGCCTCGGCGCGGGCGGTGAGCGCGCGCACGTAGGCGTCGATCACGTCCTCGTAGCGCTCGATCGAGAACAGCAGCGTGATGTTGATGTTGAGCCCGTCACGCGTCAGCTGCTCGATCGCCGGCAGCCCGGCCGCGGTGCCCGGGACCTTGATCATCACGTTGGGCTGGTCGAGGCGCTGCCAGAGGTCGCGCGCCTGGGCGATCGTGCGGTCGGTGTCGTCAGCCAGATCGGGCGTGCACTCGAACGAGATGAACCCGTCGGCGCCATTCGTTCGGTCGTATTCAGGGCGCAGCAGCCTGGCCGCCTCGCGCACGTCGTCGAGCGCGAGTGAGAAGAACAGCTCCTGCGTGTTCCGCTTCCCATTCGAGGCCAAGCTGCGCAGCTGGTCGTCGTACAGGTCTGAGGTCGTGATCGCCTTGGCGAAGATCGTCGGGTTGGACGTCGCGCCGGTCACGCTGTAATCGGCGATCAGCTCGGCGAAGCCTCCGCTCTGCAGCAGCTCGCGAGACAGCGTGTCCAGCCAGATCGACACCCCCGCTTCGTGAAGGCGTCGGAGGTTCTCGTTTGGCGCCATGTTTGCCTCCTTACCGGGGTAGCGCATCCAGTCTAGATTCCCGGCAGCGCGGGCCGGCTCTCGGTGGCGTAGCGTCCCCGACCAAGATGCTCGCGCGGCTGAGGTTCAGGGCGCTCGGAACCGGCCTCACGGCGGTCGCCTCGCTTTGGCTCGCGGCTCCCGCCGCTGCCCGGATCCACCTGCGGATCCCCGCCACGGCGGACCAGCTGATCGTCGTCTCGAGCCCCACGGCCGATCCGCCGCCGCCCGGCTACGTGGCGACGCTGCGCGCGTATCAACGCACCGACCCGGGGGCGCCGTGGCGGCGGATACTCGGGCCGTGGCAGGCGGAGACCGGCTCCGGCCATCTCGTGGCGGTCCGCCGCGAAGGCGACCACGCCACCCCGATCGGCGTGTTCGGGATCGGGCCCACGATCTACGGATACCGTCCGGAACCCGGCGGGCTGCACTACGCCTATCACCGGCTCGTGTGCGGCGACTGGTGGGACGAGGACCCGTTCTCCCCGCGCTACAACCGCTTCGTCCACGTGCCGTGCGGCCTCACGCCGGGCTTCGCGCCGCGGTCGGAGCCGCTGTGGACCGAGACGGTCGCGTATCCGTACTTCGCGGTGATTCAGTTCAACACGAGCCCGGTCGTGGGTGGGGCGGACGCGCCCGGGTCCGGGATCTTCCTGCACAGCTGGGTGGGAGTGGCGACCGACGGATGCGTGGCGCTGCCGCAACCGAAGCTGCTCGCGGTACTCCGTTGGTTGAGGCCGTCTGCGCATCCCGTGATCGAGATCGGGACCCCCGACGAGATCGGGCCGATCCCGCCGCCGAGCTCGTAGACGCACTGGACATCCTGAGCTGGGACCGGCAAGATGCGGGCGCGTTCATGCGTGTCGGGCACCGCGCCATCCGCAGGGGGATCCTTGCGCTTCTGCTGCTGGCCGCCGAGCTCCTCGGCGGCTCGGCCCCGGCGGCCGGCGCCGCCATTCCGCCGCAGAGCGCGCTGGTCGACGTCTCGGTGGCGACGCTGTGGATGCAGCAGGCTCAGACCCGGCCGCTCGATCAGCCCTCGCTTGCCAACCCCGTCCGGATCAGCCAGTGGGTCAACTCGATGGACACGAGCGACCGTCTATGGCTCGACAACCGGCTGGTCACGCAGGCGCTCTACGGGCAGCAGGTGGTGATCCGGGCGCGCAGCGGCGCATGGGTGAGGGTGTCGCTCACGGGGCAGCCGACGCCGAACGGCCTCAGCTACCCCGGCTGGCTTCCTGCCCGGCAACTGGTGATGGAGCCGCCCGCCGCCGGCGGAGCCGCGCCCTCGACGCTGACGACATCGGCAAGCGCGCTGGTGATCAAGCCCACCGCCTGGCTGATCCAGCGGACCCCCGCGGGGAAGGTCGGCCGTCGCCTGCTGCTTCTCAGCTACAACACCCGACTGCCGGTGCTGACGCCGGCGGGGCCCTGGGTCATCGTGCAGACGCCGACCGGCGCCCCGGCGCTGATCGCCCGCTCCGCCGTCACCGTGCGCGCCGCCGGTGCACCGGTGCCTCCGCCCACCGGTGGCGCGCTCGCCCGGCAGGCCGAGCAGTTCCTCGGGCTGCGCTACCTCTACGCGGGCACGTCGGCGTTCGGCTTCGACTGCTCGGGGTTCGTCTTCACTTTGTACGACGTATACGGCATCGTGCTGCCCCGCACCGCTGCGCTCCAGGCACAGCTGGGGCGGCCGGTGGCGCGGAGCGCGCTTGCACCCGGGGATCTCGTGTTCTTCGCCACCGACCCGCCGTCGCGCGCGATCTCGCACGTCGCGATGTACATCGGCGGCGGGCAGATCATCGAGTCGCCGAACTCGGCGAGCTGGGTGCGGATCATCCCGCTGTCCTACCGCGGCAGCGAGTACGTGACCGCGCGCCGGTACCTGCCCGGTGGGTGAGGGAGGTCGCGGGGGCTTTACATTTCGCTCATGCCCCTCACCGGCCCGGCACCGATCTCGTTCAACCCGTTCCGCCGGTTGGCGGGCGACCTGCTCGCCGAGCGCCGCGCGGAGACGCCGTTTCCGCCGGGCGAGACGTCCTTCAGCGTCCGTCGCACCCGCGGCTTCGCGCAGAATCCGCTCCCGATCCTGCTCGACGGCTACGAGCGCTTCGGGCCCGTGTTCACGATGCGCGTGTTCCACGGCAACAGCGTGTTCATGATCGGCCCCGAGGCGAACCACTACGTGACCGTCTCCCACGCCGGCAACTTCACCTGGCGCGACGGGCACATGGGCGACCTGGCGGCGCTGCTCGGAGATGGGCTGCTGACGATCGACGGTGAGTTTCACCGCCGGTCCCGCCGGATCATGCTGCCGGCGTTCCATCACGAGGCGATCGCGGCGGCGCTCACGACGATGAACGCGGAGATCGACCGCGCGCTGGAGGACTGGGCCGACGGCGCCCGGATCGACGTCTACTACTGGACGCGGCGGCTCGCGCTACGGATCGCGATGCGCGCGCTGTTCGGACTCGACCCCGCCGCGGCCGGAGCGCGGATCGACGTGGCGCGCAGCTTCGAGCAGGGGCTCGGCTTCTGGGCTCGTCCGTACTGGCTTCAGGTGGTGCGCGGACCGGGAACCCCGTTCGCGAAGATGCAGGCCGCGCGACGGGCGCTCGACCGCGTCATCTTCGAGGAGATCGCGCGGCGGCGTCGCAGCGGCGAGCGCGGCACGGATCTGCTGAGCCTGCTGATCGACGCGACCGACGATGACGGGGAGAGCCTGAACGACCGGCAGATCCGCGACGAGGTGACGACGCTGCTGTTCGCCGGGCACGACACGACCACGTCGACGATCGGATTCATGTTCTACGAGCTGGCTCGGCACCCCGACGTCGCGTCGCAGCTGCGCGACGAGCTCGACACCGCGCTTGCGGGCGAGCGGCCGGACGCCGCGCTGCTGATGGGCGGGAAGCTCGAGCTGCTCGAGATGGTCCAGGACGAGACGCTGCGGATGTATCCCCCGGCGTGGATCGGCGCTCGCAAGGCGGTCCGCTCATACGAGTTCGCGGGCCACACCGTTCCCGCCGGGGCGTACGTCAACTACAGCTCATGGGTGTCCCACCACCTGCCGCACGTGTTCCCCGAGCCCGAGCAGTTCCGGCCGGAGCGGTTCGCGCCGGAGGCCAAGGCGGCGCTGCCCAAGGGCGCGTACGTGCCGTTCGGGGGCGGCTCGCGGATCTGCATCGGGATGCGCTTCGGTCAGCTCGAGGTCAAGGCGATCGCCTCGGTGCTGCTGGAGCGGTTCGAGTTCGAGCTCGAGCCGGGCTACGAGCTGCGGACCCGGCAGATGCCGACCATCGGCCCGAAGTACGGCGTCCCGCTGATCGTCCGGCGCCGCCGCCGCGCGCCGACGCGCCCGGTGCCGCTGGCCGCATAAGACGCCCGGGCCACGGAGGGTCAGCGAAGGTATCCGTGCTTGCGCAGAAACCGCTGTAGGTTCGCGACGAAGCGCTTGCCGCCGGGGTCCTGCGGGCTCAGAGAGCTGTTGAGATGGCCGGCCCTCGCCTGCTGGGCCAGATAGCGGCTCACCAGCCGCTGGTGGCCGAGGAGGTCCTCGTCCGCGGCCCACGCCGCGATCACGCCAACGCTGTCCTGATAGTGCTTGTTGGACAAGCGCTTGAACGTCGTGAGCCAGTTGGCCGCGTCCCCGGTGATCAGCTTCGGATAGCTTCGTGTCACGTCTCGGAAGCGGCGCCCAGAGAAGGTCAGGATCTGGATCGGCATCCCCGACGCGGCGTAGTCGGTGAACTCGTAAGCGAAAGAGTCGTCGGCGGTCAAGAACTCGAAGCGCCCGTTGTGGCCGAGGTCGACGATCCGATCTCCGGGATCGCCGAAGTTCCGCTGGGTCTCGACGTAGGTTCGGGTTGCGCCGTCGAAGGAGAACACCTGCTCGATCGAGCAGCAGTGAGCTCCGCCGCTGAACAGGTCGAGCACCACGTCCGGCTCTCCATTGTGCTCGAGGTCGAGCACGTGCACGGAGGGGCCGTTCGCGGAGAGCGCGCCCGGCGCGCATGCGGTGTAACAGAACCTGGACGAGACCGGCTGGTCATACGCAACCGCGCCGGCGCGGGAGATCGTCAGCCGCTCGCCCGTGTAGCCGGACGAGAACGAACCGCTGAAGCTGAACGTGGCGCTGACGTTGCCCAAGCTGGCGGTCTGCGTGGCCGCCAACGCAGCGGGCGCCGCCGCCAGCGACACCAACAGCAGCACCCCGATCAGAACCCAGCGCCTCACAGGGGCGGGATCGTACCGGTGGCCGCGGCTGTCGGTGGTCCGCGGCGCGCGGACGGGTGAGTTCTGGCGGCTGCCCTAGTAAGCCGTGCACCGAGACCGATGCCGAGGCACCGCCTTGTAGCGGGGCTCCTGGCCACGCAGCCACAGGAGCTGGTCGACGTCGATCGCGCGGGTGCCCGGGCGCGTCGCGACGATCAGCTCGACGGCGTGTAGCGCGCACGCCCGGATCTCGACCTCCCGAGGTGAGCCGTGCTCGATCAGCTCCTCGCGCTCGATCCGTCCGACGAGCTCGGCCTCGAAGCTGAGCAGCCCGTCGAGGCGGAGCACGTGCGGGACCAGGTTGTCGGCGAACATGGTCAGCCGCTCGAGGTCACCGATCCGCGCCACGCCCGACCTGGCGAGATCCGCGGCGGCGATCTGCGCCCGCTTCAGGAACGGCACGGTCAGCCCGTCGTACGCGGACGAGTCGGCGAAGCAATCCCACCCGGCGAGCAGCTCGACGAGCCCTTCCGCGGAGTCGCCCCCGGCATCCACCACGGACTCGAAGAAGCCGTCGTGGTCCCCGGCGACGCGGCGCCCGAGGTCGCCCAGCGAGCGGGCGAACAGCGCCATCAGCTCGTGATCCGCGGCCTGTCCGAGTGTCTGCGCGACCTCGGCCGCGTCGATCTCGACGAGTTCGTCCGCGCTCCACGCCCCGCGACCGTCGAACCGTCTTCGAACCGCACCGGCGATGGTGTAGTAGCCCGAGCGGCCGCCGCGCTTGCGCAGCGTTGGGAACCACCCCGAGCCGAAGTTGATCGCGTCGAGCGTCAGCCAGAAGGCCGCGAGCTGCTCCCGGTCGCCCTCGGTCAGGTGCGCGGCCGGGTCGAGAGCGGCCGGCGGGACGTCGAGCGGAAGCGATGCCGCGTAGGCGGGAACGCGGTCGCGGTGCACCCGCACGTGCTCAGCCCGCTCGGCAACGCTCGCGCACGCCTCGCGCAAGCGGTGTGGCAGCCCGCTCATCCCCGGCTAGGTGGGCGGCTGTTCCGGCCCGACGGCGACTACCGGAATCGGCCGGCTCGTCTGCTGCTGGTAGCCGCTGTAGCGATCGTGGTTGTTGGCGTTGACGACCCGCCAGAGCCGATCGTACTGGGGATCGGACGGCGTGATCACCCTGGCCGTGCCTGGTTCGCGCTCCCGGCCGATCTGAAGCTCGACGGCCGGATTGGCCCCTCGAGCATCCGATGGCCGATCCTGCCGTCGCTGCGCTTGTAGATCGCCTCGTGGATCCGCAGAAACTGGCCGAGCAGACTCATCGCCGGTACAGCCTATTCCCTGCGGCCCCGGCGCAGACGGCGCAGATCGTTCTTAAGAACATCTCACCAACGCCTCCTACCTTCACGGCCAGTAATGACCGCTCCACGCCATTTGTGGTCCGGCGACTGGCAGGGTGACTCGGCAGCCGCGGCCGAGGAACTCGCCACGCGTCGCGCGCAGACCGAGCAACCCACCGGAAGGCCGGCGCCGACCCCACCGCCGCGATCGCACGCCGAGCCCCGGCGCGCGCGTCGCCGCGTTCGCGCCACCCGACCGCGCCGGAGAACGCAGCTGCGCGGAACGCTGCTGCTCGTGCTGGCGATGCTGGCGAGCGCCGGCTTGGCCTTCGCGGGGGTCTTGTTGCTGTTCGGCTCGAGCGCGCAAAGCTCCGGGATCTCCAGCCAGGCGCCGGCTTGGCTCGGGGTCGACACGGCCGGCTCGCTGGGAGCAGGGTTCCTGTCGCCCGGCGGCGGCGTACTCATCGACGCGGTCGCGCCAGGCAGCCCCGCCGCGGCCGCCGGCCTCGAGCCCGGGGACGTGATTACGCAGATCGGCAGCCGTCCGGTCGCGGCGCCCTCCGACATCGAGTCCGCGATCGCGGGCATGCACGCCGGCGAGCAGGTGGAGATCCAGTACCAGCGGGGCCCACAGGCGTACAAGACGCTGGCCACGCTCGCGGCCAGGCCTGCCAATCCATGACCTTCGCCGATCCGCTCGTTCTGCTCGGGTTGCTCGGCCTCCCGCTGCTGATCATCTGGTACCGCGGCCAGCAGCGGCGGCGAGCCCGCGCGGCCTCCGCGTTCGTGGCGCCGGCCCTGACCGGGTCGGTCGCGCCGCGACGTCCGCGTTGGCGCCGGCACCTGCCGATGCTCGCGTTCGCGCTCGCGCTGGCGGTGCTGATCGTCGCGGCCGCACGGCCGCAGCGGAGCGTCGCGAGGCCCGTCACCGACGGGGTGGTCATGCTCGCGGACGACACCAGCAGCTCGATGAACGCCACCGACGTCGCTCCGTCCCGCCTGCGCGCGGCGCTCCGCGCGGCGAGACGATTCCTCGGCGGAGTCCCGAGCACGATTCAGGTTGGGGCGATCGAGTTCGCCCGCACCCCGATCCTGCTGCAGTCGCCGACCAGCAACCACGCGTTGACGAAGGCCGCCCTGACGCAGGTGCCGCGCACAAGCGGCGGCACCGCCGTCGGCGAGGCGATCCAGACCGCCATGCGCGAGATCGCGAGCGTTCCGCGGGTCGGCGGTAAGCGTCCGCCGGGGGCGATCGTGCTGATCTCGGACGGCGCCTCGAACGTCGGCATCGGCCCGCTTACCGCCGCACGAGAGTCGCGCGCACAGCACATCCCGATCTACACGATCTCGGTCGGCACGCCCAACGGCACCATCCCCGGGAAGCAGGGTTCTCAGACCGTGACGGGGCCGGTGCCCGTCAGCCGCGAGCAACTCGCCCGGATCGCGAGCATCTCAGGAGGACGAACGTTCACAGCTTCCGACGCCGCCGGGGTGAGCGCGGCGTACACGCATCTCGCAGCCCGGCTTGGTCATAAACGGGTGAAACAGGAGATCTCCGTGGGCTTTGCCGGCGGGGGCCTGGCGCTACTGCTCGTCGGCGGCGCTCTGTCGCTGCTCTGGTTCGGGCGGCTCGCGTAACTGACTCAAAACCATGGAGGACACATGATCGACACTGACCACACGAGCGAGGAGCGGATGCAGGCGAGCGATGCGCTCGGAGAGGCGCTGCACGAGATCAAGCGCGTGATCGTCGGGCAGGACGCGATGCTCGAGCGGCTCCTCGTGAGCCTGCTCGCCGGCGGCCACGTCCTGTTGGAGGGCGTTCCCGGGCTCGCGAAGACGCTGACGGTGAAGACGTTGGCGGCGGTACTCGGGGGCACCTACAACCGGATCCAATTCACACCCGATCTGGTTCCCGCCGACCTCGTCGGCACACGCGTCTACCGGCCGGGCAGCGGAGCATTCGACACCGAGCTTGGCCCGGTGCACTGCAACTTCCTGCTCGCCGACGAGATCAATCGTGCGCCGGCCAAGGTCCAGTCCGCGCTGCTCGAGGTGATGCAGGAGCAGCAGGTGACGATCGGCGGCACGACGTTCGAGGTGCCGCTTCCGTTCATCGTCATGGCGACCCAGAACCCGATCGAATCCGAGGGCACCTACCCACTGCCCGAGGCGCAGGTGGACCGCTTCCTGATGAAGATCCTCGTCGACTATCCGAGCGTGGGCGAGGAGGCGGCGGTCGTCGGGCGCAGTCTCGGCGATCCTCCGGTGGTACGCGAGCGACTGTCGCTCGACGATCTGCGCCGCTACTCACGCGTGACCACGGGGGTGTTGGTCGATCGCGACGTGATCGGCTATGCCGTCTCCCTCGCGGACGCCACCCGCCACCCAGCCGACCACGGGCTCGCGGAGATCGCCTCGTTGATCGAGTTCGGTGCGAGCCCGCGCGGCCCGATCGGGCTGATCCAGGCCGCGCGCGTGCTGGCGCTCCTGCGCGGACGCGGTCACGTCGTATCGAGCGACGTGCGCGACCTCGCGCCCGACGTCCTCCGCCATCGAATCGTGCTCTCCTACGACGCCCTGAGCGAGGGCGTCACAGCGGACGAGCTGATCGAGCGGGTGCTGACGGCCGTCCCGGAACCCGAGGCCGCGCACCTGATCCGAGAGACGCCAACCGCGGTGAGGGCGGTGTGAGCGCAAAGCTCCTGGAGCCGCCGGCAGCCCGACAGGGGCCGGGGCCGCTGGCGCAGCCGCTGATCGAGGCGCTCGACGTCGCCGTCAACAAGCTGGTCGCCCGGCGGCTGCCAGGCGACCGCCGTGCTGCCGGTGTCGGCGTCGGCACCGAGCTCGCGCAGCTTCGTCCGTATGAGATCGGCGACGACGTCCGCCACATCGACGCTGCGGCGAGCGCCCGTACGGGCCAGCCCCACGTCCGTCTGCACGTGCCCGAGCGGGCGCTCACGACCTGGGTCCTGCTCGACGTGTCTCCTTCGATGGCTTTCGGCACCGCCCGGCGGCTGAAGGCCGACGTGGCGGAGGGGGTCACGATCGTGTTCGGGCGGCTCGGGGTGCGGCGCGCCGGCAGCGTGGGCCTGGTCGCGTTCGGTGCCGCGGCGATCCGTGTGCTCCCGCCGCGCGGCTCCAAGCCGGGGATGGTCGCGCTGCGCCGGACGCTCGCCGAGGGCATCGCGCCCGACGGTCAGCGAGACCGGGACGGGCTGGCAGGCGCGGCCCGGCGAGTGGCGCGGCTCGCCCGTCAGCCCGGCCTTGTGGTGGTGATCTCGGATTTCCGAGATCAGATCGGCTGGGAGCGGTCGTTGGGGTCGCTGCGGGTTCGCCACTCGGTGCTGGCGGTGGAGATCGTGGATCCGCGCGAAGCGGAGCTTCCGGCCGTCGGACACCTGGCGATGGTCGATCCCGAGAGCGGCGCCCGAATCGACGTGGACACCTCCAGCCGCCGCATCCGTCGGCGCTTCGCCGAGCTCGAGCGCGACCGCCGCGACGCGCTCGCGCGCGAATTGCGGCGACTCCGAATCGACCACGTGGCGTTGTCGACGGACGAGGACTGGCTGCCGGCGCTCGGGCGGCACCTGCAATGAGCTTCGGCGCGCCTCAGTGGTTGGCCGCGCTCGCCCTCGTCCCGCTGGCGATCGCGGCCGCGATCTGGGCCCGCCGCCGGGCCAGGCGCTATGCGGTCCGCTTCCCGGCCGTCTCGACCTTGCGGGTGGCCGTGGCCGGCGCGAGCTCCTGGCGGCGGCACATCCCCGCCGCGTTCGCGCTTGCTGCGATCGCGGCACTCGCGCTCGCGCTCGCCCGCCCGCACGTCAGCTACAGCGCCCCGGTCGATGAGGCCTCGATAGTCCTGGTCACGGACCACTCCGGCTCGATGGCGGCGACCGACGTCCAGCCGACGAGGTTGGCAGCCGCCGAGCGCGCCGCCAACACCTTCATCGATCAGTTGCCCGCCAAGGCGCTGGTCGGCGCGATCGCGTTCTCGAGCTCACCGGACGGAGTGCAGGCCCCGACCAACAACCACAACGCGGCCCGGTCGATAATCAGCTCGCAGACCGCCAACGGCGCCACCGCAACCGGAGACGCGCTCCAGCTCGCACTCCAGCTGCTGCACGGCGGGCAGCCGAGACGGCCGCCATCGGCGATCGTGCTCCTCTCCGACGGCGCCGCGAACCAGGGCGTCGACGTCACGACCGTGGCGCGTCAGGCCAAGCAGGACAAAATCCCGATCGACACGGTCGCGCTGGGGACGCCCAACGGAACGCTGCAGAATCCCGATCCGCTCGGAGCACCGCTAGCGGTCCCACCGGACCCCCAGCTCATGCAGCAGATCGCGCAGCTGTCGGGCGGGCAGACCTTCAACGCCCAGAGCGCGGATGAGCTCAGCTCGATCTACAAACATCTCGGGAGCCAGCTCGGCACGGTGACCCGCAAACGAGAGGTCACGGCGGCGTTCGCGATCGGGGGATTGGCGCTGGTGCTGCTGGCGGGGGCCGCCTCGACTCGCTGGTCGGGGAGGCTGCCGTGATCGAGCCCTCGCTCCAGCGCCGGTAGCGGCCGCGAGGGCCCTGCGGCGCCCGTCGCCTCGGTCGGCGACCACCCCGGCCGCTACCGTAAAACCAGGAGCCGATGCCTGAGACGACGAGCGATCTCGAGAACCTGCTGGAAGGTCTGAACGACCCTCAGCGCGAGGCTGTCACCTACCCCGGCGGGCCGCTCCTGATCCTTGCCGGCGCAGGCTCGGGCAAGACCCGCGTGCTCACCCACCGGATCGCGTACCTGCTCGCCACCGGTGCGGCAAAGCCCAACGAGATCCTCGCGATCACGTTCACGAACAAGGCCGCCGAGGAGATGCGCGAGCGGGTGGGGCTGCTCGTCGGGCGCCGGATCCGCGCGATGTGGGTGATGACGTTCCACTCCGCCTGCGCGCGGATGCTCCGAGCCCACGCCGACCGGCTGGGGTACACCCGGCAGTTCACGATCTACGACCAGGCCGATTCGCGCCGGCTGATCAAGCGCTGCCTGGAAGAGCTGGGAGTCGACCCCAAGCGGTTCACCCCCGCGGCGATCGGCTCGCAGATCTCCGACGCCAAGAACCGTCTGCGCGACGCCGAGGCCTACGGGCAGATGGTGGGATCGTTCTTCGAGCAGACCGTCGCGGACGTCTACCGCGAGTACGAGCGGCAGCTCCACCGCATGAACGCGATGGACTTCGACGACCTGCTGGTCCGCGCTGTCAACGTGCTCGAGCTGTTCGACGAGGTGCGAGAGCACTACGCCGAGGGCTTCCGGCACGTGCTCGTAGACGAGTACCAGGACACCAACCACGCCCAGTACCGCTGGCTCCAGCTCCTGACCAAGGAGCACCGCAACATCATGGTCGTCGGGGATCCGGATCAGTGCCTAGTCGAGGGGACGCTGATCACGATGGCCGACGGAAGCCAACGTCCTATCGAGAGGCTACGGGTTGGTGACCGCGTGCTGTCGAACTACGGAAGCGGCGATTTTCGTCCGACCGGGGTCCTGAGAGTGCATCGATCCAGCGGCCGACAGGGCATCGCGATCACTACTAAGTCCGGCCGACGCGTCGTGAGCACCCCGGAGCACGTCCACTTCGCAGGCTACTTGTTGGGACGGACGCCTCAGCTCTACATGAATTACGTGATGTATCGCCGCGACCGTGGGTTCCGCGTCGGAACGTCCCGGACCTACACGAATGGTCAGGTGAAAGCCGTCCTGGGCGTGGCTCTCCGTGCGCGGCGAGAGCACGCGGACGCGGCCTGGGTTGTTTCGACGCACGAGTCGGAGGCTGGAGCCAGGTACGCGGAAGTGATGCTGGCTATGCGATATGGCCTCCCGACCCTCCCGTTCATGGCTCGCAAGAATGGAAGAGACAGCGGGCGATCGCTTGTAGGCGATCAAGAACTATTGGACCGGCTGTTCGCGGAACACGACACCAGTGTCGGCGGCCGGCAACTTTTGGCAGACAGCGGGCTCTCGTTTGAGCGGCCGCACTTCCAGCCCGGTACCCACACAAGCACCGAGATACGGCGGAGGCGCTTGGCGATCGCACTCTGTGGGGACAGGCGGGGTCGCAGGCCGATGCATCGCATCGCCTTGTTCGGGTACGACGACCACGGCAGAGAGACGCTCGAGTCGCTGGGCTACAGCGTGCGACCCGCGCGCCGGGGATCTCGCGGCTGGCGCTTTGAGACCGCCCACTGCGAGATGGGAACGGTCCAACAGATCGCGGCCGAGATCTCTAGCGCGCTGGACAACGTCGTAATCCATCCGGTCGCGAGGCTGGGGACCAACCGCGACCGAGCCAACGGCAACTCGCTTCCGTTTACGCCGGCCTCCGCAGTTCGTCCTGGGATGGTCATGTTCGACGAGCGCGGCGACTACGACGTTGTCGAGTCAGTTAAGCGCGTCGAGCTCGACCGACCAGTGTTCGATCTGGACATCGAAGACACGCACAACTTCATCGCGAACGGAATAGTCACCCACAACTCGGTGTACCAGTTCCGAGGCGCCGACATCCGCAACATCCTCGAGTTCGAGGACGAGTACGTCGACGCACATGTCGTCAAGCTCGAGCAGAACTACCGATCGACGCAGACGATCCTCGACGGAGCGAACGCGGTCATCTCGAACAACCGCGGGCGCAAGCCCAAGAACCTGTGGACCGATCTCGGTCAGGGCGACCTGATCAAGGTGCGCGAGCTCGAGGACGAACACGCCGAGGCGCGGTTCGTCACCGGCGAGATCGAGCGGCTCGTGGACGAGGGGAACGCGCGCTCGGAGATCGCGGTCTTCTACCGGACCAACGCGCAGTCGCGAGTGCTCGAGGACACGCTCACCCGGGCGGAGATCGGGTACCAGGTAGTCGGCGGGACCAAGTTCTACGAGCGCGCCGAGATCAAGGACGCGATCGCCTACCTGAGCATCCTCCAGAACCCTCAGGATGTCGTCTCGTTCACGCGGATCGTGAACACGCCGTCGCGCGGGATCGGCTCGACATCGCTGTCGAGGCTGCTCAGCCTCGCCAACACCACGGGCGAGTCGATCTGGGATGCAGCGTCGGAGCCGCAGCAGGTGCCCGGCCTGGCGACCGCCGCGGTCAAGGCGATCGCCCGCTTCATGGGGACCATGCACGTGCTGCGCGAGCGCGTGGAGTCCGGCGCCCCCGTGGCCGAGATGTTGAAGGAGATGCTCCGCGAGTCGGGGTACACCGAATGGCTCGAGGCGCAGCGGACGATCGAGGCGCAGGGGCGGCTCGAGAACCTCGAGGAGCTGGTCAACGTCGCGGCCGAGTACGACGACTCGGACGCCGAGTCGCACTCGCTCGACGAGTTCCTACAGCAGATCTCGCTTCGCTCGGACGCCGACGAGCGGACCGACGATGAGGGCGTGGTGACGCTGATGACGCTCCACAACGCCAAGGGGCTCGAGTTCGGGATCGTGTTCGTGATCGGGTGCGAGGAGGGAGTGTTCCCGCACTCGCGCGCGCTCGACGAGGGCGGCCTCGAGGAGGAGCGACGGCTCTGCTACGTCGGGATCACCCGCGCAAAGCGCGACCTCTACATCTGCTTTGCACGCACGCGTAACGTGTTCGGCTCGCGGACGTGGGGCGCGCCCAGCCGCTTCATCGGCGAGATCCCGCAGGAGCTCACCGACCGCGAGGAGCAGCGACCCTCGTTCGCAGGGATCCGCGCGAGGGCGATGTCGTGGGACGGCGGCGGCTCGGCCGAACCGGCGTGGTCGCGTGACCAGCCGCCCCCGGTCGCGTTCCGGCTAGGCGAGGACGTCTCTCATCCGACCTTCGGCGAGGGCGTCGTGACCGGCATCGAGCCCGGCGGGATCGTCGTGATCCGTTTCGCCAAGGACCGCGCCGAGCGAAAGCTCGTCGCCGACCTTGCGCCGATCACGAAGCGGTAGCGCTCGCCGCGGTCGATACCCCGGTCGCACCGGCGGCGTGCCGTGACGTCGCGGAGATGCTCTAGCGTGCGGCCGGATGCCGGCAACGATCATCAACGGCCGCGAGGTCGCGGCGCGAGTCCGGGGCGAGGTGGCGCGCGAGGTCGCCGCGATCACGGAGCGCGCCGGAAAGCCGCCGGGGCTCGCGACGATCCTGGTCGGCGACGATCCGGCGTCGGCGATCTACATCGCCAACAAGCGCAAGGCCTCCGCCGAGGTCGGGATCGCCGACTTTCACAGCCCGCTTGCACCCCACTCGAGCCGGGCGGAGGTGGCGGCCGTGATCGAGGAGTTCAACCGCGATCCCGACGTCAGCGGGATCCTGCTTCAGCTGCCTGTGCCCGAGGGGCTCGACGGCGCCGCGCTGACCGCGACGATCCTCCCCGAGAAGGACGTCGACGGGCTGACGGCGATCTCGGCAGGGCGGTTGATGCACGGGACCCCGGGGCTGCGGCCGGCCACCCCGCTCGGCGTGATCGAGCTGCTCGACTCCTACGACGTCGCGCTCGAGGGCGCGGAGGCGGTCGTCGTAGGGCGCTCGAACCTCGTCGGCAAGCCGGTCGCGTTTCTGCTGCTTCACCGCAACGCCACGGTGACGATCTGCCACTCCCGGACCCGCGACCTCGCAGGCGTGTGCTCGCGGGCGGACGTGCTGATCGCGGCCGTCGGGTCGCCGGAGTTGATCGACGCCGACCACATCAAGCGCGGCGCGGCGGTGATCGACGTCGGCATCAACCGAACCGATGAAGGCCTGCGCGGGGACGTCGACTTCGACGCCGCCGTCGAACGGGCCGCATTCATCACCCCGGTCCCGGGGGGCGTCGGGCCGATGACGATCGCGATGCTGCTCCAGAACACCGTTACCGCGTACAACCTCCAGCGCAGGTAGTGATGGCTGCCGAGGGCGCGACGGTCGAGCGAGCAGACGGCGGGACGCCGCGAATCGGGCCCACGCGCGGTGAGCTGATCAGCGCGCTCAGCGCGCTGATCCTGCTCGTCCTGATGTTCGCGACGGCGTGGTACGGCGTCGATGGGATCCCCGGCGCGAAGAGCACCTCGAGCGCGGCGGCCGGCGCCGTCAACGCGTGGCACGGCCTCACCGTGATCCGCTGGCTGCTGCTGGCGACGGTGCTGCTCGCGTTCGCCGCGGTCGCGATCCACGCCCGGCGCCCTTCCCGCGTCGCCGTGGCGCGGGTCCGCCTCGCGCTGCTCGCGCTGAGCACGGTGACCGCGGGAGCGGTGGTCTTCAGGGTGCTGATCGAGCTGCCGTCATCGGATCGTGTCGTCGACCAGAAGCTCGGCGGCGTGCTCGGGATGATCGCCGCGCTCGGGATCGTCTACGGCGCATATGAGGCGGTGCGCGAGCAACGCGCACGCCTGTTCGAACTCGCTTCACGGCCTGGGGACACGGTCGCCTCCGGCCGAACTCAGCGCTAGTGTGGGAGCGGTGAACGTTGAGAACATTCGCCGCGACGACTGGATCGTCGGCGGCTTGGCGCTGGTGCTCGTCTTCGACCTGCTGGTGTTCGCCTGGTTCAGCCTGCCGAACACCGCCACGCTGACGTTCCGCGGAGCCACGGTGGCGTTCGGGGGCGGCTCGCTCACCGCGACCGACACGCCCGACGGCTGGCTGGGGGTCCTGGCCGTCTTGGCGTTGCTTGCGCTGATCGCCGACCTAGCGCTCGAGCGGCTTTCACCTCAGACGCACGTGCCGATGATCGGCGGGAGCCGGGCGAGCACTCGTTACGCGCTGGCGGTCCTGGCCGCGGCCTGCATGGCGCTGAAGTTCCTCTTTCACATCGGCCAGTTCAGCAACCTCGGCTTCGGGTTCTGGTTTGGAGCGATCCTGGCGGGTGCGCTGGTCTACCTCGCGACCCAGGCCCGACAGGCGCTCCCCGTGACGCCGCCCCGTCAGGCCGGTCCAACGGCGTCGGCCGAGCAGCGCGGACCTGCCGGCCCGCCGACCGCGTAGCGGCGATACTGCCGGCGGATGCGGCTAGATCTGAAGCGGCTCCGCTGGCCCGAGTGGCTCGTCGGCGTCGGAGGGGCGGTGCTGATCGCGTCGATGCTGTTGCTGCCGTGGTACACGGTGACCTCGGTTTCAGGGCCGCCGGGCCCGC
>Ga0187776_10000514_pt1 | contig 18655 bp, 7 predicted proteins | sample 0216_BV02_MP12_2_FD_132426 | JGI IMG/M metagenome (GOLD analysis project Ga0187776, IMG submission 132426) | Tropical peat soil microbial communities from peatlands in Department of Meta, Colombia - 0216_BV02_MP12_20_MG | ecosystem: Environmental > Terrestrial > Soil > Wetlands > Peat | place...
CGGAGCATCTGCGAGCGCGGATCCTTGGCCTTGAAGCGCTCCTTCATGAGCTTGGCCCAAAAGCGACGGGCAGCCCGGAACTTGGCCACCTCTTCGAGCACGTTGGTGAAGGCGTTGAAGAAGAACGAGAGGCGCGGCCCGAACTTGTCCACATCGAGACCTCTTTCTATGCACGCCTGCACGTAGGCGATGCCGTCGGCGATGGTGAAGGCCATCTCCTGGGCCGCGGTTGAGCCCGACTCGCGGATGTGGTAGCCGCTGATGCTGATGGTGTTCCAGTTGGGCACGTTCTTCTCGCAAAACTGGATAAGATCCACGGTGAGCCGCATCGTGGACTGGGGCGGATAGATATACTGGCCGCGGCAGATGATCTCCTTGAGCACGTCGTTCTGGACGGTGCCGCCCACCTTGTTCCACGGCACACCCTGCTCTTCGGCGAGGGCAAGGTACATGGAGACGAGGACGCTCGCCGGGGCGTTGATGGTCATGGAGGTGGTCACCTTGTCGAGCGGGATGCCGCTGAACAGCACCCGCAGGTCGTCCAAGGAGTCGATGGCCACGCCGACCTTGCCCACCTCGCCCTGGGAGAGAGGATGATCTGAATCGTAGCCCGCCTGGGTGGGCAACTGAAACGCGACGCTCAGGCCCGTCTGACCCTGCCCGAGCAGGTAGCGGTAGCGCTCGTTGGTCTCTTTGGCCGTCCCGAAGCCGGCATACTGGCGCATGGTCCAGAAGCGGCCCCGGTACGTGGTGGGCTGGACACCGCGGGTGAAAGGATACTCTCCGGGGAAGTTCAGCTTGGTCATGTAGTCGAAGTCGTCACCGAGATCATCCGGAGTATAGAGCCGGGCTACTTCCATGCCCGAGATGGTTGTGAACTTCTTTTTTCGCTCCGGGAACTTGGCGATGCTCTTCGCCACCGGCCCACCTTCCCATTTGTCTTTTGCTTCCTTCAGGGCCTTGAGCTTGGTCTTGTCAAACATGGCTTGTCCTCCCTAAAAGTACTCGCTTGAATTCCTTATCCTCTATCCTCTGCGGCCTGAGGGTGCACTTCAGACCCCTTAGAGCCTGAAACAGGCCCACGGCATGCCTAACCCCACGTCGTCCAGGCATCCATCCGGCCCGGCGGCTGGAATCAGCGTGCTGTAGACTCGCATCCAAAGGGCTTGAGCTCGGTCACACGTATCCGCCGTCCCCTCCGGTCGTGGTGACCCTCCGGCGACGCGGATCGTCTTCCCGTCCCCAGCCTCTGGTTACGTTCCCTGCGCGCCTAGATTGATCTCCCCAACATAGGGACTTCTTGGGAAATGTGGGGCACATTTCCCGGTCAAAAGACAGGCTCGATTCTCGTTGCAACTATTGTGGAGAGAAGGCTGCTCTTTGTCTATGGGGGGAAACCAGTATTTTATTAGGGAGACCTTCTACTCGGCAGGCACGTCAACCAAGGGAAAGTACCGTGATGCAATCGCTCTCGGCTCAAGCCTCCCTCAAGGCATCCTGCAACCCTGAGGTCCGCTCGATTCGTCGGCTGACGGCGTTACGGAACACGGCTTCGTTTCCCCAAATGTCCACTCGCGCCCTGGCGCGGCTGATCCCGGTGTAAATGAGCTCCCGGGTCAGGACGCGGCTCTCCGTGTCCGGCAAGAGGAAAAGCACCCGGTCGAACTCCGATCCCTGACTCTTGTGAACCGTGACCGCATAGACTGTCTCGTGCTCCGGGAGGACGAGAGGGTGGAATTTCCTAACCGTCCCCTCCGGGGCAAGGAAGAAGACCCGGAGCTGCCCGCCGGCGGCCGGATCCGGAAGGACCACGCCCACATCACCGTTGAACAGGCGGAGGTTGTAGTCGTTCTTCGTGATCATCACCGGACGACCCCGGTACCATGAGCCGCCGGAGGCAATGAGCCTCCGTTCCCTGAGAATCCCCTCCACTGCCCGATTCAGGGCCACGAGGCCGTAGGGGCCCTCCCGTACGGCGCAGAGGACGCGAAACCGTTCGAGACACCGGAAACTCTCGGACGGATCATCGTGTTGGAGGTACCCCGCGAATCCCTCTTCCACGAGGCTTCTCATGGCCCCGGGCAACCTCGCGGGCGGCGGCAGTCTCCTCCAGCCGAGGTCGGGGTGAGCGCCGCCAAGAAGTCCTGCCGCCCCGTGACCATCGCCTGCATTTACCGCGCGACAGAGGGCCCCGATCCCGCTCGCAGTCCCGAAACGATAGCTCTTCCGCAGGTGCACGATGCAGTCCCGGAGCCCGGGTCGATCGTCTCCCCCCCCGACCTCCAGGCCATACCCTGCGGCCTGTCGCAGCTCCTCGCCAAAACTCCGTGAGAAGCCGCCCTCACCGGCGCTGTCGCAGATGTCGCCCAGAGCCGAGCCTGCCTCCACGGAGGCGAGCTGATCCCGGTCCCCAAGGAGGATGAGCCTCGCTTGTGAGGGAAGGGTCTGCACCAGCTTGGACAAGAGGGGAAGGTCCACCATGGAGGCCTCGTCGACGACCACAGCGTCAACCGGCAGCGGGTTCCTGCTCGTGTGCCGGAACCGAGGAGAACTTGAAACAGAGCCCAGGAGCCGGTGGAGGGTGGACGCATCCTGGGGGAGGGCCGCCCTTACCTCCTGCGGCGCATTCAGCCGCTCCCCCGCCTCCTTGACCGCCCCCTGAAGGCGCGCGGCGGCCTTGCCGGTCGGTGCCGCCAGGGCGATGGCCGGCCGCCGCTGGCTCTCCTCGACAAGAAGCGCCAGAATCCTGGCGACCGTGGCGGTCTTCCCCGTTCCGGGGCCGCCGGAAATGACGCAGAGCCGCCGCCTCACGGCAGTAAAGGCGGCCACCTTCTGCCAGTCGATCCCATCCGCCTCCTCTTCGGGAAAGAGCCGCGCGAGCCGCCTGGCGAGAGCGGCCATGTCCGGCCGTTCTTCAATGTTACCGACCCTCTGTTTGATGGCCTCCGCCAGCCTCTCCTGGTACTCCCAGTAGCGGTACAGATAAAGGCGATTGCCGTCGTCGAGAACGAGAGGACGGTATTCGCCGGGTCTTCCCACCACGGCAGTCGCGACTAGCCGCTCGCACCAACTCGACAGGGGCGGGCAACGAACCTGCCCCTCCCCCCCCTCACCTTCTCCGAGAGTTTTCCCGGCCACGACTGGAAGGCTGAGACAGATGTGGCCCTGCCTCGTATGGCTGCTCGCCAGGGCCGCCGCCAGGATCAGCTCCGGGACTTCCCCACCAGCGAGCTTTCCCATGAAGCGACCGAAGTGGACGTCGAGGGGAGTGAGGATCCCCGCGGCATGGAGGCGTGTGAGGGTGTCCATGGTCATGAAGTCTCAGCCCCTTGAGTTCAGCCGGCAGCTAGCTCTTACTCCTATCTCAGATCGGCGTCATCAATGAGGCTCTCCCTGAGTGCCTCCACCAGCTCCCCCGTCGGCCGGTCCCTGAAGATCCCGTAATCCGTCCCCAACTCCGGCTCTACCCCCCTCAGGAAGAGGTAGAAGACCCCGCCGAAGTGCCTTTCGTAATCGTAGCCCGGAAGGCGCAGACGCAGGTACTGGTCGAGGGCCACCGTGTACAGGTGGTACTGGAGGACGTAGTACCTCTCCTCCATCACCTTGGCGAGCGCCTCCACGTGGTAGTCTTCCAGCCGATCGCCGAGATGGTTTGATTTCCAGTCAACCAAGTAGAACCGGCCGTCCACACGGAACACCATGTCCATGAATCCCATCAGGTAGCCCCGGACCGGGGCAAACTGGAGCCGTCCCAGGGCCTCGGGGAAAACGGCCGGGACCTTGCTCCCACTCCGACCGGCAAGAATCCCCGCAAGGACCTGAGGGGATATCTCCTTCAGCGGGAAGTAGAACTCCAACTCGTTCAGCCGGTCGCGGCGCTCAAGGCGCGACAGGGCAAACCCCTCGCACTCGGGGAGAAGCGGCGCCGAAAGAGCCTTCGTTACCATGGTACAGAGGGCATCCAGCCAGACGGGCTCGAAGGCGTACTCTTCGAGTTTCTCGGCCACGAGCTCTTCCAGGGGCGGTCCCTCCTTCCCCGAGAAATCGAGGTGCTCCAGGATGTCGTGGAGCAGCGTTCCTGCCTTCGCCCCTCCTGGGAAGGAAAACCGCTCCAGAGCCTTTTTCCCTCCCTCCGGCTGAGGGGCCCCTGACAGGTCCAAGGCTTCCGGCATCGTACCCTCGTCGCGGTCGGCAAGCTCCACGCGGTACGGCCCTTGGGAGACGAGAGCGGAAAAACTCGCAACCCGCCACGCTTGTTCAACGGGGGCGGTCCACCTCCTCGCGGTTAGATCCACCGGGAGGAGGGGGAGCGGCGGCGGAGCCTCGGCTATAGTCGGGGCCACCTCAGAGGGTCCTATGGCCCCCGCACCTTCCCGCTCCAGGGCCCTGAGATCGGCAAGCATCTCCTCCTTGCCCATCTTCTCAACCCGGACGGCGAGGGTCTCCACCATGGGCTCGTCCGGCGCCCCTTTCCCGCCGTGGAAGAGATAAGCGGGGGCCGAGGTTTCGCCCTCATGGAAGCGGCCCCAGACGAGGTAGCACCTGTTCCGGGCGCGAGTCAGGGCCACATAGAGGAGTCTTAGGTTCTCGGCCAGCAGCTCCCGTTCGGCCAGGAAGCGGTGGGACTGCATCTCCGCCGAGCCGAGATCGAGGGTGAGGCCCAGATCGTCGCCGTGGAAGGCAAGCGGCTCGCCGCGGTCCTTGATCCGGGATCCGTCCCAGGCAAAGGGGCAGAAGACGACCGGGTACTCCAGGCCCTTGCTCTTGTGCACGGTGACCAGCTTCACCGCCCGCTCGTCGCTCTCCAGCCGGAGCTGGTGCTCCTCCAGCCGCGGAGTCGTCGGATCCCGCTGCTGGGAAAGCCACGCCAGAAGCCCCGCCATGCCGAGCTTCCGATCAGCGGCGGCCCGGTGGAGGACCTCCCCCAGGTGGATGATATTCGTGTTCCGGCGTTCACCACCCGGAAGGGACATAAGTCGCGGGAGCGCTTCCTGCTCGGCCAGGAGACGCCGGAACATGACCATGAACCCCCGCTCCCGCCACAGATCGTGGTACCCCCTGAATCCTATGAGCCACCTCTCCCACGCTGTCTCGTCCTCGAGAAGCCGCTCCAGTTCCTCTCCCTTCACCCCCAGAAGATGGGTGGCAAGGGCCGCCTTCACCAGACCGGGAAGGCCCGGTTCCGCGACCCCTCGGAGCAGTCTCTCCACCTCCAGTGACTCCTCGGTATCGAAGAGGTTCCCCGTGCTGTAGAGCACGCTCGCGATGTTCAGGCCGGAAAGCGCCTCCTGCATGAGCCGGGCCTCCAGGTTCCGCCGGACGAGAATGGCGATATCCCCCTCGTGCAGGGGCCTTTCGCCGATGAACGCCCGCTTGCTCCTGCCGAGGCGGAGAAGCCGGGAGACCTCGGCCGCAACGAGACGGGGGAGAAGCGCTCGTGCGAGTCCCTTGGTGAGCGGTTTATCCGGGAGAAATTTTCCCGCCGCCCCCAGGAACCACAGGTTGACAGGCGGTCCCGCCTCGCCTTCGATACGAAGCGGCTCCGGTCCCCCTTGGAGCGCCGGTGCAGCCGGATGGAACGGGATCTCCTCGAAGACGAAGGGGCGGGCTCGCCCGGCGAACACGGCGTTCACCGCCCTAATGAGAGCCGGCTCCGAGCGCCAGTTCTCGCCCAGGGTATACCGGGACTGCACCCGGGAGGAGGCGGCCATATAGGCGAAGAGATCGGCGCCCCGGAACCCGTAGATAGCCTGCTTGGGGTCGCCGATGAGAAAGATGGCGCCCTGCTCGATCTCGAAGATTTTCCTGAAGATGGCGTACTGGACCGGATCGGTGTCCTGGAACTCGTCGATGAGCGCCGCCTTGAGCTTGCCCCTGATGGCCCGGGCCAGGGCCTCGCCTCCCCTGTCCTCGAGGGCCTGGTGGAGCCTCACCAAGAGATCGTCGAAGCTCATGACATTCCGTTCCTGCTTCCTCCGCTCAAGCTCCTGGCGGGCGTACCGGAAGAGATCACCCTTGAGGCTGACAAGCCGCCGCAGGAATGTCTCTTCCAGCTCTGCCTGTGCCTCCTGGAGCCGCTCGCAGAGGGCGAAGAAGGGATGGGCCGGCGGGGGAAAGTTACGCTTCACCGAACCCTCGACCTCCGCGGTTGTGAACTTCCTGAAGTCAGCGAAGAGCCGGGAATCCCCCGCCCCTCGCGCCATATACTCATCCATACCCTGAAGCCAGAGCGGAATCGCCGCCTTCCGGTACCTGGTCCGGTTGAGACCCTCGTGGTCGGCAAAGATGCGTTCCACCTCCGCCCGCACCCCTGGCCAAGCGTCCCGAACCTCTCTGAAGCATTCGAGGTAGGCATCCTCCTCACGCGAGCAGTCGGAGAGCTCCGGCTCCGGTATGACCGTAAGGTAGGGTCGCGTCACCCTCTTTCCCAGGAGGGAAAGGAGCTTGTCCGGCCTGGCCCCCTCCCTCAGCGCGTACGAGACGAACAGGGCCGAGGCCTCAGCGATCCGGGTGCGCCAGAAATCCTCCACCACCTCCCTCGTGAGGTTCTCCTGGTCGGCCGCCACCTCGGTGTCGAAGAGGCTGCCGCTCTCGAAGGCGTTTTCCCTGAGAACGCGAAGACAGAAGCCGTGGATCGTGAAAATGGCGGCAAGGTCGAAGGTCCGGAGGGCCTCCCCGATGGCGCCCGCCGCCCTCTCCCGCTCACGGTGGCGCCTGACCAGGTCATTCAGGAAGTCGTCCTGGCTCTCGCCTCCGGCGAACGCCTTGACAGCCTGCGCGAGCTTGCCGCGAATGCGGTCTTTCAGCTCCGCAGTCGCCGCCTCCGTGAAGGTGACAACCAAGATTTCCTGTACCGTGAGGTTTTTCTCGAGGAGGAGCCGGAGAAACAGGCCGGTGATAGCGTAGGTCTTTCCCGTGCCGGCGCTCGCCTCGATGAGGTTGGTTCCGGCGAGGGGAATGTTCAGGAGATCGAGGGGACGAGGCGGGCTCATCGGCCGATCTCCTTCTGGTGGGTCATGAGCGGGCCGAAAAGCTCGGTCGCGAGGCTGCGGAATTCTCCATCGAGAGGATCGGCGTCACGAAAACAGAGATCGTAGTAAGGATCTTCGCGCTCGCCCCGCCGGTAGTCGTCTCCGGTCCAGGTTTCAAAAGCTCTGCGGAGCGCCTCCTCTCCCGGTCTTTTCTTCTGGACCAGGAGCTGAGCATATGTCCAGGAAGACCGGGGGAAGAAAGGAACGGGCCTCTGTAGGCCTTCCCAATAGCGGGCAAGGATCGCGGCGAGGATCTCTCCACTCTCTCCAACCGGGCCGTACTCCCAGGCGGCCCAGGCGGCCTCACCCTCCTCTGGCCGGAGGCCCATGAGCATGCTCGTGCGGGAGAAGTCGGCAACTCCGAGAGCGAGATGGAGGATCCACAGGCCGAGATGGTCCTGCGGCCTCGCCGAGGCGTAGCGATGGTGGACGAGCCTTTCTCCATACACGGCCTCGATGCGCCCCCTCAGCCTGAAATCCCCGACGGTGATATCTACAGAGAAAGGCTCCCCGGGACCATCGGCGAGGTACGGCCGGGTCTTCGCCACGAAACGCTCGACTTCGAGCCTCAGGCTTTCGTACGCGCACTCACCCACGATCCCGTGGGGAAGCCGTCCGGAGGCTCTCGCCAGAGGCAGATACGCCTTCAGGTCATGGCCGGCAAGTCTCCTCGCCACCAGCCTCTCCCCGACGAGATACCTCTCAAGACTGCTCAGAGCGAAGGGTTCGGACTCAGGGAGGACCTGGCCCCCCTCATCGAGGTCCATTCCCAACCGTCTGGTAAGGAGAAACCTCGCCGGGTTTCCGAAGAACTTGACGAGATCTCCGAGATCGACGGTTCTCCACTCGGCCGCAGGCTCGGAGAGCCCCCTCGAGATGAAGGAAACGGGCGCCTGGCGACCCGCCACCAGACGCCTGGCGGTCTCGAAGTATTCGTGGGAATAGCTGAAGAGCTTCCGGTCCCCCTTGAAGTACTCCGGGCTGAACCCCTGAAGGCGATGGCTGGTGACCACCTGTTCCGAGATGTCGCCCCCCGGCACCTCGAACCCTTGCTCCAGGTAATCGAGGAGCTCGCTTACCACAACCGATGGGGGCAGGAGGCTGTTGTCCTGGACGCCCTGGCCCACATAACTGATGGCAAAGATGTCGCGGGCTGAGAGGAGGGCCTCCAGGAAGAGGTAGCGGTCGTCGTTCCGGCGCGAACGGTCGCCTCGTCTCGGATGCCGTGCCATAAGGTCGAAGGCAAGGGGCGGGGAATGCCTGGGGTAAGAGTCGCTGTTCATGCCCATGAGCCAGATCACCCTGAAAGGGATACTCCTCATGGGCAGCATGGCGCAAAAGGTCACCGCTCCGGTCATGAAACCGAAGCCGAAGCCCTCCCGCTCCAAACGGTGGCTCAGGTGGTGCCTGATGACTTTGATGTCCAGCGGCTCGGTCAGCCCCGAGATCTCCTGGAAGGCGGCAAGCTCCTTGATCTTCCGGCGAACTACCTGGATCTCCCGCTCGCCCTCCTCATCCGGCTCGAAGAAACGATCGAGAATCTCTCGAAGGACTTCCGACCACTCGATCAGGGCGCGAGGCCGGCCAAGAGCGTTCACCTGAGCAAAGAGACTCTCGAGGAAGTCGATAAACCTCCCCAGCACCAAGGTGTCGCCGCCCTCGATCTCGTCGTAAGGAAGCATATCGTCGAAGAGACGCTCCTCCTCTCCTGGCAGGGCGTAGCCCAGAAGGAGCCGTTCCAACCCGGCCCTCCAGGTGTTTTCCCGGTAGGCCGGCAGCGCCAGATCCCTCCGGCTCCGATCGTCGATGCCCCATCGGATGCGAGTGTCGTGCACCCACTTCCGCACCAGCTCGATATCCGCCTCGCTCAAGCCTATCCGGCGCCGAAGCGCCTTCGTCTCGAGAAGGGCGAGGACCTGGGAGGCGCCGAAGCGGCTTCCCTGGAGATCGAGAACGGCCAGAAAAGTTGTCGCGATCTCGCCCTCCTCCCTCACGCTCCGATCGGCCATGGTGCAAGGAATGCGGCGGGATCCGTTGCCCGTAGCTTCGAACACGGCCTGAATGAAAGGCGCGTAGGTCTCGATGTCGGGCGTCATCACCAGGATATCTCCGGGGGCGAGGCTCGGGTCCTCCTCGAAAAGCTGACGGAGCCGATCGTGGAGGACCTCCACCTCCCGCATGGGGCTGTGGCAGGAGTGGACCTGGATAGAGCCGTCGGCGACGGCGAGCGCCGTCCTCCCCTCATTGAGTCTGCCCCGATCGCGGAGGTTCAGAATGTCCGACTGGAGCGCGTTGAGAAGACTTTCCTCGCCTGGATCCTGAAAGGTCCCATCCTCCTCGCAGGGATACTCCGTGAGGATGTCGAAGAAGTCACGGCCAAGGGCTCCAAGGGAGGCGAGGAGGCTGTTGCCGGGCTCCAGGTAAAGTTGGGAGGCGGGTGAGCCAGCTCCGGCGCTTGCCCGCCTGGCCTCCCGGCGGGCGAGGAGAGCCCCCCAGTACTCCCGGCACGGATTCATGAGAAAGAGGTTCACCTGGGTGATCCGGGACAGGGCGGCGAGGACCTCGAGATGAAACGGCGGAAGGGCCGAGATGCCGAAGACCGAAACCCGCTCCGGGAAGTGCGCGGGATCCCGCTTGGACCCCTGGAGAGCCTCGAGAAGTGCCTTCCCCAGGCCGGCGCGGTGCAGGTGTTCGCTGCCCTTGCTCAGCTCTCGCCAGAGCGCGGCCTGCCAGTGAGTCTCCTCGCCCCGTTCCCACCTGAGGACAAGCTCCGGTCGAAAGAGGAGGTACTGGTCAAAAGTGTCGGCTACGCGTTCGGCGAGCTGGATGAGCTTCAGTGCCTCCGGGGGATCGCCAAGGTAGATTGCGAGGCTCGCGAAGGCCGGCCTCCCAAGGAGCGAAGGAAGGAGCCCCATGATCTTCCAGGTCAGCATTTCAGGGGCAAAGGGTGAGCGGTCCGGGAGCGGCTGAACGAGCCTCCGGAAGATCTCCTCGACGAAGGTGTTGGGGAATGGGAACCTGGTATTGGCGCAGATCCCGTGGCGCCGGGCAAGGTGCATGGAGACCCAGCGCTCCATGCCCTTGCTCTGGACCACGATGCACTCGGGCTCGAGGGGGGAGGCGAGCGGCGCCCGGAGCACCTCGGCCAGCTTCTCCGCCAGGACTTCGAGGCGGTTACCGATGAAGATCCTGAGTCTCGACATTGGCTGCTCGCGCGAGTTTGATCATGACATCAGGTGGGCACCGCCCACCGCGCCTCTCCTGAGTGCCTAAGATGCCTAAAGTAAGCCGCCGACTGCGCCATAGTCCAGACCGGCCGGGACGACGGCTGAAAAGGCGCCGAAATTTATCTGCAGGACCGGTACACACCCGATGAAGCTCGTCGCAGGCCGTACCCCGGCCCTAAGGGTTGTGCCCAAGACGGGGCTGGTTTTCCCGGGGCCCGCTTTTCTCTCCTTTCGACCGGGGATATAGTACACCACGTAGGTAGTGACTTGCTAACTCCTTCCTCCGAGTCCTACCTACGGCTCCCGAGCCCTCACCTCAACCTCCCCGAGGTGAGGGCTTTTTCGCTGGACGGGTGCCGGGACAAGCGCTGCGGATTATCTAACACGATACTGAAAAACCCAAGAGCGAGCCCTGCCCTTACCCGGGGCTGCCGCGCGATATCGTGAGACCGGGTAATCCGTTCGGCAAGGCTGCATAGTCGCAGGATTGATAGTATCGGGACAGTCCGGCCCCTCGTGCCTTGTAGTGGTGGAAAGTCCGGGAGGCGTTGCTGAAGGGCAAGGAGTTACAGGTGGCTCCGGATGCGCCTTGCTTTACGGATCACCCGGTCTCCGGCGCCAGCAGCGCATGAGAAGGCTTTTCCAGCAAAAATAGGGCCGGTCTCGCTCCGGCAAAGCTCAGCGGAAGCTGTACCGGCCCAAAGACTCGTGCCGTTGTTGCCGAGGTGAGAAGGCGGGTGCGGCTGTCGCGAGAACTGGTTCGCAAGGCCGTCGTTTGAAGAAAAGGATTACGGCTACGAGGGAGGCGACTTTCGGTTCTGATCCAGCACCAGTCGGATCGTGGCAGCTATCTTTTCGATCTCATAGGGCTTGCTGATGTATCCCTTGGCGCCGGCCTCCGCTGCCTCGCGCCAAGGCCCACCGGCAGCATAACCGCTGGCTACGAGCACGAGAGTCCCCGGATTAATCTCGAGGATCTCCCGGAGACACTTGAGGCCCCCCATTCCCGGCATGATGAGGTCGAGGACCACGAGGTCGATTCGACTCCGCTCCCTGCGGTAGACCTCCAGGGCGGCCTCACCGTCGGCCGCGGTGAGCACCGTGTAGCCGTACGCGCCAAGCAGGTTCGTGGTCACGTCTCGAATTGATTCCTCGTCATCCACAACGAGAATGGTCTCGGTGCCCTTGGTGATTTGGGGGATCGTGGGTCCCTCCGTCTTCATTGCCGCTGGCTCGTCGATGACCGGCAGGTAGACCTTGAAGCTGGTTCCCACGGCAGGCGCGCTGTGGCAGGTGATGTATCCGTCATGGTCCTTGACAATGCCGTAGACCATGGCAAGTCCGAGACCTGTACCCTGCCCGGGGCCTTTCGTGGTGTAAAAGGGTTCAAAGATGTGGGCAATAGTCTTGCTGTCCATGCCGTGACCGGTGTCCGAGACGCCGAGCATGATGTAGCGACCGGGCTTCGCCCCCAGGTGGGTCTTGCAGAATTCCGCATCGAGGGTCACGTTGTCGGTCTCCATGAGAAGCCTGCCCCCTTGGGGCATAGCGTCCTTGGAGTTTACGGCGAGGTTCATGAGCACCTGCCCCATCTGGACCGGATCAGCGTTGACGGTCTTCAGATCGTGAGCCAGGCGAAGCTCGATGCCGATCATCCTGGGAAGAGTTCGCTCCAGGAGACGTCGGACCTCTTGAACTTCGCAGTTGAGATCCACAGGCCTTTTCTTGCTCTCAACCTTGCGACTGAAGGTGAGAAGCTGCCGTGTCAGCTCACCTCCCCGTTTCGCCGCATTGATGATCTTTTGGAGACCTGCGGCTTCAGAATTGTCCGCGGCTTTCCCTCTCAGCAGAAGCTCGGCGTACCCCTGGACCGCCTGGAGAAGGTTGTTGAAATCGTGGGCAATGCCTCCGGCGAGAGTGCCCACCGCCTCCATCTTCTGGGCGTGCTGGAGCTGACTCTGGAGTTTCCTTTGTTCACTGATGTCGCGCAGATTGATGATGCTCCCCACCGGGTTGCCGTTCCGATCTCGATAGATGGTTCCACTTACGCTGACGGGGAGTACCTGCCCGCTCTTGCTGTAGCGGCGGCTTTCGATCCCGGACAGGCTCTCGCCGGCCAGAAGCCGCGCCATCATGGCGTTCATCTCGGCCTGGTTCTCTTCAGGCACGAAGTCATCCATCCCCCTGCCGAGGCGCTCCTCCAGGGTCCAGCCGAAGACCCGCGTGAAGGCGGGGTTGAAGTACACCACCCGACATTCTTTGTCACAGACCACCACGGGGTCCGGGTTTGCCTCGAGCACCGTCCGGTACTTCTCTTCGCTCTCGCGGAGGGCTTCCTCTGAGCGCTTGCGCTTCGTGACGTCGCGGATGAGGCCCCGGAATCCCACGGGCTCCCCTGCCGCGTCGCGCCGGAGGGAGGCGGAGAGCTCGAGGGTCCTCTTGGTCCCGTCTTTCCTGATCATCTCGTAGTCCATCATGGTGGCGGGCCTGCCCGTGCGGTAGATCCCATTGAACACCTGGAACATCATCCTTGCCGTTTCCGGGGAGGTGTAGCCGCGGTTATTCATCCCCTCGAGCTCGTCCCGGGGGTATCCCGACATGAGGCACACGGCATCATTGAAAAAGGTGAAGTTCCCGGCGAGATCCACCTCGAAATAGCCTTCCTCCATGCTCTCCAGGATGTTGCGGTATTTCTCCTCGCTCTCCCGCAGGCTCGCCTCGGCCTCCTTTCGCCCCGTGATGTCGCGAACGATCCCGGCGGCATGCCACTCGTGCTTGATATTGATCGAGGAGGTCGAGATCTCCATGGGAAAGATGGTTCCGTCCTTCCTGCGAGCGAGGAATTCGGAGGTCTTGCCCACGACCGGTCCCGCGCCCGTATCCTTGAAGCCCGAAAAGCCCTCACGATATGCCTCGTGCAATTCCTCCGGCGCAAGGAGAAGGTGAAGGTCTTTGCCGACAACCTCCTCGGCGGTGTAGCCGAAGATCCTCTCGGCCGCAGGGTTCCAGTAGGAGATCTGCCCCTGGCTGCCCATAAGGATGATGGCGTCCAGGGCGCTCCCGGTAATGGCCCGGAACTTCTCCTCGCTGGCGCGGAGTGCATCCTCCGTTTCAATCTGCCGCGCGATGTCGTGGTGTGCCTTAACGTAGAGGATGAAGACCGACAGGCCGATGAGAATGCACAAGGTGAGGATGATAGGGACACTGGTTCTTACGATTGGTGTGAGGACTCTCCGGGAAAGGGCGTGAAGACTCGTCAGATGGAAGAGGTGCCAGCCCGGACACTCATCAATTGCCATGCGATACACCAGGTATTCATTCCCTGACTTGTCGGCGGCGACGTTCTTGCCCGTCATCCTCAGGCCGGTCCAGATCCATGGACCTTCACCGAACTGTCTGGTTTCAGCGACCTCCGACATGGTCTGGGGGGAAGTTTCCCACAGGGTGTGGTAGAGCCAGTCCTCGCGATTGGCAGCGAAGATGAGACCATGGGGATCTGCGAGAAGGGTGATTCCGTCCTTCGCTTGGGGAAAGTCTCTCTCGAGCGGCTCCACAGAGACCTTGATAACCGCGACTCCCAGAGGACGTCCTCTTCCTTCTCCCTGAACCGGGTGACTGTAGTAGATCCCTCGAACTCCTGAGGTTACTCCCAGTGCCAGGTAAATGGCCGGTTTGCCCTGGATGGCCGCCTGGAAATAGGGACGAAAGGCGTAGTTCTGCCCGACAAAGCTATCGGGATCATGACGGTTGGATGAAACGATTGTCAAACCGTCTCGATCCATAACGTAGCAGACACTTACCTCCAATCCGTCCCGGAACTGGTCCAGCACCGCCTCTGCCCTCGAGCGAGAGCCCTTGTCGCCTCTCGACAGAGCCTGCTCCAGGTCACTGAGCCCGGCGAGAGTCCTCACCGCCCTTTGATACTCCGAGAGAAAAATGGAGACCTGGTACTTGACGGCCTCTGCATTCAAGGCCGCCTGCTCGCCAGCGTCATGCAGCGCCGTTTCCCTCAAAGAGGAAACGTGAAGATATCCGCCGAAGGCGACAGACAGAACGGCCAGCAAGGCGAGAACGAGGAGGATCGTGCGAAGTCTCATGGGGTGTTGCTTCCTTTGGCCTCCTGCATAATCGGCCCTTTGCCCCGAGATGTCCGCACGTGCGGCTCCCCGTCGGTGCACAGAGGTCTCCTCCGGCTCGGGAAGGAAGGCCGTATCGAGCCAGAGAGCATGAATCGTGCCATGGCGTTGACCGCTCGGAGATTGGAAGTAGAACCGAAGGCGTGAGGCGCTGGCAACAGCCGGCAGGAGCCAGCAGGCAGAAGGCAGCCCTTACTCCACCTGCCGCAGCCCGTCGCTTGCGATCACGGCGTAGGCAAACGGGGCGCCCACCTCCTCCTCGTCCCGCCCCAAAGACTCCATGTGTTTCCGAACAGTGCGGAGAATCTCGTCGAGCGGCTTGTTCTCTCTGCAGAGCTGCCCCAGCGTGTACTCCAACCCCATCCGCCGGGGAATCGTGTAGGCGACGCCGATCTCATCACCGTCGAGCTGGGGGAGGCTCTTCTTGGTCCATAGGAGGTACAGGCGATAGGGTTGGGCCGAATCGTTCGCGGAGACCCCGGCAAGGATGAAATGTACATGGTGGAGCGGATCCACAGGGAGTGCCTGGCACCTTTTCCGCATGAACTGCTCATACTCCGAGGCCAGGAAAGGGAGGGCCGTCCGGTAGATGTCCTGGACGTCGCTGAGCCCTTCCTCGGCAATGAATCGCTTCAGGGCCTCGCACATGCCCGCACCTTCTGCGGCGCCGCCCGCGAGAATCGCCGCATCCCCGGTGAGCGGCACCAGCCGTGCTGTTTTTACCGCAGTCATGGTTCCCTTCCTGTCGAAATCCACGGCCAGGCTGTCCACAGCCAACACGATGCCTTGCGCATTTCGACAAGCGATCAGTTGTGACATACGCTCCCCTCCCATTCTCGTTAGCAGGTTGGTGCACCCCCCGCATCCTCACGAAAGACGCTCCCACGGGAGACCGGGTGATCCGCTAGGCAAGGCGCCTCCGGAGCCGCCTTTTCATTCCCTGGTCTTCGGGAACGCCCCCGGGACTTTCCATCACCATACCGCACAAAAGTTCGGACCGCCCCTACCCTATCGATGACGCGACTATGCAGCCGTGCCGAGTAGATCACCCGGTCTCCCGGTGTCAGGGCGAAGATCAGGGTACGCATGAGGCAGACTCGGGGTTCATCAGCAACCTCTTAGGGCGCGGTGTTCATTCTACCCGCAATTGTGACGTACCCGAGAAGCTTCGGCCATCCCTTTCAATCTCTGACCACAATCGTAGCCATGACCGCTGCCCATCAAGTGCTCACTTGCCGTAGGCGTAAAACCCCTTGCCGCTCTTGCGACCCAGGTGACCGGCGCGGACCATCTTTCGCAAAAGCGGCGCCGGGCGATACTTGTCCTCTCCAAGTTCCCGGTGCAGTCCATCCATCACGTGGAGAAGCGTGTCCAACCCTACCAGGTCGGCCAGGGCAAGGGGGCCGATGGGATGGTTCGCCCCGAGGACCATGCCCCGATCGATGTCCTCGGCCGAGGCAACGCCTTCGGCGTAGAGGAAAATGGCTTCGTTCATCATGGGGCAGAGAATTCGATTGACCGCAAAGCCGGGAGCCTCCTTGACCTCGATGGGCGTCTTCCCCGCTTTCTCGACGAACCTCTTACACGCAGAGAAGGTCTCATCTGAGGTCACGAAGCCGCGAATCAGCTCGACGAGCTTCATGACCGGCACGGGATTGAAAAAGTGAACGCCGATCACCTTGTCCGGCCGGCGGGTCACGGCGGCCATTTCGGTGATGGAAAGGCCCGAGGTGTTGGATGCCAGGATGGCCGCAGGCTTGCACAGGGCATCCAGCTCCTTGAAGAGAGCCTTCTTCACCTCCATGACCTCGATGACGGCCTCCACCACAAAGTCCGCATCAGCCACGGCGCCCTTGAGGTCGGTGGTCCCCCTCACCCGACCCATGACCGCCGCCGCCTCGTTCGCCTCCATCTTGGCCTTGGACACGGCGCGATCCAGGTTCTGCCTAATGCTCGTCATTCCCTTATCCACAAAGCGGTCCTCAATGTCTCGCATGGTCGCAGGGAATCCCGCCTAGGCCACCACTTGGGCAATGCCCGAACCCATGATGCCCGCTCCCAACACGCACACCTTCTTGATCTCCATCTGAGCCTCCCTCCTCTCCCCGTGTTCTGAAAGTATCGGCGAACCGGATCAGCCCCCCGGCTTCAACATCTGCCCGTGGCTTTCTCTCGATCAGCCCTTGCGCGCAAAGGCCTTCTCGCAACCAAGCCGCCGGACCCCCGGGCCAGGATTGCAAGTAGGGTGGGCATCGCCCACCAGAACCCTGAAAACCTTTGATCGGTGGGCAGCGCCCACCCTACGCCTTGCGCCTCACAACTTACGCCCGCATGAGAATCTCCCTCGCTTTCTCCAGTGTCTTCATTTCTTCTTCAGCAACTCGCGAAAGGGGTTGTTGAACGGGACAGACTCCCGCTGCCTGGGAGTTCCGCCCGCCGACTTGGCTGCCTCCCGCTTCGGCCGTTCGCCTCCCCCATCTTCCCTCTCCCTCAACGAGAGGGAGATGCGTTTCCTCTCCCGGTCGACTTCGAGCACCCTCACCTTCACCCGCTGGTGCACTTTGACGACTTGGTGGGGGTCCTTCACAAAACGATCCGCCATCTGGCTCACATGGACGAGACCGTCCTGGTGGACCCCGATGTCCACGAACGCGCCGAAGGCGGTGATGTTGGTGACGATGCCGGGAAGCCACATGCCTGGACGCAGATCGTCCATCGTCTCCACTCCCTTGGCGAAGCTAAATTCCTCGAACTCCCGCCGCGGGTCCCGTCCGGGCTTGGCAAGCTCTGCCAGAATATCCGCAAGGGTGGGAAGCCCCACCGTGTCGGTCACGTACCGCGATGGATCGATCCGCCCCCGGAGCTCTTCAGACGTCATGAGATCGACGACCGTGCAGCCTAGATCGCGCGCCATGGCCTCCACCACGTGGTAGGACTCGGGATGGACGGCGCTCGCGTCCAGTGGATTCTTCCCGTTCCGGAGGCGAAGGAATCCCGCGCATTGCTCGAAGGCCTTGGGACCGAGTCGGGGCACCTTTCTCAGCGCTGCCCGCGAGACAAACGGGCCCTTCTCGTTGCGGCAAGCGACGATATTCTTGGCGAGCTGCGGACCAAGACCGGACACGTAGGTAAGCAATTGCTCACTGGCCGTGTTCACCTCCACCCCCACGGCGTTCACGCAGCTCACTACCACATCGTCCAGGCTCCGCTTCAGGGCGCGCTGGTCCACATCGTGCTGGTACTGGCCGACACCGATGGACTTGGGATCGATCTTCACTAACTCCGCGAGCGGGTCCATAAGTCTCCTGCCGATGGAGACAGCGCCCCGAACCGTAACGTCTTGATCGGGGAACTCCGCCCTCGCGACCTCGGAGGCGGAGTACACCGAGGCGCCGCTCTCGTTGACGAGCACAACCGGGATCTTTCCGGGAAGGTCGAGTTCTCTGACAAAGGCCTCTGTTTCCCTGCCGCCGGTGCCGTTTCCGACCGCAACCGCCTCCACCTGAAAGCGCCGGCAGAACTCCCGGAGCGTCCCCGCCGCTGCCTCCCTAGGCCTTTCCGAGCCCAGGGGGTATATGGTGTCGGTGTGGAGCAGTTTCCCCTGGGCGTCGAGGCACACCACCTTGCATCCGGTGCGGAACCCCGGGTCGATGGCCAACACCCGTTTCTGGCCCAGAGGTGAGGCGAGGAGAAGCTCTCTCAGGTTCTCGGCGAAGACCCTGATGGCCTCTGCGTCGGCGCGCTCCTTCGTAACCAGACGTATCTCCGTTTCCATGGCGGAGGAGAGCAACCGCCGGTAACTGTCGTGCACCGCCGCCTTGACCTCCAGAGATGAGCCGCAGTCTCCCTTCACAAACAGCGCCTCCAGAAGCCGCAGCGCTTCCTCCTCCGGCGGAGCGAGCTGGAGGCTGAGGAACTCCTCCCGTTCGCCGCGGCGCATGGCCAGAATCCGGTGGGAGGGCGCTGTCGCCACCCGTTCCTCCCACTCGAAGTAGTCCCGGTACTTGGCGCCCTCAGCCTCTTTGCCGGAGACCACCTTTGTCCGAAAGGCTCCCTTCTTAATAAAGAGGGCTCGCATCGCCCCCCTTGCCCGCTCGTCCTCATTCACCCACTCGGCAATGATGTCCCTAGCTCCGGCGACGGCTTCTTCGGGTGTTTCCACCCCTTTTCCCGAGTTCACGAAGGCAACCGCCTCGGCGACCGGGTCCACGGCAGCCTCCTGCAGGAAGAGCCTCTGGGCCAGCGGCTCCAGCCCCCTCTC
>Ga0187776_10000515_pt1 | contig 18637 bp, 23 predicted proteins | sample 0216_BV02_MP12_2_FD_132426 | JGI IMG/M metagenome (GOLD analysis project Ga0187776, IMG submission 132426) | Tropical peat soil microbial communities from peatlands in Department of Meta, Colombia - 0216_BV02_MP12_20_MG | ecosystem: Environmental > Terrestrial > Soil > Wetlands > Peat | place...
CAGAATGCTCCGCCGCCTCCTGCCGCGCGCCCTGCGCCGCAACCACGCCAGGCGGCTACGGCGCCAGGTAATTCGCCATTGTCATTGAGCCCCGATGCGCCACCCGCGCGGGCGGCCGCTGCACCCGCGCGCACCGCCTCAGTTGCAGCTCCGGCGCAGGCCGCGGCTCCAGCCCCCGTGGGTGGTGGTCCCGGCAGCTACGTGCAGGTCTCGTCTCAGCGCAGCGAGGCTGAGGCCCAGGCGGCGTTCAAGAGCCTCCAGGCCAAATACCCGGATCAGCTGGGTGGCCGCCAACCCTTGATTCGCCAGGTCGACCTGGGATCCAAGGGAACCTACTATCGGGCGATGGTTGGCCCCTTTGCCAACCCGAGCGAGGCCGGGGAACTTTGCTCGAGCCTTAAGGCGGCCGGCGGACAGTGCCTGATCCAGAGGAACTAGCAGGGCGAACTTGACCCTCGCGGCGGCTAGGGGCTAATCCGCGCCGATGGCGGCACGCGCTTTCATTACAGGATTGGCGGGATTAGACATTTCCGCCAGCGAACGTGCCTTTCTTCGCGATGCCGGGCCCTGGGGCTTGATCATCTTCAAGAGGAACGTGAGTTCGCCACAACAAATCGCTGGGCTCATTAAATCTTTCCGCGATATCGTCGGCTGGAACGCGCCGGTGCTGGTTGATCAGGAGGGCGGACGCGTCCAACGGCTAGGGCCGCCCCATTGGCCGGTTTTTCCGCCCGGCGCGCGCTACGGCGAGCTCTATGACCGCGAACAGGCCTCCGGCCTCGCTGCGGCCCGGCTGGGCGGCCATCTGATCGCCGCGGACCTGAGGCCACTGGGTATTGATGTTGATTGCCTGCCACTCGCAGACGTTCCCGCCGCCGACGGTGATCCGGTTATCGGCGACCGCGCCTATGGCAGCGAGCCGGGAAAGGTTGCGGCGATCGCCAAAGCGATTGCGGACGGGCTGCGCGCAGGTGGGGTGCTCCCGGTCCTTAAGCACCTGCCTGGGCATGGGCGGGCCACGGCCGACAGCCACCTCAAGCTGCCCGTGGTTGATACCGACCGGGCGACGCTGGAAGCGACAGATTTTGCAGCATTCCGGCCACTGGCAAGCCTGCCGATCGGCATGACCGCACATGTTGTGTTTAGCGCCATCGACCCCGTCGCGCCGGCTACCACTTCGGTCACAATAGTAGGGCAAGTGATTCGCGGATTTATTGGATTCCAAGGCTTGCTCATGAGTGACGACATCTCGATGAATGCCCTCTCGGGCAGCATCGCCGAGCGCAGCCGCGCCGCGCTGGCGGCTGGCTGTGATGTCGTGCTTCATTGCAACGGCAATTTGCAGGAGATGGCGGAGGTGGCCGGCGAGGCGCCAGAACTGTCCGGCGCCGCCGCTGCACGAGCCGACGGTGCACTCGCCGCGCGCGGCGCGCCCGAAGAGTTCGATGTCGACAGCGCGCGCGAGATCTTCGAACGGATGCTTCGCACACGAACTGCGTCGCAACGGAAAACCGCTTCATGAGCAACGAGGACTTCGACACCACGCTCGGCGCCGACCGAGGGACCAGCGAGCCCGCCATGATAGTTGACGTGGAGGGCTTCGAAGGCCCGCTCGATCTGCTGTTGATGCTTGCGCGGCAGCAGAAGGTCGATCTGGCAAAGATTTCCATTCTCGCGCTTGCCGATCAGTATCTTTCGTTCATCGAGGCGGCGCGGCAATTGCGGCTCGAGCTTGCCGCCGACTACCTGGTGATGGCTGCCTGGCTCGCTTATCTGAAATCGCGCCTGCTGTTGCCTGACACAAGCCCGACAGAAGGACCGAGTGCGGAGGATATGGCGCGGGCGCTGGCCAACCGCTTGCGCCGGCTGGAAGCGATCCGCGACGTGGCCCAGCGTATGATGGAGCGGCCACAACTCAATCGCGATGTATTTGCTCGCGGTTTGCCCGAGCCTATCGCCGAGATCAAGCAGCCGGAATGGACGGCGACGCTCTACGATCTGCTGTCCGCCTATGCCACGCAACGCTCGCGTACCGCGCTTTCGCGCGTGCGTTTCAAGCAGCGTTCGGTGTGGTCGCTCGCCGAAGCACGAGCCGCGCTTGAACGTCTGATTGGGCAGTCGACCGACTGGTCGCGCATCGATCACTTCCTGATCAGCTATGTGGTGGAACCGGCGGTTGCGGCAACGGTGTTTGCCTCTTCATTCGCTTCGGCGCTCGAGCTGGTGCGCGAAGGCGTTGCGGAAATTCATCAGAAGGAGTCATTCGCGCCGATTTATATGCGCAAGCGCGTCGGCGCGAATGGAAATGCTACGACGCATGTCGCGCAAGAAAACGCATAAGGGAAGGGAATCCATGCCGAGCGTGGCCAAGAAGCTCGTGGTCGTACAGAACAATGAGCTGCCGTCTGAAGCTGCGCCCGTGCCCGCCGCGCGGGCCGAGGAGTTGCGGCTGCTCGAAGCGCTGCTGTTCGCGGCGGGGACGCCGCTCGATGAGGCGACGCTGGCGCGCAGGCTTCCCAATGGAATTAACGTCAAGAATGTGCTGGCGCAGCTTAAGGACGAATACGCGTCGCGCGGCGTCAATCTTGTAAAGGTTGGCAAGAAGTGGACGTTCCGCACCGCGACCGATTTGTCCTGGCTGCTGACAAAACAGATCGTCGAGACACGCAAACTTTCCCGCGCCGCAATCGAGACGCTCGCCATCATCGCCTACCACCAGCCAGTCACGCGCGCAGAGATAGAAGAAATCCGCGGCGTCGTGACGGCGGCGGGAACCGTGGATGTTCTGCTCAAAACCGGCTGGATTCGTCCGCGCGGGCGGCGCAAGGCGCCCGGTCGACCGATTACCTATGGCACGACTGAAGCGTTTCTGTCGCATTTCGGACTGGAGGAGGTCGGCGACCTGCCGGGCCTCGACGAACTCAAGGGCGCCGGAATGCTGGAAGGGAATTTGCCTCCCGGCTTCGCCGTCCCGCTGCCTTCCGACGACTCAACGCTTCGGGATGACGAAGATCCGCTGGAGCCCGGTGACCTTGACCTCGGCCTTGCGCCGCCATCATCGCGTTCCGAGAAGTGACGCGGTTTTTTTAAGGTAAATTCGGCTATTTCCGGCGCAGCGCGGCCCTTTGACCGGGCCGAAGTCCTTGTTTTTGCCGCCTGCGAAGCCTAGTTTCTCAGTCAAATCATGGCGGGACGAGCCGAAAAGCCCGTTGCTCGCGGAGGATTTGCCGATGGGTTCCCTAAGTATTTGGCACTGGATCATCGTTCTGCTGGTCGTGATGGTCCTCTTCGGAGGCCGCGGAAAGATTTCGTCGCTGATGGGCGATTTCGCCCAAGGCATCAAGGCCTTCAAGAAGGGGATGTCCGAGGACGAAAAGACAGCGGACACCAAGAGCGAACCGGTGAAGACGATCGAAGCTGGCAATCCGTCGAAGACGGAAGCCGAGCGCCGCGCCGAAAGCGTGCGCTCCTGATCGCTGCGTCGGCGCGGGGGCGAACGGCCGGCAGGATCGTCGCAGCGGCGTCGGCGCTTTGGCGCCTTGGAGTTTACTAATCCATGTTCGACATTGGTTGGGGCGAGCTCGTCGTCATCGGCATCGTCGCGCTGATCGCGATCGGGCCGAAAGAGCTGCCGACCGTGTTGCGCACGCTTGGCCAGTACATGGGCAAGATACGGCGCATGGCGGCCGACTTTCAAAGCCAGTTCCAGGAAGCCATGCGTGAGGCCGAGATGGCCGAGCTGAAGAAGCAGGCTGAAGAGCTCAAGAGCTCGGTCAGCGATATCGCCAGCTTCGATCCGATGGCGAGCACGCAGAAGGAAATCGAACGTGCTCTCGAGGTGCCCGAACTGGAAAAACCGCTCACGACCGCAGCCGAGACCTCTGCTGATGCGCCCACGGCTTTGCCGGAACCGGCACAGCAGGTCGAAGTGAACGTGCCGCTGCCTGAGCCGCCGTCTCCCGTCAGCGAAAAAGATTTCGCGCCGGCCGAGACGCTTCCGAAGCAACAGGCCGGGGGCGGCGGATGACACACGAGGACATTGAGGCCACCAAGGCGCCGCTGATCGATCACCTGATCGAACTGCGCTCCCGCCTGATCAAGGCGTTGATCGCCTTCGGTGTGATGTTTGCGGTCTGCTTCGTCTTCGCCAAGGATATTTACAATATCCTGGTGTGGCCCTTCGTCTGGGTTGCGGGGCCGGAAAATTCCAAGTTCATCTATACGGCGCTGCTCGAATATTTCGTGACGCAACTCAAGCTCGCGATGTTCGGCGCGGCGTTCCTGTCGTTCCCCGTGGTGGCGACGCAAATCTACATGTTTGTTGCACCCGGCCTCTATCGCAACGAGCGCCAGGCATTTTTGCCATACCTGATCGCGACGCCGATTTTCTTCACGCTTGGCGCGATGGTGGTCTATTTCCTGGTGCTGCCGATGCTGGTGCGTTTCTCACTCGGTATGCAGCAGGTCGGCAGCACGACCGATGCGTCGATCGCGTTGATGCCAAAGGTCGGTGAGTATCTTTCGTTGATGATGGCGCTGGTGCTCGCCTTCGGCGTGGCCTTCCAGCTGCCGGTCGTCCTTACGCTGCTGGGGCGCATCGGACTGATCACCTCCGACCAGCTCAAGACCAAGCGGCGCTATTTCATCGTCGGCGCATTTATACTGGCGGCCGTGCTCACGCCCCCTGATGTTCTCAGCCAGATGTCGCTCGCGGTGCCTCTGCTCCTTCTCTATGAGGGCTCGATCTGGTCGGTGCGCGTGGTGGAAAAAAGGGCACAGGCCGAGGCGGCGAAAACGGCGGCGGGCGCGGCGTCAGCTGGCGCGAAGCCGGCAGAGTAACTACTCCGCTCGTCCCCGCGAAAGCGGGACCCAGCTGAAGTCCAGGTCTGGATGCCCGCTTTCCCGGGCATGAGCGGGGAATATCCCTTGCTTTAACTTCTGACCGATTCCGACTAAGAAGCCACCGCCATGTACGACATCAAATGGATTCGCGAGCATCCGGAGGCCTTTGATCGCGGCCTCAAGCGGCGGGGGCTGGAGCCGCTGTCGAAAAACCTCGTCGCCCTTGATGAAAAACGGCGGGCGGCGATCACCAAATTCGAGCAGGCGCAAGCGCGCCGCAATGCGGCCTCCAAGGAAATTGGCGAGGCCAAAAAGGCCAGGGATGATGCCAAAGCCAACAAACTGATGACTGAAGTCAACGAGCTGAAAGCTTCTTTGCCTGCGCTCGAAGAAGAACAGAAGATACTCGCGGGCGATCTCGATAAGGAGCTCGCGCAAATACCCAACATGCCGGCCGACGATGTGCCGGATGGCGCCGATGCGAGCATGAATGTCGAGCATCACGCGGTCGGCAAGAAGCGCGACTATGCGTTCAAGCCCAAACAACATTTCGAACTGGGCGAGGCGCTCGGGCAGATGGATTTCGAACTCGCCGCCAAATTATCCGGCGCGCGCTTTGTCGTTTTGCAGAAGGGGTTGGCGCGGCTCGAACGTGCTCTTGGCCAGTTCATGCTCGATGTGCATACGAGCAGGGAGCATGGATACACCGAAGTGAATCCGCCGGTTCTCGTGCGCGACGACGTTATGTTTGGAACTGCACAGCTACCGAAATTCGCCGACGATCAATTTAGAACGACAAACGATTTGTGGCTCATCCCCACCGCCGAAGTGCCGCTGACCAATCTGGTACGTGAATCGATCGTCGAGGAAGCTCAGCTTCCCATGCGATTGACTGCCTGCACGCCGTGCTTTCGCGCGGAAGCGGGCGCCGCGGGCAAGGACACGCGCGGGATGATCCGCCAGCACCAGTTCACCAAGGTCGAGCTCGTCTCCATCACCACGCCGGAAAAATCCAGGGAAGAGCATGAGCGCATGCTGGCCTGCGCCGAGGAAGTGCTGAACAAACTCGAGCTTCACTATCGCGTAGTCACCCTCTGCACCGGTGACATGGGATTCGCCGCGCAGAAAACCTACGATATTGAGGTTTGGCTGCCGGGCCAGAATGCCTATCGCGAAATTTCCTCCTGCTCGAACTGCGGCGAGTTCCAGGCGCGCCGCATGAATGCGCGCTACCGCGCCAAGGACGGCGTGAGGCACGTGCATACCCTTAATGGCTCCGGCGTTGCCGTCGGCCGCGCACTGATCGCGGTGATGGAAACCTATCAGCAGGAGAACGGCGCGATCGCGGTGCCATCGGCGCTTGCGCCTTATATGGGCGGGCTGAAGGTGATAGAGCGGAGCTGAAGATTTGTGTCCCGAACGCGGTGCAGCGCAAAGCGGTGCACCGCTGATCCGGGACCGTTACGGAGTTGGAATTTGAAATGGTCCCGGGTCTGCAGCGCATCATTTCATGCTGCGCTGCGCCCGGGACACGAAAGGTGTCATGCGTATCCTCATCACCAATGACGACGGCATTCATTCGCCGGGACTGGTTGCCTGCGAAAAGATCGCACACGCGCTTGGCAGCGAAGTGTGGATCGTCGCACCGGAATCCGATCAGTCGGGCGTTTCGCATTCGCTCTCGCTGAACGATCCGTTGCGCATGCGCGAGGTCGGCGACCGGTATTTTGCGGTCAAGGGAACGCCGACTGACTGTGTGATCATGGGCGTGCGGCATCTGATGAAGGAGAAGCCGGATCTCGTGCTCTCCGGCGTCAATCGCGGCCGCAATTGCGCGGAGGACGTCACCTATTCCGGTACCGTCGCCGGCGCCATGGAAGGTGCAGTGCTGGGCATTCCGTCTTTTGCGCTTTCGCAGGCCTATGCGTTCACCACCAAGCATCATCCTTATTGGGAGACCGCGATCAAATTTGCTCCCGGTCTGATCAAACGCGTGCTCAAGACGGGAATGCCACGCGACGTTCTCGTCAACATCAATTTTCCCGACTGCTTGCCGGACGAAGTTGCCGGCGTTGCCATCACTACGCAGGGCAAGCGCGACCAGGAATTGCTGCGCATCGATGCCCGCCACGACGGGCGCGGCAATCCCTACTACTGGATTGCGTTCGAGCGCGGCGGAGTTGCGGGCGCGGCTCCGGGCAGCGATCTCGCCGCGCTGACGGAAAAGCGCATCGCGGTGACGCCGCTCCGGCTCGACCTCACCGACGAGCCATTCATGACCAAGCTGGCGGAGATGTTCGACTAGCCGAGCAGTCCGGCAAGCGTGTTTTTGAGTTGTTCGGATTGAAACGGCTTCTGCAGGGCGGGGCGGCCGCGATAGGGCTCGGGCAAGCTGCGCTCGCCGTAGCCGGTGACAAAAACAAATGGCAAGCCGCGCTCTGCCAGAATATCGGCAACCGGATAAATCTCTTCGCCGTCAAGATTGACGTCGAGGATGGCGGCATTGAACTCGCCGCTGGTGGCGAGTTGACGCGCCTCCGAAATCGTGCCGACGGCAGCGGCAACGCCGTAGCCGAGCTCGTCCAGCATGTCTTCGAGCAACATGCGGATCAAATATTCATCCTCGACCACAAGCACGCGTGGCGTTGGCGAGGAAATTGTCATTGGGTGTCTCCCGGGCCTACAACTCGATGACGGGTGCGAAGTTCCAATACTGGCCGCACTCACGCCGCCGGCGGCAGCTTACCTCAGTTGCCAGCAAACATGCTAATAGTGCCCGGAAAGGGGCGAAGACGTGTCAAAAACATCGCGCAATCAACAGGACGTCGACCGCATGGAATTCCTGTTGACGTTGCGCCGGCGGGGGATCGTCGACCAGGCCGTGCTGCGCGCGATGGACGAAGTGCCGCGCGAGCGCTTTGTTGAGACTGACTACGCGGACAGCGCCTACGCGGATCAGGCATTGCCGATCGCCTGCGGCCAGACGATCAGCCAGCCCTATGTGGTGGCCTACATGAGCGAACAGCTGGCGGTGTTGCCACACCATCGCGTTCTCGAGGTAGGGACCGGCTCTGGCTATCAGGCCGCGGTGCTGTCGCGGCTTGCGCGCGAGGTGGTGAGCATCGAACGGTACCGGACGCTCGCCGATCATGCGCGCGAGCGTCTGAGGTCTCTCGGCTACGATAATGTGGAATTGGTCGTTGGCGATGGCTTCGCCGGCGTGCCAGGCAGGGCGCCTTACGACCGCATCATGATAACTGCCGCGGCCGAAACGCTGCCGCAGACGTTGCTCGATCAGCTCGCTGATGACGGCATTATGATCCTCCCGCTCGGCTCGCGCGATGGATCTCAACACATTGTCAAGCTTACCAAGTCGCAAACGGGAACTCGGCGCGATAACCTTATTCCAGTCCGTTTCGTGCCAATGCTGCCGGGCCAAGCGCAAGAACTGTAAATTCGCGCACGATCTCATCCAAAAAGCGGAAGCGGCTCGAAGTGCTGTGACTTTTTACCGGATCAAAATGCATCGCTCTTCGCGCGCTAGTTCTTAAAGCGTTGTTTACTCGCGGCTGGTTTATTCAAATTCTAGGTTTCACGCGTACGAGTGAGTAACCACATGCCGCGCCCCAAGGTGCAATCTCGTCCATGTGCTTGGCCGCGCGTCGCAGTTCTCGGCCTTGTTGGGTTCACCGCCTCCGCCTGTGCGGACTCCGCGCGCTTCGACGCCTACAACGCAGAGCGTCCGGCCCCACCGCAAAATGTCGCCAGCGTCGCTCCTGCGCGTCCGGCAATCGAGCGTGTCGAAGCGCAACCGCTGCCGGCCGTAAGCCCGCCTGCGACAGTCGCAGCTTCGCCAAACACAACCTACATGCCACAACGTTACTATCCGTCGAGCGGTCAATATTCCGACATCACCGGCACGCCGCGTCAGACAGCGTCAACAACCAACGCGCATTGGACCTGGGACGGCGGTTCAGCCGTGACGGTTGGTTACGGCGAGACGGTCGACAGCATCGCGCACAAACATCATGTGCCGGTGTCTGCGCTCATGCAGACAAATGGCATTCGTGACTCGGCGCAAATCAAACCGGGCCAGCGTTTGGTCATCCCGCGCAATGTCGCGAACGCGTCACAACCCGCCGCGCGTAGTTCGTCACAGCTGGCTGCGGGCGGCAACGTGTACGTGGTTCATTCGGGTGAGACGCTGATGAGCATCGCGCGCCGCAATGGCGTGACGCTGTCGGCGCTGGCGCGTGCGAACAGACTTCAGACCACCGCCAAGCTCAGCATCGGGGATCGGTTGACCATTCCGGCCGGCGGCCATCCGGTTGCCACCGCGGCCCGTCCGGCGCCGGCTCCGCAGCCGCAGGTCGCGCAAGCGCGCACACCGCAGGCGCAGAAGGTCGCGAGCCTGCCGATGCAGAGTGCAAACGTAGCCAAAGAAGAGCCGCGCCCGGCCGAAACCGCCGTCAAAACGGCGGAGCCGAGTGGGGCGATGCCGTCATTCCGCTGGCCCGTTCGCGGCCGCGTCATCACCGGTTTCGGCAGCAAGCCGAACGGCACACAAAACGACGGGATCAATCTGGCGGTGCCGGAGGGCACGCCAATCAAGGCTGCCGACGACGGCGTCGTCGCATATGCCGGTAACGAACTTAAGGGTTACGGCAACCTCGTGCTGATCCGCCATGCCAACGGCTATGTGTCCGCCTATGCGCACGCGAGCGAAATCACGGTCAAGCGCGGCGATACCATCAAGCGCGGCCAGGTGATCGCGCACGCCGGGCAAACCGGCAACGTCACGTCGCCGCAACTGCATTTCGAGATCCGAAAAGGATCGACCCCGGTAGACCCGACCCAGTACCTGGGCGGAGCCTAGTGTGGCCGTTCGTTCCCGCGCCCTGTCTTCGCCAAGGTTTCGACGGGCCCATTTTTCAGTCCCCCGAAGCGTAAGCGAAGGATGAGGAGCTGAGACCCAGCGCAAGATCATTGTTCTGGATTCCCGTTCGCACCTTCAAGGTGCGGGCGGGAATGAGCAGTTTGTCGTTAGTTCTTCACCGCGATGCCAAGCCGTCCGGCCAGATCCTGGACGAATTGCCAGGCGACGCGGCCGGAGCGCGACCCGCGCGTGGTCGCCCATTCCAGCGCTTCGCGGTGTAATGACTCGCCGCGTGCTGAAACTTTGTAGTGTGCAACATAGCCGTCGACCATCGCGAGATATTCGTCCTGGCTGCAACGATGGAAGCCAAGCCAAAGACCGAAGCGATCGGAGAGCGAGACTTTTTCTTCGACGGTTTCACCGGGATTGATCGCGGTCGAGCGTTCGTTTTCCATCATGTCGCGCGACATCAGGTGGCGCCGGTTCGATGTCGCATAGAAGATCACGTTGTCCGGCCGGCCCTCGATACCGCCCTCGAGCATGGCCTTGAGCGACTTGTAGGTGGTGTCCTCCACATCGAAGGAAAGATCGTCGCAGAACACGATGAAACGGTGCGGCGAGCCGCGGGTGAGCGCCATCAGTGCCGGCAGGCCATTGATGTCCTCGCGATGGATCTCGACCAGTTTGAGCGGACCACTCTTGGCATTGCGTGAGAGAGCGGCGTTGACCGAGGCATGTGCGGCTTTGACCAGCGATGACTTGCCCATGCCGCGGGCGCCCCACAACAACGCATTGTTGGCCGGGAGACCTTTTGCGAAGCGCTCTGTGTTCTCAACCAACACGTCGCGCACGCGGTCGATGCCTTTGAGTAACGACATATCCACCCGGTTGACGCGGGCAACCGGCACAAGCCCTCCGTCCGGATGCCAGACGAACGCATCGGCGGTAGTCAGGTCGGGCAGGCTCGCGCGCTGTGGCGCCAGACGCTCGAGCGCGGATGCGATGCGCTCAAGCACGTCAGCGTCGGCCGCGCCGGTCTTCCGGTTCGACTTGGAGGGATGCGACGATTTGGACTTCGGTTTGGCCATCGGTTGTTTCCGCAAATCGCGCTGCTCTTAGCGGGGCGGCGTTGTTGCCGCAAGCGGGCTTGCGCGGAAATGGCCGAAAATGACCGGTTTCAGCGGGTATAGCGGCGTTGCAATTGGACGTGTGGCCGCTATAGTCCGCGCGAAATTGAAATGCGGACATCAGCCCGGTTAGCGGCAAAGCCCCACAAACCCGAGGATCTCATTAAATGTGGATTACGCCTGCATTTGCCCAGGGCACCAGCCCGGCAAGCGACCTGTTCAATCTGGGGTCGCCGATCTGGATGTTGGTGGCGATGTTCGGGATCATGTATTTCCTGGTTCTGCGCCCGCAGCAGAAGCGCGCGCGGCAGCACGCCGAGATGGTCAAAAACGTGCGCCGGGGGGATACCGTCATTACCAATGGCGGCCTGATTGGTAAGGTCACCAAGGTGATCGACGACGACCAGATTGAAATCGAAATCGCGGACGACGTGCGCATCCGTCAGGTACGGCAGATGGTCACCGACGTTCGCGCCAAGGGTGAACCCGTCAAGGAAGAGGCCGCGGCCAGCTGAACGGCGGCGGACTAGGCCTCAGGCCGCAAGTCGGAACGTCATGCTTTATTTCACGCGGTGGAAGGCGACGGCGATTTTGCTCACGGCATTCATCGTCTGCCTGTTTGCCGTTCCCAACTTCCTGCCCGAGAAAATGGTCCAGTCCTGGCCGAAATGGGCGCAGCGGCACGTCGTGCTGGGCCTCGATTTGCAGGGTGGTTCGCATATCCTGCTCGAAGTCGACAGCAACGCGGTACGAAAGGAAAAGCTCCAAAGCCTGCTCGATGATGTGCGCCGCGTCTTGCGCGAGGCGCACGTCGGCTACACCGGTCTTGTGGTGCGGGGCAACAGCGTCGAAGTCCGCATCCGCGAAGGCAGCAATTTCGATCAGGCGCTGGAGAAGCTGCGCGAGCTGTCGCAGCCGTTGGGCGGCATTCTGGGCGGCAGCACAGGCCAACGTACTCTCGACATAACAACCGAACCGGGCAATCTCATCCGCCTGACACTGACCGACCCGGCCATCCTGGAACGCATTCGTCAGTCAGTCGAGCAATCGATCCAGATCATTGAGCGGCGCGTGAACGAGCTCGGCACTGTCGAGCCGTTGATTCAGCGTCAGGGCACCGACCGAATTTTGGTGCAGGTGCCCGGATTGCAGGATCCGACGCAGCTGAAAATCATTCTTGGAAAGACCGCCAAGCTCGATTTCCGCATGGTCGACGTGTCGATGCCGGCAGAGCAGGCCGCACAAGGCCGCCTGCCGCCCGATGATGAAATTCTCTACAGCACCACTCAACCGAAGACGCCTTACCTCGTCGAGAAGCGGGTTCTCGTGTCCGGCGCTGATCTTACTGACGCGCAGCCAGGGTTCGACCAACGTACCAATGAGCCCGTCGTCAATTTCCGTTTCAACACCTCGGGCGCGCGCAAGTTCGCGCAGGTCACGCAAGAAAATGTCGGCAAACCGTTCGCGATCGTCCTCGACAATGAGGTGATTTCCGCGCCCGTCATTCGCGAGCCGATCCTTGGCGGCTCCGGGCAGATTTCCGGCAGCTTCACTGTGGAAAGCGCCAATCAGCTCGCTGTTCTGCTGCGCGCTGGCGCCTTGCCGGCGCCGCTCACCATCATCGAAGAACGTACCGTTGGCCCCGGCCTCGGCCAGGATTCAATCGCGAAGGGTAAAGTGTCGTCCTATGTCGGCGCGGCCATGGTAATCATCTTCATGTTCGTCACCTACGGCCTGTTCGGGCTGTTCGCCAATATCGCGGTTGCGATCAATGTCGCGATGATTTTCGGCCTGTTGTCGATGCTCAACGCCACGCTGACATTGCCGGGTATCGCCGGCATCGTGCTCACGGTAGGCATCGCCGTTGACTCAAACGTGCTGATTTATGAGCGCATCCGCGAGGAGGTGCGCGGCGGCCGCACGCCGATCAACGCGATTGATGCCGGATTTTCCCGTGCGCTCGCTACCATCCTCGACTCGAACATAACGACTTTCATCGCCGCCGCGGTGCTGTTCTATATCGGTACCGGTCCGGTGCGCGGTTTTGCCGTTACGCTCGGTATCGGCATCATCACCACGGTGTTCACCGCCTTCACCCTGACCCGGCTGATTGTCGCTTACTGGGTGCGGTGGCGGCGCCCGCAACGCGTGCCGATCTAGGAGACCCACGCCGTGCGTTTGCTCCGGATCGTTCCCGACGACACCAAGTTTGACTTCATGCGCTTCCGGCGCATCAGCTTTCCCATTTCGGCGCTGCTCTCGATCGTTGCGATCTCGCTCTATTTCTTCCATGGGCTGAACTTCGGCATCGATTTCAAGGGCGGCACGCTGATCGAAGTGCAGTCGAAGTCCGGCCCAGCCGATCTTGCCAAGATGCGCGCCTCGCTAAACACGCTCGGCCTCGGTGAGGTTCAGCTGCAGCAGTTCGGCGCGCCGAACGACGTGCTCATCCGGATCGCCGAGCAACCGGGCGGGGAGACAGCGCAACAAGAGGCCGTCACAAAAGTGCGCGGTGCGCTCGGCAATGAGGTCGATTACCGGCGCGTTGAGGTGGTGGGGCCGCGCGTCTCGGGCGAGTTGCTGTCCTACGGCGTGGTCGGGCTGATGCTCGCGATCTTGGCCATCTTGATCTACCTGTGGTTCCGCTTTGAATGGCAATTCGCGCTCGGCGCCATGATCGCCAACGTGCACGATATCGTGCTCACCATCGGGTTCATGTCGATCACCCAGATCGATTTCGATCTGACCAGCATTGCTGCGCTGCTGACCATTCGGGCTACTCGCTCAACGACACGGTGGTCATTTATGATCGTATCCGCGAGATGCTGCGGCGGTACCGCAAGATGCCGATGCCCGATCTGCTCAATGCATCGGTGAACCAGACTTTGTCGCGGTCGGTGGTGACGCACGTCACCGTCAGCCTGGCTTTGCTGGCCCTGCTTTTGTTCGGCGGACAGGCGATCCATAGCTTCACCGCGACCATGATGTTCGGGGTGGTGCTGGTTGGCACATATACATCGGTGTTCATTGCTTCACCGATCCTGATTTATCTCGGTGTCGGTACCGGCCGGGACAGCCTGACCGCGCCAGACCGAAACAAGTAGATGGGACTCGGCGGCGGCGACGTCCCGCATTTTCCACGCTCGGCGCCCATCGACGCTTACGGCGATGGTGGTTTCCGCTTTGCCGGCATGTCGCATCGCGGCTCGCTGTTGTGTTTTCCGGACGGAATCTGGGCCTGGCCGATCAAGGACGTGAGAGAGCTCGGCGAGGCAGCGCTGTCTGCGGCGTTTGATCGCGCGGAGAGCCTGGATTTTTTCATCATTGGCGCCGGCCGCGATCCATGGGTGTTACCTGCGGTTTTACGGGAGCACTTTCGCACGAAATCGCTTTCGGTCGACTGCATGACGACCGGGGCCGCAGTGCGAACCTACAATATCCTGCTGGCAGAGAACCGGCGCATCGGCGCGGGCCTCATCGCGGTTGCGTGAAGCGCGCGCTAAGCTCATCCGATGCAGGAACAATTCATGCACTGCACAGCGCTGGTGCGCGAGGCCGACCGGGATCGTTACCTTGCGACGTTGCTCGCCCCCGCCGAGCATCGCGACGCGTTATTTGCGCTCTACGCGTTCAATGTGGAAATTGACCGGGTACGCGATCTGGCACGCGAGCCGATGCCCGGCGAAATCCGTCTGCAATGGTGGCGCGAGGTGCTTTTGGGCGGGCGCCGCGGCGAAGCCGCTGCCAACCCAGTTGCGACGGCGCTGTTGCAGACGCTGTCGCGTTACAATCTGCCACGGGAGCGACTGGCCGAGCTTGTCGAGGCGCATCGGTTCGATATCTACGACGAGCCGATGCGAAATCCCGCTGACCTTCAGTCCTATGCGTTGAAAACGGCGGGTGCGATTTTCGAGTCGGCGGTACAAATTCTCGGCTCATCCGCAGCCGTAAGCGGAGAGGCGGGGCAGGCGGAAACCTTGGCGAATGTCATGATGCGTTTGCCGCGGCACGCCGCGCGCCGCCAGCTCTATGTGCCGCTGGACCTCGTTCAGCAATATGGGGCAGAGCCCGAAGACATCTTCGCGATGCGGGCCACGCCCGAATTGCGCGCCGCACTTGCCGAGTTGCGGTTAAGGGCGCGACGCCACCTGGCACACATCGGAGACACAAGCCCTGCCATCATTGCTGCGCGTGCCTGGTCGCCCTTTCTGTCTTTGGCGCCCCTACGCTCGTTGCTGTTCAGGATGGAGCGGGGCGACTACGACCCATTCCAGCCTCCGCAGGTGCAACCATGGCGGCGACAATGGCTGATATGGCGCGCCACGCGCAATCCGAAGCGGATATTCGGCTAAAGGAGCCGCTGGAGAGCCTATTCGGCGGCCGCTGCGGTGTGGCTTTCGCCCTCGATCCAGCGCGCGAGGTCGGTGAGTGCGCGCCGGCTTAGGCCGCTTTTGCGTGCAAGGCCACGCTGCCCGCCCCGCCGTCCTTCGGGGGCCGCAGCCAGGGGCGGGAACAGTCCGAAATTGACATTCATCGGCTGGAAGGAAGAGGGCCCAGCATCGATGGTCTCTAGGTGACCACCGGTGATATGAGCCAGCAGCGCGCCGTGCGCAGTGGTCGTCGGCGGCAGCGTGATTTTTTCCGAACGCCGTTCGGCAGCGGCAAACCGGCCTGCGAGCAATCCAACCGCCGCGGATTCCACATAGCCTTCGCAACCGGTGATCTGGCCCGCGAAGCGCCAGCGCATATTTGCTTTAAGTCGCAACGTCCCGTCGAGCAGTTTGGGAGAGTTGATGAACGTGTTGCGGTGCAGGCCGCCCAGTCTGGCGAATTCGGCTTTTTGCAAGCCGGGGATCGTGCGGAAAATACGGACCTGCTCGGCATGCTTGAGCTTGGTCTGAAACCCGACCATGTTGAACAACGTGCCCAGCTTGTTGTCTTGCCGTAGTTGCACGACCGCATAAGGTTTGATGCCTGGTTGATACGGATTGGTCAGACCAAACGGTTTCATGGGGCCGTGCCGCAACGTTTCGGGCCCGCGCTCGGCCATGATTTCAATCGGCAAGCATCCGTCGAAATACGGCGTGGATACTTCCCACTCGTGAAAGCCGGTTTTGTCCCCGGTCAATAGCGCCGCGACAAACGCTTCGTATTGTTCGCGGGTGAGCGGGCAATTGATGTAGTCGGCACCCGTGCCGCCAGGACCGGCCTTGTCGTAGCGCGATTGAAACCACGCGTGGTCGAGATCGATGCTGTCGCGGTGCACAATTGGTGCGATCGCATCAAAGAACGCAAGTTGTTGTTCGCCCGTCAGAGCAGCAATCGCCGACGCGAGCGCGGGAGAAGTGAGGGGACCCGTCGCGATGATGACGCTGTCCCAGCTATTATCGGGTAACGTGACTTCGCCGCGCTCGAGCGTGATCAAGGGATGGGCGGCGAGCGCCACCGAAACTGCGGCGGAAAAGCCGTCGCGGTCGACGGCAAGCGCGCCGCCCGCCGGCACCTGGTTCGCATCGCCGGCGCGCATGATGAGTGAATCGAGGCGGCGCATCTCTTCATGCAGAAGCCCGACCGCATTGTGTTCAGAATCGTCGGAACGGAATGAGTTGGAGCAGACTAGCTCGGCATAGCCGTCGGTTTTGTGAGCAGCAGTCCCTTTGAGCGGCCGCATTTCATGCAGCACGGCCGGCACACCGGCTTGCGCCAGTTGCCAGGCCGCCTCGGAACCCGCAAGGCCACCGCCGACTACGTGCACCGCTTGTAATTCGGTTACCATCCGATATTCATTAGGCTTTCGGGTGGGGCGCTGCAACAAGTGCGGGAATTCGGGATGCGTTTGAAATTGAGGTATTGCGTTGTGGTGCTCTGCGCCGCTTTGGCGACTGTGCCGAACAAAGTGTTCGCAGCCACCATGCCGGGCGTCATCGGTGCGACTTATGGAGATTTTCCGGTTGTGCCGCCGACGCCGAACCTGGTTTTCGTCTGCCACGGTTTCGGCTGCAAATATCGCGCTGAGATCGATTTAACGGCGGGCGACCGCGCCAAGCTCACGCAACTTCTGGCGGCCGGCAAGGCTTCACCGGAAGCCGAGCGAAAGGCAGTCGCTACAGCAGGCGCTTGGTTCGACAAACGCATCGGTCCGACTGCCAATACGGCAAATCACGTGGCCCGCGCCGGCATGAAGTACATGTGGGACATTCACCAGTTCGATTGCATCGATTCCAGCCGCAACACGACGAGCCTTCTTCTCGTGCTCGACCAGCTTAAGCTGCTCCGGCATCACGACGTGGATATGCCCGAAGCGCGCGGCCACTTAATTGACGGGCGGCCACCGCACGCCACCGCAGTGCTCATCGAGAAACCCAGCGGAAGGAAATGGGCGATTGATTCCTGGACTGTTGGCTACGGCCAGCCGCTGGAAATCATGCCTTTGGAGCGTTGGAAGACCCTCGACTAAGCAGCGATAAAGCGAAACGCCCGCGGATAGCCACGGGCGTTTTCAGGCAAAAGCGGGTGGCTGGAATTAGTCGCGGTGCGCGGCGTTCCAGGCAACGCGCGGAATGTCCGACCGGCTGATGCCGATGTCGGCGAGTTCGCGGTCGCCTAAGCGCGACAATTCATTCAAGCTCTGATTATAGCGCTTCCACTCCTGGATGAAGCGCACGAGTGCGGCAAACATGGTGTCCTCTTTCCTCTAGCTTCGGCCAAAACCGGTCGATCTTTCTTTCAAAAAAGAAAATAGGCCTCGCCAGCCGAAAGAAAAGCAATAATGTTGCGCTGCAGCTAGGCGGAAAATGCATGGCTGAAACTACTGAGAAATAAGGAAAAGGCGAAAATCACCCCCGGCTCTGCATGCGACTTACCGGCCAAATGTGCTGCGCAGTGCAATATAGGCGCTCTCTTCCAGCGGAAACCGGGCGAATTGTGTAAGTTAGAGCCTCGCAGCGGGAGACGAAGACCCATGAAATTGCATACCTGGCGCGCCTTCGCGCTTGCCGCCGTTCTGAGCCTTTGCGCGTCTGCTTCGGCTGTGGCCGCGGAGCTGAAGGTGCTCACCGCCGGCGCCTTCAAGGAAGTTGTCCTCGCGCTGGTGCCCGATTTTGAAAAGCAGACCGACAATAAGGTGGTTGTCGCCAACGATACCGCCGGCGCCTTGAAGAAACGGATCGAGGGCGGCGAGGCCTTTGACGTAGCGATTATTACTCCGGCCGTCGTCGATCAGTTGGCAAGCGCGGGAAAAATCGTCCCCGGCAGCCGCGCCAACATTGCGTCGGTCGGCGTTGGCGTCGTGGTGAAAGAAGGCGCTCCCAAGCCGGATGTGAGCACGGTTGAGGCCTTCAGGCAGGCACTCCTGGCCGCCAAATCGGTCGCCTATATCGACCCGGCGAGCGGGGGGTCGAGCGGAATCTACATCGACAAGCTGCTTGAGCGCCTGGGCATTGCCGAACAGATCCGGCCGAAGGCAAAGCTCAAAAAGGGTGGCCATGTCGCGGACCTGATCGTCAGCGGCGAGGCGGACCTTGGCCTGCACCAGATCAGTGAAATTGTGCCGGTGAAGGGCGCTGCGCTTGTCGGCCCGTTGCCTAAGGAAATCCAGAACACGACAACTTATGCAGCCGGCTTGAGCGCTGCGACCCAGAGCAAAGATGCCGCGCAGGCGTTGATCAAGACGTTTTCCGGTCCGGCAGCCGCGGCAATTCTCAAGTCCAAGGGCATGGAGCCCGCGGGCTAAGGATGACACTTTGCACCTGACAACCGAGGCGCATCCGCTCGATCGCCGCGTTGTCATTAC
>Ga0187776_10000516_pt1 | contig 18631 bp, 11 predicted proteins | sample 0216_BV02_MP12_2_FD_132426 | JGI IMG/M metagenome (GOLD analysis project Ga0187776, IMG submission 132426) | Tropical peat soil microbial communities from peatlands in Department of Meta, Colombia - 0216_BV02_MP12_20_MG | ecosystem: Environmental > Terrestrial > Soil > Wetlands > Peat | place...
CGACGTATTGGCTGCCCAGGCTGGCAATCGAGCCCGCCAGCAAAGCCTTGCTGCCTGCCCTCTGGCACAGATCGCGCGCGACTCCCACCGTCAAACGTTCCCCGGGCTCGCGTCCCATCAACTGCAGCGTCGCGTTGATTTTGTCGTCGGACAGCACGTTGAGGAAGGGGGACTGCTCTAGGTGCACGGCCAGCGCCTGCTTCAGCGTGTCGTCGAAGACCGCATCGCTGGTCTTGTTGTCGAAATCCGCAAGCAAAATCGTGTCTTTCTCGGTCAGCGCCGGGGCGCGGTGTGTGTAGAAAAACGTACCCACTGCGATTGCTGCCATCGCCAAACTGAGCGGTACGATCGTCTTCCACGCCCGTTTGACAACCGGCGCCCCTTCAGCCCTCGTCACGGCGCTGGCCACCGTCATCTGCGCTGACTCCCGCTCGCGCCTCAATCGCTTCAGGTCTGAGCAAAGATCGGCGGCGTGCTGATATCGCAGTTGGCGATCCTTCTCCATCGCCTTGACGATGATCTCTTCGAGCTTCGGCGGCAACTCAGGGTTGAGCCGCACCGGCGGGGTCGGCGCTTCGCTCAGGATCGAATGTGCTACCGCACCTAACGTGGCGCCGCGGAACGGTAAAGTGCCGGTCGCCATCTCGTACAGGACGACTCCGAACGAAAACAGGTCGGTGCGCGTGTCCGGTTCCTCGCCTTTCACCTGCTCGGGAGACATATAGGCGAGCGTGCCTACGGCACCGCCGGGTGCAGTCAGGGCCGAGGGCGACGTGGGCATGTCACTGGTGGCTGCGGCCGGTTGCGCAGCCGCAACCCTCGCTAGCCCAAAGTCGAGTATTTTCGCGTGTCCGCGTCGGGTCACGAAGATGTTGGCCGGCTTGATGTCGCGGTGTATGATGCCGGCGCTGTGGGCCGCGTCGAGCGCGTCAGCCACCTGGATGGCAATGTCGAGCAGCACATCTGCGTGCAGCGGCTTGCCTTCAATGGCGTGCGCCAGGGTCTTGCCTTCCAGCAACTCCATCGCGATGAAGGGCTGGCTGTCGGCGGTGTCGATGTCGTGAATAGTGCATATGTTGGGATGATTCAATTTGGAAAGTACAAGAGCTTCCTTGCGAAATCGCTTGCGAGCGGATTCGTCACCGAGAGTGCCGGGCGGGAGAACCTTGATGGCCACCTCGCGGTCAAGGTGCTCGTCGTGCGCCCGAAAGACTTCACCCATGCCACCGGCGCCAATCTTTTCCAGGATGTGGTAGTGTCCCAGCGTCGCCCCGGGCGCACACTTTCTAATTGTGTGCTGTCCGCTCATCGGAGGAACCTCCAAGGGGTTGGAGAGGATCAGCTGAGGGTCAGCGAAGCACCAGGGACAGGCAGTTGTCAGTGATGCTGCGCACAGGTCACGGGTACTAAGACAACGACACCTGACCCAGCTTGAGCGCCGGAGGAAGCGTTCCAGCGTTTGCGTGCCCTGAGCTACGTCCGGGAAAGGAATTTGGAGGCAACGAATCGACCGAGGTCAACCACACCCATGCCGCCTCCGCCCAGCTTGTCGATGATGCGTATGCGAAATGGTCTAGCCGATCACGCCTGGTGTCCCGCGATCTTAGTCGGTGCTGGCGAAGGCAGGGGAAAGATTCACGCTTGGTACTGGACTGGGAAAGTATGACGGTGTGTTGCTCTCCGAATTTTCCAATGATGAAGCCTGTGCCAATTTCACTATTTTCATCGCCCTCTCACTAACAGACTGCGTGCAGACGGCGAGACCGACGGCGTGGTCGAATGACCATCGGCGACCCAGTCCCAGATCCGCTCCGCTTCGATCGCTCCTGCAGCCCGGCGCTCGTCTGCTGGGCTCAAGATTCGAAGGAAAACGCCGAGACCAGCCCGCTCGGAGGGGCCAGCTGGCGCGGGTTCCGGTGAGCCGGACGCGGTGTCGGCTGCGCCGCAACAGCACACGTAATTCTGACAGTAGCCCGTACCGCCCAAATGGACTATACAAGAGTAATTTACGCCGATTCGACGGCGGTCGAGGGGCTCGGTGCCAGTTGCGCCAGTTCGCATTCTCGTAGTAGACGATTTCAAGCCTTGGCGGCACTCAGTCTGCTCGATACTGAAAAGGCATGGGGAATTGCGAGTCGTCGGCGAAGCGACAGATGGACTTGCAGCAATTCAGAAAGCCAGCGAACTGAAACCGGACTTGATCCTACTGGACATCGGCCTTCCCCACCTAAACGGAATCGAAGCCGCAAAGCAGATTCGCCAAGTCGTTCCCGCCACCAAGATACTTTTCTTAACTCTGAACAGGGATCCAGACGTGGCGCGGGCGGCTTTGAGCAGCGGAGGGAACGGATACGTCCTGAAGGCAGATGCCGGATGTGAACTTTGGCCTGCTATCGAAGCCGTTCTTCGGAGCGACCAGTTTGTCAGCAGCGGGTTGGTCTAGCTGGCCGCTTTCGCACCGCCGCTTCCTAGATTCTCTCGAATTAGCTTCAATTCGGCTTCCGGGACAGTGAATTGCGCCAAGCCGCAGTTCAAGCACACGACGACCTTTGGGTACGCCCAAACCAGAGGCTTGTCCAGGCTTTCCAGTCCACCCGGAAAATGCATGCAAATCTCCCCGAGAAATTCCGTCTGGCGGCTCGACCTGCATGACTTACAACTCATGGTCGTCACCGAGAGCCTACGCTTCGTCCGACAGGTGCGTCAAGCAGGTGACAGCGATCTATGACATGGTCGCAGAGCGTCAGCAGCTTGCACCAGCGAGCGACTCTCTTACCGATGATGGAAGAGATTCTTTGCGGCACGCAGTTTGTCGTCAGCAGATTGAATCAGGTTCAATTCGGATTTTGGAATTACGAATTGCGCCGTACCGCAATCCAAGCACACGAGAACCTTCGGGAACACCCAAACGAGCGGCTTACGGAGACTTTCCAGTCCTCCGGGGAAGTGCAGACAAATCTCCCCGCCAAATTCCATCATGCGACTTGACACACATGACTGACACGGTCGCGCGCCATCGACCGTCTCTGCATTGGAACGCGCTCGAACTGAAGGCGACATAGCAAACCCGGATAATTCTCGGCCGGCACACGTCTTGCGACGCTGTGCTCCATGTCACAAGTCGCGGTGCGCTTCAACCGCTATCACGACAGCGGCCGGTCAGCTACCTACGCCACAAACTTGTACGTCTCTTCGTTCTTGGCCGAGCGCGTGGTTCGTGTCCTATGTCCTGTGGAGGCGCTTTTCAGAGGCTTTGAGGGCAGGTAGCTAAGCGAAGCCGCCGAAAAGGGCCGTAGCGGTGCCTGAGGTTCGCTTCGTTCAGGACTTCGGCCTACGGCTCGGCTGTTAGCCTGCCCTCGAATCCTTCTCCCTCCGCCAGTCCCTAAGCCGCCACGAACCGGCTGTCAACGTGCCGGCGCAGAAGTTCCGCCCGCGCGTGTGAGTTGGCGCATCAGCGCAGATGTCTGCCGGAACCACGGACGCTCGCGGCGTCTCTGGAACCCCGGTATCGAGCGCTGCTTGGCCAGGATGCGCTCCGCCCACTCGCGCGCTTCAGCCGTCCGGCCCTGCGAGGCCAGGAGCGACGCGTAGTAATACTGGATCTCAGTCGAGGTCGAGACCTCGGTGACGCGCACGAACAGCGCATCCGCCTGCTCGGTCTTGCCTATACGCCAATAGCAGTAAGCCAGCAGGCCGGCAGCGCGATGGAAGTCGTAATTGGTTTCCTTGGACACGACCCGCTCCAGGTCGGTCGCGGCAGCCGCATAGTCCTTCAACTCAAACTCCGCCAGTGCGCGCCGGTAGAAAGGATCGGGGGAATCGGTGCGCGCCGAGATGGCGCGGTCGAAGCACTCGCGGGCGCGGGCGTAGTCGCCGTTATCGAGATACAGGCCGCCGAGTTCCTCGTAGTTGCCCGCGGAGGGATTGTCGCGAATTGTGGCCTCGAGTTCACCGATCCGCTGCCGGCGCGGGAAGAAACTGAATGTTCCGCGCAGCAGCCCGAGGTCAGGGATGACCTCGGCAGCGATGTAGACAAGGGCTCCGAGGCCTCCGCCGAAGAGAATGATCCACAGCCAGAAGCCGTCCGGGCGACGACGGATGAAATGGACGATGGCGACCACCTGAAGGAAGAAGCCGTATCGCAGAAAAGGGAAGAAGATGCCCATGGGCAGAAACCATTGTAGCGGTCGTGCAGGTTGGCCCACGCCCGAACGTCTGAGGCGTCCCTGGTTCTGAACTACTAATGCTGCAGACAGCTGAACAATGGCTTTGGGAGTGCCGATTACTTGTTGAGAAATCCCCTTATCAGTAAACGACAGGTGCGGGCACCCTGCGCGACCGGGTAGCGAGCAGGTGTCACAGTTCAGCCCTGCCCACCGCGCCGCACGCTCGCGGCCCTTACGTACGCCGCCACGCCTCGCATAGGGGTAACTGGCCGAAGAGTGTTCAAATAGGCCGCCGCGTACCCCCGATTTATGTTTCTAGCGGTTTTCCCGTTTTGGGCCAGATGAAAAATAAGAAACTTACAGGAGGCGCGTTCGATTCCGACCTGCCCCTCCAAGGTATCCCTCACTCTCTCACTCAGTTAGGTCGCACATTTTCCCCGCGTAACTGCGGCGTATGTCTCGTGACCGCTTCGCCAAACAGATGCGAAGCATTGCGCCATTGCGCTAGACGCCTCCGAGATGGGGATGCAGTCTAGCGGCAGATGCCAAACGGACAGGCTCTAATTGTTGCGGAATCCCGATATCACTAACTGACCCCTGGTAGGTAGACCACTTTTCTACCTGGTCTTGCGAACGGGGGACTACCACCGAGAGTAACTTGTACCCGCTGCTTCCAGCAACACAGAATAAGCCCGCGGTTGCAGCTGGTCCAAAACTGTGCACAAGAGCCTTCAACTCGGGCTGGTCGCGACGCTTCTGGTAGCCACTGCCGTGGCCGAGAATGCGGCCAAATGGCAACTGCATGAGTTTCATAGCACTATTAGCGTTGCCGAAGATGGCTCAGCGGTGATCCTCGAGCGCCTGGAGCTGAGCTGTCCGCCGACGGGAACCGACCTTGAGCGCTTTATCCCGATGGAATCTGCCGGCCCAATGGGTACCAAACGCCGGCTCTTCCTGAAAGTGCTCGGAGTGAAGGACGGCGACGGCAGACCTCTGCTTTACCGACTTCGCGTTTTGGGTGGCCAGACCGAGATACGCGTGCCGCTGCCCGGGTGCGCCGGCAAGCCGCGGAGGATCGAGATCGAATACCTCGTCAATAACGCCGTCCGTTTCAACGCCGATCATGACGAGGTCTACTGGAACCTGACGTCAAGCACGCTCCCCGTCCTCACGGAACAGGCGTCAGCGACGGTGCTGCTACCGGAAAAAGCTACCGAAGGTTTGCGGAGCATGGCATTCATCGGCGGCAAAGCACCCATCTCCGGAGAGGTGAACGGAGCGAGCGTTGACTTTGCTGCTGCCGGCGCAGTCGGCAAGCAGGAGCCGTTCATCGTAGACGTGGTGGTTCCGGCGGGCATCTTTCATCAGCCGTGGTGGCCATCGCGCGGGATGTGGTTGGTCGAGAGCAACCCGGTGGTGCTGATGCCGGTGATCGTGTTCCTGGTCATGCTGGCCGTCCGCAAGTTGAAGGGACGGGTCCCACCCGTGACGCAGGTGACCGAGTACGAGCCGCCCCAGGGGCTTACGCCGGCCGAAGCCGGAACCCTGCTCACCGACCGCGTCGAGCCGCGCGACATCACGGCCACGCTGGTGGACCTGGCGGTCCGCGGCTATGTGAAGCTCGAGGAAGACCGCTCCGAGGGCCAGTTGGACTACATCATTCGCCTCGGGAAGCCGAGCGATCAATGGCAAGATCTGACCAGCTATGAGATCAACATGCTGTTCAACACGTTCTACGGCGGCCAGTGGACGAAGCTTTCCAGCCTGAAGCTGCGGTTCGCGGTGGCGGTGCCGTCCATGTGCGCCGGTGTTCTGAATACGCTCATTGAAAAAGGCATGTACAGGGTGGACCCGGTCTCGGCCCGGGCCTACCGCCTCGCATCGGTCATCCTGGTGGGCCTGGTGCTGCTTGCGGTGCAGCTAGCAGGATGGATCTCGTTGTTCGACGCCGGTCCGCTCGCCGCAGTCGTCTGGGCCGCTTCCGTTTTTATTGTTTATCTGATGGGCCGAAATCTTACCGCGAAGAGCCTCAAAGGCATGCAGGCATGGGCAGCGGTGGTGGGATTCCGGGAGTTCATCGAGCGCGTGGACGCCGATTGCCTGCAGCGCGCCTCCCCCAAGCAGGTGGAGCGCTGTTTGCCGTATGCCATGGCATTGGGCGTGGAACACCAGTGGGCGCGGCAGTTCGTGGGCATCACCCAGGAGTGGCCGGACTGGTTTACGCTCGGCGGCGGGACCAGCGATGCAGCCCTGTGGATGCTTAGTCTGGGCTCGCTGGTCCAGGAGGCGCAGTCCGTCTTTACCGCCCGGACGCGCACGGGAAGATACTCACAGCCGCAAGCAGCGGAGGTGGGCCGAGTGGCCACGGCTTCGACCGGCCGCTAATTCTCAGTTAGTGATAACGCCTGTTCTCAACAATCATCCTTGCTGACAACCAGCCGAAGGAGTAACGCATGGCAGTAAACGCAGAACGCTGGAAGGAGCAGGCCAGCGCAAACGGGGGCATATCCGTCATAGAGCGGCCTTGAAACCATCCATTGGCCATTTGGCGACTTATTGGCGATAAATCGCCTTCACACTAACGACAACTTTCTGGTGCAAAATTCCCAGTTAGCGTATTCAGCGGACCTCCCACGCCGGGCGTGACAGGGCATTTTGGGGGGGAACAGCCGATAGAGCGAATCTTCATGTCGATGATCCTCCTTGTCCGCGATCATCCCATCAGGTTGATCACGCGGCGGACCATCTCATTAATCCCCTTATCGCAAGCTCAGCCGGCGCAGTGCGAATTTGAAACAAGCGATATGGCCTGTTCTCAGTTGGCAGGCTGGGCCAGCCTGGCCGTCGCATAACAGGAGAAGAATTACCCGCCAGAACCACCGCCTCCACCCCCTCCCAGAGGGTTGTACTGTCCTGAATTGAAGTCCCATCCCGCCTTATACCCCTCGATATAGCCCTGACGGAACAGTTTCCGATAAGTCGCTTGATCCCCGTACTGTGGGGTATATCCATCGAGCGCTTCGTCGTAGAGAGGACCACTCTCGTCCCTATAGCTATTGGAAAGAGCCTCGGAATCATTGGCCCCCTGGCGGTAGCCGTCCATGTAGCCCGTACGGAACGCCGGGTCATGGCGGATTACCTTCAAGTTGACCGTGCCGGGATCCTTGTGATCCTTAGGCGGCGCCCCGAGCGCACCGACCGTGAAGGTGAAGCCCAGTAGTAGGGCCCACATTATTCGGCATCTCATATTCTGCCCCACGCCTCGAGCGTCTGGCAGCCATCGAGGCTGGAATAGACGCTTTTCTGGTTAGATGCTGCTAAGCAAGCGGGAGGATTCGGCTCGCGCTCGTATTCGCCCCTGCCCCACGCCCATCCTGAGCGGCAAAAGAAGAATGCCCGAAGGCATTTTGCCTCCAGGCATTAAAGGGCAACCCGGTCGTCAGATGGTCGAATTACTTACACGCCTTGCCATGGTCGGCGTGTGCACCTTTGGCTTTTGCTTCGGCCTCGGTCATGTACGCGCCAGCTTTAGTCTTGCCGTAGTAGCGCGTGCCTGGGCAGTGATAAACGTTGGTCGCGGTATTCAGCCAAACTTGTCCTGCTCCGCCGCCACTCGCTGGGGCAGACGTCTTCGGTGTTGCCTGCGATGTCGGGGCGGAGGCCGTTGATGGAGCGGCCGCCGAAGTCTTCGCAGGCGTCGAAGCGGCTGTTCCATACCACTCTTTCACCCCCTTGTGGCCGCTGCACGCGCCCTGCTTGGTGGACCCAGTGTAGTAAGTTCCGTCATTACACAGTCCCGTTGCACCCGCAGGTGCACCAGCAGGTGCCTGCGCTACGCAAAGTTGCGATGCAAGAATACAAGCCCAGAACAAACGGATCGTCGTTTTCAAGCTTCCTCCTCTCAATGAAGTAATGGATTCTAGCCCCATGCCTTATGAGTTTACCTACGCCGGTCACGGGAGCGCTGTTCAGGTATGAACCTCCGCACGCTCAAGTTCAACGGCGAGGACTGCCTCGGCGTGGGGTGCCGAAGCACCCCCATGCTCCCATGAGCTGAAGCCTCTCAAGCCGCTCGTTTCGACATCTTAGACATGACAACAGCTAATGCAGTGGCACCTAACGTCTTGACCAACGTCGGATGCTGTGCGTAGAAGCTGCTGACTGTATCCACGATCGAAGGGTTCTGTTTATGAGCCTCGGCAGCCAGTTGCTCCACCGCTTCGGGTGTGATTTGGTTCGCTGCTTCGGGTGTTACCTGGCCCGGAGACACCAGCGCTGACAAGCCCTTGCTCGCGAGGACCTGCGAGACGAGTCCAGGGCCTAGCGCGCTCGACAACTGGTTGAGCACTCCCGCCTTCTGGTTCGGATCGGATTGACCGAACAGACTCGCGACCATCTGCCCGAAAGCCGGGGTCTGATCGGAGTTGAAGGCTGCTGAGATTCCTTGCGCCAGCGTATCTTTCGGCACTGCTTGTGCCACACTGTCAAAGTGTTCGTGTACGTCCGGAGAGGTTTTCGATGGATCAGCGTTCGCATACTGTCCCAAAATGCCGCTGATCCTGTTCAGGAAGTTCATAAGCGTGTCCTCCGCGCGAAGAATGAGGCTGTGAGTATTACTGCCCCGAGAATGGCGACAAGAATCGTGTAAACCATCCCGCCGCTGGAAGAAAAGCCGAGGGCCCGCATGATGACCGCCGACGATCGCACCGATGATCCCAATGATGATGTCCATCGGTGCTCCTAGCCAGACCTTTCATGATCTTTCCGGTTGACCATCCGGCGATCAGGCCCACAATGATGCACCTCAAGATGTCAGAGTGCGCCTCCTTTTTCCGGAGCCCAGTACGCCGGAGGATTATGCGCCTGCATCGCATGCTTGTCTACGGTCTTGGCCCTGGCCGACCAGACCCTTTTTGAGCGGCCTGATTCTCAAACGGTGAGCGGGGACAGCAGCCCCAGCCGTGCTAGGCGGCGTGCCAGCCGGTGCCACTCCCGTCGTGCTGCTGCGGCGGCTAGCTCGCGAGGACAGTCGTACCTTTGTCAAACTGCGGCAGTTCTGGCGCATAAAAAATTTGACCACTGCGCGGTTTGGCGCGGGCAGGTGGCAGAGATTCTTACCCCCCTATCGCCTGAGCGTGAGCGTGTCAGCAACATGGCGGTATCTCCACCACCGGATCGCAATCGCACGGTTGTCCCGCGAAGATCGCGCACCATGCGTCATGCTGAATGTCGGCGTTGATGACGCTACGTAGCAGCTCGGGCCGTTGCTGAAAGGAGCGCACGCAGCTTGCGCAACCAGTTGCTGCCCGGCCCCGTGATGTCCAGCGCGGGCGTGCTCACGGCGCGCTCCTCGACAGCGGGCCACGGTCCGCGCAACTGCCACGCAACTCAGATTCGCCTTTTTAGGGTTTTCGGCCTTTGAGGGTATTGTGGAATGAACAAGTTACGGCGGGTCAGGGGGCAGCGCGGGGCCGATTCTTACCCGTGCCTTCAGTCTTTGCGCCTGTGAGCCCTCAGGGGTTCACGCATGCCTGTGATTCAGGTCACATCCCTGCGTGTGGCTTTGCTTATAATATGGTGCGTCCGTGAATCCAGTTACGAAACTCGTTGCGTGGCTGCTGGCACTGGTTCTGTTTGCCCTGCCGACCGCTGCGCTTGGCAGTTGCCGTGGCGGCGCGGCCATGCCCTGTCAGCGTGGCAGCGAGCACTGCCCGATGATGTATGCGCACCAGGATGCCGGCGGACAAGCTTCCGAGACGCCGGCCGGCGACGGTTCCTGCTGCCAGGTCTCGAGTGGGCCGGAGACGTCGGCCAGGCTGGCAATCAATCAGGAAAGAAGAACATCGGTACCGGCACTCAGCTGGCAGCCGGCGGTAACTGGGGCAGCTCTGGTTCCGACGCCGGTCGAGTCGCCTCCAGCGCCTGTGTTCATCGTCGATCCTTCGCCCCAAGCCTTACTCTGCACCTTTCTCGTCTAATCCATCCTTCGGGCAGCCCTGCCCTGCTTCTCTGTTGTCGCGCGTGAGTTTCAGCAACTTAGTTCAGCAAACATAGCGAGACATTCTTATGAAGCGACTACTAGCAGTGGTGCTCGGCGCGGTCTCTATCCTCGCGCTGGGTCAAGACAACGCCTCCGACAACAAGGTCGCGCGGCAAGTGGTGGACCAAAGCGCGCGCTTGCAAGCATCCGGCGAAGCGCTCCGCCTGGATAATGTCGTGCGGGAAGCGCTAGCGAAGAATCCGGCGGTCCAGTCCGGCGTCCATGCGCTTGCCGCGCAGCGCGCCAAAGTGTCGCAGGCCGGGGCGTTTCCCGATCCCAACGTCGGCATCGGCTGGATGGGCAATATTCAACCCTTCAGCGTCCAGACCGGCGATCCGTCGAGCTATCGCAGCGTGAGTGCGACGCAGATGCTGCCGTTTCCCGGGAAGCGCAGCCTGCGAGGCCAGATTGCCTCCAAGGAGGCTGATGCCACCCAATGGGACCTTGAGGCAGTCCGCCGCCGGGTGACGGCCGACGTTAAGGCCGCTTACTACGACTACTGGTATTACGACAAGGCGATCCGGACCACCCAGCAAAACCGCGACCTGCTGACCAAGCTGTCGCAGATTGCCGAAGCGCGCTACCGCGTCGGCAAGGGCATGCAGGCGGATGTTCTGCGCTCGCAGGTCGAAATCTCCATGCTGCTGCAGAAGTTGACTACTTTGGAGCAGCAGCGAGCGACGACGCAGGCACGACTGAACACATTGCTGGCCCGTGATCCTGAGGCGCCGCTGCCGCCGGCTGCGGATATTCCACAGCAGACGCCGCTGAACTATTCACTCGAAGACCTTTACAAGCAAGCGCGGCAAAACGATCCCGAGTATCAGCGCATGCAGAGGATGGTCGAGCGGAGCCAGCTCGCAATCAATTTGGCCCAGAAGGACTACCTGCCTGACCTGAGCGTCGGCTACATGTATGAGCAACGGCCCAACATTCCCGATATGCACGGAATGACGTTTACCGTGAATATTCCGCTCTTCTACAAGAGCAAGCAACGCGAGGAAGTGCGGCAGGTGACCGAAGAACAGATGAGCGCATCCAGCGCTCGCGACAACCGGCAGAACGAACTCTACTTCGACCTGAAGCAGAACTATTTGGCTGCGAAGGCTTCCGACAACCTGTTGAAGTTGTTCTCGCAAGGCGTCGTCCCGCAGTCGTCGCTCGCCCTGGAGTCCTCGATGTCTGCCTATCAGGTTGGCAACGTGGACTTCCTGACTGTGATTGGGAACTTCACTACGGTTCTGAATTACGAAACAGACTACTACCGTGAACTAGCGAACTACCAGACGGCCCTAGCCCGCATGGAAGCAGTGACCGGCGCCGACTTGACGAGTGCACAGCCGGTCTTAAACACCAATGTACCCCAAGGGACCGAGAGGAAATGAGGAGCACACACATGGCTCAGACGAAGAACAAATTCCTGCGAATTCTTGCACTTGTTGTCGCGATCGCTGTTGTGTTTGGGGTGCTGTATGGCGGAGAGGTGGTCTCCGCATTTCAGCATGACCACGGACAGCAGGCAGCAAGCGGGGAGCGCAAGGTCCTGTACTGGTACGACGCCATGAGCCCGGAGCACCACTACAACAAGCCCGGAAAGGCCCCCGATGGGATGGACCTTGTTCCAATGTACGCAGACCAAGTGACGCCGCCCGCCCAAAACGCCAGTGGAGTGACAGCATCGAAAAGCGAGCGCAAAATCCTCTATTGGTACGACCCCATGCACCCGCAGTACAAGTCAGACAAACCAGGTAAAGCGCCGGATTGCGGTATGGAGTTGGTGCCGAAGTATGCAAACGATCAGCCGTCGAGCATGGCTCCGGGGTCAGTAATGATCTCGGCCGGCAAACAGCAACTGATCGGGGTCCGCACTGCCGAGGTAAAACGTGAAACGCTCGTTCGCGACGTGCACACGACCGGACAGATCATCGCTGACGAAACCAAGATCGCTCACGTTCACGTGAAGATCAATGGTTTCATCGAGAAGGTATTTGTCGACCACATCGGCCAGTTGGTCCAAAAAGGCCAGCCGTTGTTTACGCTGTACAGCCCTGACCTAGTCGCAACGCAAGAGGAGTATCTGATTGCCAAACGCGGCGAGAAGACACTTGGCAGCTCTCCATTCACGGAGGTCGCCCAAGGATCAGTGTCGCTCGTGCGCTCGACCCGTGAGCGGCTGAGACTATGGGACATCAGCGATGAGCAGATCAAGAAGCTGGATGAGTCGGGCGAGGTCAGCCGGACCTTGACGTTTTATTCGCCGATTACCGGCTTTGTGATGGATCGCAAAGCGTTTCCCCAAACGTCGGTCACCCCCGACACGGAACTGTACACGGTATCGGACTTCTCCACGATTTGGGTAAATGCCGACATTTTCGAGTACGAGGTGCCCTTCGTGAAGCTGGGGCAACATGCCGAGATACGACTTGGCTACTACCCCGGCAAGGAGTGGAGCGGCCGCGTTTCGTTCATATATCCGACCGTCGATCCGATGACGCGTACCGTGAAAGTACGCCTGGAGTTTCCCAATCCCGACTTCCAGTTGAAGCCGCAGATGTTTACCGACGTCGAACTGAAGATCAGTTACGGCAACCAGATTGTGATTCCGCAAGAGGCAGTGCTTGATTCCGGCAAGGAGCAGACAGTCTTCGTTGCTCATGAGGGCGGGTACTTCGAGCCGCGCAAGATCGCGACGGGAGCGAAGCTGGAGGGCAAAGTTGTGGTGCTGTCGGGGCTCGAGGCTGGCGAAACGATTGTCACGTCGGGCAACTTCCTGATTGATTCGGAGAGCCGGCTGAAGAGCGCCACGGGCTCGATGCAGCACTAGAGGAGGAGGTATGGCACGCAAAGTTTCTATCGCAGCGTTGGTGCTGCTGGTGGTAGTCGCCGGATTGCTGATTGCCGGAGAGTGGAGCCTGCGACGCAGCTCGGAGGAGGTCTGCGGCTTTTGCGCGCGGCACATCACTCCGCAGGCTGAGGTCATTGCTGAAATCGATGGCCGTCGTCACCGTGTGTGTTGTGCCCACTGCGCGGTTACCGAGGGCCGGCAGGAGCACAAGCCGGTACGACTGATTGAAGTGACGGATTACAACACCAGGCGCAAGCTTGATCCACGGCAGGCGTGGTACGTGGACGGCAGCCGGATTGTCGCGTGCACGCACGACATGAGCCGGATGAACGAGATGAAACAAGTCGAACAAGCCGCATTCGACCGCTGTTCGCCGGGCACGTTCGCGTTCGCCTCTCGGGCGGAGGCCGACACGTTCGCCGCTAACAATGGTGGCGTAGTTCGCAATATGGAAGGCATGCTCGCCGGCGTTAGCGCCGGGGAGGCCAAACAATGATGGGCCGCATTATTGAAACGTGCGCCAAGCACAAGTTTCTCGTCTTTCTGTTCGTCGCCGTGGGTGTTCTGTTCGGCTGGCAGTCGATGAAGAACACGAAGCTTGATGCGATCCCCGATCTGTCGGACACGCAGGTGATCGTGTATGCCAGATGGGACCGCAGCCCGGACATTATGGAAGACCAGGTCAGCTACCCGATCACTTCAGCGCTGCTTGGCATGCCTAAGGTGCACGACATTCGTGCATTCAGCGACTTCGGGTATTCCTACGTCTACATCATTTTTGACGAAGGCACGGATATCTATTGGGCGCGATCTCGCACTCTGGAGTATCTCAACTCGGTCATTCCACGCTTGCCTAAGGGCGTTAATGTCGAACTGGCCAAGGACGCTACCGCCGTGGGCTGGGTCTATCAATACGCGCTAGTGGACGAAACCGGCCAGTATTCGCTTGACCAGATGCGCAGTTACCAGGACTGGTATTTGCGTTACGTGCTGCAGGCTGTGCCGGGAGTCGCCGAAGTCGCACCCATCGGTGGGTTCGTGCGCCAATACCAGGTCAATGTCGATCCTAACAAGCTGCTCGCTTATAAGATCCCGATCAACATGGTCGTGGACGCCGTGCAGAAGTCAAACAACGACGTAGGCGCGCGACTCGTGGAACAGACCGGCCGGGAATACATGGTGCGCGGTCGCGGCTACATCAAATCGCTCGATGACATTGCGCGCATTCCGCTGATGGTGAATCAACAAACCGGCACGCCCGTGCTGGTGCGTGACGTGGCCACCGTGACCTTCGGTCCGGACATTCGCCGAGGCGTCTCGGAACTCGACGGCAAAGGAGAGGTTGTCGGTGGTGTGGTTATCATGCGCTTCGGTGAGAATGCGCAAAAAGTAATTGAGCGGGTCAGGGCAAAGATTTCCGAGATTGAACCGACTTTGCCCAAAGGGCTGAAGATCGTGCCCGCCTACGACCGCTCCGATCTAATCGACCGGTCCGTGAACAATCTGAAACATACGCTGGTGGAAGAGTTGATCATCGTCAGCTTGGTGATCCTCATCTTCCTGTGGCATTTCCCGAGCGCCATTATTCCGATCACGGCGATTCCGCTCACCGTAATTCTGGCATTCATTCCCATCCAACTTTCAGGCATGACCGCCAACATCATGTCGCTCGGCGGCATTGCCGTGGCGATCGGGGCAATGGTGGATGCCGCGGTGGTGGTCGTTGAGCAGATTCATAAGAAGCTTGAGCATTGGGAAGCCGAAGGACGGCCAGGGAGTCGTTCGGCTGTGCTGCTGTCGGCCATCAAAGAGGTAGGTGGTCCCAGCTTTTTTGCCCTGTTGGTAATCGCCGTTTCCTTTCTGCCGGTGTTCACGCTGGAGGCGCAAGAAGGACGGCTATTCAAGCCGCTTGCTTTCACCAAGAATTTTGCCATGGCGATTGCCGCGGTGCTGGCTGTCACGCTGGTACCAGCAACGGTTGGCGTCCTTTTTGGACGGACGCGACCCTTCGGTTTCCGCCCAAGATGGCTGGCACGGCTGTTCACTGCATTGGCCATAGGGAAGATTCACAAGGAAGAAAATCACCCCATCAGCCGGCCGCTGATGAAAATCTACCATCCGGTCTGTGAGTTCGCCCTGGAGCATAAGTGGAAGACCATTGCCGTGGCGGTAATTGCGCTGGTGGCCACGATTCCGGTGTTCTTCAAGCTTGGATCCGAATTCATGCCGCCCCTCGATGAGGGCACGCTCCTTTACATGCCCACGACTCTGCCCGGAATGTCAGTAACCGAAGCCACCAATCTGCTGCAGGTGCAAGACAAGATCATCAGTAGTTTCCCAGAAGTTGAGCGCGTTCTTGGCAAGGCCGGTCGTGTCGAGAGCGCAACCGACCCGGCTCCGTACTCGATGATGGAAACCGTTGTCTTGCTCAAGCCGCACATGCAGTGGCCGAAGCGGGAGCGGTTCTACTCCAAGTGGGCGCCCAATTGGACGCAGAATATTCTTCGCCGCTTTTGGCCCGATCATGAAACAACACAGGAATTGATCTATGGCCCTGGCGGGCTGAACGAAGCGCTGACGATTCCTGGCATCTCCAACGCCTGGACGATGCCGATCAAGGCACGCATCGACATGCTAACCACGGGCGTGCGCACTCCGCTTGGCATCAAGGTGCTGGGTTCCGATCTGGGCGAGATCGAAAAAATTGGAGAGCAGATAGAAACGGCCCTGAAAGACATCCGCGGAACCACGAGCGTGTTTGCCGAGCGCACAACTGGAGGCTACTTCCTGGACTTTGACCTCAAGCGCGATCAACTGGCGCGCTACGGCCTGAGCATTGACGCCGCGAACGAGGTGTTGATGTCAGCAGTCGGTGGCGAACCGGTGACCACCACGATCGAGGGCCGCGAACGTTATCCGGTCAACGTCCGCTATCTCCGCGACTATCGCAGCGATCTTGATACTTTGCAGAGAGTGCTGGTCAGCACACCTTCTGGTGCGCAGATTCCAGTCGCACAAATCGCGGACATTTCGCTTAAAACCGGCCCGGGCATGATTCGCGACGAGAATGGCCGTCTGAGCGGTTACGTATACGTCGATGTCTCCGGCCGTGATATCGGCAGCTACGTTACTGAGGCGAAAAAGGTGGTATCGGAAAAGGTCAGCGTGCCTGCGGGATATCAGTTGGTGTGGAGCGGCCAGTACGAATCCATTGCGCGAGTGAAGGAGCGGCTGAAGATCGTCCTGCCGATCACGCTCTTCATCATCTTCCTGCTGCTGTACTTCAATACCGGCTCAACGGTGAAGACCTTCATCATTTTGCTGGCGGTGCCTTTTTCCGCGATCGGGGCGATCTGGCTGCTTTACCTGCTCAACTACAACATGAGCATCGCCGTCTGGGTCGGTCTCATCGCTCTGCTCGGCGTCGACGCGGAGACGGCGGTCTTCATGCTGCTCTATCTGGACCTCGCCTACCACGACGCCATCAACAAAGGGCGGATGCGCACCTGGGATGACCTGCGCGAGGCGATTGTGGTTGGTGCCGTCAAGCGGCTTCGTCCGAAGGTCATGACGGTGGCCTGTATGCTCTTCGGGCTGCTTCCCATCATGTGGTCGGTAGGGACCGGTGCCGATGTCATGAAGCGCATCGCGGCGCCGATGATCGGTGGCATCGTCACTTCATTCCTGATGGAGCTGGTGATCTATCCTCCGGTCTTCGGCATCTGGAAGTGGAACTTCGAAGTCAAACTGCTCTCAAAGAGGAGCGGCTTCGATAAGCCGGTTTCTCCGGTGCAGGACGAGGGAGTCGTGCATGCCTGAGACGTCCGCTGCTGTGCGAATGCTGAAGAAGACAGCGCTACTGCTGGCCGTACTGGCCGCCGGGACGCAACTGCGAGCACAGACGCGAATCGACAACGCCCGCGTCCAGGATCCATTCGAACAATGGAACGCGTCTCTGCGCAATGCGGCGGACAATCTTCTGGCTGCCACGACTCAACGTCCGGATGAAGCGCCCTCTGTCATTCCTTTCGATAACGCTGCGCCATCGGCAGAGCCGCAACTGGCTGTGAGTCCGGCACCACGGCAGCGTTCCTGGCAGCGTGCCGCACAGTTGCGCGCGCTGATTGAGCCGATCCTTCACCAGCAAGGGGTGCCGGCCGAACTGTTCGCCGTGGTGCTGGTCGAAAGTGGCGGACAGCCCGCGGCCCTCTCCCCCAAGGGCGCACGTGGCCTCTGGCAGTTCATGCCGGATACCGCACGCCGCTATGGGCTGGTCGTGGACCGTCGCAACGATGAGCGGCTCGATGTGCTGAAATCGACTCGAGCAGCGGCACGTTATTTGCGCGATCTGCAAGATCGCTTCGCCGACTGGTCCCTGGCGCTCGCCGCGTACAACGCCGGCGAGGACGCCGTCCAGCGCGCTCTCGAGCGTACCGGTGCAAACAACTTTGCCGGGCTCGGTCCCTCGCTTCCGCCGGAGACCCAACATTATGTTCCTGCTGTGATTGCTGCTGCCCGAAGCTTAAGGAGGCAGTCGGCTCGCCGTATGCCCGGCGGCCATCAAAGCGGGACCGGACAGGTCATATACGCTTCCGTCGAGGTGCAAAACTGATCCGGAAGCGCACAGCTTAAGCCAGTTCAATTCCCACGAGCTTCGCGGATGACGGGACTTCCCGAAGATGCAACTGCACGCCGCGCCGCGTCGTCATTGCTTGCGCAGTGATTGCAGATCAATGCCAAGCTGCTGGCATTTTTTGTAGAGATGGCTGCGTTCCAGTCCCAGTGCTTCCGCCGTGCGCGTGATGTGATACTGCTGGGCTTTCAACTCGGCGAGGATCGCGTTGCGCTCGAAGCCCTCCACCCGCACCGCAAGCCAGCCTGACACCGAAGACGATTCCGGCGGGACCGCCGAGGCCATGTCCGGCAAGGCGGCGCGTACGACTCCGGCATCCACCTCATTGTCGCTGGCGAGCAGCAACAGCCGCTCGACCACGTTGCGCAACTCACGCACATTTCCCGGCCAGGAATAGGCCTGCAGAAGTTTGATGGCATCGGGGTTTACGCTCACCAGCTTCCATCCGTTTTGTTCGGTGATCTGGTGAGCGAAATGCTCGACCAGTGCTGGAATGTCTTCGCGTCGGTCACGTAGCGCCGGCAGCGCGAGCGGATAGACGTAGATGCGGTGATACAGGTCCTGGCGGAACTTGCCTTCCTGCACCAGCGATTCCAGCCGCCGATGCGTCGCGACGATGACGCGCACATCCACGGCGACCGTCCGTTCGCCGCCGACACGCTCGATTTCGTTCTGCTCCAGCACGCGCAGCAGCTTCGCCTGCATGGGGAGCGGCATATCGCCGATCTCGTCGAGGAAGAGCGTGCCGCGTTCGGCTTGCTCGAACCTGCCGGCATGCCGCGTGGCGGCGCCGGTGAACGCGCCTTTCTCGTGGCCGAACAGCTCCGACTCAACCAGCTCTGCGGGCACGGCCGCGCAGTTCAGCGTGACAAACGGCCCGTTCCGCCGCGGGCTGCGCTCGTGTAGCGTGCGCGCCACCAGTTCCTTGCCGGTGCCGGTCTCTCCCA
>Ga0187776_10000517_pt1 | contig 18611 bp, 11 predicted proteins | sample 0216_BV02_MP12_2_FD_132426 | JGI IMG/M metagenome (GOLD analysis project Ga0187776, IMG submission 132426) | Tropical peat soil microbial communities from peatlands in Department of Meta, Colombia - 0216_BV02_MP12_20_MG | ecosystem: Environmental > Terrestrial > Soil > Wetlands > Peat | place...
GATCCCGTTGAGCAACGGCATCGAGATATCCACCACCGCGACGTCGGGCTGGAGTTCTTTGACCGCCTGGACCAGCTCCCTCCCGTTTTCGACCGTGCCGACCAGTTCACAATCGGGGGCCAAAAGCTTCGTCAATCCCTCCACGACGATTTTATGGTCGTCGGCCAACAAGACGCGTGGACGTTTCATCATCTCTGTTTTTCCCTGTGGGAAAATCGTTCCCGAATTTTGAGATGAGATTATCACGTCGCGGTTTTCCAGGTAACTCGTATGATTACTTGTTTCCGCAAATAAAATGCCGAGCTTTCGATAAATGAGACCGTACGTCCGGGGGTCACCGGCCCCTTCAACGGCGTCATCCGAAGAGGTTTCAAGTCCCGCCGATAGGGACCCGCACCTCGAGCGCCGTTCCCTGCCCCGGCCTTGAGTCTATCAAGAGATGGCCCTGGAGCAATTGGGCCCGCTCCTTAACGCTTTGCAAGCCGAGTCCCCACCTCTTTTTCACACCGGCCGGGTCGAAGCCGATCCCGGAGTCCTGGATGGTCAGGAAAAGCGCATCGCCACTCCCGGAGAGGACCACACGCGCCTCTTTTGTCTTGGCATGCTTCGCGATGTTCCGCAGGCCCTCCTGCACGATGCGATACAATCCCAGGGCGACATCCTTCGGGATCGTCTCGGGGACGCGCTCCATCGAGAACTCAACCGAAATATTTTCCTTCGCCGAGAAACGGTCGCATTCGGACCGGATGGCATCCACCAACCCAAGGTCGTCGATGATCGAAGGATGCAGCCGGCGGCTGAGATCATGGACGTCGGTGGACAGCCGCACAAGATGTTCTTTGATCCGCACCAGCTGCTCTCGAACCGGTTCCGGGAGAGGGGGCGGTCCGCCTTGGAGAATTCCCATCTCGATGGAGACCGCCGCAAGGCGCTGGCTCAAGTCGTCATGAAGTTCCCGGGCAAACGCACTTCGCTCTTCTTCTTGAGCGGTCAGGAGTTTTCTCGCAAGCGATTGAAGCTCCTTTTGGCTCTCTCGAAGAGCCGCCTCCTTCTGCCTCAGCGCCTCCTCCGCCTGTTTCCGATCCGTGATGTCAATACAGGAACCGATGTATCCGAGAAAACTGGAATCGGGAACGAACCGGGGTGTACCGTTGTCCAGTATCCAGCGATATTCGCCGTCAAAGCGCCGGAGCCGATACTCCATTTTGAATTCCTGACGCCCATCGAAGGCGGCTTCGTAGATCTCCAGACAGCGCTGAAGATCGTCCGGATGGACCCCCTCCGCCCAGCCGTTTCCCATTTCTTGTTCCATCGACCGGCCGGTGAATTCCAACCATTTTTTATTAAAGTAGGTGCAGAGCTTGTCGGGACCCGACATCCAGATCATGACAGGGGCCGTGTCGGCCATAATGCGGAAGCGGTCATTGCTTTCCTGGACCCCCTCAAAGGCCTGCTTCAGAAGCGCACTGTTTTGTTCAAGGACACGATCACTCTGTCGTCGCTGAATACTTCTCTGCGCCATGAATCAACCCCCAGGAATTTTTTCAGGACATCCACCGCATGAAAAGCCGGGACCCTTTTCGAAAACAACCGATGCGGTATTATACCCCGGTCTTTTTGGACTGTCAAAGCCCTTCCCGCTCGATAAGTATTGACAACTCCATGGCCGCATGTTATCCCTTTCGTATCTCAAGGAGTGCAACCATGGCAGCACGCAAAGCACCGTTGACCCGACGCAAGGCCTGGAAGGCTCTCCAATCCCATTATAAGAAGGTCCGAGGGTTGCATCTCCGGAAGCTTTTCGCCGAGGACCCCAAACGCGGCGAGCGGATGACGGCCGAAGCGGCCGGCCTTTTCCTCGATTATTCGAAAAATCGCATCACCAGGGATACCCTGACGCTCCTCCTCCGACTGGCGAAAGAGTCCGGCCTCCGAGACAGGATCAACGCCATGTTCCGCGGGGAGAAGATCAATTTAACGGAAAACCGGGCCGTGCTGCATATCGCGCTTCGAGCCCCGAGGGGAGAATCGATCGTCGTGGACGGTGAGAACGTGGTCCCCCATGTCCATGCCGTGCTCGACAAGATGGCGGCCTTCTCCGAGCGGGTCCGGAGCGGCGCCTGGAAGGGGCACACCGGCAAACGCATCCGCAACGTCGTCAACATCGGAATCGGGGGCTCCGACCTCGGACCGGTGATGGCCTACGAGGCGCTCAAGCATTACAGCGACCGCGCGATGACATTCCGGTTCGTCTCCAACATCGATGGGACCGATTTCGCGGAGGCGGTCCGGGATCTGGACCCCGCCGAAACCCTTTTCATCGTTTCTTCGAAAACCTTCACGACGCTGGAGACGATGACGAATGCGCAGACGGCCCGCGCCTGGTCGCTGAAGGGGCTCGGGGGAGATGAGAAGTCGGTCGCCAAGCATTTCGTCGCCGTCTCGACGAACGCGGCGGAGGTGTCGAAGTTCGGGATCGACACCGCCAACATGTTCGGGTTCTGGGATTGGGTCGGCGGACGGTATTCCATGGACTCGGCCATCGGCCTCTCCACGATGCTGGCGGTCGGCCCGGACCATTTCCGCGCCATGCTCGACGGCTTTCACCGGATGGACGAGCATTTCCGGGAAGCCCCCTTCGAGCGCAACCTGCCGGTGCTGATGGGCCTCCTCGCCGTCTGGTATAACAACTTTTTCGGCGCGCAGACCGTCGCGGTCCTGCCTTACGAGCAGTACCTGAAACGGTTCCCGGCCTATCTGCAGCAGCTGATCATGGAGAGCAACGGCAAGCGTGTCACGCTGGACGGAGCCGCGGTCGCTTATTCGACCAGTCCCGTCTACTGGGGGGAGCCCGGGACCAACGGCCAGCACTCGTTCTATCAGTTGATTCATCAAGGGACCCGGCTCATCCCCTGCGACTTCATCGCATTCAGCCGTTCGCTCAACCCGCTCGGCCGCCATCACGATATGCTACTGGCCAATGTATTCGCACAGGCCGAGGCGCTGGCCTTTGGCAAAACGCGCGAGGAAGTTAAAGCCGAAGGCACGCCGGACTGGCTCGCGCCCCACCGCGTCTTCGAAGGCAACCGGCCGTCGAACATCCTCTTTGCCGACCGGCTCACGCCCGAATCGCTCGGCACGTTGGTCGCGCTCTACGAGCATTCGGTCTTTACCCAGGGCGTTATATGGAACATCAACCCGTTCGACCAGTGGGGCGTTGAGCTGGGCAAGGCGCTGGCCCAACGGATCATCCCGGAGCTCGAGAGCCCATCGGCGCCAAAACTCGGCCATGATAGTTCAACGAACTATTTGATCCGTCGCTATCGGAAATCAAAAGAGACAAGATGACCGCTTTCAACTTTGGACTCGTATTCGGAGAGAGGATTAAGCCATGCAAATCGGGATGATTGGTTTAGGGAGGATGGGGGCGAACATGGTCCGGCGGCTTCTAAAAGGAGGCCATCGGTGCGTGGTCTTCGACCAAGCGCCAAAAGCGGTGAAGGATCTGACACAGGCCAAGGCCGTCGGGGCTTCGTCGCTTGCGGACCTCGTAAAGAAATTGGAAAAACCGCGGGCGGTCTGGATGATGGTTCCCGCTGCGGTCGTGGATAAAACCATCGCCGAGCTTCTGCCCCATCTCGAAGCGGGGGACATTTTGATTGACGGCGGCAATTCCTACTACGTGGACGATATTCGTCGCGCCAAGGAACTCGCTGCCCGCCGTATTCATTACGTGGACGTGGGAACCAGCGGGGGCGTCTGGGGACTCGAGCGCGGCTATTGTATGATGATCGGGGGCGAACGGGAAGTTGTCAAACATCTCGATCCGATCTTCGCCGGGTTGGCTCCGGGAGCGGGCGAAATCCCGCGCACCCCGGGACGCGAAAAGCTTCGCGGCACGGCCGAGCAGGGTTACCTGCACTGCGGTCCCAACGGCGCGGGCCACTTTGTCAAGATGGTGCATAACGGGATCGAGTACGGCATCATGTCCGCCTACGCCGAAGGGATTGGCATCCTCCGCGCCGCCAACGTCGGCAAAAAAGCCCATGCGATCGACGCCGAGACGACGCCCTTGCGCGACCCCGAGCATTATCAGTACGATTTCAATCTCGGGGATATCGCAGAGGTCTGGCGGCGCGGGAGCGTGATCGCGTCCTGGCTGCTGGACCTGACGGCGGCCGCATTGATCAAAGATCCCGATCTCTCGCGCTTCGCCGGAAGGGTCTCGGATTCGGGCGAAGGACGGTGGACGATTAAGGCCGCCATCGACGAATCGGTGCCGGCCCATGTCCTCACCGCGGCGCTTCATGAGCGGTTTAGCTCACGCGGCGAGTCCGAATTCGCCGACAAACTGCTCTCGGCGATGCGCTTTGAGTTCGGCGGCCATGTAGAGAAAACGGAGAAATGAATTTCCGAATCCTCGCCGATGCCGACGCCGTCGCGAAGGAGGCGGCCAAGACTATCGCCGAGGAAGCCCGGACGGCCGTGGCCGAGCGCGGCCGCTTCATCGTGGCCGTGAGCGGCGGCCGCACGCCATGGCGGATGCTTCGCGCACTGGCCTTCGAAGATGTCCCCTGGAAAGAGCTGCATCTGGTGCAAGTGGACGAGCGGGTGGCTCCGGCAGACGATCCAGGCCGGAACCTCGCCCATTTACGCGAAAGTCTGCTTGACCATGCCCCACTCCCGCCCGAGCGGATCTATGCCATGCCGGTGGAATCGCCGGACCTGAAAGCGGCGGCCGAGCACTACGCATTGACCCTCAAAAAGATCGCCGGGTCGCCACCCGTGCTCGATCTTGTACATCTGGGTCTTGGACCGGATGGACATACCGCTTCGCTCGTGCCCGGAGACCCGGCCTTGCAAGTCACCGACACCGACGTTGCGATTACCGGAATTTACCAAGGGCGCCGGCGGATGACGCTGACTTACCCAATTCTCAATCGTTCTCGGCGCGTACTTTGGCTCATCACCGGCAGCGATAAGATTGAAATGCTTGCGCGCTTGCGCGAGGGCGATACGTCGATTCCTGCCGGGCGGGTCCGCCGGGACCGGGCGTTGGTGCTTGCCGACCGCGCGGCCGCAGGCCGGCCGGAACCGCCTCGGTCGTCCGAAAAACGCCCTCCACCACGAAACCGGAAATGCGACAATTGAGTCGCCTTTAGGGCCGGATTCGGTTGACGGCACCCGTATTTCCGCTATTCTTATCTATAGGGTTCCGGATAAACCTATATATAAGGATACGCCCCCTTGGATGAAACTTCCCAATCGGCACAGGTCATCGATTCCCGCAATATCGTAAACGTCCTGGTCGGCCTTCAGGTGGCGATTCGCAAGGTGGGGCTTTACTCCTTTTCTCATACCGTTATACCCGGCCTTTTGGACAACCTCGAGACGAATTTCAATGCCCTTTTCGAATCGGTCGAGGGGGTTACGTTCGGGATCACCCGCCATGAATTTTTATACCAGGACACGACCCTTTCAGCCGCAAATCCGGTGATCCGTGAGCTCGCCCGAGGACTGAATCAGTTTGGATTGGCCGGGATTTCGTTTTCCAAGGGGCTCACCAAAGAGGACATTTTAAAATTTCTGAGGCTGCTGGTGGAAGGTCGTGGACAGACGCCAGAGCAAAGAGAACGGATGATCGACCAGTTGCACCAGGAGGTCCCGTCCATTCGGTTGAAGCTGATCCGCTTCGGGGACGCGCTAAAAGGTCCCCAGGATACGGCCGAACCGGCAAAACAGGAGAAGTCAGACCCGGAGGAAAAAAAGTTATGGCGCGGCTTGGTCAGCCGATTGTTGGACCAAAGCTCGGGGACCGGCCGGTCTACGCTCAGTATAAATCCTGACGAAAAAGTCGATCTCGAGAAACTGGCGGAGATGATCAATCGTCTCTGTCATGAGGGCAGCCCGGAATCAAAAAACCATGAACAAACCATTGCGGACTACCTGAGCGCGCTGGCCGAAGGCCAGGCTCTCACCTCCGAACAAAGGATACATCTGTATCAGGAATTATCCAAACTGCTGTCCAACCTCGAGCCGGCGGTGCGGGAACAGATCTTCCGGTTCTCCGTAGAGGAGACTCAGAACGGCAAACGTTCCATGGAAGACTTTCTGGAATTTTTGTCCGAAACACAGCTTCTGGAAGTCCTCAACCAGATCCAATTAACCCAGCAAACGGTCTCGGCTCCCATGTTGAGTCTCTTGAACAAATTGACCGCCTTCTCGGTGCAAAGTGAAAAGATCAAGGAAATGCTCACCGCCAAACTGGAGAACCACCCGGATCTGTTTCAGGAACTCTTCACCAGCCGAGCCAACCGAACCTATTATCCATCATCATACCGCTCCTTTCTGGACCAGGAGTTGGTCCATCAGCATGCCGAAAAAAAATCCTCCCCCATTCCCGAGATGAAGGATATCGAACCGGAGGTGGTTAATCACCACATGGCCTTGGTCATGCTCGAGCTCTTGGACGGGCCGATCCGATCACAATCCGAGTACGAAACGCTCATCCGACAGATCACCCGGTTAGTGACGGAGGGTCTGGGGGATCAGACCCCGGTCGTCCTACAGGAAACTTTGTTGATCCTTTTCCGGAAACTGGGGTCGGCGGATGAAGCCACTCGACCGTTTCTCCAGAAAGAGATTAAGAATTTCATTAAACCGGAGGTTTTCGCGGGTCTGCTCCAGGTCTTTCGAACGCAGGGAGACGAACGCGTCGGCGACCTCCTGGGCCAGATGAGAGAGATGGCCGGGGCCGAGGCGATCCCCATGTTTCTCGATCTTCTGGAAGTCGAGGAGAATTTGTCGGTTCGGAAGCGCCTCCTGCAATTGATCGTCCAGTGCGGCTCCGCCGTGATTCCCCTGGCGGTGGAACGACTCAAGAACCCCAAATGGTATGTCGTCCGAAATATGCTGGTGGTGCTCAAGGACCTCGGCGCGAAGGAGGCGTTGCCCGACTTCGTACGGTGCCTCCAGCAGGACTCCTCCAAATTGAGGATGGCCGCACTTCAGGCGATTGAATCCTTGGGAAAGGGCACCGATTTTTTTTACCGTGCGCTCTCCATGGCGCTTCGCGACTCGGATCCGGTCGTGTTCCGTAAGGCCGTTTCGATGATCCTCTCCCCGCCGGACCCCCGCGCCCTGGAGATGATCACGGCCCGACTGCAATACTCCAGTCAAATGAAAGCGGACGGGCAATTGTTGACCGTTTTGGAGATGATCCGTAAATCCCGGGTGAAGGAGCTGCTCCCCGTTCTCATGCAACTCCGTCGCCAGTTAAGGCTCCGCTTCTGGCAATGGAACCGGATCGGGGCCTTGTATAAAGCCGTCAACGATACCGTCCGTGAACTTCGTTTGGGGACAAACCATCATGGCTGACCAGGATTCGTCCACCCCATCGGGATCAAAATCGCCGGGAGGCTCCGCCAATGCCCAGGCCGCTCCCGAACTTCCGCAGACCGGCCCGGAAGAAAAGTTTCTCCGGGCCTTATCAAAATTATTGCGGGACCGCGTGCTGTACCCCGAAAAACATCCCCAAATTCTTTTGGACGTGTCAGCGGTCCAAAGTACGGTCCCGCTCCTTTTTGGGGAGCGCCCGGAACGGACCTTCGTCTTCATCGAAGATCAGATATTCATAGACGATCGCCTACTGACCACCGCATCGGCCCATCCGCCCGACGCCGTCAAGATCCTCCGGGACAAAAAGATCGACGCCCTCGTCCTTCGAGAAGGATTGTCGATAGAAGAGATAAAATCATTCCTCGACGACCTTCTCGGATCCAAACCGGACAATGCCCCAAGGCCGGTCTTCCATTCTCCACACATTGAGATCCGGGAGTTATCGTCCAAGGAAGAGAAAAAACCCATCCTCCATTCCGATTTTGAAGGGCGAGGGGCAGCCAATTCGAAACCCTCCTTGGGCAAGATGCGGTTCTCCGACGAGACCAAGATCATCCAGGAGATCTACACGGAATGGAACGCATCACACGGGACACAGGTTGGAATGGTCTTTAAAATCATGAATGCCCTGGAGAAAGGGCTGTATGAAAATTATCAATCCTTCATACCGCTGGCCGACCTTAAATCCTACGATGAATATACCTACGTCCATGCCATCAATCTGGCGATCTTGACCATGGCGCAGGCGGAATCCTACGGTTTCCCAAGAGAAGCCGTTCATGCCTTTGGCATCGGGGCGCTACTTCATGATGTGGGAAAGACCCAGGTCCGGTTAGACGTCCTGAATAAACAAGGTCAGCTGACTCCGGAAGAGTTTGAGGAAATGAAGAAACATCCGGTCCTGGGCGCCGCGGTGTTGCTTCAATATCCCGAGATCCCGCCGATCGCGGCCATCGTGACGTACGAGCACCACTTAAAGTATGATGGGTCGGGCTATCCCCCGATGAAACAGAAACGGATGCCGCATATCGCCAGCCGGTTCACAGCCATTTCAGATCACTTCGATGCAATGCGAAGCAACCGCCCGTATCGAGCGGCCCTGCCCCCGGAGAAGATTTTCGAAGTGATGCAGGAGAACCGTGGAACGGCTCTGGATCCCAATCTGCTGGATCATTTTACCGCCTTCATGAAATCCAGAAAAATCATTTGAATCCCGTCAAAATTTCAGATCGAGTTCCACTAACCCATTGATAGAATAACGGAAAGTGATCCTACAAGGGCACCTCCCCTTTGGCCGCAGATAAGCCGGGGCGTTCTTTGTGGTATACTCATTTTAGCGTGAAGTTTCATCATCTTAAGGGTTTGACATGCCCTGACGGATCTATGTCATGCGGTAGAACGAGCACTGAAGAGGCAACATAAACCATGCCTGAATATGATGTAATCCGCGATCTGCTCGTACAATTTCATTGGATTACCCAGATGGTGGACGCGACCCTGAAGGGCAAATCCATCCCGCCGGCGCATGGCGAACCCACTCCCCAAGTCAAACAGCTCATTACCTCCCTCTTAGCGCTCTCGGAGCAGTACAAGAACCTCGAAAACCAGATCGCCACCTACAAACGAAAGCAGCAGGCGCTGGAGGTGACCTTTAAGAACATGTCGGCCCAGCTCGACATGGAGAAGAAAGGCGCGTCCAATGCGTCTCTGCTGGAGGCGAACCTCAAACGCGCCGAACGGCGTATCGATGATCTCGTCGCGACGAACCAGGCACTTCGAGGTCATGTTCTGGAATTGACGAAACAGTTGATGTCGGGTCGGCCGGAACCCGCTCCTCAGGTACCGCCGGATAAAATGCTTCCTCACCAAGAGGAGCCTCCCCGGACCCCGACGAAAGACACCGAGACCACGCCCTCGTCCCAGGCGGTCCCGCCCAAGGCGGAAGCCATCCGGGAACCGTTGAAGGACGAGACGCAGGCTCTTCTCTCCCTCCTGAAAACAGTTCAGTTGATGGACACCAACCTTCCGCCGGAGGAGGTGGTCAGGCGCGCCTGTCAGATCCCATTGGACGGCTTCGGCTGTCAGCGCAGCGCGGCCTTTCTTTGGGATAAGGATTCCGCCAGCTTCATCCCGATCCATTCGCTTGGAATGAAGGCCTCTCTCATCGCCGCCTTCGGGGCCTCCAGACTCCGCGGAATGGACCTGCCCGTTCTGACGCAGCTGATGGCGAAAGGCAGCACCTTGGTGATCGAGGACTGTTGGAAGAGTCCCTCTCAGGGAAAGGTCTATGCCCCCGATGGACGGATTGAATCGTTCGAAAGCCCGTACACTTTCTTGCCCAAGGAGTTCATTGAACGATTTGAAATCTATTCACTCATGGTCGTCCCTTTTGCACATAAGGGAAAGATTCTGGGAGTCCTGTTTGTGGATTACGGGAACAATCCGCATGAGTTTTCGGAGATTGAAATCACCGTCATGAACGGACTGGGGTTGTTCATCGGGATGAGCCTCGACAATATTCAACGGCAACAGACGACCACCCAACGTCTGCTGAACCTCGAACGCCGAATGGAAACGGAATCCGTGATCCGGGAGATCGAGGCGGCTCTCTCCTCGATGGATCAGCCGGAACCGGTCATCGGGTCCGTTATCGGCATGATCCCGCGCGTCATCGCGTGCGACTGGGTTTCAATCCTGCTGCGCGATAAGCCCGCCGGAGGATTTTATGTCCTGGGCAACCTGGGGGATCTCAGTGATCTGGTGTACGGAAAAGGCACCATTCCGTTTGATTACCTCAACGGCGCGGCCGAACTTCAAAACGACCGAATCCTCCATCGGGCCAACTTGGAGACGGAGAGCAGGACTTCGGCCCTGGATCTTTATCTGGTCAGTCATGGCATCCGTTCCGATGTGTACGTGCCCATTCCCGTTCCGGGAGAGGCGATCGGATTGCTCCATCTGTGCAGCCGACGGGTGGCCGGTTTTGCCCAAGAAGATATCGCCCTGGCCCAGGATATCGCAAAGCGTCTCGGCAACGGCCTGGAAAAGGCCATGGCGCAGAGAGTCCGGGACCGTCGGAAAACCAACGGCCATTTCAAACAGATCGAATCGCTGATCGACAGCATCTCCAAGAAGGACTTCAAATTAGGGGATTACCGCGATGAGATGATTGCGTGCGGGCTGGAGGTGGCCCGTCGACTCAACCTGGACGAAGAGCAGCAGGGTTGGATCAAATACGCCGTCGTCCTTCACGAGATCGGAAAAAACGCGATCCCCGAATATATCCTCAACAAGCGGGAAAAGCCGACCCCCAAAGAGTTGGCCATTCTCCGGAGTCATCCCACAAAAGGGGCGGAGATGATCAAAAACTTCCGATTCAGCCAACTCATCAAAGGATTGAAATTCAGCAAATTCGTCGCCCCCCCGATACGGCACCTTTACGAGCGTTGGGACGGAACCGGCTTTCCCGAAGGATTAAAGGGGGAAGCAATTCCGATCGGATCCCGCATTGTCGCCGTAATAAACGCCTACGCGGCCATGACGACCGGACGACCCTATCGTCAGGCCATGACCAAACCGGAGGCCTTACGGGAAATTCAGGACGGTGCGGGCACACAGTTTGATCCCCGCGTCGTGGCGATCTTCCTTCAGTATCAGAATCAAAATCCCCAATAGTGGTTCACCCCATCAAACCACGCCCTTCGCCTTCTCAACATGAACTCGGATCGGCAATTGACAGATCCAGAGTCTGTCTTTTACAATCAAAGTCGGCCGCTTTTGTCGTCAAGATTCCTTCGAACCGCTTATCGGATCACCGATGTCGGCATTCTCGAGGTAAATGAAGAGGTGATTTCATGAAGAAAATTTTATCGGCAGGATTATGGGTTCTGATCGGACTGGTTTTTATGGTTTCTCCGTGCGCGGCGGAGGGTCTCCGGACAATTGATGGCCGAGCGCTTCAGGCGATGATGTCCGACGGAAAACCTCTGGTGATTGTCGACGTAAGGGAACCGGAACTGTTTTCGGCCGGTCATATCAAGGGGGCGATCAATATTCCGTACGACGATGCCAAACCGAGGGTGTTAAGAGAGCTTTCTCGTAAAGATCGCATCGTGTTCGTTTGCCACGGCGGACCGATGGGTGATGAGCTTGGCCGGCTGCTGGCCAAGAACGGTTATCCGGACGTCTCCAATCTTGCGGGCGGCATGAAGAAGTGGCCGGGTGAGATTGTGAAATAACCATAGATCCTGTGTCCAGACCCGACTCGTTCAATCGAGGGACTCATTTAATAGGCGACCCCGAGCTTCAGAACCCAGTACTCAAGTTTTGTGTCCTCGGATTCGAAGGCGTGGTGGTATTGGAGCCCGAGAACCGCACGGGTGTGGGGAGCGATCTCGTGCGACACACCAATTTCCGGCGCAAACCCGAAATGCCAGCTCGTATTTGAAAAGGTGTACAACCCGACATCCCACCGCTGGCTCATGTAATATGGTCCGGCACCGAGCCCCACGTAAAAGGCCTTCTCGGGACCCATGTAATAATGCACCGTCGCAAGGATCGGAAAGGCATTGATCACCCGGTTCTGTTCTCCGGTGATCGTCCCGTTGGGGATGTCGATCGGTTTATCGGTTGTCTTGAAGAAGACATTCCAATCCACGGCCACCCCGGCCGAGATGTTCGGTCTTACAAACCATCGCCCTTCAATCCCGATTCCGCGGAAGCTGGTTGCATCGATAAAATCCTTCGTATCGCCTTCCGGAAATGCGATCTGGTAGGTGGCAATGACCCACGGCTCCTGACTTTGAGCCATCGCTCGGGAATTCGACAGTCCGATCGTCAGTGCGATGATCGTCACGGCAATCGAACACAAGAATCTCGAACTCATCATTCGCATGGACTCCTCCTTACGACGGTCCCAGGTAAGGCGATTGGTTGAAGCATTGGTTGATTTGATTCGTAATCCGTGTGGTCGCGGCGCCGGAATCGAGAAGGCCGTTGATCGCGCAGCCCCAGATAATCTGAGCGGTCTTGTTGCCAACATCAACCTGCGACGTGTCGGCCATGTCGATTAGGATCGTCCCGGTCGTAAAGCTGTAGGGTTGCATGTACGGATAGTAACCTCCATAACAATAGCAATAATCATATCCCCACCAGCCTCCATAATAGTAACCGTAGTAAGTGGACGTCGTGGCCGCAACCGTAATTATGAAATTGGGCTGGGGGTCCGGGGGAGGGGTAGGTGCCGTATTAATTGGTTGATACTGCAAGGCATTAAAATTGTCCGCAACCAGCTTTAGTATCAGATCATCATACGTCGTGGGAATGGTGTCCGGTTGTCCCGAAGTGATATGGTGTACTTCTTGCACCAAATAATAGGTGGTGCCGGGCGGCGGTTGAGGCGGCTGAGGAAAAAAGTTGGCTTTTTTATCGAATTGCGTAATCGTAATATCGTAATCCGCTGCGGACTTGTTTGTATCGTAGGGATAGCACGCCGCGAGCGCGGGCAATAAACCAAGAATCAGTATTCCCCACCGGGCGAGACTGTGCCGCCGCCATCGCCGCGTTTGCTCCATATTCATTGTTAAACCGTCCTTTCCATCATTATCCAACGCCATATTTCTTGAACCACCCCAGCAGCCGCTTCCAGCCGTCCTCGGCCGCCTCTTTCTGATAGCTCGGTCGATAGTCGGCGTGGAATCCATGAGAGGCGCGGGGATAAACAACGATCAGCGAAGGCCTGTCGGCCGCCTGAAGCGCATTTGCCATCTGCTCGATCGTCTCTTTAGGAATAGACGAATCGGCGCCGCCGTAAAGCCCGAGCACGGGGGCTTTCAGCTTCCCCACGAGGTCGATCGGCTGCTTCGGTGTCAATTCGGTTGACGGTCCGATCAATCGTCCATACCAGGCGACGCCCGCTTTCACCCGCGCGCTGTGCGCCGCGTACAGCCAGACGATCCGCCCGCCCCAGCAAAATCCGGTGATCCCAAGTCGCTTGAGATCCCCATGGCCGGACTTCCCGGCCCAGTCCGCGGCCGCGTCCAGATCGGACATCACCTGCGCATCCGGCACCTTCGAGACGATCCGAGTCATGATCTCCTGGACATCGGTGATTTTCGAAACGTCTCCCTGCCGTGCGTACAGCTCGGGCGCCACGGCCAGGTAACCCCGCTTGGCCAAACGACGACAGATATCCCGGATATGCTCATGGACTCCGAAAATTTCCTGGACCACCAGCACGACCGGGAACGGCCCGCCCGACGCCGGCATCGCACGATAGCCCGGGATCTGGCCGTCCCGGACGGGGATCTTCACCTCGCCGACCGAAAGCCCGGCCGCATCGGTTGTGATCGTCTGGGCCGAAACCGGCCGCACCGCCAGGGCAAAGCCCGCCGCCAAGGCCGTGACGACAAATTCCCGCCGCGAAAAACCCGTCTTGGAAAGAAGATTCCGCATGACGTTGTCCATACTCCTCCTTAAGGATGAGCCCCTGAACCGTTGCTTGACGTGTTGATCATGGTATGTCCGAATCTTCCACATTGTCAATAGGACTTCTCCGTCCCGTAATCAATAATTGAAGATGACGCGGGCAACCGATTCAATTTATAATGGGTCTCAGGTGCTCAAATGTCCAACGGCTTTATTCATATCCGAGGCGCACGGCAGAATAATCTGAAGGGTCTCAACCTTCGGCTCCCACTCAATGATCTGATCGTTGTGACGGGCGTGAGCGGTTCGGGAAAGTCCTCGCTCGCGTTCGATACGATCTATGCCGAAGGCCAGCGGCGGTATGTCGAGACCTTCTCGCCTTACGCCCGACAGTTCCTCGACCGAATGGATAAGCCGCTTGCCGACCGAATCGAGGGGATTCCGCCGGCCATTGCGATCGATCAAACCAATCCGGTCCGAACCTCGCGATCCACCGTCGGCACCATGACCGAGTTGAACGACCATTTGAAGCTGCTGTTCGCACGGGCGGCAACGCTTTACTGCCGAGGCTGCGGCCGTCCAATCCGGCGGGATACCCCGGACAGCATTGCCGAAGCGTTGATCCGCAATGTCTCCACGAGCCCGACCTCCGATGTCCTGATCACCTTTCCCGTCCGCGTCCCGGATAACTTTTCCGTGCCGGAGGTCAAATCGCTCCTGGCGGGCCAAGGATACAGCCGCATTCATCGCGAGGAAGGAACGCGTCTTGAGGTGATTGCCGACCGGACCCGGATCGCCGCGAATCGACGGGGAAGGATCGTCGAAGGGATCGAAGTCGCGCTCAAACACGGGAACGGCCGCGTGGACGTTTATCCATTGGACAGTCACGGCCAAGCCGGCACGCCGTGGCGGTTTTCCTCCGGGCTTCACTGCCCCGATTGCGACATTCCGTATCGCGACCCTGTCCCGAATTTTTTCTCGTTCAACTCGCCCATCGGCGCCTGCGGAACCTGCCGCGGCTTCGGCCGGATTATCGGGATCGATTTTGCACTCGTCATCCCGGACGAAAGCCGGACGCTGGCCGACGGCGCGGTCAAGCCCTGGCAGACCGATAGCTACTCGGAATGTCAGGACGACCTGATCCGGTTTGCACGACGGCGCGGTATCCCCACGGATCTCCCCTGGCGGAAGCTCAGCCAAGAACAGAAACGTTGGGTGATCGAAGGGGAAGGATCCTGGCAGGACAAAAAATGGTATGGCGTAAAGCGATTTTTCGACTGGCTCGAAACGAAAAGCTACAGGATGCATATCCGCGTGTTACTGTCCAAATACCGCGCCTACAACGTCTGCCCCGACTGCAACGGTGCCCGGCTTTCTCCGGAGCCGCTCCTTTGGCGATTGGGATCTAACGGGAAAGGCCTTACGATTCATGAAGTGATGCTCCTCCCGATCGAGCGGTGCTTTGAATTCTTCAATCATCTCCATCTTCCCGCGCCGCTCGATGAAGCGGCCGATCTGCTCTTGGGCGAAATTCGCTCCCGGCTTCGCTATCTTGTCGAGGTCGGGCTTGGCTACCTCACACTGGACCGACAGTCCCGGACGCTCTCCGGCGGCGAGGTTCAGCGGATCAATCTCACGACGGCGCTCGGCACCTCGCTCGTCAACACCCTCTTCGTTCTGGACGAGCCCAGCATCGGTCTTCATGCCCGCGATATGGGCCGGGTGATCGGGGTGCTCAAGCGGCTTCGGGATTCCGGCAATTCGTTACTTGTCGTGGAGCATGATCCGCAAGTGATGCTCTCGGCCGACCGCATCTTGGATCTTGGGCCCGGGCCGGGCGAGCGCGGAGGCCGGGTCGTCTATTTCGGACGACCGAAGGGTCTTCTGAAATCGTCCCGTTCGCTCACGGCGCAGTATCTCTCCCGGAAAAAGACCGTCGCGGATGAGGCCGAGCCGAAGCCGCCTTCCACAGAGCATCTCGAGATTCTCGGTGCGTCCGAGAACAATCTGAAAAATATCGATGTCCGAATTCCGTTGAATCGCCTCGTCTGCCTCACGGGGGTGAGCGGTTCGGGAAAGTCCACACTGATGCAGGATGTCCTCTACCGCGGACTCCGCAAGCTCAAAGGACGGCCGGTCGAGCCGCCGGGCCTCCACCGCGCGATCCGCGGTCACGCGCGGATCGAGGACGTTGTCCTGGTGGACCAGTCTCCGATCGGGAAGACGACGCGCTCGAACCCCGCGAGCTATGTTGGGGCTCTCCCCGCCATTCGCGAACTATTTGCGGCCGAACCGCTCGCCCGCGAACGAAATTATACCGCCGCGACCTTCAGTTTCAATTCCGGCACCGGCCGCTGCCCCACCTGCGGCGGAAACGGTTTCGAACATGTCGAGATGCAGTTCCTAAGCGACGTCTATCTCCGCTGTCCTGACTGCGACGGAAAGCGGTACCGACCGGAGGTATTGGATGTCAAGATCTGGGGGGGCGGCGGGAAAGGACGGCCCCGGTCGATCTCCGACGTGCTTGAGATGACCGTCTCGGAGGCGATCGCGTTTTTCGCCGGATCGCCCCGCGTGCGCAAGGGACTCGAGCCGCTCACGGCCGTGGGCCTCGACTACCTTCGGCTCGGTCAACCCGTCCCCACCCTGTCGGGAGGCGAGGCCCAGCGGTTGAAACTGGCGGGGCATCTCGCCGAAGCCCGCGACGGGTCCGAGAACAGTTCCGGCCTGTTCCTTTTCGACGAGCCGACGACGGGGCTTCATTTCGATGATATTCGAAAACTGCTTTCGGCCCTACGAACGTTGATCGCGGAAGGACACTCGGTCGTCGTGATCGAGCACAATCTGGATGTAATCCGGGCAGCCGACTGGATCATCGACCTCGGGCCCGAGGGCGGCGAGGCCGGCGGCCGGATCATCGGCGAGGGCACGCCGCGTGAGGTGGCGAAACTTGAGACGAGCCACACCGGCGCGGCGCTGCGGGCGTATGAGAAGGCACTCGGCCGGATCGCGGAGCTTCCGGCGCCGGCCGAACAAAAGAGTCGGACGGATGTCGGCTCGAACGGGGCGATCCGGATCCACAACGCCCGAGAGCACAACCTCAAAGGGGTCGAGATCGCGATCCCCCGCAACCGGTTCACGGTGATCACCGGCGTGAGCGGCAGCGGCAAGAGCACCGTGGCCTTCGACATCCTCTTTGCCGAGGGACAGCGTCGGTATCTCGAGTCGTTGAACGCCTATGCGCGACAGTTCGTCCAGCCGGCCGCCCGGCCGGACGTGGACGCGATCTTTGGGATTCCCCCCACCGTCGCGATCGAGCAGCGCACCAGCCGCGGCGGCCGAAAGAGCACGGTTGCCACATTGACGGAGATTTACCATTTCCTGAGATTGCTGTTCGTCAAACTGGGCACGCCCCACTGCCCGGACTGCGACCTTGCGATCCGGCGGCAGACCGCCGAGGCGATCCTGGCGCGGCTGCTTCGAACCCACCGGGGAAAGATGATTCAGTTTCTCGCCCCGCTCGTGACGGCTCGAAAAGGCTACTACACCGACCTTGCCCAATGGGCGAAGGCAAAGGGATTCAACCATCTCCGTGTGGACGGAAAAATGACCCCGACCGATCCGTGGCCTCGGCTCGACCGGTTCAAGGAGCATACGATCGAACTGCCGGTGGGCGAGCTCGTCGCGACGCCTCGGACGGAGAGCGATCTTCGCCGGCTTCTCGAGCGTGCGCTTGAATTCGGAAAAGGCGCCGTCCGGATCACCCCGGGGGAGGCGCTTTACTCCGCACGGCGAGCCTGTCCGCGCTGCGGCCGAAGTTTCGCCGAGCTTGATCCGAGGCTTTTCTCCTTCAACTCGAAGCACGGATGGTGCAACCGCTGTTACGGTACGGGCGTGATGCTTCAAGGTTTCGATGAGCAGCAGACGGGCGAAGAGATCTGGTGGAACGACTGGTGGGAGGGCGGTGAGGCAACCTGCGCGGACTGCCATGGTCGTCGGCTCAATCCCGAGGCGCTAGCGGTCCGATTTCGCGGGAAGAACAACGCCGAGATCTCGGCCCTGCCGGTCGAGGCGGCCGAGCGGTTTTTCCGCGGCCTGAAACTGCACGGCCGCGAGGCCGCGATCGCGCGGGACATCCTTAACGAGCTACGATCACGGTTTGTGTTTCTCAAAGAGGTCGGGCTGGACTATCTCTCACTCGACCGCTCCGCCCCGTCGCTGTCCGGCGGCGAGGCCCAGCGCATTCGGCTGGCCTCCCAACTCGGCTCGAACCTCCGGGGCGTCTGCTACATCCTGGACGAGCCGACGATCGGACTTCATCCTCGAGACAACCGGAGGTTGCTGCAGACGCTTCATAAGCTGGAAGCAAAGGGAAACACTGTCGTGGTGGTCGAGCATGACGAGGAAACGATCCGGAGCGCGGAGCATCTCGTCGATCTCGGACCCGGCGCCGGCGTCCAGGGCGGGAAGGTGGTGGCCGAAGGCCCGGTCCGCACCGTGATGCGGCATCCCGAGTCCGTGACGGGCCGGTTTCTGGCCCGTCCGCTACGGCATCCGCTGATGGAGCGGCGGGCAGTAGGCACGGACGATCCCGCACTCGAGGTCATCGAGGCGCGGCTTCATAATCTGAAGAATGTGCGGGTCCGTGTTCCGTTGGGAAGGCTCGTCTGCGTCACGGGAGTAAGCGGCAGCGGAAAGAGCACAATGGTCCGAGACATTCTTCATGACAATCTGAGACGGCGCCTTTCCTCTGGACGGGATGCGGAAGCAAGGGCGGTTCGCGAACC
>Ga0187776_10000519_pt1 | contig 18570 bp, 19 predicted proteins | sample 0216_BV02_MP12_2_FD_132426 | JGI IMG/M metagenome (GOLD analysis project Ga0187776, IMG submission 132426) | Tropical peat soil microbial communities from peatlands in Department of Meta, Colombia - 0216_BV02_MP12_20_MG | ecosystem: Environmental > Terrestrial > Soil > Wetlands > Peat | place...
AAGAGACGGGTAGCCGAGGCCAATGTGGGTCATGAGGAGAATACCCTTCTCCTTCATTTTCTTTCGCAGATAGGATTCAAGCGCCATAGTCTTTCGCCTTCCTCCGGATGAACTCCCGCCACGACGGATCGGCAAAGGCATCGGCCACCGTGAAGATATCCTTGTCGCCCCGCCCCGACTGGTTGATGACGATCGCCCGGTCGGGCGCGAGGCTCCCCACCTCCTTGAAGGCCTGGACAAAGGCGTGGGCGGATTCCAGAGCCGGGATCAGGCCCTCCTTTCTGAGGGTGAGGGAGAAGGCATCCAGCACTTCGTCGTCCGTCGCCGCCTCGACCCGGATGCGCCCCTCTTCCCGGAGGGAGGCGATGATGGGCGAGACCCCCACGTAGTCCAGGCCGGCGGAGATGCTGTGGGTCTCCCGCATCTGGCCGTCCCCGTCCTGGAGAAAGTAGGACCGGTAGCCGTGGGCGACGCCTACGCTCCCGTCCGTGGAGGCGAGCCGGGAGGCGTGGTGGCCCGTTGCAAGCCCCTTCCCTCCCGCCTCGATGCCGACAAGCTCGACGGGATCATCGAGGAAGCCGGCGAAGATCCCGAGCGCGTTCGACCCGCCCCCCACGCAGGCATAGACCCGGGCGGGGAGCTTCCCTTCCCGCTCCAGCATCTGGGCCCGGGTCTCCTTGCCGATGATGGACTGGAAGTAGGAGACCATTTCCGGGAAGGGGTGCGGACCGCAGGCGGTCCCGAGCACGTAGTGGGTGTCGTCCATGTTGGTCACCCAGTCGCGGAAGGCCTCGTTGATGGCGTCCTTGAGGGTGCGGCTCCCTTCCCTGACCGGGATTACCTCTGCGCCCAGCCGCTCCATCCAGAAGACGTTCGGCCGCTGCCTCGCCACATCCACCTCGCCCATGTAGATGGTGCAGCGAAAGCCGAACTTGGCGGCCATGGTCGCGGTCGCGACCCCGTGCTGCCCGGCGCCGGTCTCGGCGATGACCCGGGACTTCCCCATCCTTTTCACCAGGAGCCCCTGGCCCATGACGTTATTGGCCTTGTGAGCGCCGGTATGGTTCAGGTCCTCCCGCTTGATGTAGATCCGTGCCCCGCCAAAGTGCTGGGTCAGGTTGTCGGCGAAGGTGAGAGGGGTCGGCCGGCAGGAGTAGGTGGACATGAGGCGGGCGTACTCCTCCCAGAAGGAAGGATCGTTCCTCGCCTTGCGAAAGGCATCCACCAACTGGGAAAAGGTGGTAACGAGAATCTCCGGAATGAAGGCGCCGCCGAACTCGCCGTAGTAGCCGCGCTCATTCATGAGCCGTTCCTCCAGGTTCCAGGTTCTTTACGATTTCCATCAGCCTCTCCATGAGGGCGGGGCTCTTTATCCCCGGACGCTCCTCGACGCCGCTATTCACATCCACGGCGAAGGGGCTGACCGTGAAGATTGCCCTTCTCACGTTTCCCGGCGCGAGTCCTCCGGCGAGGATGATCGGGATCTCCAACTCCTTCCCCCGGGCGGCCAGGTCCCAGTCCAGGGTCTTCCCGGTTCCCCCCCGCTTTTCCACGGCATAGGCGTCGAAGAGGGCAGCCCTCACCTTGCCGCGGTAGGGCTCGATCGCGGCAAGGCTCGCCTCGTCCTTGAGGCGGAAGGCCTTGACGGTCCGGGGCATGAGCGCCTCGCAGTCGGCCGGGGACTCGTCGCCGTGGAGCTGGACGAGGTCGAGGCCGCAAAAGCTCACGATCTCGCGAATCCTGGCCGGGTCCTCGTTCACAAAGACCCCGACGGTTTGCACCAAAGGCGAAAGCCCGCCGACGATCTCCCGCACCGCCTCGGGAGAGACCTGCCTCGGGCTCGGGGCGAACACGAAGCCCAGGGCGTGCACTCCGAGCCTCACGGCAAGGACGGCGTCCTCGGCCCTGGTCATGCCGCAGATCTTAACGCGAACCATCGCCCCTTCTCCCTGCCTCGACGAGTTCTTTCAGCTTGCCGGCCGCATCATCGCTCCCCATGAGCGAGGTCCCCACCAGGACGGCGTCAACGCCGAATCGCCTGAGATCGTGGATATCCGCGCCGGTCTTGATCCCGCTCTCGCTCACGACCACATGGCTCGCCGCGACGAGCGGCGCCAGCTCGGCCGTGGCGCGAAGGTTGACCTTGAAGGTCTCCAGGTCGCGGTTGTTGATGCCGATGATGCGCGCGCCGCCTTCCACGGCCCTCTCCAGGTCTGTCCGGTCGTGGACCTCGGTGAGGGCCTCGAACCCGAGCCCCCGGCAGGCGGCGAGAAAGTCGCGGAGCTGTTCCCGGGAAAGGACCCTGGCGATAAGGAGGACCGCGTCCGCCCCCAGCCGCGCCGTTTCCAGGAGCTGGATCTCGTCGATGATGAAGTCCTTGCGGAGCACGGGAAGGGAGACCGCCTCCTTGAGCGGCGAAAGATGACCCCGGTCGCCCTGGAAGAAGCGCTCGTCGGTGATGAGAGAGATGGCGGCGGCGCCCGCCTCCTGGTAGAGCCGGCCGATGGCGCGGGGATCGGCCTTTTCCCTGATGGTGCCCGCCGAGGGCGAGGCGAACTTGATCTCGGCGATGACGGTGATCGTTCCCGGGACGGAGATCGCCTTCCGGAAGTCGCGAGAGATAATCTTCTCGCCCTCGGGCGGGAGGCCGTCCCGTTTCAGGCGAGCCACCTCATCGCGCTTATGGTCGAGGATCTGTTTCAGGAGAGAGTGCACGGACGTCTCCTTGGAGATCTCTTGGTGGGCGGTGCCCACCCTACATATACATCTGCGTCCATCGGCGGAAATCTGCGTCCTATGTTCATCCTCGCTTCCACGCTCTGCGTGGGAGTGCAAAAGAGGTCCGTGTCCATCCGTGAAGATCTGTGTCCTCTTCCCTAAGCCCCACGGGACTGGGTAAACCGGATCAGGGAATTGAGCTTCTCCCGCGCCTTGCCGGAGTCGATGGAGTCCTCCGCCCTCTTGATCCCTCCCCGGAGATGGCCCTCGAGGCCCGCCACCATGAGGGCCGCGCCCGCATTGAGGAGCACCATGTCGCGCCTCGGCCCCCGCTCGCCATCCAGGATCGCCCGGATGATGCGGGCGTTCTCCTGGGCATTGCCGCCCCGGATGGCCTCGGCTTTCACCCGCCGGAAACCGTAGTCCTCCGGGACCATGTCGAAGGTCTCGACCTTGCCGGCCTTGAGGTGGGAAACTCTCGTCGGCCCGCAGATGCTGATCTCGTCAAAGGTCCCTTCGCCGCAGACCACGAAGGCCTCCTTGCTCCCGAGCCGCCCCAGCACCCGGGCCATCTTTTCCGTGAGGGCCTGGTCGTAGACCCCGAGCACTTGCACCGTGGCCCCGGCCGGGTTGGTGAGCGGGCCGAGGAGGTTGAAGATGGTCCGGATGCCCATCTCCCGCCGCGGTCCGGCCGCATGCTTCATGGCGCCATGGAAAAGAGGGGCGTAGAGGAACCCGATCCCCACCTCCCGGATGCAATCCGCCACCGACTGGGGCGGAAGGTCGAGCTTCACCCCGAGGTTCTCGAGCACATCCGCGCTCCCGCACACGCTCGAGACCGCCCGGTTGCCGTGCTTGGCAACCCGCACGCCCGCCCCGGCCGCAACCAGGGCCGTGGCCGTGGAGACGTTGAAGGTGTTGGTGCCGTCGCCGCCCGTCCCGCAGGTATCAAGGATGGTTTCTTGCTCGACGTTGATCTCGTCCCGGTCGATGTTCACAAGCTGGTTGCCCATGTCGATCCGTGTGGCCTTGGCCCGCATCACCTTCGCGGCACCGGCGATCTCATCTACGGTTTCACCCTTCATCCTGAGGCCGGTGAGGAGGGCCCCGATCTGGGCCGGCGTCGCCTGGCCCGACATGATCTCGTCCATGGCCGCCTCCATCTCGGCCTGGGTGAGATCCTCTCTCTTGATCACCTTTGCAATGGCCTCCTTGATCATGATGAGATGCCTCCTTGTTGCAGGAAAGTCTTGACGAGCCTCGGCCCCTCCCTGGTGAGGATCGATTCGGGGTGGAACTGGACGCCCTCCACCATATACTCTCGGTGCCTGAGCCCCATGATTTCCCCCTCCTCGGTCCAGGCGGTCACCTCCAGGCAGGCCGGGAGCGAATCTCGCTCGACGATGAGGGAGTGGTACCTCACCGCCTCAAAGGGATTGGGGACCTCATGGTAGATGGAGCGGCGGTCGTGATGGATCATCGAGGTCTTGCCGTGCATGAGCCGCCCGGCCCGGACCACCCGGCCGCCGTAAGCGGCGCCGATGGCCTGGTGCCCGAGGCAGACGCCCAGGACCGGAATCTTGCCGCCGAAGTGCCGGATCGCCTCGACCGTAATGCCCGCCTCGGCAGGCGAGCACGGCCCCGGCGAGAGTACAAGGGCCGCGGGCCCGAGCGCCTCGATCCCGGGGACGTCGATCCGGTCGTTGCGATGGACCTGGACCTCCTGGCCCATGGACTCGAGCATCTGGACCAGGTTGTAGGTGAAAGAGTCGTAGTTATCGATAACGAGCACCATGGTTTCTTACCCTTTCGATGGCCTTGAACATGGCCGCGGCCTTCCTCATGGTTTCCTCGTGCTCCGCCGGGGGGGAGGAATCGGCCACGATCCCGGCGCCCACCTGGATGGAGAGCCTGTCTCCCTGCACGGTGATGGTCCGAATGGTGATGCAGAAATCCATGTTGCCGTTGAAGCCAAAGTAGCCGACGCCGCCGGCGTAGGGCCCGCGTGGCGAAGGCTCCAGCTCGTTGATGATCTCCATGGCCCGGATCTTGGGAGCACCGCTCACGGTCCCGGCCGGGAAGGAGGCCATGAACACGTCGAAGGCATCCAGGCCCTCGCGGAGGTCTCCCTCCACGGCGGAGACGATGTGCATCACGTGGGAGTAACGCTCCACCTCCATGAGCCGGGGGACCCGCACCGATCCCGGGGCCGCCACCCTCCCCACATCGTTTCGCCCGAGGTCAACCAGCATCACATGCTCTGCCCGCTCCTTGGGATCGGCCATGAGCTCCCGCTCCAGGGTCTCGTCCTCCTCCTGGGTCTCCCCCCGACGCCTGGTCCCGGCGATGGGGCGAAGGTGAATGGTCCCGTCCGTGAGCCGCACCAGGACCTCGGGCGAGGCGCCGATGAGCCGCACCTCTCCGAAGTTGAGATAGAACATGTACGGAGAGGGATTGACGCTCCTCAGGGCCCGGTAGAGGGCGAAGTCGTCGCCGGCGGCCTCGCCCGAGAAACGCTGGGACAGGACCACCTGGATCACGTCTCCGGCGGCGATGTACTCCTTGCTCCGGACAACTGCCTCCTCGAACCGTTCCCTCGCAAAGTTGGAGGCAAGGGGCGTGACCGAGCAGTGCTCGCCCCGAGCCTCGGGGAGTGGGCGATCGAGGTCGGCGACCGTCTCCTCCACCTGGTCGCAGGCCCGGGCGTAGGCCTCTCTGAGATCCACGTCCTCCTCGAGCCGGGCGAAGGCGACCACCTTGATCTGATGGGTGAGGTGGTCGAAGATGATCAGGCGCTCGCAGGAGGTGAAGAGACACTCCGGAAGATCCCCCTCTTCCGGCCTGAGCCCGGGCAGCCGCTCCCAGGCGCGGGCGAGGTCGTAGTTCACATAACCGACAAGCCCTCCCTGAAAGCGGGGAAGCTCCCCCAGCGAGACCGGCGTGTACCGCCGGCTCACCTCTCTCAGCGCCGGGAACGGGTTCACGACGCCCGTCCGGATCTCCGACCGCGGGCCCTCATTGATTTCCAGGCGGCCGTCTCGATGGCGCACCGTCAGGTGGGGCCGGTACCCGATGAAGCTGTACCTTCCCCATCGTTCGCCGCCATCGGCGCTCTCCAGCAAGTACGAGAACGAGGCGTCCCTCACCTTGAGATAGGCGGAGACCGGCGTCTCCAGGTCGCCCAGAATCTCGCGGTAGACCGGGATCAAGTTTCCCCCTCCCGCGACGCGGCTGAACTTGGAAAAGGAAGGTTTGGTCTCCACCGTCTGCCCTCCAAAGAGAAAAGCCGTGAGGCTCACGCCCCACGGCCCGAGTGCACTCCAAGAAAAAAATCGTGGGGCCATCGGGAGATGGCCCCACGGTCAGGATCTTCTTACCTCTTCAGGGCAGGCTCATCTCCCCTCAGGAGCTGAGCCACAACCAGTTCCCGAGTGAACACGGAAATGCTCTGTACGCTTCGCCGGTTATCATGGGCGATTTGTTACAGGCATTCGCGAAAAATGTCAAGGGGAAAAACCAGCCCAAGAAACCCCTTGACAAAGGGAAGCGGTCCCTGCTAAGTATTTTTAAATCTGGTTGGACAGGATTCTCATTATGAGCACGGCTGGCAATCGCTTCGGTTGGACCTACTACTATTACACCCGGGGGGGAGGTCTGCCCGTGGACTGATTGCCGTTCTTCTCGCAGTTTCAGGCCGTGGGCGGACCAAGCCCACGGCCTTTTTGTTTCTAAGAGTTGCAGTGAATACCCTCGGCATCGTGTCCCATGAACCTCGTCCTCATCGGCTATCGCTGTAGCGGCAAGACGAGCGTCGGCGAACTCCTCGCCGGCAGGCTCGGGCTGGACTTTGTGGATCTCGATCGGCTGATCGAGGAGGAGGCCGGACGCCCCATCCAGGACCTGGTCGCCGCCGAGGGCTGGGACGGGTTCCGGGCGAGGGAAGGCCGCCTGATCGCCGCGGCATGCCGCAGGGGGGGCATCGTCATCGCCACCGGCGGCGGGGCGGTGACCCGGGGCGAAAACGTGGCGAACCTGAAGCGGAGCGGTTTCGTCGTCTGGCTGAAAGGGAATGCTGAGGTGCTGAGATCCAGGATGGCGGGCGAGGAGCGCTCGGGAAGGGTTCGCCCGGCCCTCAGCGGGCCGGATCCGCTCACCGAGATTGAGGAGGTCCTGGCGGCCAGGAATCCCCTTTACCAGGGAGCGGCGGACCTGGTGGTGGACACGACCGCGCGCTCCTTGGACGAGGTCGCCGAACAGATCCTGAGGAATCTCCCGCCGGGTTTTTCAGTGTAGGAGTCGAGGCGAGGATGTCGGTGCGGACGGGCATGAACGGTGAGGTTGAGGAGGGCAACGGCCGGGGCTTCCGGCCGCGCCTCTCCTATTGCTATTCGGCGTGGCGCACCGGTCCGCTCGCAGGTCTGTGACCAGTCGAAGAGAGGAGACACCAGATGCCGTGAGTGGGTCGAACCCGACCACGGACTCTCGTTCTTTGTCGTCATACGATTCGTTCATTCCAACAGGGGAGGAGAAGGAGACATGATCGGAAAAGCCATCAGACTGGAAAGGATCATCAACCGGGGCACGCGGAAAACCGTGATCGTGCCCATGGACCACGGGGTGAGCGTCGGGCCGATCCCCGGGATCACCGACATGAAGGAGGCCATGGGCCAGGTTGCCGCCGGCGGCGCCAACGCGGTCGTCGTTCACAAGGGGATCGTGGGCGCGGGCCACCGGGGAAGCGGCCCTGACATGGGGCTCATTATCCACCTCTCGGCGAGCACCACCCTGTCGCCTGAACCCAATGCCAAGACCCTCGTCTGCACCGTGGAGGAGGCGATAAAGCTCGGGGCGGACGGAGTCTCCGTCCACGTCAACATCGGCAACGGCCGGGAGCGGGAGATGCTGGCGGACTTGGGCCGGGTGGCGCGGGACGCGGCCGAGTGGGGCATGCCCCTCCTCGCCATGGTCTATCCCCGCGGAGAGAAAATCAAGAACGAGTACGACGTCCAGGTGCTCAAACACGCCGCGCGTCTGGGCGCCGAGTTGGGCGCCGACGCGGTCAAGGTCTCTTACACCGGGAGCGCAGACTCCTTCCGCCAGGTGGTGGAGGGATGCCACATCCCGGTCATCATCGCCGGCGGGCCGAAGATGGAGTCGGACCGGGCGGTCCTCGAAATGGTCAAGGGCGCCATGGAGGCAGGGGCCTCAGGCACCTCCATCGGCCGGAACGTGTTCCAGCACGCGAACCCGACCAAGATCGTCCGCGCTCTTTGCATGCTTGTCCATGAGAATGCCAGGCTTGAAGCGGTCCTCAAGTACCTGCAGAAGGACTGAGAGGCGAGGGACAGGATGGCCAGACGTACGAAACCGGTGAAAGGGATGTCTGCTCTTCAGGAGAGCGGAGGCGTTCGTGATCTCCGGCCCGCGGTGGGCATCGTCGGCGGCCTCGGTAGAATGGGGTCATGGTTCGCCGAGCTTATGGAGCGCCAGGGGCTCACCGTCCTCCGAAGCGATCTCCATACCGACCTTTCTCCCGTGGCAATGACGGCGCAGTGCGATGTGGTGGTCATAGCCGTTCCCATCTCCGAGACCCTGAAGGTGATCCGGGAGATCGGCCCCCTGGTTTCCGAGCGCGGCCTGCTCATGGATCTCACTTCCGTGAAGACGGCCCCGCTCGAAACGATGCTCGCCTGCTCTACGGCCCAGGTAGTGGGCCTTCATCCCCTCCTCGGCCCCGAGGCGGGGTCCAATTCCGGAGCGAGGGTGGTGGTGTGCCGCGGCCGGGGCGAGAGCGGGCTTGCCTGGATTGCCGGAATGTTGGAGCGGAGCGGCCTCCAGGTGGTCCACCTGGAGGCAGAAGAGCATGACCGAATGATGGGTCTTATCCAGGGCGCGCATCATTTCTCCACTTTGGCCCTCGCCCTCTCCATCGGCCGCTCGGGGTTTCACGTCTCGGACCTCTCCCGATGCGCAACCGAGACGTTCAGGGAGCGGCTCGAGCGGATCCGGTCCATGATGGAGCAGCCTGCGGACCTCTTCGGATCGCTCCTCATGGACAACCCTGCGGCAGCGGAGTTTAGCGAACGCTACCTCGAGGCCGCCGGCGAGTTGTTCGAGATGATCAGCAAGGGGGACAGGGGGGCGTTTAAGGAAGTCTTTGGATCGCTGCGAGGAGTATTCGCGCCGAGGCAGCTGGGGAACGGATGAGCGAGCGAAAGGAATGGAAGGGGTAATTCCATGAAAGAGGTATGGGTCAGGGCGGATCCCTGGGATAAGGAACTGGTGACCGCGGCTCTCGAGAGTGGAGCCAATGCGGTGATCGTCGCGCCGGACAAGGTCGAAAGCGTGCGAGAGCTGGGCCTCATCAAGGTGGTCTCCCATGGGGGCGACCTGAGCTGGGACAGGGACGTCGTTGAGGTGGAGATCCGCTCGGGCGCCGATGAGGAGCGAATCGTCGAGCTGAGCCGCAGCCGACGGGTCCTGGTGAGGACCACGGATTGGACCATCATCCCCCTGGAGAACCTGGTTGCCAGGGCGAACATGGTCATGGTTGAGGTCGGGAGTCTCGATGAGGCAAGACTTGCCTCGGGGATACTCGAGAAAGGCGTCTACGGCGTGGTCATCGCCGGAAGAGAGCCGGCGGCGGTGCGGGAGATCGTCCGCGAGTTGAAGGCAAGCCGTGAGATCCTGGGCCTGGTACGCTTCAGGATAGAGGCCCTTCGTCCTCTCGGAATGGGAGATCGCGTGTGCATCGACACCTGCACCATGATGGGGCCCGGTGAGGGGGCCCTGGTCGGGAACAGCAGCCAGGCCCTCTTTCTCATCCACGCGGAGAGCATCGACAATCCCTACGTCGCCCCGAGACCCTTCCGGGTAAACGCAGGTCCCGTGCACGCGTACGTTATGGTTCCGGGTGGGAAGACCCGCTATCTCGCCGAACTCAAGGCCGGTGACGATGTCGTCGGAGTGAGCGCTTCCGGCCAGACCCTGCCCCTGGTCGTGGGCAGGGTGAAGATCGAGCGCCGCCCGCTCCTACTCATCGAGGCCGTTTCAGCCATGGGCCCCGCTGCCACCATCTGCCAGAACGCGGAAACGATCCGTCTGGTACGGCCTGACGGTGAGGCGATTTCCGTGGTCCAGCTCAAGAGCGGAGATGAGGTCCTCGGCTACGCGGAGGAAGCGGGGAGACACTTCGGCCACAAGATAGAAGAGAGCATTGTGGAGAGATAGGCAGGGATCAGGGATCAACCGGCAGGCAGCCGGGAGGAGGCGTAAGGCGAAGGGCTTACACCTAATCCCTGACCCCTAACCCCTAGCCCTCGATCTCTGAGTGGTGGATAATCGCCCATGGCAAGTGATCAGCATACTGTACTTTACGGCGTTGTCGGCTGGCCCATCGGGCACTCCCTGAGCCCGGCCCTGCACAATGCCGCTTTTGCCGCGGCGGGCATCAACGCCGCCTACCTCGCCTTCCCGGTTCGGGATATCGGTCGCGCCATCGCGGGCGCACGGGCCCTCGGCATCCGCGGGCTGAGTGTCACCATCCCGCACAAGGAGGCGATCATTCCCCATCTTGATAAGGTGGATGAGCTGGCGGCAGAGATCGGTGCGGTGAACACTGTGGTGAACCGCGAGGGTCGGCTCGTGGGCTACAATACAGATGCCCTCGGGGCCCTCATGGCCCTTGAGGAGAGAATCTCCCTTGGCGGAAAAAAGTGCGTCATCGTCGGGGCCGGAGGTGCGGCCCGCGCCATCGGCTTTGTCCTCAGGGGAAGGGTCGCGGCGATCTCGGTGGCGAATCGCTCCTCGGCAAGGGGGAGAGACCTGGCCGCGTCCTTGGGCGGCGCCTTCATGCCCATGGAGGAACTGAGCCGCGTTGCGGCCGATCTCCTCATTCAGACCACGCCTGTCGGCATGGCGCCTCACCGGGATGAGTGCCCCGTTCCGGAATCGATACTGAGGCCGGGCATGGCGGTCATGGACATCATCTACAACCCTCTCGAGACGAAACTCCTTACCATGGCCGGGTCTCGGGGGTGCGTTACCATCAGCGGCCTCAGCATGTTTGTCCATCAGGGTGCGGAGCAGTTCCGGCTCTGGACCAATCTGCACCCGCCGGTCGAGGCGATGACGAGCGCCGTTCTCCATGCCTTGTCCTCGGGGGACAGAGAATGAAAGAGATCAAGCCGTCCGGACAGGTCATGGCTACCGTAGCCATACCGGGCTCCAAGAGCGTCACCCATCGCGCGCTCATCGCGGCGGGGCTGGCCGAGGGAAACAGCAGCCTCCACGAGTTCTTGAGATGCGAAGATACCCTTTACACTGCAGATGCCCTCCGCGAGTTGGGGGTGGGCCTCTCTCCCGCCGGGGAAACCGTCGCCGTGGAGGGGACCGGGGGAATGTTCACCCGGGCCCCCGAAAGGAAAAAGATCTTTCTGGGCAACTCGGGCACCTCCTTTCGCCTGCTTCTTGGCGTGTTCGCGCTCGCCCAGGGTGAGTTCCTCCTCACCGGAACCCCCCGCATGCATGAGCGGCCCGTGGGCGACCTGGTAGCCGCCCTCAACCGGCTGGGGGTAAACGCCGCCTGCGCGGATCGGGAGGGTTTCCCCCCGGTCACCCTGCGGGCGGCGGGCATCCACGGGGGCAAGGTGGAGATGCCCGGGAGTCGGAGCAGTCAGTTCATCTCCTCGTTGCTTCTGGCCGGCCCTCTTGCAGAAAAGGGGATTGAGATAGAGGTGACCGGGAGCCTCGTCTCGAGGCCGTATGTGGACCTTACCATCGAGGTCATGGATCGGTTCGGCGTTTCGCTGACCCGGGAAGGCTACCGCCGCTTTGTCGTACCCGGAGCGCAGCAGTACCAGGCCCGCGAGCTTACCATCGAGGGAGATGTATCCTCCGCCTCCTACTTCTGGGCCGCAGCAGCCGTGACCGGCGGCACGGTCACCACGACCAACGTGTATCCCCATACCACCCGACAAGGGGACATCGCTTTTCTGTCGCTTCTCGAACACATGGGATGCCGGATCGAGCGAGAAGCAGACCGGGTGGTCGTCCGCGGCGGCCGGCTGCGCGGCGTCGAAGTGGACATGGGGAGCATGCCCGATATGGTGCCTACCCTCGCCGCCGTTGCCGCCTTCGCCGAGGGCGCCACCCTGATCCGCAATGTGGTTCACCTGCGCCACAAGGAGAGCGACCGCCTGCGGACCGTGGCCCTGGAGTGGCGACGGCTCGGGGTGCGGGTCGATGAGATGGCGGACGGCCTCGTCGTCAACGGCGGGGGGAGGCTCTCCGGCGCCGTCGTCGACCCCCATGACGATCATCGGCTGGCCATGGCGCTTGCGGTCCTCGGGCTCAGGACGCCCGGGATAAAGATCAAAGACGAACAGTGCGTGAGCAAATCGTTTCCCGATTTCTGGCGGCTCTGGGACGGGTTGCTGGGGGACACAGAGAGCTGATCATGTGCCGTTTGTCCACGGTTATTGGATATCAGTCTTGCGGCCCGTACGGAGCCCGGCCCCGCCTGCGCGTCGTCTGCCCTTCTCACGCCAATCATCTCCCTCCCGGTCGCGCCGCAGTCCCGACGCGTCGGAAGGAAGGCGGATGCCTCCTTCCCCCATGCCCTTTGCTCCTTGCTCTATGCCCCATCTCCTATATCGACCTTGACTGAAGTCGGGCAACCTGTTATCAGTCCCTGGACATTGTTCCTGGTTGGGGATGGCGGCCGGCACGAACCGACGCGCCCCCCAGGAAAGACAGCTATTTGGAGAGGTCAGAGAGTATGAAGGCAGGGTATCGCGTGGCGGTTGTAGGCGCTACCGGCGCCGTGGGCAACGAGATGGTCAAGGTCCTCGAGCAGCGGAACTTTCCCGTGGCCTCCTTGAGGGTGCTGGCTTCGGCCCGTTCCGTCGGCAAGATCGTCGAGTTTCGCGGTGAGACCCTCCAGGTAGAGGAGCTCAAAGAGGACTCCCTCGAGGGCGAGGAGATCGCCCTCTTCTCGGCCGGCGGTTCCGTGAGTCGGCACTTCGCACCCATCGCCGGGAAAGGGGGCTGCGTCGTCGTGGACAATTCCAGCGCCTGGCGCATGGATCCCGACGTTCCTCTTGTCGTTCCCGAAGTCAATCCTCACGCTGTGGCAGCCCACCGCAACAGGGGGATCATCGCCAACCCGAACTGTTCCACCATCCAGATGGTGGTAGTGCTCAAGCCTCTCCATGATGCGGCGACCATCGACCGGGTGGTGGTTTCCACTTACCAATCCGTGTCGGGAACCGGCATGAAGGCCATCCGCGAGCTGGAGGAGCAAACCAGGCAACTCCTCAGCTTCCAGGAAGTTGCGCCCAAGGTGTACCCGTACCAGATCGCCTTCAACTGCTTCCCCCACATCGGCGCCTTCCTGGAGAACGGCTATACCGAGGAAGAGATGAAGATGGTTAACGAGACCCGGAAAATCATGGAGGCTCCGGGAATGAAAATCACCGCCACCACGGCGCGGGTCCCCGTGTTCTATGGCCACTCCGAGGCGGTGAACATCCAAACTCGCCGAAAACTCACGGCAAAGGAGGCCAGGGTCCTCCTCTTCAAGGCTCCCGGGGTCAGGGTGGTGGATAACCCGGGCGAGCGCCTGTACCCTATGCCCATCGAGGCCGCCGGAACCGACGACACCCTCGTGGGCCGAATCCGGGAGGATCTTTCAGTTGAAAACGGGCTCGACCTCTGGATCGCCGCCGATAACATCCGGAAGGGGGCCGCTCTCAATGCGGTACAGATCGCCGAGATCCTCATCAAGGAGTACCTCTAGCAGCAAGCGGGCGGGGGTTATAACCCGCCTCGGGCGGATAAGCCCCGCCCCTACGAGTTTTCCCCCCTCCTCACTCGTACGACCTCGCCTCTCGAGCTTCTCCGTGCCATGGAGAAGCTAGGGACTCCCCTCATGCGCTTCAGCATTCCCGTGCCTGATTTTTGTCTCGCCATGCTCCTCTGCGTCCACTTCCTGCCCATCCTCGGACAGGAGTCGCAATGGATCATGGAGGCACAGCGGGCGCGCGGAATCGACCCCTTTCCCGGTACCTGGCAGGAGCGTTTCCAAAAATTGCGTGGTATTTTTCTCCCGCTTCTTTATAATGTCCCGTGGCGCGCCGAGGAGCTGGCGACTGCCATGGCGGTTCGTGGGTACGGTCGAACCGTGGAGGAGCAGACCCTGAAACAGATGCGTCTTTCCGAAGGCGACCGCGTTGGTCTCAGCCTCGTGACCGCTTGGTGCGCTACCCTTTACCTCCTGTTCCGGGGTTGACTTGCGGATCATCGCGGGGAAGTATCGGGGCCGTCGGCTCGTGTCCCTTAGGGGTCACCGCCTACGGCCTACCGCCGATCGGGTGCGAGAGGCGATTTTCAGCATTCTCGGTAACGACCTGAGCGGGACCCTGGTGCTGGACCTTTTCGCCGGTACGGGCGCCATGGGGCTGGAAGCTCTCAGTCGAGGCGCCGCCTTTGTGGTCCTTGTAGACCAGCACCCCGCGGCCCTGCGGCTCATGGCGAGGAACCTGACAACCCTTGGAAACCCTGAGCAAGTCACGGTCAAGAAGCTTGACCTGACGCGGGGACTGAGAGGGCTCGAGCGTCAGAGGTGGCAGTTCGATCTGGTCTTCCTCGATCCGCCGTATCGCCTGGGTCTCACCGGGACCTGCCTGCTGGAACTCGGCAAAGGGACGCTCCTCAACCCTCGGGCCGTCGTGGTGGGCGAGCATGCCGAGGACGAAGGCCTCGCCCCGACGTACGGCTGCCTGCAGCTACAGGATAAGCGCCGCTATGGCTCAACGGCAGTGAGCTTCTACCACAGGGAGTAGCAATGAGCACGCCACCGGAAAAAATCGCCGTCTATCCCGGTTCTTTCGATCCCATCACCAACGGGCATTTGGACCTCTTGGACCGCGGTCTCAAGATCTTTGACCGGGTCATCATCGCTCTCGCCGAGAACCCGGCGAAGGTGCCCTTCTTCACCCTGGAGGAGCGGCTCGACCTCGTTCGCGCCAGCCTGGCCGCCCATCCTGAGCTCCCCCGCATTCAGGTGGCGACCTTCAATGGGCTGCTCGTAGACTACGTGGACCGCGCCGGCGCGGTGGCCATCCTCAGGGGGCTCAGAGCGGTAAGCGACTTCGAGTATGAGTTCCAGATGGCGCTTATGAATCGCAAACTCAGCCGCCGCCCGGAGACCCTCTACCTCATGACCGGAGCCAACTGGATCTACATCTCATCTCGCATTATCAAGGAAGTGGTTTCCAAGGGGGGTTGCGTCAACGGCCTGGTGCCCGATGTGGTGGAGGCGAAGCTCAAAGAGAAATTTGCGAACTATGGCCAGAAAAAATTGTCGCCTCTTCAACTCGATCCGGACGACAGGGAAGATTCGGCCGCCTGAGAGCTCGGGCGCCCTCACCAGCAACCCGCCCGCTTCTTGCCGTAATAGTCCGCCAGAATCGTGGCGTGATCAAAGGCCAACTCCCCCGGCAGGTTTCCCTCCGCGAACAATCCGATCCCCTGCGCATCACTCGCCGCTCTAGGTTCCCCCGAGGCCCTCGCAACAAACACAACGGAGATCGTGTGATGCCGCGGGTCGCGGTCCGGGGCCGAGTAGGCCCCGAGCTGCCCGACGAGCTCAACCTCCAGTGAAGTCTCTTCCCTGGCCTCGCGGCGGGCAGCGTCCTCCAGTGATTCCCCGTAGTCTACGAACCCTCCGGGGAGCGCCCAGCCGTAAGGAGGCTTCGCCCTGCGAACGAGGACGACTCCCCGCCCTTCCAGCTCGATGATGATATCAACCGTAGGGAAGGGATTTCGATAGGCATAGACCAGGGTGCCGCATTGGGGACAGGTAAGCCCCTGTTTCATGGCTTATTCCTCCATCGTGCAGAGGCCGCCCCCCTTGTAGGCGATTCCTCTTTCATCGCGCACCGTCATGATGCCCGTTGCCAGTTGTCCGTTGCGGGAATATCGGACCCACCACGGACTATGGACCAATATCTATGGACTGCGCGAATGCGCTCAGCCCTTCCGCAGCAGAACATGCTCCAGGAGAAGCACGAGCAGGATGCCAAGGACGAGCCCGTTCCCAACGATCGTCCCGAGCCAGATGGGCAACGCAGAGAAAAAGGCAGCCGGGGTCGCCGCCACCAGGGTTCCGATCATCACGGGGAGACCCACGACCAAGTAGTCCCTCGCCGAGAGCGGCCTGCCTCCGGCAGTGATGGCGGTTATCGCCGCCCCGACCTGAGAGGCAAGGGCCACGCAGAGGGCGGCGCCGATAACCGTGGGCGGAACCGCCGCGAGGAGCGCGCTTAGCCGCGGCACAAAGGCCGCAATAACAAGGATTGCACCACACATGGCCAGGGCGTAACGGCTTGCCACCCTGGTCACCAGGATCACCCCAGGACTCGTGGAATAGCTCACCGTGCCCACGACCCCCAGCACGGAAGCGACCACTCCGGCGAGGCCGGTCAGGGCAAGACCCCGGTCCACCCGGTCGGCGATATTCTCCGTACCCACAACCGCAGCCACTCCATGGATACTTCCCACCGAGTTCACCGCAACCGCTAGGTACGCCAGGGCACTTGAGAGCACGGCCGAGAGCGAGAGCCGGGGCATGCCCATCCAGAGACCCCCCGGAAGGGACAGCCACGAGGCCTCCCGGACAGGCTGGAGGTCCGTCCGCCCCCAAAACCCGAAGACAACACTCCCGATGCAGATGCCGAGGATCATGGCGGTACTCTGGAGGAAGCCCTTGAGGCGGCTCGCCAGCATAGCGATGACAAGGATAAGTCCCACTGCCGCCCCGAAAATGACGCCCTCTCCCCGGGGATGCTCCGGGGTGATCCCCACGAGGCGCGGAAGGAGGTACGGCACCAGGGTGAAGGCGATGAGCATCAGGATGACTCCCACCACGTTGGGCGTGAAGTAGGCAACCAAACGGCGCATCCACCGGAATCCGCCGGTCGCCAGAAGGAGCAGCCCCCCGCAGAGGAACCCCCCCTGAATGTCTCCCAGCCCCTGAGGAGCCAACACCACGAAGGTGAGAAGGAGGGCGGTTGCCGGCCCTTCCTGAAGGGGGTAGCGGTGTCCTGCCAGGGCCTGAAGCAAGGTGAAGCTCCCGGAGAGGAGAAGGATTTTCTGGAAGAACGAAACCCGCTCCTCCACGGAAAGATGAAGCACTTCCGCGGCGATGGAGGCAATGATCACCAGGGCCGGAAACATGATCAAGGCCCACTGGAGACCATAGATTACGGTGCGCCAGAGGGGAGGACGCTCGTCCAGGCTGTAGAGAAAGGGCTGTTCGGCCATGGGCGCTGTTCAGTGCTGGATCTCGAACAGACGGCTGATGGAGTCCTCGTTGTGAATGCTCCTGATGGCTTCAGCGAAGAGGGCGGCCGAGGAGAGAACCCTGAGTTTGGCGAGATCTCCCGTGCTCTCGCGTCGCGGCAGGGTGTCGGTGACCACGATTGAGCCGAGGGGACTTTCACGAAGGCGTTCCACCGCCGGACCGGAGAGAACGGCGTGAGTGCAGCAGGCGTGCACCTCATGGGCGCCGTATTCCAGCAGAGCCTTCGCCGCCGCTGCCAAGGTCCCCGCCGTATCCACCATATCGTCCAGGATGACTGCGGTCTTGTTCTTCACATCACCGATCAGGTGCATGGCCTCCGCCTCATTCTCTCTCGGCCGGCGCTTGTCGATAAGGGCCAACCCCGCGTGGATTCTCCTGGCATAGGCGCGGGCCCGCGGCACCCCTCCGGCGTCAGGTGACACCATGACCAGATCGTCCCGAAACTGCTCCCGGATGTGGGGGAGAAGAATGGGCGAGGCGTAGAGGTTGTCCACCGGGATGTTGAAAAACCCTTGGATCTGGTCGGCATGGAGATCTAGGGTGAGCAAGCGGTTGGCGCCCACTGCGGTGATCAGGTCCGCCACCAGTCGAGCGGTGATGGGAACTCGGGGCTTGTTCTTCCGATCCTGACGAGCATAGCCGTAGTAGGGGACAAGGGCGGTGATACGCCTGGCGGACGCCCGCTTCAGGGCATCGATAATGGCGAGGAGTTCCATGAGGTGATCGTTCACGGGACTGGCGAAAGATTGGACCACGAAGGCATCAGTTCCTCGAACGCTCTCTCCGACTTCTACAAGTGTCTCTCCGTCCTGGAATTTCTCGATCCTCGCCCGGCAGAGTCGCATGCCGAGGTGATCACAAATGCGTTGGGCGAGCTGGGGATGACTGCTGCCGGAGATGATCCGCAGACCTACCGTCGCCATCGTGCTCTCTCCTGGTATCCGACCCCCGTTCGCGACGTACCTTACTATACCCGCCCGCTCTTGGCAAGGCGACAGACCATGGCGACCGCTTTGTGGGAGCAGGCTCCAGCCTGCGATCCCTTCTGTGTAGGAGCAGGCTCTGCTTGAGATCTCAGTCGCGAGTGAAACTCGCTCCTACAGGAATTTCAAACCCAGAAACGTAGGCAACGAGCCGGGCGCGAGTCTCAGTGCCCCTCGCAGCGATCACAACACCTCACCGTGGCGGCAAGGGCCTTGATCACCTCTCGGGGCTCGGCCGGCTGGACTTCAAGAATTCTCACTTGCAGGCTGATGGGACCTTCACCCGCGGACCTGACGGCAAGCGCGGTCGCCTCGAAAGCCTCAGGTTCCAGAGAGAGCTCCAGGACATGGCCTGCTGAGAGACCTTCGAGCTTGTGGTCCACTGCGGGAATCCAGGTCTGGACCCCGTAGAGAAACCGGTGCCGTCCCCTCCTCTCGCTCGTCTCTCTGCCGTGGCCGGGCGAGCGGAGACTGAACTCGACGGTTACATGGCGAAGCGGTCTC
>Ga0187776_10000521_pt1 | contig 18559 bp, 16 predicted proteins | sample 0216_BV02_MP12_2_FD_132426 | JGI IMG/M metagenome (GOLD analysis project Ga0187776, IMG submission 132426) | Tropical peat soil microbial communities from peatlands in Department of Meta, Colombia - 0216_BV02_MP12_20_MG | ecosystem: Environmental > Terrestrial > Soil > Wetlands > Peat | place...
GCACCCCGGGCGTCTGGGCGACGGGAAAGAGCCGCGCCAGCTCCCGAAGGCTCGCGGGATCGGTGAGGTGCTGCGCGGCGAGCGCGTCGAGGGCCCGGACCTGCACGCGCGCATCCTCGGCGTTGGCGATGTCCGCGGTGAGATCGCGCAGCTGCGCGTCGGTCAGCGGCCGGTGGCGAAGATACACATCCGCCATCTGAAAGTCGGAATCGCGCACGGACAGGAGCGCCGGCACGACGCGGGCGCGCGCCTCGGCGCTCCCCAGGCAGGCGAGAATCGCCGACTGGCCCACGGAGAACGGAGCCGGAATCGAAGCCACGAGCGCCGGCAGCGCCGACTCCAGCCGATGGTCGTCGTCGAGCCGGCAGGCGAGGTCCACGTCCGCCGGGCTGACGCTGGCCGCGAGTCGATCGCCAATCAGCGCCACCAGCTCGCTTCGCTCGCCGTCCTGAGATAGCCAGCCCAGCGCGCCGGCGAGCTTCACCATCCGGGCGCGGGTCGACGGCGCGTCGGCGTCGCGGGCGAAGGCGAGGAAGCGCGAGCGCGCGGCCGCGTCGCGCGCGATCTCGTCTAGGACTTTCGCGACGGGCGCCGTGCCGCGCTCCGCATCCGAGAGCGAGGCGACCGTCTTCTCGATGCGATCGAGAAACGGCCGCACGTCGGCCATGTCGCCCTCCAGCAGACGGTGAACGAACGCCAGCTTCTGCGCCGGCGCCAGCGCATCGTCGGAGAACTGGCACACGCTGGCCCGCAGCGCCGCGAGCGGCTCGGTCGGACCGATCCCGCTCGAGACCGCCATGGACGTTGGGGCGAAGGATGCGAGAAGCTTGCGGCTCACGCGCCCGCGGCCGACCTCCGCGCCGCCCCCCGATCGGAAGTAGCTGGAGAGCATCGACGCGGCGACCGGGCCGAGCGGGGCTTTGGCGGAGAAGCCGTAGATGACGGGAACGTGGTCGAAGATCAGCCGCACGCGGTCGCGGCTGCTGCCGCCGTTGAGCTGCACGATGGAGCGCGCGAGCCGCTCCGCTTCCGCCGGCGGATGTCCCGCCCGCACGAGGCTGCGCGCCACCTCCCCGGAGTAGCGCTTCAGCGCCTCGGGGTTGAGCGTATTGCAGCCGAAGAGATAGACCTCCTTCAGCTGCGAGAACAGTCCCGAGCACGACGCGCTGCACGAGGCGCGCTCCATCTCTTCCACGGGCAGGAAGTCGCTCACGCCCGGGCGATCGGAGTAGAACTCGTCTCGCCCGTCGTAGTGGCCCGAGATGACGAGCACGTCGCAGCGCACGTGTTGCTGGCACGCGGAGGCGAGCCAGTCCGGACGGCCGCGCTCCACCAGCTCGACGAAGCGGTACTTGTCCGCGGGCAGGCTGCGGCGAAACGCCGCCTTTTCATCTGAGGAGTTGACCGTGATCGTGCACACCGTCTTCTTCTGCCGGTCGTGGAACCAGTCCTTGCTGGCGGCGTGCGCATCGCGCAGCGCCGCTGCCGCGAGGAGCGACGCGATCAGCACGACGACATGGAGCGGCTTCGGCATCGAGGCAATGCGCTGGTCTGCGAGTGAGGATTCTCCCTGCAACGCCCGCTCGTCGCAGTCGGCCCCGCTCCGAACCGGATGTCGGCCGATTCAACCGTGCGGTAGGACGGCCTCCGAGGCGCGCTTAAGCCGCGCTGTCACGGCGCGCGGCGCGGCTTCGCCGGCTTCTTCCTCCCGGCTTCAGCCACGGCCGTGGCCGCCGCCTGGATTTCGGCACCTTGCCCATCCGTGGATCCCGTGCCAGGACCCGCTCGCACGCGCGCAGCGCTGCCTCCTCGAAATCGGGCGCACCGGCGGGGAGCACTTGCCAGGCGGCCACCTTCGCGCCGAGCACGAACTCGTGGGGCAGCGCCTTGCGCCGCTTGGCGGCGAACAGTGCGGCGCCGCGCGGGTCGAGCACGTCGCAACGGGGTTCGGGCGTAGGAGTCGGTCCTGGCTCGGGAACGTCGGCCAACGAATCGGGCGCACTCGCGCCGTCCCCGCTCGCGCTAGCGCAACGGTCCCATCAGGGCGAGCGTGATCGGCGTCGTCACCGCGGCGAGCGCGGTGGACAGCACGAGGCTGGAGGCCACCGGGCCGCCAAGCGTATCGAACTGGCGCGACATGAGATAGACGTTGGCGCCCACCGGCAGCGCCGCCAGCAGCACGATCGCCTGCGTCTCGAGCGCCGGCAGCGCGAGCGCCCGGGCGATCAGCCACACCGCCAGCGGCTGCGCCGCGAGCTTGAGCGCCGTGATCGCGGCGCTCACCTTCCAGCCTTCGCGCACGCCGTATTGCGCGAGTCCCATGCCGAGCGCGATTAGCGACATCGGCATCGCCGCGTCGCTCATGAATCCGAGCGCGCGGTCGAGCACGCCCGGCAGCGGCAGCGCCACGAAGCCCCACAGCGTGCCGAGCAGGATGCTGGCCACGATCGGATTGCGCAGCACGGCTTTCGCGGCGGCGACATAGCCCGACCACGACATGGCGCGGTGCCGCGCCCACTCCACCGAAACGGTCACCAGCGTCCAGAGCAGCAGCGTGTTGAACACCAGCACCAGCGAGATGGCGGGGAGCGAGCGCTCGCCCAGCGTTACCCGCGCGAGCGGAACGCCGAGCAGCACGTTGTTGGAAAAGATCCCTCCCAGCGCGAACACCGACTGGGCCACGCCGTCGAGCCGGAAGACGCGCGCGGAGATGAGCCGGCCGAGCGCGAACACGCCGATGCAGGCGCCGAAGTAGGCGATGAGGAGGCGCGCGTCCACCGGGGGCAGCCGCGAGAAGTCGCTCATCAGCCGGAACAGCAGCGCCGGCACCGCGACCTGGAACACGAACCGGGTGAGCGCGTCGGCGACGGCTCCGGGCCAGCCGCCCCAGCGGGCCAGCGCGTAGCCCGCGAGCACCAGCACGAACAGCGGGGCGGTGAGCGCGACGATGCGCGCGAAGTCCTGCATGGCGAGCGGAACGCCGCGCGGCGCGGATCGGCTGGGACGCTAGGTCCGGCGCGGGCCGATCAGGGCGAGGAACTCCTCGCGCGTGGCGACGGAGTCGCGGAAAGTCCCGAGAACCGAGGAGGTCACCATCACCGAATTCTGCTTCTCCACGCCGCGCATCATCATGCACAGGTGCTGCGCCTCGATCATCACGCCCACGCCGACGGCGTCGATCGCGTGCATGATCTCCTCCGAGATCTGCTCGGTGAGCCGCTCCTGCAGCTGCAGCCGCCGAGCATACATATCCACCAGGCGCGCCAGCTTGGAGACGCCGAACACGCGTCCGCTCGGGATGTAGCCGATGTGGCAGCGGCCGAAGAACGGCAGCATGTGGTGCTCGCAGAGGCTGTAGACCTCGATGTTCTTGCAGATCACCATGCTGTTGGTGCGCTGAGTGAAGATGGCGCCGTTGATGAGCTTCTTGGCGTCGGTGCGATAGCCCGAGGTGAGGAAGCGCAGCGCTTCCGCGACTCGCAGCGGCGTGCGCGCGAGCCCCTCGCGCGCGGGGTCTTCGCCCAGCTCCACGAGGACGCTGCGCACCAGCGACTCGAGCTTCTCGTTCTTCATGGCCGGCCTCGCGCGACAGTGCCTTGAGGCATTATCCCATAGGCCCCCAGCGCGCCGGCCGGTGCATAATTGCGCTGTCGCGATCTTTCGACGAAGGAGCAGGCAATGGGGCGGTGGTTGCAGCTCGAGGCAGAAGACGGATTCCGGGTGTCGGCGTACCGCGCCGATCCGGACGGGCAAAAGGCGCGCGGCGGCCTGGTCGTCGTGCAGGAGATCTTCGGGGTCAACAGCCACGTCCGCAGCGTCTGCGACGGGTTTGCGGCCGACGGCTACGCGGCGATCGCTCCGGCGCTCTTCGACCGCTACCAGCGAAATTTCGAGATCGGCTATTCGCCCGAGGACATCGCGCTCGGCCGCGAGTTCAAGGCCAAGGCGACGACCGAAGACGCGCTCAGGGACGTCGCCGCGGCGCGCGACGCGGTTGGCGACGCCGGCCGCGTCGGCGTGGTGGGCTACTGCTGGGGCGGCTTCATCGCCTGGATGAGCGCCTGCCGGCTGTCCGGCTTCGCCTGCGCGGTACCCTATTACGGCGGCGGGATCGTCGAGGCAGGGAAAGAGCAGCCGAAGTGCCCCGTCATGGCGCATTTCGGCGAGCGCGACGCGGCGATTCCCGTCGCCGGGGCGCGTGCCTTCGCCTCGGCGCATCCCGAGGCGCAGGTCTTCTTCTACGACGCCGAGCACGGCTTCAACTGCGACCAGCGCAAGAGCTACGATCCGGCTTCCGCGAAGCTCGCGCGCGACCGCACGCTCGGGTTCCTTCGCAAGCACATCGGTTGATCGGCATCCGGTAACGCCGTCGGTTGGCGGCCGGGTCCGCACTGCGCCAGATAGTTGACACAAGCAACTTAAAGGTTGACATTGACAGGCAGTGGACCGGAAGCCGGCTGAAGCGCGGGGTGGCGACGGGCTGGAGCAGCGCGTCGCGGCGGTGCGCGCCTTCAACCGCTTCTACACGCGGCGCATCGGCGTGCTGGACGAGCATCTGCTCGGCAGCCCGTTTGCGCTGGCGGGGGTGCGGGTGCTCTACGAGCTCGCGCACTGGCCGCCAGGCGAGGCGGCGACGGCGAGCGCGCTGGCGACGAAGCTGTCCCTCGACGAGGGATACCTGAGCCGGATCCTGCGCGGCTTCGAGCAGCGCGGCTACCTCCGCAAGCGGTCCGCGCCCGGAGACGGGCGGCTCAAGGCGCTCGCGCTCTCGCCGCGCGGCCGAAGCTACTTCGCCGGTCTGGACGAGCGTTCGCGCGACGAGATGGCGGCGATGCTCTCCGCGCTGCCGCTCGCCGAGCAGGCGCGCCTCACCGGCGCGATGCGGACCATCGCTGCGCTCCTCGACGGCCGGGACGCGTCTCGTGCGGCGGTGCCGTACGTGTTGCGCCCGCCGCACCCCGGCGACCTCGGCTGGGTCGTCCATCGCCACGGCGCGCTGTATGCGCACGAATACGGCTACGACGAGCGCTTCGAAGCGCTGGTGGCCGAGATCGTCGCCCAGTTCGTGCAGGGCTTCGAGCCTAAGCACGAGCGCTGCTGGATCGCGGAGCGGGACGGCGAGCCGGTCGGATCGGTGTTCCTGGTGAGGAACAGCGCGACGGTGGCCAAGCTCCGGCTGCTGCTGGTCGAGCCGCAGGCCCGCGGCCTGGGCATCGGCCCGCGTCTGGTCGAGGAATGCGTTCGCTTCGCGCGCGGCGCCGGCTATCGCAAGATCACCTTGTGGACTCAAGCGGAGTTGATCGCGGCGCGCCGTCTGTACGCCGCGGCCGGCTTTCGCCGTGTCGGCCGCGAGCCGCACCGGAGCTTCGGCAAGAAGCTCGTCGCCGAGACGTGGCAGCTTGTCCTCGGGCCGGCTACCGCGGCCAGAGCCAGCCGAAAACGCCGGCCGTAAGGAGTGCGTAGACGATCCCGTCGATCGTCGAGCGCACCGTCGTTCCCCACTTGCGGCCGTACCAGATCGACGTCGGCCATATCGCCAGCGCGTAGCCGACGAAGGCCGTCGTGCCGACGACCTGGAACACCTTCGGATAGCCGGTTCCCGGCGGCAGCGCCGCGGCCCCGACGTAGGCGGCGAAAAAGCTTGCGACGATGCAGAAGAGGAACCACAGCGCCAGGGACTTCCCCATCGTCATCGGTCCGCTCGGCAGAACGGTCATGATCAGCACCGGGCCGCGCGTGCGCTTCTGCACGTATTCGGCCGACTTCATGTCCTGCATGCTCGCCGGCCGCGGCAGCGCATAGTCGCCCGGCGGAATGGCCAGCGGCCGCAGCGCATCCATCACCTGGTCCTCGTTCGCGAGCTTCACGAAGTCGTCCTTGTGCCAGGCGGAAAGCACCATGTGGATGATGGTGCTGGCGACATAGACGATGATGGCGGCGAGCAGGATCGGAAGCCACAGCGTGTAGAGCGGGGTCATGGTCGGCTCCTCGAAGTGCGGTGCGACGGATTCTGACCAGCAACACCGGCGCGCGTCAACGAGCGGCGCGGCATGCCCGGTGGGGCGCTCGAGCTCAGGCCGCGGCGGCTGCGGGCTTGTGGGTGGCCAGCTCGTCGAGCGCGGAGCTCACCGCCCGGTCGAACAGCGCGACCGGCTCGACGACGATCCGCGCCGTGCCCTCGGCGAGCTGCCAGGCGAGCTCTTCCGGCGCGACCACGATCGCGCGGCCGCGGCCGCGCGTCGTGAAGATGTATTTGCTGCGCATCGGGCTCACCCACGACAGGCGGGCATTGAGCGTCGCGCCGTCGCGGCGGAAGGCAACCCACGTGCCGACGACCATCTCGCCCACGAAATCGTGCACGTCGCCGACGTCGGCCAAGCCGGCGGAGTCGGCGGCGGAAGACGCCGCAGGATCGGTGATTGATGGCGCCGCGGTATCGACGGCCGCTGGCATGGCAGAAAGGCCGACGGCCGGAGCAGCGTGCGGGACGCCCTGTGTCGGCGCCTTTGCGACGGGGGTGGCTCTCGCGCCTGCGGCGGGGGCGGCCTTCGCCGGCGGCGGCTTGATCGCGGCCATATGCAGCTTGTAGATCGCCTCGAGGAACTGCTGCAGGCGGTCCGCACGCACTTCCACGGCTGCGCCGCCTGTGCGCAAGTCGCGGATCAGCCCAGGAACCATCTTCGTGAGCCGCGCCTTCTGGGCGTTGCGCTCCTTGGCGGTAATGCTCCAGAGCAGCTCGTCGAGCACCCGCACGGCGCCGTTCCAGGCCGCGCTGCCCGCGCCGTCGCGGGCGCGTACCAGCGTCAGGTATTCGGCCCAGACCGTCTCGGCGAAGCCGCGAACCTCGAAAGGCACGCTGATGCCGGTCAGCTTGTCGCGGATGAGCGCTCGCGCCGCGGTGCGATCGGCTTCGCTTCGCTCGGTCGTCAACGCGGCGGCGACGTCGCGGTCGAGCCCGCTGGCCGCGTCGCGCTGCTCGGCCTCCACGAAGGCCTGCAGCTTCGCGTCGGCGGCGGCGAACACGGCGGCGTCGAACTTGAAGTCGCGGCACACCTCGTCGATGACATCGGCGGCGACCTGCTCCAGGCCGGCGCGGTACAGATCGTCTCCCGTGGCGCCGACGGCGGCCGCCGCGAGGTGATCGAGAAGCTTGCGCGCCGCGTGTTTCTTGTCCGAGAAAAACGTGCGGTCGAGAAGCGCTGCCTTGAGAATCGGCACTTCGAGGCGGGCGAAAAGCTGGCGCAGGGCGTCCGGGATCGACGGATCGCGAAAGATATAGTCGAAGAGCAGCGCGATCACGTCGAGCGTGATCTTGTCGGTCGGGTTGACGACCTGCGTGGCGACCGCGGAGCGGATCAACGGAATGCGATTGAGCGGAATGACCTGCGCCATCGGCGTCCCGTCGTCGGCGCCGCCCGCGGTCGCCAGCGCGGGATCGAGCAGCTGCCAACGATCGAGCGCGGCGACCACCGAGGACAGCGTACCGAGCGCGAGCAACGGATCGAGCTGTGGAAGGCCTGCCGGAGAAGCCGGCGCGGCGGCCGCGGCCGGCTCTGTACGCGCGAGCGCCGCGACGTAGGGATTCGCCTCGGGCGCCGGTGCGGCGACGACCGCAGCCACCGCGCTTGATGCGGGAGGCGCCGAAGGCACGATGTCGACGGGCGACGCGCCCTCCGCCGCCGAGGCGTCCGGGACGGCGACGTCGACGTCCAATTGCCGGGGCGCAACGTCCTTGATCAGGCGCATGAACAGCGGCAGCAGGTCGCCGTCGTCCGGCGGGCGCAATTCGCTGCGGGCGCGAAGCTCGGCCTTGATCTCCGGCAGCACGTGGCGCTCGGCGAGCAGCCGGTTCAGCCGGATGTAGAGCTTGGTCGCCGTCGGCGTGAGGTCGGAGAGCAATCGCTCCATCAGCGGGCGCCAAACGCGCGGATTGGGCAGCAGCGCGCGCGACGTCATCCCGATCGCATCCAGCACGTGATCGGGCGCGAACGGATTGTCGATCTCGCGCGCGAGCTTCTCTCCCAGGAGCACCCCCACGCGCAGATCCAGCGCATCGACCTCGCGCTTGGTGAGCCGCCGCAGGAAGTCGGCCGCGCTGACCAGCGACGCCTGCTTCTCCTGATCGAAGGCATTGAGCACGCGCAAGGAAGCGACCGAGCGGTCGGCGTCGGGCCTGCGGCCGCGCCGCCGGTGGCCCGAGAGGCGCCTGTCGAACAACTGCTGATAGGTCTGCGCGAAGCCCTGCAGCCATTGGCCGCGCTTGCCGCGGAAGTCGAGGACCTCGTCGTCCTTGACATACTCGTTCTGCTCGAACAGGTCGCCGGTGCTCTCGAGCGAATAGCCGAATGCCTCGGAGAGCCCCGACTGGAACTGAGCGTAGCACTCGCGCAGCAGCGATCGCGCCTCCTCGGCGCTGAGCAAGAGCTTCCCGTCGGCGTCGGTCGCCGGTCGCGTTTGCAGCGTGGCAGGTTCGGTTGTATCGGACATAAGCTCGCTTCCCACCCGCACTGCAAGGACGATGCCAAGACCACTGCCCCTGACGTGGCGTCCACCAGAGCGCAGCGAAGCGGTGGCGTGCGCCGGCGCCATTCGGCCGGCGCCCGGGGTGACAGTCGGAGGACGATCGGGCGATAATAGCCCGCGCTCCGCGAAGCACGTCGGCCGCAACGCAATCGTGCACCGTCGTCGGCGCGGGCTTCCGCCCGGAGGTCCTGCTGAAAATCCCTAGGAGGACGCGTCGATGAAGTGCGCCGCTTGTGGCAACGAGAATCAAGCCACCGCGAAGTTCTGCGTCCATTGCGGGGTGATGTTGAGTCCGGTTTCGATGCCGGCCGCGGCGACGCCCGGACCTTCGCCCGCGCCGCGCGCTATGCCGCCATCGCCGCCGCGTGCCGAACCCGTGCCGATCGCGGCCACGGCAGCGCTCGCATCCGCAGGCGGGGCGGCGCCGGCCGCGGAGGGTCCTCCGGCGGCGGCTCCGGTTGCCGAGGGCCCTCCGCCGGCGGCTCCGGCCGCGCGCGTCACCTCGACGGCGGCCGAGAGCACGGGCCCGGCCCCCTCGGGCCCGCCATCCTCGCTGCGCACGCCGATCATTCTCGGCACTGTCGCGGTGCTGATCGTGATCGCCATCGGTTTCGTCGCCTATCGCGCGCTCTACGGCGCGGGCGGGTCGCAGCCCGTTGCCACGGAACCGAGCAAATCCGCCGAGTCGAGCCCGGCCGCGCAATCGACCGCCACGCAAGCCGCGCCCGAGCCGGCGAAGGAAACGACCGCGCCTGCCGTCGCGGCGCCGTCGGAGTCGGCGTCGGTCACGCCAGCCGAGACCGCTGCCAAGGCGGACGCTGGCGCTACCACCGCACCGGTCGCGATGCCGGATACTGCGACGACCACCAAGCCTCCGCGCGTCGCGCAACCCAAGGCCGCCCCGAAGCTGGAAGGCCCGACAGCCGAAACGGCACCGCCGACGGCGCCCAAGCCGCCGGCGAAGACGTCACAGGTCGCCGCTACGCCGGCAATGCCCGCACAGGCCGATCGATGGCAGATGTACGCCGACGCGATGGGCCGTTGTGCGCGGGAGGATTTCTTCAAGCGCTTCGCGTGCGAGCAGCGCACGCGGTGGCAATATTGCCAGGGCTATTGGGGTCAGGTCCCGCAGTGTCCGGGGGCACCCGTCAGCGAGCGGGGTCAGTAGCGCACGACGGGCCGCGGCGCCCGTTCCGCGCGGCACAGCGTTTGCTTCGGTCAGGCGCTAAAGCATTACCGCCGTCCTGCGGCTGCCCTTTTCGTCATGACGTTGTCATGACGATGGACCGAGGAATCAAGCACCTGACCGGCACGCGATCGGGACGAGAGGGGATCCTATGAAGTGCAGGATCTGCGGGCTCGACTGCCCGCCCGGGGCAAAGATCTGCCGTGATTGCGCTGCAGCGCGCAAGCGCGCGTTCGCCCAGACCGTGACGCAGCCGCTGCTGGCCGCCGTCGGCGCGCCCAGCGTCGCCGAGCCGCGGTTCGCCCCCCGCCCGGCCCGGAAGCGCGCCGCGAACGATCCCGGCGCCGGGGGCGATGCGCCGCGCGCGGAGCCCGCGGCTCTGCCGCTCACAGCGGTGCCGCGCAAGCTCGGCATGGTGTGGCTCGCGGTGAGTATCGTGGTCGTCGGCGCGATCGCGGTGGTGTGGCTGCGCACGCGCGATGGCGGGCATGTGATCGAGGAGCCCATACGCGTAGAGGCTCCGCCGCCACCGGCCGTAACGGTTGTCCCCGAGGCGCCGCCGGCTATCGAGCAAAGCGCGCCGGAAGCCGTGGTCAGCGAAGCGCCCCACATGAAGCTCCCCGTTGCGAGACCGAAGAAGGTTACCCCGCGTCCGGAAACGCCCGCACCGGCGATCGCTGCGCCCGCGCCGCCACCGGAACCCGTGCCGGTAGCGCGCGCCGTCGCCCCGCCGCCGCGTCCGATCGAGGCGCCGCGTCCCGACCCGTGGCAAGCGCTCAACGAAGGGCTGGCACGGTGTGCGCGCGAAGGATTGTTCGATCGCATCGGCTGCGAGCGGCAGCTGCGCGTGCAGTACTGCGGGAGCTCGTGGGGTCTCGTGCCGCAGTGTCCGATCGGACCCGCGACCGATCACGGCCAGTAGCAGCTGTCTCCGAGGTCAAGCCCCGTGGAGCGATGGGTTCCAGGGTTGGTTCGCCCTGACCGTGGCATCGAGGATGATGAGCAGGTTATGCTGCGAGGCGACCGCCGTAGCCAATCGATCGCCCGCGCGAATAAATTTGCGCCTACGGTCTAGGACCGTCTCGTAAGCTTCCGCGCTGAGTGTCAGCCGCTGCGGCCACTCGCTTTACGCTCGACCTCGCGCGCTGACGCGCGCGGGTCCCCGCTCGCTGCTCGGGCCGCTACCCCCGCCCCACGAACGGCATCTTGGTTGCCATCACGGTGAGGAACTGCACGTTCGCCTCGAGCGGCAGGCTGGCCATGTAGCACAGCGCCCGCGCGACGTGCTGGAGATCCATCAGCGGCTCGACCGCGATCGTGCCGTTGGCCTGCGGTACGCCGTGCGCCATGCGCGCCGCAAGCTCGGTGTGGGCGTTGCCGATGTCGATCTGCCCGCAGGCGATGTCGTATTTGCGCCCGTCGAGCGAGGTCGATCTGGTCAATCCGGTGATGGCGTGCTTGGTGGCCGTGTAGGGCGCGGAGTTCGGCCGCGGGGCGTGCGCGGAAATCGAGCCGTTGTTGATGATGCGTCCGCCGCGCGGCACCTGGTCCTTCATCATGCGGATCGCTTCCTGCGTGCACAGGAACGCACCCGTGAGATTGATGTCGACGACTTTCTTCCACTGCTCGAGGGTAAGATCCTCCAGGTTGATGCCGGGCGCGCCGACGCCCGCGTTGTTGAAGAGCAGATCGAGCCTGCCGAAGGCTTCCCTCGTCTTCGCGAACAGCGCCTTGACCCCCGCCGGATCGCTCACGTCGGTCGGCACCGCGAGTGCGCGCTCGCGATGCGGACCCGCTTCCGCGATCGCGGCCTCGAGCGGCTCCCTGCGCCGTCCCGCGAACACGACGCTGAAGCCATCGGCCAAGAGCGCCAACGCGCAGGCCTTGCCTATGCCGGTGCCGGCCCCCGTAACGATCGCCGTCTTGTCGTGCGTCGCCATCGCGTCCTCCGCGCCTTGTCAACCGATGAGCAGCCCCGAGTCCGGCAAATTGTCGCACATAGCGATCGATCTGCTTCCATCGGGCGGAGCGTTGCTGGCCGGGGCGCACGCCCGGCCGGCTGTCACTTCGCGAGCCGGAACGCCTCCGGCAGCAACTCGGACAGTGCGTAGCGCCGCTCGGCGTTCTCCGCGTCGCAGCAGCACAGGATCAGCGCGTCGGGGCCGAATTCGTGAATCACCTGGCGACAGCCGCCGCACGGCGTGAATGCGGCGGGGGTAGGGGTGTAGAGGCACACTGCCCGTATCCTTCGCTCGCCCTCGGCGACGGCGCGGAAGATCGCGCTGCGCTCCGCACACATCGACAGCCCGTAAGAGGCGTTCTCGACGTTCGCCCCGACGTGGATGGTGCCGCTCTCGCCGAGCACGGCCGCGCCAACCGGGAAAGCGCTGTACGGCGCGTGCGCGCGCGTCGCCGCGTCGCGCGCGAGGCGCTTCATCGCCGCCAGGGTCGAGTCCGGAAGCTCCATGGGACTCTGCATGGTTGGATTGTACCGGCGCCCGGTATGCGTATGCCGCGTGTCGGATGTCGGCCGACGGCCTTGTCGGAGAGCGTCCCTTTTTGCCGTCGGGCCGCCCTTCGACGGCGAACCGGGGCGACGCTCGCCCAGTCCATCGTGTGTGGCGTCCCGAGGCGCTGGCGGTGGTGATTGCGCGCAGTGCCGAGGTGCCTCACTTTCAGGAGGTCTTACATGAACGTTCGCAAAGCGCTCATCGGCACCTTGCTCGTGCTGAGCGCGAGCAGCATGGCAGGCTTCGCCCAGGCGCGGAGCTACATCGACATCGAAGTCGCGCCGCCGCCCGATCGGGTGGAACAGGTGCCTCCGCCGCGCGCGGGCTACGTGTGGGCACCCGGCTACTGGCGATGGGATCACGGCCATCACGTCTGGGCGCAGGGCCACTGGATCCACGATCGGCCCGGCCACCACTGGCAGCATGATCGCTGGGTGCACAACGGGGATCACTGGCGATTCGAAGCCGGCCACTGGGACTAGAACAACCTATTCGACACAACGTAACGATTCGAGCCGCCGACGATTTCGGGCCGGCGGCTTTTCTTTGCGCGCTGAAAACCGCCCGCGGTCGGCCGTCGCGCTTCACGCGACGCGCGCGGGGTATCGCGGGCACGTCACGAGGTGATCGTTCACGAGCCCGGTCGCCTGCATGAACGCGTAGCAGATCGTCGATCCGACGAAGCGAAAGCCGCGTTGCTTCAGCGCCGCGGACAGCGCGTCGGACTCGCGCGTGCGGGCCGGCACGCTCGCGGGCGTGCGCCAGCGGTTCACCCTGGGCTTGCCGCCGACAAAGCTCCACACGAAGCGGTCCAGGCTGCCTGCCTCGCGCTGCAGGGCGAGCGCGGCGCGGGCGTTGCCGACCGCGGCCTCGATCTTCAGCCGATTGCGCACGATGCCGGGGTTGGCAAGGAGCCGCTCGATGCGGCGCGCGTCGAAGCGCGCCACCCTGGCCGGGTCGAAGCCCGCGAAGGCTTCGCGGTAGGCGTCGCGCTTGTTGAGGATCGTCTGCCAGGAGAGGCCCGCCTGCGCGCCTTCGAGAATCAGAAACTCGAACAGCAGGCGCTCGTCGTGCACGGGCACGCCCCATTCCTCGTCGTGATACGCCACCATCCGCGGGTCGCTGCCCGCCCAGCCACAGCGGCGAAGCTCGGTCATCGAGACGCCTCCCCGGGGCGCATTATCGCGTGGCAAAAGCACTTCTTGGCGTTCTCCGCTGCAGGATCCCGCCGGAGCCGCCTTGAAGCCTTGGCGCCGGGACGGCAAAATTCCCCTGTGGTTCCGTGGCTTCGCACAAGCTCGCTGTTCCCGCCCATCGATGCCGCGCTCGACGACCCTAACGGGCTCCTCGCGGCAGGCGGTGATCTTTCGCCCGAGCGGCTGGTCGATGCCTATCGCCACGGCATCTTCCCCTGGTACAACGGCGGGCAGCCCATCCTCTGGTGGAGCCCGAACCCGAGGATGGTTCTGTTCGTCGACGAGTTCAAGCTGTCGCGGTCGCTGCGCAAGGTGGTGCGCCAGCGCCGGTTCGAAATCCGCGTCGACACGGCGTTCCGGCGCGTGATGATGGGCTGCTCGGAGCCGCGGGCCGGCCAAAGCGGCACGTGGATCACGCAGCAGGTGATCGAGGCCTACACGGCGCTGCACAAGCTCGGTTACGCGCATTCCATCGAGGCGTGGCGCGACGGCAAGCTGGTGGGCGGACTCTACGGTGTCGCAATCGGGCGGATGTTCTACGGCGAGTCGATGTTCGCGCGGGAGAGCGACGCATCCAAAGTGGCGCTGGCGAAGCTCGTGGCGATGCTCAAGCGTCTGGACATGCCGCTCATCGATTGCCAGCAGGAGACCGAGCATCTCGCGCGCTTCGGCGGGCGGCCGATAAGCCGACGCGTCTTTGCAGGCTGGCTCGCGCGATTGGTACACTCCACCAAGCCGAGCGAAACGTGGGCGCAGGCCGCCGCGGCCGCCCCCGACGAGCCATGACCAAGCTCAACGACATGCCGCTGGCGGTGCTGCAGTTCTACGCCACCGCGCCTTATCCGTGCAGCTATCTGCCGGATCGGGCAGCGCGCTCGCAGGTCGCCACGCCGAGCCATCTGATCGATACCCGGGTCTACGGCGAGCTCGTGCGCCTGGGCTTCCGGCGCAGCGGCGCGTTTACTTATCGGCCGTACTGCGACCACTGCCGCGAATGCGTGCCGGTGCGCGTGCCGGTCGTATCCTTCTTACCAACGCGCACGCAGCGGCGCTCGCTGCGCAAGCACGGTTCTCTTACCACCGCGCAGCGCGACCTTGCCTTCGACATCGAGCACTACGCGCTGTACCTGAAGTACCAGCGGCACCGCCATCCCGGCGGCGGCATGGACCAGGACAGTCGCGAGCAGTATCAGCACTTCCTCCTCCACAGCAACGTCGCCACCGATCTGTTCGAGTTCCGGGAAGAGGGAAGGCTGCGCATGGTGAGCCTCGTCGACCGACTGTACGACGGGCTCTCGTCGGTATACACGTTCTACGATCCGGCCGTCGAAGGGGCGAGCTACGGCACGTACAACGTTCTTTGGCAGATCCAGCGCTGCCTGCAGCTTCGTCTTCCCTATCTCTATCTCGGCTATTGGATCGCCGAGAGCCGCAAGATGGCCTACAAAGCGAGCTTCCGGCCGATAGAGGGGCTGGTCGAGGGGGTGTGGAGGAGGTTGTAGGGCGGCTGCAAAGCTGATTCGCTCAATCTAGAAAAGCGAGCAAAGATCGTGGGGGGATAAATGATAAGAAATGTGAGGATTGGAAAGGTTGCTTTGCCGCGGACGCCGTACACTCCGAGGCGGCTGATTCCACTTATTGAAGCTGTTGGCGCAGGTATTCCATTGGAGTCGGTACTGACGTCGATCGTCAATCAACTTGGATTCGACAGTTTCATGTTTGGGATGAGCGCTTGTCCGATGCTCACCCATGAGAGCCAGTGTTACGCGTATACCACTTTGTCAGCCGAGTGGGTGGCGCGGTACGACCAGATGGATTACATCGAGGTCGATCCAAGAGTGCTGAAGACGCGCGATAGCCCACTTCCATTGATCTGGGATTCAATCAGCGAGCGTGGTGTCGATGCACAGACCGATGCGTTCCTAGATGATGCCGCCAAGCATGGCGTATCCAGTGGCTTCGCTTTCGAGTTCAGAGACGTTCACTATGTCCGGGGATTGATGGCTCTCAACTCGATCGACCCGGTACTCGACGATGCACGGCGTGAATCAATCGGTGAGATGCTGGGCGAGGTGCTCTTACTTGGAACGTACTTTCACGAAATTTTTCGCAAGGGCGTGATAGACGAAGGCGTTCCACCACTCGCACGTGGTGCACCCCTTAGTCAACGGCAGCGCGAGTGCCTCGAGCTTGCTGCACGAGGAAATACGACCGAAGACATAGCGTTCAAGCTGCAGATCTCGGCCAGGACAGCTCAATATCACTTCGATTGCATTCGAACGAAGCTTGCCGCTGCTAATCGGCAGGAGGCCATAGCTAGGGGACTGGCGCAGGGTCTCATTCGCGCGTAGCTGAGTCTCACGCTGCTCAGTATGCCCGGTTAATTAGTATTTTCAGTTACTTAGGTAAAGTTGTACCGTGTGTAGTATACATAATGGAGCAAGGGAAATGAACATCGATCGCTGAATCGTTGATTTAAGCCTAGCGTCGTAGCGCAAAGACCTTGCCGGTCCGTCAATTTGTTTGCCACAATGGTCGCGGGAGATCCGTAGGTCCAATCCGACTTGGGGGCGAATTCATGAACGCAACGGCGGAGGTACGCTACTTTCCTCAGTTCCAGACGAATCAGCTCGAAACGCGTTTCGATCCAGAATTGGCTGTGCTGTGGGGATACATGGATCCGAAGCCGAGACCGACGTTCAACCCATCCCTTTTGGCCGAGCTAAGAAGCTACGTAGATAGCATCGTTCAACCGGGCGGGCTTTTGTGGCACAACGGCTCTGAGCATCGGATCAACTACGCGGTCATTGCATCGAAGGTTCAGGGTGTTTTTAGCTTAGGGGGGGATCTCGCTCTCTTTAGGGAGGCTATCGGACGGCACGAACGAGATACCCTCGTTCAGTACGGCCGTAAGTGCGTCGACAATTTATACCCCTGGTCACGTAATTGTGATCTTCCTCTTACGACCATCGCTCTAGTGCAGGGTGATGCGCTTGGGGGAGGCTTCGAGTGTGCGCTATCAGCTTCCGTGCTGGTCGCTGAAGAATCCGTCCGTATGGGGTTTCCCGAGATCTTGTTCAACTTGTTTCCGGGCATGGGGGCTTACAGCTTCCTCGCAAGGAAAGTTGGACGAAGGCTTACCGAAGAGCTTATAACGAGTGGGAACCTGTACAGCGGTAGGCAGCTCTACGACATGGGTGTCGTTGATGTCTTGGCGCCCGACGGAGCCGGTGAAAACGCTGTCTATAGCTTCGTGCGGAAACATTCTAGGAATCCCAACGGAAGGCGCGCAATCGAGATGGTTCGACGCGAGATTGAGCCCGTGACACATGAAGAGCTAATGCGAGTCGTAGGAATTTGGGCGGATGCGGCGCTGCGACTTACCGATCGCGACCTCCGTTTGATGGAACGGCTTGTGCGTGCTCAGAACAAGACGGATGGCGAAGATCAGATCGCAACCGTCACGCCGATCCAAAGGGCTGCCGCTTCTTGAACTAACTTGTAAGCTTACGCCTCCGCTCCTCGAGATGCTTATCGAGGGCGGCGTGCACAGCGGCGCTAGCTTGAGTGAGCTCCTCTATTAGGCTTGTGGTCCTAGAGCGCAGCGTTTCGTACGTTGTTTTTTCCAGGCGGGTCGCAAACTGAACCAGTTGTGTCGCCCCGACGCTACCTGCACCGCCCTTTAGAGCGTGTGCCGAATCCTTGACTTGTTCATAGCGCCTGCTAGCCAACGAATCGCTGATTGAGTTCACAAGTCGATCGCAATCAGCCTTAAAGCCTCGGATCAACCTGTCCACAAAGGTGGAGTCTGTCGACAACTTGCCCAGATCATCGAGGACGGCGTGGTCGATGACGGGCGTATCGATCACCGTAAGCGAGGGCTTATCATCTGGGCGAGAGAGTGGCTGAGGTGCTGTCGCTCTTTCCGCGAGATGCCGCTCGATGGCGCCAAGTAGAACCGTGGCCCTTATCGGCTTCGGAACAAATTCCGCACACCCCGCTCGCTGGCATTCAGCTATGATATTAGTCGTCACGTTAGCCGAAAGGATAAGTACAGGGATCGGATTCTTCGTCGTGTATTGATACAGCTTTAGCGCTTCCAGGCCACTGACAACAGGCATTGATAGATCGAAGAGCGCCAAATCGAAACTACCTTGCTCCAAAGCATCCAGCGCAGCTTCACCATTGTCCACGATGGTTGCTCGATGCCCGCCGCTCTCCAGGATCAATTGAGTGACTCGTTGATTGGTTGCATTGTCTTCGGCGACGAGGATACGAGCGCCGCGAAGTTTCGTTACCTTGGCGGACTGTTGTGCGGCTAGCGCTGCGGAAGTAGCCGACAGTCTCGCGGCATTGGCGATCTCAGCGGTGAGATCGATTCCGATTGGTTCGGCGTATGGGAGCGGTACTTCGAACCAAAATGTGCTACCTATCCCAACCTGGCTGATAACTCCGATCTGACCGCCCATCAGGGCAACTAGCTGTCGAGCTATCGCAGTTCCCAGGCCCGTGCCGCCGTACATCCTTGTGATCGAATCGTCAGCTTGCGTGAATGGCTCAAAGATCTCCGCTTGCTTGGATTCTGGAATCCCGATTCCGGTATCCTTGATTTCGAATCGAACTCGCGCCCCATTAGTCGATGTGGTCAGAACTATGAGGCGAACTGTTACCTCGCCGCGCTCGGTGAATTTGACTGCATTCGCAAGCAGGTTAAGTAATACTTGCCGTAGGTGATGGCTATCACCCAAGAACCACCTCATGACTTGGGGCGATATTTCTGTGTTGACCGCCAAGTCCTTATACCGGGCTTGCGGGAGCACCACTTTGACAGTGCTGGTTACAAGCTTGCCGAGATCGAAAGGTTGACGCTCAATCTGCACTCGCCCAGCCTCGATCTTGGCCATATCAAGTACGTCTTCAATTTGCGCAAGTAGCAAATGAGCCGAAGTGCTGAGCGTATTGACGATCTCACGCTGCGATTCATTGAGATTGGTTTCTCGCAAAACATCTGCCATCGCGATCACACCGTTCAGAGGTGTGCGCATCTCATGGCTCACATTGGCTAGAAACCGCCCTTTTGCTTGATTTGCTTCGTCAGCCCGCTTCCTCGCGACGGTGATGCGCTGTGCAAGGACGCTAACGTA
>Ga0187776_10000522_pt1 | contig 18538 bp, 11 predicted proteins | sample 0216_BV02_MP12_2_FD_132426 | JGI IMG/M metagenome (GOLD analysis project Ga0187776, IMG submission 132426) | Tropical peat soil microbial communities from peatlands in Department of Meta, Colombia - 0216_BV02_MP12_20_MG | ecosystem: Environmental > Terrestrial > Soil > Wetlands > Peat | place...
TGACAATGCGTCAGGTGCGGACAGCCTTGATGACCTCATCGACCGCACTGTTCAACTGGCCCAGAAGCACGGCTACTCACTGCAGCAACTTGCGGCCCGTCTCCAGGAGCGCTTATTGGCGGAGCCCCCGGATCATTTACTCATTGTGGAGCCGGAAAAAGGGCTGGGCGAGCTGATGAGGGAAGAAATACGAGAGGCGATCGGATACGCTCCGGAGACGTGCTCGGTTTCAATGCTGCGGCAGAATCCCGGCCTGGCAATTGGCGCTGTCATGCTGACTCCGCACTATTTGGTAGATGGGCTGAAATGCATTCCCGCTGCACACAGAAATGTTGTTCCTATCACTTACGCGCCAATGGAACCCCACCTTGAAATTGTCGATAGTCTCTCTGAGCCATCTATGTTAGGCGTGCTTTCCATCAGTACCGCGGGGCTAAAGACTGCTAGCGGTCCGATTGCCGGCGTAGTCGGTGATCGGCATTCATTCCAGCTGTTTCTTATGGAATTTCAGCACAACGACGGCACTCCGGTTCGACGTTTGCAGTTTCGGCGGTTCAACCCGGAAGAGTACTCCCCTTCTCTCGCAAGAGAATGGGCGGCGCAGACGACGCAGGAGCCCAGAGTCGCGGATTCGAACGTTTCAAGAAAAGATGTCGAAACAAGAGTAGCTGGCGAAACCACGATGCTTACCGCGAGGGATCTGCAAGCCATGGATCTCTTGTTTTGTGACTCGATCACCTACAATGGGGTAAAACACCCGCGTCGAATCAAGTATCAGCTCCTTTCCGACGAATCGCTTCGAGAGATTGTGACCGTATCCAGATCTTTGGTTCGTCCCAGAGCTAGACAGAAATCTTCCTCCGCGTGATTCCCGGCGACTCAGCACCTGAACGTGCCCGTTGCTCCACGCAAGTCCTCGGTCGTGAGGACCCGCCCGTTTGGGTCGCGGAAAAATGACTGTTCCGGGAGCCATGGTCGACATTTTTTGGGATCGCGGTTACAGCCCAGAAGAATAGCCCCACCTGGAAGAGACAATGCAAGCCGCCCCCGGCAGGCGATCATCCTTAGTCTTGTTCAGTTAATCGCGAGGTGTCTCGAAGTTGCGCGCTGCCCTTCGAACTTTCCGATCTCTAACTTCCGACCTCTGACTTCTTGTCAAGCCCCTCGTCTTCCGAATTTATCCGTATCTTCCTGAACCGCAACGAAAAATAGCTTCGCCTGCAATGTCCCAATTACCTCTCTGATTTCGCTAAACTGAAAGTAGAGGCTGTGGTCTTGAAGGTGCGCGGCTTCACAGGCCAGTGAAAAACTCGCTTCTCACAAATGGTTTTGAAGGGGACGGGCCTTCACGCCGTCCCTGAAGACTGCAAAATCAAAATTGTGAGTGCCGTCAGGCACGACAGAGTACTCATGCAAACTTCACCCGACGTCCAACGTCACCCGGTCCAATATCTTAGGATTCATCCCCTTCAGAATGTATATTGTGCCGGGAAATTCTCGCTAAGCTAATGAAAACAATGCCTCAGCAGCACCCAGGGTACAGAAAAATCAAGCCAGCCCCCACCCGGCTTAGGGCCGGGCTTCGTAAACGATGTTGAAAGGAGTTTCTGCGGCTCGCCGAAAGCGACTGAATCCCGATCCGGTTACAACCTCCCGGATTCTTGCCTCCCCGGATTGGGCTCCCAGGCAAAGCCCCACCTCCTGCGACCTCGAGCAGGGAGTACACAGCAAGGTCGAGAACGAGTAGTAAACCCTGCCCAGCGGGTTCAGGTTGTCTTTCAGATCGTCATTGGCGAAGGGCTCGACGATCATCCACGTCCCATCTTTGCTGAGTGACTGCCGCACATGCCTGGCTGCCCCCTTGGGATCGCCCATATCATGCAGACAGTCGAACACCGCCACTAAGTCGTAGTCTTTTCCCGGATACTCCTTGGCCTTAGCTACGTCGAACTTCACACGGTCGGCGACTCCTTCCCGCCTCGCGGATGCACACGCCGCCTCAATGGACTTATCGTGGTAATCGAAGCCGAAGAATTGTGACTTGGGAAACGATTTGGCCATCAGCAGCGTGGAAGCGCCCTTGCCACAACCCACATCGGCGACCCGCGCCCCTGCTTCCAGCTTCGCCTTCACCTCTTCCAGTGCGGGAATCCATGAGGTCACCAGATTAGCGGCATAGCCAGGGCGAAAGAACCTCTCGCATCCATGAAACACGCCGTCGTCGTGTTCGTGCCAGCCCATTCCGGCGCCCGTGCGAAAAGCATCGGTAATTCGCGGCACTGCGGCCAGCGAACCTACCGCGAGTTGAAAGGCTCCAGGAAGATACGCCGGACTGCTTTCGTCGCTCAGCGTAAATGCTTGTTCCTCGCTGAGCCCAAACTTGTTTGACTTCTCATAGTAGGTCACATAACCGCCTGCGGCTTGCGAGCACAGCCATTCACGCACGTAGCGTTCATCGGTTTTGGTCTTGGCGGCAAGCTCCGCTGCGGTGAGTGGCCGCGAAGCCAGAGCCTTGTACAGTCCTAGTCTCTCGCCAATCACTACCATTCCGGCATGCACGGCCGCACCCAGGTCACCCACAAAACGCCCCACGAAAGAATTCAATTTATCCGTATCAACGGCCATTTCGTCCTCCTTTGACAACCTGGCAGCATAATCAAGACCGCTCTTGCGGATGTCAGCCTGGTGTCAACAAGAGGTTGAATTTTTGTGTTCCGATGGATCGGGATGAGGAAGGGCAAAGTGCATGCCCAACGAGCTCTGGCCCAGTCTGCACTTGAACGCGGCACAGAATTGTCGTGCCGGTGAATGACTACATCACGCCGGGTGGCCCACTCAAGCCCTCTGTTGGCTTGAGTGGGGCAGTTCCACCGCTCGGCACAGTCTGCCTGCCGCCCGTTCACGCTTTCTTCCCGTCCACTCCGACTCATCTCCATACGTCCTTCATGGGTGGCTCACTCTCTATTTTCATCCCTCAAACTCTGGGTGCCCCATCCAGAGCGCAGCGAAGGCTGGGTCTGAAACCGTATCTCTGCTTCGTGTTCCTCAGCGAATAGCCTGTCAAGCCCTCACCCGTCCGCTCCCCTGTCTAATCTCCTGGAGATTCAGGAGATAAATCGCCTCCTCCAATGTCCCAATCACCCCTTGCAATTCGCTACACTGAAAGTAGAGGCAGGATTTACGATCGATGCACCAAGACAACGAACAACGCTCAGCCCGCGAGAGTCAAGCAAAACCAGGCTCGGTGTCCTGCAACCGGAATCGCGCGCTCACTGTCGCCGAGTCGGCTACCTTGGCGCTTTATCTTTCAAGACTTTGAGATTTAACTCGCGGAGGCTCAATATCCTGCGGGACTACCCTCTCGTAACCAAATGAAAATAATAGATTTTGAAAGTAGACATCGCGCTACTTCACGTCCTTGGTCGCCATCGGCGTTCCGTAGTCCTGGCCTGACGGGGTCACCGCACGGGCGACGATTTCGCTGAAGCCTTCGCGCAGCTCGGGATACTTAGCCACCAATGCCTTGATCGCCGCCAGGTTGTCGTTATAAACGGCGCTGCGGTTGGAGACATCCGCAACCGAGTAGGTCATCTCCAGCTCAAGGTTGGTTCCAAAGTAAGCTGTGCCCAGCTTGGTCACCGTAAACGTCTTTCCCGCGGCGCTGAGCTGCAGCGGGTGCTCACCGGGGAGGTCGGCAGGCTTCGCCGCCTGCGCTTCTTCGTAGATGCGGTCCAGCAGCCCAGTGCTCATAAACGGCACTGGCTCCTGCAGGTTGATCGCTTCCTGGTAGTAGAACCAGGCATTGTGCAGCTGGCCTTTGGATTTGAATTGCCTGGCCTGGTCCAGATACCACTTGCCATCATGGCCGCCGGTCTCGGTGAAACGAAAATAGAGTCCGCCCAGCTTCCACGCCCCCGCAGCTTCCTGCAACACGAAAGACACTGACTCCGCCTGCTTGCCGCCCTTGGCATCGAGGATCACCACCCCGTAGCGTCCCGGCGGCAGGTTTGAAATCACGAAGCTGACACGGTCTGGCGAATTGAAAACTCCACAATAGAACTCCGCCCGAGGAAGAGTCGCACCGCCTGAGGCAACCAGCAGATAACTGCCTCGGGTTGTGGCCGTGGCTCCGGCGAGGTTGGGTTTGTTCTCGAGCACGGCCGCGGCGATGGAGTCGAAGTTCCCGGCCACGCTGGGGATCGAGTTCTGCCGCAGCTTGCCGGCGTCACCCTGTCCGGCCAACTGAAAGAGTTGTTGGGCAGTCCGCTCAAGAGCGCTGTGCGTGCCTGCGTCCATGTCGCCGGCCATCTGGCACTCCTGTGCGAAGCCGCAGATCGCGACGACTGCGATGAAAATTCCCAGCCAGCCTGAGCTGATCCTCGCCCAACCGGCTCGCCGAAAGTAGCTCATGGTCACCATAACAGCCCTCGAAATGATTCCGGCAGTTTGCTCCAGAGTAACTTTGCGATTGCTCATTTTGCTCCTCTTTTAGCCCGCCGGGCGATTGCAATGGGGTATAAAATGGGTTTCACTCGCGATGTCCCTCCTGCCTTCCAAATCCGGGGCCCTGACGCTTTTGGCAGTCTTTTTTCTGTCCTGCGTTCCCGCGTTGGCCAGCGGTGCCCAGCATTCGGGCAAGCGCTCGCGCGCGGTTTCTAAGATGACAGAACCGGCTGTCGCGGAACCTCCCGCTCCTCCGCCTCCGCCCCCGACCCCCGAGCAGATGCCGGCGCAGGTGCCGAACGTCAGTTATCAGGATGGAATGCTGACCATCGACGCGCAGAATTCTAATCTGAGCGACATCCTGGCGGCAGTTCACAAAGCTACCGGAGCCGACATCGACATCACCGGTACTCCGGGAACCGAGCGCGTCGCCAGCAAGGTGGGGCCGGGTCCGGCGCGCGATGTGATGTCGCAATTGTTGGCGGGATCGAAGTTCGATTACGTGATGGTCAGTTCCGCCATGGACCCTTCTGGCATCGAGCGAATCATCTTGACGCCACGCTCCGCGAAAGCTCCGTCTGGACCTGCAGGACCCGGCGGTCCGCCTGCGAGCGCTGCCAACAAGCCTCCCGCCGTAGTAGCTGACGATGACGACTCAGATCAGGCGGCCGAGGAGCCCCCACCTCCGCAGCCAAACCCCAATCCGCCACAGGTAGCTCAGCCGGGCGCACCGAATCAGCCCGGTGGTGTCCCACCCGCAGTTCAACCCGGGTATCAGATACAGCCGGGGACAGGACTTCAGCCGGTCGCGCCTAATACCACGCCCCAGGCTGAAGGTTCCGAACAGCAGCAGCAACAGCCCCAGGTCCGCACTCCCGAGCAGATGTTGCAGGAGTTGCAGCGCATACAGCAGTTGCAGCAGCAACAGCAACAACAGCAGCAGCAACAACAGCGGTAGTCAGTACTCAGCAATCAGCATTCAGCACTCAGAAGCCATCTCCATCTCATAAATCAGTCTTGAAGGGGCTCGGCTTTGGCCGAGCCGTTTTGGGCCATCCCCCGATTCCCATTTACCCGATTACCCGATCTCTTGAGATCAGTCGCCGATGGTTTCCTGCTCGACCAGGACGGCTGCCGGCTTTGGCTGAGGCGTGTGCGCGAAGGCGCTCAGAATGGATGTAATGATGGCGTAGCCGGCTCCAATGCCAACCGCCAATGACAAGACAATCGTCAGCAGAAGAATCACTACGCTCGCGAATGTACTCAAAACCCCTTCACCCTTCCCGATGTTCCTGCTTTGCCTCGCCGACTGCTTCGAACACTCCCCACCAGCTCATTGGCATTGCGGCAGGTAACTGAACTTCATTTCTTCTTCTCCGCGTTCCACACCGTCCGCGAGAGTGCGCGTCCGCAAAACGGACAGAAGTTGATCGGATACAGATTCGGCCGGTCCGCTGGCGATCGAACCGCATAATCCGAATCAATCTCGTTCAAAAGCCTTCCGTGCATCTGCAGGCGCGGCTGGTTCAGGATCGCGTCTCCCTCTACCGCTTCCAGCAGCATTTCGCAGCAGTGTTCGGTCATACTTCCCAGCAGGTCTTCCACTCTAAGCGCGTTGACCGCCTGCGCTGTTAGCTACTAGGATACGGAGTAGGGTTGTGTTCCATCTTCGCCGAACTCACTGAGCACCTCTACCTCACCGAAGGACTAGTACCTTGGGCGCCGAAACGCCACCAGGTCTTAAGTTCTTCTGGCTAAATAGGATGCCGGAAGGGTTGGCCAGGGACACAGTTTTTTACAGGGTCTCATGGCAGTGATGGCTATTCAGAAAATCTCGGTGCGCGGGGCGCGCCAGCACAATCTCAAGAACATCGACGTCGAGATCCCACGTAACACCCTGACCGTCATCACCGGCCTCAGCGGATCAGGCAAGTCGTCGCTCGCCTTTGACACCATCTACGCCGAGGGTCAGCGCCGGTACGTGGAGACCCTCTCCGCTTACGCCCGCCAGTTTCTCGATCAGATGGAGCGGCCGGATGTTGACGCGATCGACGGCCTGAGCCCATCCATTTCCATCGAGCAGAAAACTACCAGCCGCAGCCCGCGTTCCACTGTCGGCACCATCACCGAGATTTATGACTATCTGCGATTGCTGTACGCATCGATCGGCGTGCCGCACTGTCCGCAATGTGGACGGGCAATTTCGCGACAATCGGCAGAGCAGATCGTGGCGCGCGTAATGGCGCTCAAGCCGGAAGACCGGGTGATGATCCTGGCCCCGATCGTTCGCGGCCGCAAAGGCGAATTCAAGAAAGAGATGGAGAAGTTGGTCCAGCATGGCTTCACTCGTGCGCGCATCGATGGCGAGCTGCGCAACATGGAAGAGGACATCCGGCTGGACAAGCGCAAGAACCACACTGTCGAAGTCGTGATCGATCGCCTGCTGGTGAAGCCCGGGATTGAGCATCGCCTGGAGCAGTCCGTGGCGCTGGCGATGAAGCTGGCAGCTGGGCTGGTGCAGGTGGCGGTGGTTGGCGGCGAAGAGCACCTGTATTCCGAGCGGCTGGCGTGTCCGGATTGCGGCATCAGTGTGCCGGTGCTGGAGCCGCGCTCGTTTTCCTTCAACAGCGTTTATGGCGCGTGTCCCGAGTGCCATGGGCTGGGAAGCAAATACGACTTCGACCCCGCCAAGGTCATCGTCGATTGGTCCAAGCCGATTCTGGATGGCGCCCTTGGACCGGGCTCGGGATCGACAAACCTGCACCACATGGTGCAGATTGCTGCCGCGGCTTACGACATCGATCTGCGCACGCCGTTTGAAAAGCTGTCAGCGAAAGATCAAAACCTGCTGCTCTACGGACCTGATGCGGGAGAGCCGCGCAAGACGGGTTTCCGCGGCATTCTCGATTATCTGAAGCAGAACATGGAAGAAGCCACCAGCGAGAGCTATCGCGAGTGGTTGCTTACTTACATGTCAGCCACCACATGCCCGGCGTGTCACGGCAGGCGCCTCCGACCGGAGAGCCTGGCGGTGAAGGTCAACGGCATGTCGATTGCGGACTTCACCGCACTGCCGGTTTCACGAGCAGTGAAAGTGGTTTCAGAGATCAAGCTGAGCGGACGCGAGGAGCAGATCGCCGGACGCATCGTCAAAGAGATCGCAGAACGCCTTTCCTTCTTGAATCACGTGGGGCTGGGCTACATCTCACTGGACCGCTCGGCTGCAACTTTGTCCGGCGGCGAGGGCCAGCGCATTCGCCTGGCAACGCAGATTGGTTCGCGATTGCGGGGTGTGCTTTACGTTCTGGATGAGCCCTCGATCGGCTTGCATCATCGCGACAATGCCCGCCTGCTTTCGTCGCTCGAATCGCTGCGCGACCTGGGAAATACGGTGCTCGTAGTCGAGCACGATGAAGAGACGATACGTCGTGCCGACTACGTGATCGATCTTGGTCCTGGCGCAGGACGCCATGGCGGCGGCCTGGTGGCCGCAGGCCCGCCCGGAGACATCATGCAGAGCACGGCTTCGCTCACCGGCCAGTACATCTCCGGTCGCGCGCAGATCGAGATGCGCGCCGAGCGGCGCCAGCCCAACGGCAACGCTCTATCGGTTCTGGGCGCCTCAGAGAATAACCTTAAGCATCTCGATGTCGCCTTTCCCCTGGGCGTGATAACCGTGGTCACCGGAGTTTCGGGATCGGGAAAATCCACGCTGGTGAATGACATTCTTTATCGCGCGCTGGCGCGCAAACTCTACCGCTCGCGCGAAGAGCCCGGAGCGCACAAGGCAATCTCGGGAACTGAGAATCTGGACAAGGTCATTCGCATCGATCAGTCTCCGATTGGGCGCACTCCGCGGTCGAATCCCGCCACCTACACCGGGGTGTTCACGCACATCCGCGAGCTCTACGCCATGCTGCCGGAATCGCGTGAGCGCGGCTACAAAGCCGGTCGCTTCTCCTTTAACGTCGCGGGGGGCCGCTGCGAGGCTTGCCAGGGAGAAGGCCAGCGCCGCATTGAAATGAATTTCCTGCCCGACGTGTACGTGCTGTGCGAGGTATGCGGCGGCCGCCGCTACAATCACGAAACCCTCGCCGTGCGATATAACGGCTACTCCATCGCCGATCTGCTGGAAACCCCGGTTTCCGATGCTCTGCCGGTTCTCGAGAACTTCCCGCAGATTCGCCAGAAGCTGCAGACGCTGGTGGATGTGGGGCTGGGCTACATCCATCTCGGGCAGTCGGCGGTGACACTCTCAGGCGGCGAAGCGCAGCGCATCAAGCTCGCTCGCGAGCTGAGCAAGCGCCAGACTGGCCGCACGCTCTATCTGCTCGATGAGCCGACCACCGGCTTGCACTTTGACGATGTGCGGAAGCTGCTGGACGTGCTGCACCGCCTCACGGATCTGGGGAACACGGTCATCATCATCGAGCACAATCTGGATGTTATCCGCAACGCCGATTGGATCATCGACCTCGGTCCCGAGGGCGGCGAAGACGGCGGCCGCATCGTGGCCAAGGGCACGCCCGAACAGGTGGCGCGAGTGAAGAAGTCATACACCGGCCAGGCTTTAACGAGATATTTCGGCAATTCGAGGAATCATTCGGCGTAGGAAGAGTGGGAGCGCAAGAGGAATGAACGGAGTTCCCTTCGATACAGATAGGCGATTCCCAAGAATCCCCATACAACGATCCAACCACCCTCAATTGGTCGCAATCGTATGAAGGAGATCCCGACCCAGCACGCTACCGCAATCGTTACTGTGGAGAGTAGACGCAGGGGCGCACCGAGTATTCGATTCTTGCCAAATTCTGCGCGATGCCGCACAAAGCTGGCGAGCACGTACCACCAGAACGCGGCTAGAGGGACAAAAACCAGATCCCTAGCCTCGACGTAGTGGCCACCCAGAGTAAATCCTCCCAAGGCCTTTCCTAGTACAGCAGCTGGCAAAAAACTGGGAATCGTTATGCCATGCGCAAGCTCGGTCAGAGGGGAAACATAGTTGGGGTCTATCCCGAGTAATGAACCACCGCGTGCGCTGAGCGCCATCGCCTTATGCTGCTCGTGGTAATTGCCCAACGTGAGAAGGACAATTGTGAGGGACACGATTAGCCCGGTAAGAAGGGTCTCCACCCGAATTTTGATTTTGCCCATTTCAGATATCACTCTAGGGCGAATTCAAGGATTAATCCAAGTTACGTGCGGGCGTCCCACGCGGTGCAGCTCTCCCATAAACTTCCTGCTTCCCTTCCGCTTGCCGCATCCAATAAAGTTCTGTTAGGAACTATGTCCGCGCCTGACAATTCGCCGCTGCTGCCCGCGGAGCAGGAATCCGGATCGCTTAGTCCTGTCCCCGTTCAGGTGCAGCCGCCACAGCCAGACAGCCTCCCCTGGACGTTCATGGACGTCGTCCGCATGGCGCTACTCACGGTGGTGGCTATCTTCTTCTTTACGTCCATCTCGTTTTCCATCGCCAGTCACCGCTTTGCCCCGAGCATGTCCACCGCGGACGCTGCGCGCAATCCCAAGATCATCCTTCCCGGCCAAGCTGCGGCTTACTTTCTGACTCTCGGTTTCATGGTGGTTCTGTTGCACCAACGAGGGCGGCCATTCTGGCAAAGCGTCAAGTGGCGCTGGCCCTCGGTCGGCGTGGGATATCTGCTCACCGGATTTGCGCTGGCCCTCGCGGTCCAATTTTCTTCTGCTTATCTGCCGATACCCAAATCGCTGCCCATCGAGCAGTATTTCACCGACACTTCGGGCGTCTGGCTGATGGCCATCTTCGGAGTGACACTGGCGCCGTTGATGGAAGAGCTGTTCTTTCGCGGCTTTCTGTATCCGGTGCTGGCGCGGCATTTGCCGCTGTGGCTGGCAATCGGACTGACAGCCCTGGGATTCGCGCTGATCCACGCCTCTCAATTGGCGGCGGCCTGGGCTCCACTGCTGCTGCTGTTCGGCGTGGGACTGGTACTGACAATTATTCGCGCACGTACCGGCTCTGTGGCCACCAGCTTCCTGATCCACGTAGGCTACAACGCCACGCTCTTCACGCTGCTCTATCTGAGTACCGATCACTTCCGGCATCTGGAAAAGGCAACCTGAGAAGCGGTGTCAGCGGTCAGCAATCAGCAGTTCGCGCGTTCACGATACTCCTGAGGGTGCCCCGTTCAAGCGCAGCTTGGGCGGGGTAGTCTGTGGGACTGTTGACTGCTGATTGCTCATTACAGCGGCAAACCGGCGTGCCCAAGCAATTGTGCTAATGTAATTTTGTGGTCACGACGCCGCGCCAGCAGCTTCTGTCTCTGCTCGCCAGTAAATCGTTTCGTCTGGGCCAATTCAAGCTCTCTTCGGGCGCCACCAGCGATTACTACATCGATTGCAGGCTCACTACGCTAAGCGCCGAGGGCGCGCGTCTCACGGGCCGAGTAGTGCTGGACGAAATTTACCGCCACGGCTGGGAAGTACAGGCTATCGGTGGCATGACATTGGGCGCCGATCCCATCGTGGTTGCGGTGGCGATGCTCACGGCACAGCAAGCGCAGGAACGCAAACCTCGTCCCGATACCTGCCCTGGTCCCGCCGACACGCGAATCCTCGACGGCTTCCTGGTGCGTAAGGTTCAGAAAGAGCACGGCATGGCGCAGCGCATCGAAGGCTTCCATGAGAAAGGCGCTAAGGTAGTGATTGTGGACGACGTCTGCACGACCGGCGCTTCCACGATTCAGGCCATTGAAGCGGCGCGCGAATTCGGGTTCGAGGTTGCCGGTGTGATCTGCCTGGTCGAGCGCGAGGAAGCAGGTGGCCGCTTGAATGTGGAGAAAGCCGCGGCTCCAGCACCGTTCTTCAGCATCTTCACGGCGGCAGACGTGCGGGCGGAACACCTGCAGCAGTTACGGAACGGCTGACGTTGCACTCAGCGACGAATCCCCATCCTCTCGTTTAGACTGGATATAACAGATACTGAATTCCTGATCACAGCTATGATCAAAACTCTGGAATGGACTGACGCGGGCGTGCGCTTCATCGATCAGACGAAGCTTCCGACAGAAGAAGTGTATGTCACCTGCTCGAACTACGAAGAGGTTGCCGATGCCATCCGCAACATGGTCGTGCGTGGGGCGCCTGCTATTGGCGTAGCAGCCGCGATGGGCATCGGACTCGGAATGCGCGATGCGGAAGCCGATCACGTCGCGGAACTGCGACGCGAATTCGACCAGATCTGCGACACCATGGCGGAAACGCGTCCCACTGCGGTGAATCTGTTCTGGGCCATTCGCCGCATGCAGGATCGCTTCGAGCTGATCTCGGATTTGCCCATTCCCCAGATCAAACAGGCGCTTATCACCGAAGCACAGCGCATGTATCTCGAGGACATTGCCGCCAATGAAGCGCTGGGTCGCAATGGCGCTGTGCTATTGCCGGCCAGCGGCGGGGTGCTCACCCACTGCAATGCCGGAGCGCTGGCAACGTGCGGCTACGGCACTGCCTTAGGAGTGATTCGAGCTGCGGTCGAGTCGGGAAAGAAATTGCAGGTCTATGCCGACGAGACTCGTCCATTCCTGCAGGGCTCACGCCTTACGGCGTGGGAACTGGTCAAAGATGGCATCCCAACCACTCTGATCGCCGACAACATGGCCGGCGCGATGATGCGGCAAGGAAAGATTGCCGCGGTGGTTCTGGGTGCGGATCGCATTGCTGCCAATGGCGACATCGCCAATAAGATCGGCACCTACACGGTCGCGATCCTCGCACACGAGCATGGCATTCCCTTTTATGTGGCTGCCCCCTGGTCGAGCGTCGATATGGACACTCCCGATGGCAACAAGATTCCTATCGAGCAGCGTTCGGCGCGCGAGGTGACGCATATCGGAGGGAAGCAGATCGCCCCCGATGGGGTCAAGATCGAGAATCCGGCCTTCGACATCACGCCCAACAAATACATTACCGCCATCGTTACCGAACGTGGCGTAGCGAAGCCTCCCTATGCGGAATCGCTGAAGCGGTTCGCGGAGGCTGAGGCTCCTGCCAGCGTCTAGCGAATTCCATCTCCCGGTGCGGACAGGCCAGATTGCCCGTCCCCCACAAACCTCGCATGGACCCACCTCCAGCAGGACGTTTTTGCGGAACCGGAAGACTGCCTCTAGCGTAATCATCCTTAGAGGCGCACTTATGCTTTCATTTCTGCTCTGGTGTCTTCTATTTGTGCTGTGCTGGCCGCTGGCATTACTGGCGCTGGTTCTCTATCCCTTTGTCTGGCTGATCCTGCTTCCCTTCCGAGTCATCGGCATCGCGGTGGAAGGAGTGTTGAAGCTGGTTTGGGCGATCGTAACTCTGCCCTTTCGTGTGCTGGCTCGCATATAAAGGACAAGCGATGCGAGAAATCCCAGCTTAGCGCCGAAACCACACCGGGCGATTCTGGGGCAATCCGCGGTGGAGAGACACGCGCACCCCCAAATTATTGTTTCGTTAAGACCTCCCATTCCGCATAAAGCTTGCCGGGTGTTCCTACAGGATCTGGTAGGGCCTTTTCCCGGGGCCTGATCACAGCAGACAGGATTTCTGTCCCTGCCGACACGAAATTCAACCCAACACGGTCTACGGTAATCGGGAACAAGCTTGTTTCCGATACGAGAACCGGAATTTCGTGTCCCTGAAGTTGGTTGTTGGTGAGCCAGGATCCAGTTGCAACTTGCTTGAGAAGGTCCCGATTATCTCCCAGCCGGTCCCTGTAGAAATCTTGCTAGTCCCCAGCTGTTGCCCATGAACAGACTTGGGTGCTTGAACTGCACTCTTCGGGACGAACCTGCCATATGCCGAGTTCTGCGGCGAAAACGATGGGAGCACCTGTTGCGACGTATCGCAACCGGAGGTACCACCCGTCGAGCTGCTGGACACCTGATCGCTGAATCGTAGGCAGGTTGCAGGCACGTTGGACGGCTGAATTTGTAGCCGTCAAAAGTTATTCCCCTTTCATGTCGTTTTCAGGAGGAGAGATGAAGATACACTCGCACACCAATTGCGGGCGAACCCGGCTGATGCGGGGATTCGTCAGCGCTCTGCTGCTGTTGCTTGCGTTCACGCAAGTATCTCTAGCCCAATTCGAAAAGGGCAGTATTGGCGGCACCGTGACTGACGCCTCAGGTGCAGTCGTGGTCGGCGCCACCGTTTCAGTTCGCTCTACAGATACGAATGCCGTTCGCTCCACCGTCAGCGATAGCGGCGGGGGTTACAGTGTGCCCAACCTGGCCCCGGGCAATTATGAGGTGAAGGTTTCGCAAAAGGGATTCGGCGATGTGGCCCAGAAGTTTTCCATCTCCCCGGGTATCCGCAGCAGTCTAGACATTCAGCTCAAAGCGGCCGGAACCGAGACCACCGTTGAAGTGGTGGGTCAGACGGAGACGCAGGTAGACACCGAAAGCTCATCGCTTTCCCAGGTGGTAGACACCAAGAAGGTGGCCCAGCTTCCTTCACTCACCCGTGATCCCTATGACTTCGTGCAGACCCTTGGCAACGTAAACACCGATCCTTCCGGCGGAACCGGCGGGCGGGATCAGATCGTGCGCGGCGCCGGCGTTTCGGTCAATGGTCAGCGCTCGGCCAGCACCGACATCCTGCTGGATGGCGGTGAGAACGTCGATCTCTACACCTCCCGCGTAGGACAGCCCGTTCCGCTGGACTCGGTGGAACAATTCACGGTCACCAGCAGCAATTTCTCGGCTGAATACGGCCGCGCCTCAGGCGGGGTGGTGAACGTGGTCACCAAGTCCGGCACCAACAGCTTCCATGGTTCGCTGTATGAGTTCAACCGAGTCTCGGCGCTGACCTCGAATGATTACGACGACAACGCCAACGGCGTTGATAAGGCGAAGTACACGCGCAATCAGTTCGGGTATGCGGTCGGCGGGCCGATCATCAAGAACAAGCTGTTCTTCTTCAGCAGCACAGAATGGCAGCGGGTGCGCAGCAATGCCAATGCCCGCACAGCGATCATGGATCCCGCTTTCCTGGCAGCGGCCGCGCCCAATTCCCAGGCCTTTTTCGCCAGTCAGACATTGCGTTCCGGACTGGTGCAAACGCAGACGCTCAACCTGGCGTCGCTGAACATCAATCCCAGCGCTGCTACTCCCAACCTTGCCGCTTATGGCACCAGTGCGCCGGTGTTTGACGTCGTCAGCTATCCGGTTCCTTCGGATTCCGGTGGCGGCAATCCCAATAACAACTACAACACCATTAACCGGATTGACTTCCAACTCTCCGACAAGACCAGCATGTTCGGCCGCTACGCGCTGTTCAATCGCACTCTCTTTGCCGGAACCGTCAACAACAGCCCGTATGCCGGATTCGATACCGGCCAGACCGATTTCAACAACAACTTCATGTACTCGCTGACCCATGTTTGGAGTCCGCGGCTGGTGAGTGACACGAAAGTGCTGTTTAACCGCCTGAACATCCAGCAGCCGCTGGCATCCACTCAGCCGGTTCAGCCCACTCTGTATTTCAATTCCAGCACCGCAATTACGGTGAATGGGATCCCGATCAGCCTTCCGGGCTACGCGCAGTTAACCCCGGGGAACAGTATTCCCTTTGGCGGTCCGCAGAACGTCGCCGAGTTCTCGCATGCGTTCACCTGGACCAAAGGCAAGCACGAATTCCACTTCGGTGGAGAATACGTCTATACGCGCGATAACCGTACGTTCGGTGCTTACGAGAATGCCGTACAGGCGCTCAACGGAACAGGAGGCGTGCCGGGCGATTTGGAGAACCTGTTAGCTGGTCAGGCGGGTTGGTTCCAGGTGGTTGTTGATCCACAGGGAAAATTCCCTTGCATAAGAGACGCGGCGGGAGTGGTTCAGCAAACTCCTGCCTGCACCATCAATCTGCCCACCGGACAGCCTTCCTTCTCGCGCAGCAACCGCTACAACGACATGGCGTTCTATGCTCAGGACAACTTTAAGCTCAACCCACGCTTAACGCTGAATCTGGGGCTGCGCTGGGAGTACTACGGCGTACAGCACAACAAGGATGCTGCTCTGGATTCCAACTTCGTGTTCGGATCGGGGGCAACATACTTCGACAAAATCCGCAACGGGCAGGTGTACACGGTCGATGCCACCGCCAACAGCCCGGCGAGTCCGGTGGGTGGATTGTGGAACCCGCAGTATCACAACTTCGCCCCGCGTGTCGGTTTTGCACTGGATGTCTTCGGAGATGGCAAGACCTCCCTCCGCGGCGGCTTTGGTATGGCCTACGAGCGTAACTTTGGCAACGTCACCTTCAACGTGATCCAGAACCCCCCGGGTCAGTTCAACGGACTGTTCACTCCGGGTGGACCGATTACCACCGATAACCTGGGGCCGTTCGCAGGCACCGGCACGAAGGCGTTGCCTCCGCCTAGCCTCCGCTACGTCCGCCAGGATCTGCCCACCGCTTACACGGAAATGTGGAACCTGTCGTTGCAGCGGCAAGTTCTTGGTCACTCGCTCGTTGCCCTGGAATACAGCGGTACACACGGCATCCACCTGTATTCGATCGAGAACAACAACCAGGCCGGTTACGGTGTGATTTACCTGGGATCTGATCCCACCATCAATGCCGGTGACCGCCTTAACCGTCAATACGGCAACATGAACACCCGCGGTGCCAACGGCTTCTCCTATTACAACGCGCTGAACACGCGCTTCGTTTCCAGCAACCTGTTCCATCAGGGTCTGGACATCACCGCTAACTACACCTTCTCGCACGCCATCGACAACATCAGCTCAACCTTCAGCGAGACCCCGCAGGCCGAGGGCTTCCTCGGATTGCTGGATCCCTTCAATCCTCGTGTGGACAAGGGCACGGCTGATTTTGATGCACGGCATCGCATCGCCTTGAGCGCGGTCTGGACGTTGCCGTACGCCAAGGGCACGCATGGAGTGCTCAAGCAGGTGGCGGATGGCTGGGAGTTCGCACCCATCTTCACCGCACATACCGGCAATCCGTTCACAATTTTTGACAGCAACGGGTTCCTGGGTTCGGACACCATAGCCTCTCGCTATATTCCGAGCGCCGCCTTTGCTTTCTCGGGCAGCACGAGCACCGCGAATCCGACGGCGCCCAATACTTTTGCCTACCTCAATCTGCCGGGTTCGAACACTTATGTCGACCCGCTGGTTGGATCGGGTGAGTTGCCAACTTGCGACATGACGACCAATGCCGCAGGCCACCTCATCTCCACCGGCCAGAACTGCCGCTACCCGTCGAACATGTCGGGGCGCAACATGTTCCGCGGTCCGGGCTGGTACAACATCAACGCCTCCATCGGGAAGTACTTCCCCATCAACGAACGGTTCAAGTTGCAGTTCCGCACCGAGTTCTACAACTTGTTCAACCATTCCAACTACTACGTGCAGACCGGGCAGGCCGACGCCGGCAACTTCGGCACGGGCGTTCCCTTCTCGATTGTTGGCAAGAAGGGCGTCAACCCAGCGCCGACAGTCACTATTCCCAATGAGCGCCGCTTCATTCAGATGGCTCTGAAGCTGACGTTCTGACTGCTAGACTTGCGGGAACCCCAGTATTTATGCGGGTTCCCGCGTTTCTTCATTACTTTGTGAGCAATTCTCGTGTACCCGCTTTTGACCACGATTTACACTCACTTCTACTCAATTCTGGTCACACGGTCACACTTCAAAATCACAAGTTGTGGGCCTCTGAGCGTAACTTCGCTGGTGGGTGCCGATGTCATGTTGACGCTGTTCTCTGACCTGCTAATCTGACCACGACAATTCAACCGGGCGTCTACGAGCAGCTGTCCGCCCATCGCGGCGCGCTGACCATCCGTCAGCTCAGCGCCATCTTTAAGTCAACCAGCAAACCGTCGCATTGATATCGCAGGCGTTCAACGAAACGGGTGGTGGCACGCAGATGTTTGTTCGGGTGGGAATCTTTAAGTAGCATAGGCGAGGACGAGACTCAACCAAACTTGCGAGCTCGCCTCTTGTTGCAAGGTGGCTCTGCGGTCGAACGTCTGCTGAGGACGTGCTGCCGGTGAGGAGGAGGAGGCATGATCGGAGCAACAACCCATACTGGCCCGGAATGGAATGCTCTAGCGGTACCGTCAGCCATCAATGCCGGCTCGCTCGAAGGGATTTTTAAGCCAAGAACGATCGCGATCGTCGACGGAGGCGGCCACGAAACCATCGCTCAGATGACAGAAGCCGCTCTGGCGTCGAGCGAGTTTCGGGGCACGACGTGGGTTGTCCAGCGGGAGAACTCATTGCAGTCGCAAAACTCGTATAGGACTCTCGCTGCAATTCCAGGGAAGGTGGATCTCGCCATCGTAATCGCACCACCGGAAGGCGCGCCCGATTTAATCGAACAATGCGTCGAAAAGAATGTTAGGGGAGTAATTTTGCTCTCCAGCGGCTTCGGGACAAAGGGAACGGAACGTAGCCAGATGCTGGAGCGGATGCGAGCTGTTCTGGCCGGGAGCCGAACGCGCGTGATTGGCCCCAACTCACTTGGGGTTCTAAATCCGATCATCGGCCTCAATGCCACCTTAGGCCTGCCGATGCCCTTAGGGGGAACGGTAGCTTTTCTTGGCGAGAGCGCGACGCTGAGCAGATTCGTCTTGGACTGGAGTCTTAAGCATATCGTCGGATTCAGTGCATTCGCGTGCCTTGGAACAATGCTGAACGTCAGCTGGGGAAACATGATCGACTACTTCGGTAGCGATCCGTATACGCGAACGATCATTATGCAGATAAGCTCGGTCGGGGATGCGCGTTCGCTGATCTCGGCGGCGCGCGAAGTGGCGCTTGACAAACCCATCATCGTCATGAAGACCGGGCGAGATGCGAGCGCCATCGGTGCCGTCGCATGGAATTCTCGCTGTGTACTCAGCGACGACGATGTATTGGCGGCGGCGTTCCGCAGGGTAGGGGTGCTCCAGGTGGACAACCTGGAAGACCTGTTCTACACCGCCGACGCCTTGTCAAAGCAACCGCGACCGCAAGGACCCAGGCTCATGGTCGTGAGCAATGCGGACGGTCCCGCAGTGCTGGCAGGAGATATGGTGGTGCGGTCGGGGGTAGTGTTAGCGCAGCCTTCGCCA
>Ga0187776_10000523_pt1 | contig 18537 bp, 12 predicted proteins | sample 0216_BV02_MP12_2_FD_132426 | JGI IMG/M metagenome (GOLD analysis project Ga0187776, IMG submission 132426) | Tropical peat soil microbial communities from peatlands in Department of Meta, Colombia - 0216_BV02_MP12_20_MG | ecosystem: Environmental > Terrestrial > Soil > Wetlands > Peat | place...
AGGCTCGTTGCTGTAGTCTTGCCAATTGCGACGCGCGAGGACCGGCGGTGCGATTGCTCCCACATCTCTGGTAATTGGATTGCAGATTCGTGGCGTGACCAGTGTCACATCGCCGGGCGGTTAGGGGCCTGCGCTAACTGCCACGTCATGCAGTCGTACTACGATGCCTGGATCAAGAGCAGCCACCGCTCCGTGGCGGTTTGTAATGACTGCCACACGCCTCACAACCTGGTCGGAAAATATGCGGTGAAGGCCAGCAATGGATTCTTCCACTCCCTGGCGTTTACTTCGGGACGCTTTCCCGATTCCATCGATATCAAGCCTAGAAATTATCGTGTGACCGAGGCCGCCTGCCGGCACTGCCATCAGGAAATCGTGACCGCGATTGATGGCTGGCATCGGCAGGCTGCCGGCATGTCGTGCACCCGCTGTCACTCTTCCGTGGGACACACGGAAACAGCGGCCTCGCTGCCGCAACCCACACATCGAGGAACAAGCAATGAATAGGATGAGCGAGACAGGCCGCGCCCGAATTTTGTTCTTCGCCACTGTGTTCTTCGCCGCCGTTGCCGCGCTGGCTGTTACCGCGCTGCTGGTTAACATCTTCGAGCGCAAGCAGGAGGCTAAGAATCCTTTCTATCGCGTGGTGGAGTTGAACAACACCGTCGACGACCCGGAAACCTGGGGCAAGAACTTCCCCATGCAGTACGACGACTACAAGCGCACCGTCGATCAGCAGCGCACCCGCTACGGCGGCAGCGAAGCCCTCCCCCATACGCCGACGCAGGCGGATCCGCGGGCGGTAGTCGCGCGCTCCAAGCTGGAAGCTGACCCTCGATTGATTGAAATGTGGGCGGGATATTCCTTTTCCAAGGACTATCGCGAGAAGCGCGGCCACGCTTACATGCTCGAGGATCAGACCTTCACTGAACGTCAGAAGGCGAATCCTCCGGGAGCCTGCCTGAACTGCCACGCCTCCATGGTGGTGGCCTACAACCAGGTGGGAAATGGCGATCCCATGAAGGGCTTCGAAGCCATCAATCACATGACTTATGCCGAGGCCCGCAAGCTGGTGAAGCACCCAATCGCCTGCATCGATTGCCACGATCCGCGGACGATGGAATTGCGAGTCACGCGCCCGGCATTTATCGAAGGCATCAAGGTGCTGAAGGCGTCACAGGGGATCGCAGATTACGACGTCAATAAGATGGCCAGCCGCCAGGAGATGCGTTCATTTGTGTGCGGGCAGTGCCACGTGACGTATTACTTCCGCGGGCCGACCAAGCAGCTTACGTTCCCGTGGGCCAAGGGATTGAAGGTCGAAGAGATTGTGGCGTTCGAAGACGAAGACAAGGTGGTGGAGTGGAAGCACGCGGAAACCGGAGCACCGCTGATCAAACCGCGGCATCCGGAATTTGAGCTGTGGAATCAGGGCATCCACGCGCGTTCGGGCGTGGCTTGCGCCGACTGCCACATGCCGTACAAGCGCGAAGGCGGCCTGAAGATCAGCGACCACAACGTGCGCAGCCCGCTGTTGAATATCAACCGCGCCTGCCAGACCTGTCACAAGTGGCCGGAAGAGGAGTTGAAGGCGCGGGTGGAGGAGATCCAGACGCGCTTCTTCAACATTCGAAACGTAGCGATGGATTCGCTGATCGACCTGATTCACGACATCAAGGCAGCCAAAGCTGAAGGAGCGAGCGATGCCGAACTGGCGAAGGCGCAGGATTATCAGCGCAAAGCCCAGTTCTATATCGATTTCGTGGAGGCAGAGAATTCCACCGGATTCCATGCGCCCGGCGAGGCCACGCGCATTGTCGCCGACGCCATCAATTTCTGCCGCCTGGGGCAACTGGAGCTGCGCCAGATGAAGCCGGTGAAGCAGGCGGAGGTGAAGAAGACGGGGATGGGCGAAAGATAGAGCGGTGATTCGTCGGAAACTCTAACCACAAGATCTTTCGACTCGGACGGGGATCGATCTGCCCCGTCCTCGCTCAAGATGACAGGATAGGTGCATTGCCGGTGAGCTTCAAAACGCGCATGAGCCCAAGAGCTATTCGCCAGAACGATCGCTGCTCGGTCGTGGTTCCACCGCGGAGAAGAACCACCCAGGCTCATCGAATCGCGAATAAACGAGATGCCTGCCATCGGTTCCGTTCAACCATTTGAAGCCGCTGGGCTTTGGAAGCCGCCTCGATGCCGCGCCTATAGGAAGCCACTCTCCGCTGTGCCCCTCTTTTCGAAGCTGGTACAAGGCCCACTGGGCGCTGCCATCTCTATTGCGAGTGACGAAACTCGCATACACCTTGCCAGAGTCCAGCATCGCAACTCCGGTGATGGAACTCCCGAAAAGCCTTTCCGGCAGATTGTGGCCATCAGCATCGTACTCAGCCCAGGGATGAGTCGCCTGCGGCAGCTTCCAGCGGCTCAGAACACCGCGAGACGTGTCGTATTCGATCCACTCGTCAGTCGCGCCTTCGTAGATTCCCACTGTCGTGCCACGGCATTGCATGGTCAGATCAGGAAGCTCATGAAGGCCGCGAAGTGCCGGTCCAGGCCATTTGGGAAAGCTCGCTCGGTCTAAAGCGGCCGTAAGCCGCTTGCCGTCACTCAAGCGATATTGCCGGAGCACAGGATATGATCGCGTGCTCTCCCGCTCGTTGATTCGCACCCAGCCCATGGCCCACACCGTTGAATCATCACAGGCGCTGACCCTCGTGACCGCATACTTTCGCGTGTCCAACATGGGGTCAAGCTGACCCTCGCGATCGACTCGGCCCACGAAGCACTGCCGCGCTCCATCCTCGAGCAGAGCACACCCGGAGACGATCAGTTTGCCGCCAGGACTGACGCTTGCATCCGACAGGCTGACAGATCTCGCATTCGGAATTGAGATTTTGATCGATGCGCGAAAAGTATCCTTGTCGTACAGGTCGACAAAGGAATCGGGATAAGCGTGGACATAGACCAGATAGTCCCTCTCCCAAACACCACGCCCTTGTTGAAAAAACGGATCATAAGCCGTGGTGCTCTCTGGAGCGGCAAGTGCAAGCTGCGGCGCCTCCACTACTTTCGTTGTGTCTTGCGGTTGCTGTGAAATTGCGCAAGTGAGTGAAACCAGAACCGCGGCTGTCACTGAAATCAGTCGGTGCATATATTCTCCGCTCGCAGCAACCACTCAGCTGCGTGATCGTATCCTTAGAACGCTGATGCTGTTCGACGATTGCAATGAATTCCGCACAGGTTCAACGACGTTTGAACTATCGACCGGACCACGCGAGCGGTCGCTTGCCGAGCGGCCCTGTCACCATCTAAGTCCTGAAAGGTCATAGGCTTGAGCAGCCCAGCCTATTCGAGCGAACCTTCCCACTAAATCCACTAGTGCCCATCCCAGATTTACCCAAAAGTTCATATCCCGCTCGCCGCGGACTTGCTAAGCTATTAGCAGCGGAAATCCCAGTAGTATTCCTGTGGATCCCCCGATTGATGGATGCGGTTGGATATTGTCCGCAAGATCCACCCTCTAAGTTGCAAATGTTCTAGCGGAAGTCTTGTCAGCGAGGGCTACCGAAGGCGAATTCTTTTATGGCAACCAAGACCACCGCTCTCATCAACCGCCGACCCAAGCCGGAAATCGTAATCGAAGAAGAAATCACGACAGCGCCGGAACTCGAGATCCCTTCGCTTGACGATCGCAGCCTGTATCTGAATCGTGAGCTGAGCCTGCTCGCGTTTCAGCGCCGCGTTCTGGAAGAAGCGCAGGACGAATCCAATCCTCTGCTAGAGCGAGTGAAGTTTCTGTCGATTGTTGGCTCCAACCTGGATGAGTTTTTCATGGTGCGGGTAGCGGGGCTGAAACGGCAACTGGAGAGTGGCGCTTCAGAAGTCGGACCGGACGGTATGAGTCCGGCGGCGCAGTTGGAGGCGATTCGCACCGAGGTACTTGAGCTGCTGGGAAGCGCCCATCGGTGCATTCGCCGGCAGCTGGTCCCCGCCCTAGAGCGGGCAGGGATTCACCTGATGGAGTACGAGCAGCTGACGCCGCAGCAGAAGGCGCGCGCCGACCGGTACTTCACCGAGACCGTGTTTCCGGTATTGACCCCGCTGGCCTTCGATCCCGGGCGGCCGTTCCCCCACATCTCGAACTTGAGCCTGAACCTGGCGATCCTCATTCGCGACAAGGAGGGTGAGGAGCACTTCGCTCGTCTCAAAGTACCCGACGGGTTGCCCCAACTGGTCCCGGTCGATCGTGTAACTCCCAATGGGAGGCGGTCGAAGGTCCAAAAGCACCAGTCATTCCTCTGGCTTGAAGATCTGATCAGCGCGAACCTGAACCTGCTGTTTCCGGGCATGGAGATTGTGGAAGCGCATCCTTTTCACGTGACGCGCGACGCCGATATTGAAATCCAGGAGCTGGAAGCTGGAGACCTGCTGGAAACGACAGAAGAAGGAATCCGGCAACGACGTTTCGGTGATGTGGTGCGCCTAGTGGTGCGTGCTGAAATGCCGGCGCACATCCTGAAGATTCTCATCAACAATCTCGAAGTCGACCGCAAAGATGTGTACCGGGTGAAGGGCCCGCTCTCCCTCAGCCGCTACAAATACATCGCCGGGCTGGACCGGCCGGAGCTGAAGGATCCGCCATTTTTGCCGGCGGTGCCAGCCTCGCTCGATCTCGATGTGGCCAGCGAGGAGGAGGATCTTTTCAGCGCCATTCGCCGGCGCGATATCCTGCTGTACCATCCTTACGATTCGTTCCAGACGGTAGTCGATTTTTTGCAGAAGGCGGCGCGCGATCCCTCGGTGCTGGCTATCAAGATGACGCTCTATCGCGTGGGACGGAATTCGCCCATTGTTGAAGCCTTGCTGGAAGCCAGCGAAAACGAAAAGCAGGTAGCCGCGCTGGTGGAATTGAAGGCAAGGTTCGACGAGGAAAGCAATATTGAGTGGGCGAGAGCGCTGGAACGTCAGGGCGTGCACGTCGTCTACGGACTGCTAGGTTTGAAAGTGCATTCCAAGGTTGCCCTGGTAGTGCGCAAAGAAGGCGACACCATTCGCCGCTACGTGCATCTGGGAACCGGCAACTACAACCCAGTGACGGCGCATTTGTACACCGACTTCGGTCTGTTCACCGCGGATCACGATATTGGCGCCGACGCGACCGACCTGTTCAATTATCTGACGGGCTATTCCGCAAAGAATGACTACCGCAAACTGCTGGTGGCACCGATCAATCTGCGGGACCGTTTGGAGCACCTGATCCGCCGTGAAATCAAGCAGCATCTGCAGCACGGCAATGGGCACATGAGCCTGAAGATGAATGCCCTGGTGGACACGGAGATGGTCCGCCTGCTTTACGAAGCTTCACAGGCGGGAGTGAAGGTGGACCTGCTGGTACGCGGCATCTGCTGCTTGCGGCCGGGCGTGCCGGGAGTAAGCGACAACATTCGTGTGATCAGCGTCGTCGGCCGCTTCCTGGAGCACAGCCGCATCTATTACTTCCACAACTCGGGCGACGACGAAGTCTACCTGGGTAGCGCCGATCTGATGCCGCGCAATTTGAACCGGCGTGTAGAGGTAATTTTCCCGGTAGAGGATCGCCGCCTGGTGCGCTATCTACGGGATGAAGTGATCGAAACTTACATGGCGGACAATCTCAAGGCCCGGGAAATGATGCCCGATGGAAGTTATCGCCGTCTGACGCCGGCAGAGAGTACAGACGGGCTTGAACGGGAAAAGATCAGTTCCCAGGCACTGTTCCTGAGCCGCGCCCAGGCCTCGGCGGCGCGGAGATAGCCTTGCTGCGCAGGGCTGCGGAAACAATGTCTCTGCCGGTCCTGGAAACTGCACGCCTGCTGCTTCGCGCGCCTGCTGACCGGGATATTCCGGCACTGGTGAAACTGGCGGGCGCCCGCGAAGTTGCCGCCACCACGCTTCGTATCCCGCACCCCTATACCGAAGCTGACGCGGGTGAATTCCTGCTGGCTTGCCGGGAAGGTCGGGCTCGCGGCGAGCGCATCCTATTCGCCATCTGCCGCGGCGAAGATATGATCGGCATGGTCGGCCTGGAAATCCAGCCAAAACACTCGCATGCCGAACTAGGCTACTGGATCGGAGTGCCGTACTGGGGAAAGGGATATTGCACCGAGGCAGCACGGGCGGTCCTTGAATTTGGCTTCGGGACCCTGAAGCTGCACCGCATCTATGCCGGGCACTTCCGCGGCAACGACGCTTCGCGGCGAGTGCTCGACAAGTTGGGGATGCAACATGAGGGATGCGCGCGCGAGCATGTCGAGAAGTGGGGAAAATTTCTCGATGTGGAGAATTATGCGCTGCTGGCCGAAGACTATCGGCGGCAGGCGAAACCTTGAGCGGCGGACCAATAGCATGCTCGGCTGGGCCTATCCCCTTCGTCACCTCCCCGTATCACAGGAGTAATGGGCTCGCACAAAGCCCGACCGGGATAATACTTGGGGGCAGGCAGAGTCTTGAGCGAGCTAGCGCGAATTTGGCCGGAGAAACGTGAGCTTCTTTATCTCGCGGCGTTTCCTGGCGGGCTCTCGCTGGCGATAGCCGGCCTGCTGCTGGCCACGGGAATCCTTCCGGCATCCAACTATTCTTTTCTGCAGTTCTACTTTGACGCTGTCTTCGCCATGGGAGTGTTGCTGGCGCTGCGCTTTCACTCCAGCCGCACGCTTTTCGGGCTGCTCACGCTGGCGATTGCGATCCAGGCGCCACATCCTCCGGCCGCTCCCGCGTACGCTGCCGTGGTGGCGTTTGTGTTGCCGCTGATGCTCGCGATCTTTGCGCTGTGGCCGGAAAGCGGATTCAGCCTGGTTGCCGTTGCTCCACGCTTTGTCGCGCTGCTGGCGGGTTGCGCGTTCGTGGCCGCGCTTTCGCGTTCTGAGGTGGCCGATATCGCTGCCTCGTTCAAGGCTCACCTGGTCCCCGCGGCATGGACCGCGTGGTGCAGAGTTCCGCAGCCAGCAATGCTGGCCTTCCTAGGCGCAGTGATGGCAATTGCGGTCCTGTTTGCTATCCGCTGCAAGACCATCGAAGCGGGATTCTTCTGGAGCGTGGCCTCCTGCGGTATCGCAATGCAGTTGGGCATGGCACGTCCCATCTCGCGGGCTTTCCTGATCACCGCCGGCCTAGTGCTGGTGATCTCGCTGGTAGAAAACTCCTATCGCCTGGCGTATCACGACGAACTCACCGGACTGCCTGCACGGCGCGCTCTCAATGAGGCGATGCACTCGCTGGATGCAAAGTTTTCGGTTGCCATGGTCGACGTGGATCACTTCAAGAAATTCAATGACACATTCGGGCATGACACAGGCGATCAGGTGCTGCGCATGGTAGCGGCGAGGTTGGGCGGGGTAAATGGTGGGGGGCGCGCGTTCCGCATCGGGGGCGAGGAATTTGTTCTGCTCTTTCCGGGAATTCCGCTGCGCGATGCTTATCCACATCTGGAAGAGGTTCGCAAACGAATCGAAGACAGCAAGTTCGTAGTCCGAGGACCGGACCGTAAGCAGCGCTCGGCGCAGGACCGGCAGTTCACGGGAACTCGCGCAAGCAGTCTCACGGCGAAAGAAGTCTGTGTGACCGTCAGCATCGGCGCAGCCGAGCCGCATGCAAGCGGCGAGAGTCTGGAACATGTGATGAGGCTGGCCGACAAGGCCCTGTACAAAGCCAAGAAAACTGGGCGCAACCGCACAGAGATGGCCGGGGTCAGGGCGTCGGCGCGCAAATCCGCTTCCACCGGCGGCAGTTCGCAGATGGTGTAGGGAAACTGATAGCCAGAAGCAGGATCGGGTGGCCCACTCAAGCCCTCTTTTGGCTTGATGGCAGGTCGGCTGGGGCAAGCGAAATGCAGAGATGCTTCGTCCGCCACGCGGGCTCAGCATGACACTGCTGGGGCTTCTGCCGGTGAGTACCCGGCAAGGCTTGCCTATCCGGTTCGGCATCGTCTGCCCAGCTATTTCTTCCACAGTAAGTCGAGGGATAGAGATACCGGCCAAGTTCTTCGAAAATGAGGGAGTTTGGCTTTTCGAACCAGAGTTCGTTTGGCAGCCGACCTGCTTGATTCACGGCGATAGAGCGGCAGCTGAAGTTCCGACTCAGCCGTGCCGATAAGAAGTACGAAGAAAGTTTGAAGGAGAGGTCATGTCAGTGTCAGGCATTTCCAGCAGCTCGCTTTTTGATTTCGGCCTTCAAAGCATGCCAAAGCGGATGCAGCAATTTCGGCAGGAGTTCCAGCAGCTTGGCAAGGATCTGCAGTCGGGGAATCTGTCGGCGGCACAGGCGGATTTTGCCAGTCTGCAAGAGCTCCAGCCGAAGGCAAACTCAGCTTCTTCTGCCCAGAACAGCAATCCCATCGCACAGGAGTTCCAGCAGCTATCGCAGGATCTGCGGTCAGGGAATCTTTCGGCTGCTCAGCAGGATTTCGCGGGGATCCAGCAGAACTTTCAGAGCCAAGCCAGGCAGGTGCATGGTCATCACCATCATCATCACAGCGGTGGCGACAGCAATGGCATAAGTCAGATGCTGAATCAACTCGGCCAGGCCCTCCAATCCGGTGACCTGTCCGCTGCGCAAACGGCGTATAGCACATTGCAAAAAGAGTTTCAGCAGTTTGACCAGAGCAGCGGATTGCTGACGCCGGGGTCATCGGGTTCCAGCGCAGATGGGCTCTCGGTAAACGCCTAGCCGTTGTCGCGGCGGGACGTTGGCGTCTGTGCCTTGAAGGCGAACATCCGGCAGGATCCCTCTGTGCCCTGCGTCACAGCACTTCCGTTTGTCCAGATCGCAATATGGGGGGCGAACGGAGCAAACCATGCATGGCAACCAGAAGGTGATCGAGCGGTTAAACGCAGCTCTGGCCTCGGAGTTGACCGCGATCGTGCAGTACATGACGCAGTCGGAGATGTGCCACAACTGGGGTTACAGGCGGCTGGGCGAGCTCACCGAAGCCCGCGCTATCGAGGAGATGAAGCATGCGGAAGGGCTCATCGAGCGCATCATTTTCCTCGACGCGATTCCCAGTGTCGATGTCGGTTTGAAACCTCAGCTCGGCAGCAAGGTGCAGGAGCAGATGGAGATTAACCTGAAAGACGAGCAGGACGCAGTGCGACAGTACAACGAAGCAGTGAGGATCTGCGTTGAGGCCAGAGACGACGGCTCCAAGATGTTGTTCGAACACATGATTCAGGACGAAGAGCGGCACGCGGACTTCCTGGAGGCGCAGCTGCACGCGATCAAGGAGATGGGCACGGCTGCCTATCTCGCACAGCAGTTGCAGGGCAAAAACGATTGACAGCGTGCCTGGGTGGGGATCCGCGGGGATCAAGATTACTCTGAAATTTGCAGTACGCCTGCGCCTTCGATGCGGCTGTGCTTCAGATGCTGGAGCGCCTGATTGGCCTGCTCCAGTGAAAACACCTGAATTTCACTGCGAACCGGAACTTCGGCAGCCAGCTCCAGAAACTGGCGCGCGTCCTGGCGGATGCTGTTGGCGACGCTGCGCACAATTCGTTCCTCGTAGAGCAGGCTGTAGTCGAGGGCGGGAATCTGTGACATGGTGATCCCGGCGAGCGCCAGCGTCGCTCCCTTACGAAGATGACCAAGCGCCAGCGGCACCAGCGAGCCTGCTGGTGCAAAGATGATGGCGGCATCCAGCAGTTCGGGCGGACGATCCTCCGCCTGACCCACCCAGGCTGCACCCAGGCGCAACGCGAGCTCGCGATGTGCAGCGGCGCGCGTAAATACGTAGACCTCGCATCCCAGGTGACGCGCGAACTGGATCACGATGTGCGCCGACGCGCCAAAACCATAGAGCCCCAGGCGGGCGCCAGCGCGCGCTCCGCTCAGTCGATAAGAACGATAACCGATGATTCCCGCACAGAGCAGCGGAGCGGCGGCTTCGTCGGAAAAAGCGCGCGGGATCGGATAAGCGAACGCTTCGTTTACGACCGTGGCTTCGGCATAGCCTCCATCGACGTCATAGCCGGTGAAGCGCGCGTTATCGCAAAGGTTTTCCTGGCTGGCACGGCAATAGCGGCATTCGCCATCGGTCCAATTCAGCCAGGGAATCCCGGCGCGATCCCCTTCCTTGAAAGCTCGTGATCCTTTGCCGACTGCGTCCACCAAACCGACGATCTGATGACCGGGAACGACGGGAATTTTGTGCAGCGGCAGGTCGCCTTCTACGGTGTGAAGATCGGTGTGGCACAGACCGCAGCAGTGCACGTGCACGCGGATTTCACCATCCCCCGGCGTTGGTTCGGGAAGCTCGCGCAACTTCAGGGGACTTTGCTCAGCCGGTGCGGCCTGGGAAAGGACCATCGCCCGCATGTATCGGAGTCTAGAGGGCTGTCCTGGGGGGCAGCAAGCATTTGGGGAAAAAGAGAGGCGGGCCTGGTTTGACCCGCCTTCTTACACATAGAGAGAAGGGTTTCGAGCTAGCGCTGTTAAGGAGGAGCAAGGCGATTGCCGATCGAAGGGCGGGCTCTATTTGCTTAGGCGTCAGAGACTTAGATTGAATTCGTGGGAGGATGGTCAACCGCCTGGAGGTGGCATAGTGCATTTCTTTGCACATCAGAGGGAGGGCGTTTTTCCCAGGGCAAGAAGCAGGTCCCTTCCAAGCGCGATTGGATCGCTGGGGCGAATCCAATCGCTTGGTTGGCATGACAGGAAGCAGGATCGGTGATCGGGTGAAGTGAGAAGTGAGTCGAGGCCAGGCCTCGAGCTGAACGGACGAGACGTCCCTTCCAGCGTTTTGCCGTTCGGGGAGCCGCATAGTTTAAAAGTACAGATAAATAGCAGGCCCCCCAAGGCGACCAGAGGCTTAGTGGCGGGTCGGGTGCTCGGTCAGCCAGGTGGTGATTCTTCGCTGTGCTTCCTCAACCTGATGTGGGGTCATTATCTGCTGTAGTTCTTTGCGCGAGCGCTCGCTATCCTGATTGCCCGCGGCTGCCGCCAGGCTGTACCACATGTAGGACTGAACATAGTCGAGGCCGACCCCGCGGCCGGCGCGATAGAGCTGACCCAGGTTCGCCTGCGCGGCGACATTGCCCTGCTCGGCTGATTGCAGGAACCATTTCTCTGCCTCTCGTTCGCTGCGCGTTACTCCTGCACCCATGAGGTATAGGAAGGCAAGGTTCGCCTGGCCTGCCGCGAGCCCGCGATCGGCGGCTGCGCGATACCACTTTGCCGCCAGCGCATCATCGCGCTCCACGCCTTTTCCCGAGAAGTAGCAGGTTCCCAGATTGTTCTGGGCCATCTCGAAGCCCTGTTCCGCCGACTTCTGATACCAGGTGAATGCCTGAACAAAATCTTTTGAAACACCTTTTCCCAGTTCGTAGAGATAAGCCAGGTTGAACTGCGCCGCCGGCAGGTCCTGCTCAGCCGCCGCGCGGTACCAGCGCGCGGCTTCGCCATAGTCGCGTGCAATGCCGTGTCCCTCGGAATAGAGGTGGGCCAGATTGTTCTGCCCGGAAGCATCTCCCTTTTCCGCGGCGAGCCGGTACCAATGAAGTGCCGCGCTGTAATCGACACTCACTCCGTTGCCGTGCTCATACATGTGGCCGAGATTCGTCAGCGCGGGTGCATAGCCCTGCTCCCCTGCTGCCCGGTACCAGGAGAGTCCTGCGTTATCGTCGCGGGCAATGCCCAGACCCTCGGCATACATAAAGCCGAGGTTGTTTTGCGCGGCAGGATCGCCCCGTTCTGCCGCTTGCCGCAGCCAGCGGACCGATTCAACATCGTTGCGCTCTACGCCTAACCCGTGGTGATAGAGGTATCCGAGCGCGGTCTGCGCACTCGCGAATCCCTGCTCGGCCGCGGCCCGGTACCACCGCACCGCCTCGGCCAGATTGCGCGCGACCAATCGGCCGCGGTCATAAGCAAGCCCCAGCAGATACTGCGCCTCGACACGGCCGGAGAGCGCCTGCAATCGAAGCTCGTCGAACTTACTGGAGGTCACACCGAGCAACTGGCTTTCGGCAGGAGGCGGAGGGGGAAGAGCGGCGACCTCACGCGTCTCTTTTTCTTGGGCCAGAGCAAATTGCGACAGAGGAGACAACTGGCGCGGAACTGCTACAAAGGCGATTAGCAGAGCGGCAGCAATCGGGGCAGACTTGCGCTCCAGTCCCAGCATCTGCGGCCTCTTCGGAAGAAGTCAGCCGTTCAGACAAGGGTGGCGCGATCTTCACCACACCAAGCGAGAAACGGGAGGGGCGCATTGTAACCCGAAATGCAGACGCTTCATCCCTAATTTTCGCGGAGTAGTCCCCGGGGACGAGATTTGGCTCAGAAGCGGCGGATGGCTGTGACCAGGCTTTATTCAGTAGCCAGGGCTTTCCGGCGGGCGGCATGGTACTGCTGCAATTCGGCATTTGCGGCCACAATGGCTTCGAGAGCGTGGATGAACTGAAGAAGATCGCGTCCAGGTAGCGCCAGATAAAGTTCATCGTCGGCCAGGGTGGTATAAACGCGATTGCCGATACATCCTGTGCTGGCTACGGTTCCGCTGGCCATCGCCGCGGGAATGGCCATGCAGGTAGGGCGGCCGAGCGTGGGTGTCGCAGCAGCGATGCCGGCGCGGATTGCGGCTTCGTAGGCGAGCATCAGCTTGCCCGGCGTGCCGCTGCAGATCACCACGTCGGGAGCCACTGGTGTGTCACCCAGGGGAGCGTAGTTGATTACTCGCGGCTGGAATTTCAGTTGGGGAATCTTGCCGACTTCCTCCATCCGGATGTACCCAATCCCGGTCATGAATTCGATGGTGTCGGACAGTTCCTGTTGGCGTTCCGCGGGAAGCGGGATGTTGTGGGTGTGACTGCCGACGGCGCAGTTGTAATGATCGGAGGGCACGGTGTAAAACGTCTTGCCCTCGGCCGCCAGGCGCCAGTAACTGCAACTGGAAGGCTCGGAGCCTTCGAACTTCTGGACTCCCGGCGCAGGGGTCTCCAGGAATGCAATCGCTACCGGCGGCCGCTTCAGGTCGAGCGAATCCAGCAATATCTTTTCGAAACTCTTGTAGTCGCGCATGGATGTTTTCCAGTTGCGTGACGATGATACAGGAACCGCAGGCTTCAGAAACAGGGTCGGATGAAGTGGGAAGTGATCGAGGCTCGGCCTCGACCTGAAGGGGGGACGTCCGTTCCCACGTTTCTGTTATTTCCACTCAAAAGCAGGTCGCTCCAAGCGCGATTGGATCGCTGACGCGATTCAATCGCCTGGTCGGGATGACAGTGCGAGGGGGCTTTGCAGGGCCGAAACAAAGAAGGGGATGGCCGAAGCCATCCCCGAAAAGCAGCCAAGGCTGCAAGAACTAGAAGGTCACACGCAGCGCGAACTGACCGAAGCGGCGCTCGTCGTGATTGCCGCCAATGGCGTTTACACCGAGGCCGCCTTTCAGTTCAGGCACTGTGATGGCGTTGGTGCCGTAGTTAAACACGTCGAGGTTCAAAGCGTTGACATAGAAGTTGTGGTGGTTGAGGATGTCAAATCCCTCAGCCCGGAACTCCAGCTTCACGCGCTCGGTGAGCGCAAACGACTTGCTTGCGGCAAGGTCGAACGTCCATGCGCCCGGGCCGCGGAAAGCATTTCTGCGGCTCATAGTGATCGGGAACGGCCCGAAGTCTGAGACACCCAGCACCGGATCGAAAGGAGCCTGGTCGCCACTTGGCAGCGTAAGAGCTGTGAAAAGATTGGGCGCGGTTGCCGTGGGTGAAGAACTCACGGAATAGCTGGTGATCGCGCCGTTTGGCGTGTAGCGTGGAATGCCGAAGCCGGATCCGGCGTTTATTGAGTTGATGGTGTCATAAATGGAGAACGGCGTGCCCGAGCGTGCCGAGAACACCGGCACTAGGGTGTAGCCGCCCAGCAATTGGCGCTTCCAGCCCTTTCCCGTCCTGTACCACGGCGTCTCCCAGATCGGCGTGATCGAGACACGGTGCCGGATGTCGAAATCCGAGCTGCCCCAGTCGAGTCCGGGGTTGCGCGGATCGAGATATCCGAGGTTGCCGATACCGTTCGATGCGCCGCCGGTGCTGTCTGAGAAGGTTGAGCTCAGATCGTCGAGCGAGTGCGACCAGGTGTAGTTCGCCACCAGGCTCAACCCCGTGTGATGCAGGTTAGTGCTCTGGAAGCGCAGGTTCAGAGCGTTGTACCGCGACCCACCAAGGCTGCCACGGGTGTTGATTCCCGAATACTGCTGGTTGGGACGCGTGCAGATGCCATTGGCAAACGAGTCTCCGAGATAAACCTGCCCACCGCAGAGTTGGTTGAATGCCGCGATATCGTACAAGTGAACGCCGTGTGCGCCGGAGTACTCCACCGCGAACACGGTCTGGGGCGCCAGTTCCCGTTCCACGGCCAGGCTCCAGAACTGCGTCTGTGCCACCTGGATGTCCTGGTTCACGTGCCGCAGACTGGAGGGAGAAAGCGGGACCGAACCGGTGGACCCGGCAAATGGGCCAAGGTTGTCATTGGTCACCGGAATGGGAGCACCCAGGTTGCCTGGCGTTAGTTGCACGCTGGCGTAGTTCGGCGGGTTCTGGATCACGTTGAAGGTCACGTTGCCGAAGTTACGCTCGTAGCTGATGCCGAATCCGCCACGGAGACTGGTCTTGCCGTCGCCAAACAGGTCCATGGCAAAGCCAACGCGCGGCGCCACCGTACCCCAGCGTGGGTTCCACAATCCGCCTACACCACTGTTGGGCACGGTCTGCACCGAGCCGTTGCGGACCTGCTCATATACGTCGCTGCCCGAGCCATAGTAGAAGTTGGAATCAAGATTGGGATCCACGTTGTGCTGCACTCCGTAATGCTCGTAGCGCAGGCCGTAATTGAGAGTGAGTCGCGGAGTCATGCGGAAGCTATCCTGGGCGAAGATCGCCCAGTCGTTGTAGCGATAGGAGCGCGAAAAACTCGGCGACGTGGTGGGCAAGGTGAGTGTGCAATCCGGGGTTGCGATCAGCTGGTTGGTGTTGGGATCGCGCACGCAGGGGAATTTGTTTTCCGGGAAAACCGCCGCCTGGAACAGCGCCAGATTGCCCAGCGCCAGATTGTCGAAGCCCTGCGCGTTGCTCAACCCGAGCTCCTCCACGCCCTGGGCGTACGCTCCGAATGCACGATTCATCTGCTGGTAGTCATAGAGACCGCCAAACATGAGGTTGTGTCTTCCTTTGGTCCAGGAGACTGTAGGCGCCACCTGGAAAACATTCTGCGGGCCGCCAAAGGGCAATCCGCCGGCTCCTGCGAACTGCGCGAACAAACCTGGCAGCTGTACCGGCGTGCCATTGACGCTGGCCCCGCTGGTGATCAGCAATTCCGGCACATTCTGCTGCGCTTTGTCGTAGGTGTTCACGAAGTTCACGCGGCTGGCGCTCAGCTTGACATTTGCCAGCAACGAGTTGCTGAACGTGTGACTGATCGAGAACAGTCCGCTCTGGTTGTAGGAGGAGTCGCCAACGTCGTATTGCGGATAGGGAGTGGCGAAGTCCGCGCCGATGAAGTTGTCGATGTTCTCCAGAGCGTAGCGGAAGAACATCTGAGTCTTGTCGCTCAGGTTGAAATCGATGCGCCCAATGATGCGGTAGGTGTTGGTGGGAACGCCGCCGCCCGCATCCGCCGGTGCGCTGAAGTTCACCAGGCCCAGCGCCGGCAGGGAAGACGGAAGCGCGGAGAAGGCGCCGGTCGAGCCTACGGCGCTCGCCACCTGTCCCGCGTTGAGCGTGCTGGCGAAGTTGAAGGTGTTCGCGCCGTACGTGCTAAAGAAGTTCTGCACGTTAGGCGGCAGCGCCGCCAGCAACTCCGGCGTGGGGACATATGAGCTCAGGCTGGCGTTGCTGCGCACCCGCGTCCACTCCGTGCTCTGGAAGATGAACAGCTTGTTCTTGATGATCGGTCCGCCGATGTCGTAACCGAACTGGTTGCGCGTGTACTGGCCCTTGGGAAGGTCCTTGGACGAGTTGTCGTACGTATTCGCCGTGTAGGCGGCGAGGCGGTTGAACTCCCATGCCGACCCGTGGAAGTTGTTGGTGCCTGATTTCGTGCTGACGTTAACCACGCCACCCGACGCGCGCCCATACTGCGCATCGAAGTTGCTGGTGATGACGCGGAATTCCTGCACGGAGTCAACCGGAATCTGCTGTCCGACAGTGGCGGTGAACAGATCGATGTTCTCCACGCCATCGAGCAGAATCTCGGTGCCGGAAGTGCGCTGACCATTAATGGCATAGCCGACGCCGCGGCCAGTCGTGTTCTGATCGCCGCCGGAAGCGGTGCGGTCACCGCCGCTCACATTGCCCGATACAGCCACAAAGTCGTAGGGATTGCGCGTCAGGCTGGGCAGTTGCGCCACCTGCTGCGGCGTGATGATCTGCGACAGTTCTTGGGTCTGGGTGTTGACCTGCGTGCCGCCCTCGCCGATCACCTCTACTACAGTTTCCGCATGCGAAACACCCAGGGTGGCGTCGAGGGTGACGTGCTGTCCCACCGTCACCGTAGTGCGCGCGTTGTACTGGGCGAAGTTCGGCGCCTTGACCGTTACCTCGTACTGGCCGGGCTGCAGCGCCGGGATGTTGTACCCGCCCTGGGTGTTGGTCTGCGCCGTCCGCTCGGCACTGGTAGCAACATTTCTGGCAGTTACAGTGGCATTGGGAATGACTGCGCCAGAGGCGTCGCTCACCGTGCCGGCGATCGTACCCGTATCGACCTGGGCCATTGCCTCGAGGGCAAACAGCGCCAAGCTCAGCAGCAAAGCCAATAGCATGCTTCGGGTGTGCTTAGAATTTGACTTCATCATTTCTTGACTCTCCGATATGCGTCATGCGCTGGAGAGGTCTCCAGCGGCGGCTCGAGGAAAGGTTTCGCTTGGAAGGACAATCTCATTACAAGCTCACAAAGTGATCCCGTCGGCTTACAAGGTCATCCCTGACATTCGCAGTTTGGTAACCAAAGAGTTAATGGGACAATTGCGCAGGATACGGTGACGAGGTTCGACTGACCTGTGATGCTCGGCCCAGCCGCGCTCAGTTATTCAGAAATTGGAAGATGCAGGGGAGAAACAATCCATAAGAATGGAGGAGATTTTGTGACAATCCCGCGATAGTCGCGGTTCGTGCTTAGAGGAAAGCGCGTAGTCCCGGAGTGATCGCGGACTGACGTGCATCACAGGATGTTCTGTATTTGGTGGAGCAGGCCTTCAGGCCTGCATTGGAAGAGCCACAAGGATGAGGGCTTCAGCCCCTGAGTTGCTTTTGCCTGATACACAAAAATGTTCCACAAGGCGGAAGGCCCGGCTGAGGCTCAGCTCCACCCAAATCGGAACCTGCTGATGAATAATGGAGGCTTAGGGATTTGGGGTCTCATGTCGCGAGCGTCAAAATTGTGCTAAGAATCGTGCTATGATCATTCCCCTCCGCGGTCATACCAGCGAGTCAACCTACTTCCTGACTGCATCCACCTATTGCAAGCAGCAACTGCTTCAGTCCGAGCGCTCGGCACTGTTACTCATTGACGTGCTCTACCACTATCGCGAAGAGAGTAAGTACCTATTGCATGAATTTGTAATAATGCCTGACCATTTTCACCTGCTGATCACCCCTGGCTCCCGGGTCACTATCGAACGCGCCATGCAGTTCATCAAAGGGGGCTATTCCTTCCGCGCAAACAAGGAGCTAGGGCTCACAGGCGAGAAATGGCAGACGAGCTTCCACGATCGACGGGTGCGAGATGCAGTCGAATCTCAGAGATACCGAACCTACATTCACGAGAACCCAGTACAGCGGAGACTGGTGGGAGTCGCACAACACTATCCCTATAGCTCGGCCAATCCGAAATATATTCTGGACGCAGTTCCGCAGTGGCTCAGACCAATGGCTGGTGAGCAGGTTTCATACTTCAGGGGCTGAAGCCCTCATCCTTACAGCTTCTTCTGATGCAGGCCTGAAGGCCTGCTCCACCCTCGCGCACGGTTAGCGCTCACTCCTTTACGTCCGATAGAAAAGAGCAAACGCAAGATCCTTCGACTTCTCGCCCGCGAGCCGCGAAAGACGTAGGTCGGAAGAATTAGACCGACGCTCACCCTCAGCAAACTAAAAGCCGGTTTGCTGGGGACTCCGGGCGCGTCGCCCAGGATGACAGCCTGAAGTTCTGAAACCTCCCGTCCGTTCACATCTCTCATGACGGGGTAGAGCAGGCCTTCAGGCCTGCATTGAAAGCAGGTGTAAGGATGAGGGCTTCAGCCCCTGAGGTGCTTTGACTGACACTAGAGTATGTTCAACGACGGCTAAAGGGCTGAAGGCCTGCTCCACCCCTCATGAGTAATGCAGGCGCAGCGGCTAACCAACAAAAGTAATTCTTGGACATTTATGCAGTGGTCTGGGAAGGGAAAACAACAAAAAAAAAGGGGATGAGCTGAGCTCATCCCCCCGAAGCAGCACAAGGCTGCGAGAATTAGAAGGTCAGACGCAGAGCGAACTGCCCGAAGCGCCGCTCGTCGTGGTTGCCTCCGATGGCGTTGATACCGAG
>Ga0187776_10000524_pt1 | contig 18473 bp, 13 predicted proteins | sample 0216_BV02_MP12_2_FD_132426 | JGI IMG/M metagenome (GOLD analysis project Ga0187776, IMG submission 132426) | Tropical peat soil microbial communities from peatlands in Department of Meta, Colombia - 0216_BV02_MP12_20_MG | ecosystem: Environmental > Terrestrial > Soil > Wetlands > Peat | place...
GATGATTCCAATCGCCACGATTGCAATCGTCGTGATCATGAGCGGCGTGCTGGGGCGGCTTTTGAGCGGATTGCCCGTCGTGCGGATGACCAAGAGCACCAGCGTCTGGGTGGCCAGCGATTCGACGAACCAGCCGGTGTGAAATTCGCGCTGGCTGGCGTGGAAGAAATAGAGCAGCACAAAGAAAGTGAGGAAATCGTAGATCGAGCTGATCGGACCAATGAAGATCATGAAGTTGCGGATGAGGTTCATGTCCCACCGGCGGGGTGAGCGAATGTAGCGCTCGTCCACATTGTCCGATGGGATCGTTGTTTGCGCGGTGTCGTAGAGAAAATTATTCAGGAGGATTTGAGTCGGCAGCATCGGAAGAAACGGAAGAAACACGGAAGCGCCGGCCATGCTAAACATGTTCCCGAAATTCGAACTCGTGCCCATGAGCAGATACTTCAGCACGTTGGCCGAGGCGCGGCGGCCTTCGATGATTCCCTTGTGCAGAATCGCCAGGCCCGGCTTGAGCAGGATGATGTCGGCAGCCTCGCGGGCTACGTCAACCGCCGTGGAGACGGAGATGCCGACGTCAGCGGCATGCAGAGACGGCGCGTCGTTGATGCCGTCGCCCATGTACCCAACCACGTGATCGCGCAGCTTGAGCGCGTGGAGGATGCGGTGCTTCTGCATTGGCGAGACGCGTGCAAACACGGTGGTCACTTCCGCGAGGTGCTGGAGCGCCGGATCGGTGGTGGTTTCCAGCTCGTCGCCGAGAACAATGGCCGGATTCGCGAGGCCCACTTGCTCGCAGACGTGGCGCGCGACGAGCTCGTTGTCGCCGGTCAGAATCTTGATTTCGACGCCGTCGCGCTTCATGGCGGCGATGGAAGCGGCCGCGTCGGGATTGGGGGGATCGGCAAACGCGAGGTAGCCGGAGAAGATCAGCGAGTGCTCGTCCGCAGGAGTAAAGCGCGCGTGAGGATCGGCCTCGCGATAGGCAACGGCGAGAAGGCGGAATCCCTGCGCGCTGAGATCCTCGAAAGTTTCGCGGCAGCGATGCCGCGAATCATCGTGTAATGCCAACGTTTGGCCCCCTGACTCGTAGGAGTCGCAAACCGTCAGGATTCCTTCGGGCGCGCCTTTGGTGATGAGCATGCCGGTCGGGCCGTCCGAATCTTTGGCGCGGACGACGATGGAGAGACGGCGGCGGTCGAAGTCGAAAGGGATTTCGTCAATTTTGTCGTACTTCTCGCCGTCAGGACGATTGGTTTTCAAGATGGCAGCGTCCAGCGGACTGCGGATGCCGGTCTCGAATTTGCTGTTCACGTAAGCAAGGTCGAGGGGGCGATCGGTCGGATTTCCGAGATAGTCCAAGGAGGAAGCCAGGTGCATTTCGCCGGTCGTGAGCGTGCCGGTCTTGTCGCTGCAAAGAATGTCGATGGTGCCGAAATTTTGAATCGCGGGGAGATGCTTGACGACCACGTTATCGCGCGCCATCAGGACCGCACCGCGCGCCAGCGTGACGGAGGAAATCATGGGCAGAAATTCCGGCGTCAATCCTACGGCCAATGCGACCGCGAAAAGGAAAGACTCAAACGCGTCTTTGTGCAGAGCGATCCGCACCGCCACGATGAACAGCACCAGGAAAAACACAGCGCGCAAAATCAGCCAGCCAAAACGTTTCATGCTGCGCTCGAATTCGGTTTCGGGAGGGCGCGCTGCGAGCCGTTCGGCGATGCCTCCGAAGAGCGTCCGTGGGCCGGTGGCGGTGACGAGAGCAAGAGCGGTTCCGCTTACAACGGAGGTGCCCAGAAAAACACGCCCGACGGAATCGTCCGCGCCGGGCATTTGAGGCTGGCCGGTGCGCGCGTGCTTTTCGACAGGCAGGGACTCGCCGGTCAACGCTGCTTCCTGTACGTAGAGGTCGCGTGATTCGGCCAGCACGCCGTCGGCTGGAATCAAATCACCGGCGCTGACACGCACCAGGTCGGCCGGGACGACTTCGTGACGGTCGATCTCCTGCCACTTGCCGTCGCGCAGGACGGTGGCCGTAGGAGTCACTTTCTCGCGCAGCTTCTGGATGGCGCGTTGGGATCGGTAAGTCTGGAAGAAATTGATGGAGATGCCAAGCAGGACGACCGCCAGAATGATTGAGGCGTCGACTCTATTCCCTAGTACGAACGATACAAGGCTGGCGACAAGCAGGATGATGACGAGCGGGTTCAGGAACAAAACCAGCAATTCGACAATCGCGGCGCCGCGTTTGACTGGCGTGGGATCGTTCGGGCCAATCTTCTCGAGAAGGTCCTCAGCCTCCTGCGTGGAAAGACCCTTTGCAGGAAGCTCGGGTGTGCCTGACTGCGCTGGCGTCGCCAAGGAAGTCGTCATGTCCCGGAGGAAAAAGTTACACGAGCGCCGCCATCACGGTCGAGAGGCAGAACAAAAACATTCCGCGCAATCCGAGACTCCTAGGAGTTTGCGCCCCGCACGGTCAGAACCGGACACGTCGCGTGCGCGACCACCTTGTGCGCCGTGGCGCGTCCCAGATGCGTTGCGGCGCTGATGTGTCCGGCGCGATCGCGAACGCCGAGCACAATCAAGTCCGCGCCGCGTCGGCTGCTGGATTCAACGATTCGTTCAGCTGCGTCGCCGTACTCCACCGCCACCTCCGGCGGGCGGTCGAGCGAGGCGTCATCCGGCACGGTTTCGTAAAGATGGTGAATTGCTTCTGCAACGGACAATTCGAATCGGGCTCTCTGTTCGTTATTGCCCCCCTCCCGCGGTCTGCGGATCACGTGCAGCAGCACAAGCGCGGCATGATTTTCCTGCGCGAACGATACCGCGTAAGGCGCCGCCGCTACCGATGCGGGCGCGAAATCAGTGGCAAAGAGGACGCGATGAAACCGGCCGGCGCTGTGCGCTCCCCCGTGCACGTTCGGGCCGATGGTGAGCACTGGCACTGGCGATTGCCGGAAAATTTCTTCCGCCACCGAACCCATCAGCAGCTTTTCCGCGCCGGTGCGCCCGTGAGTGCCGAGGACAATCAAGTCGATATCATGATCAATCACCGTCCGCTCAACGATCGGCCAGACTGTCGTTCCGCGCTCAATGATGATCTCGTGCGCGAGTGTGTTCAGCCGGGCTTCCACTCGCTCCATTTCCAGCTTCGAATTTTCCTCATCGGCTTCAATGGCCGCGGTGGTCAGCTCCGGAGTAGTGCAAATGTAGGGCGCCGGAATGGAGATGTGAAGCGCGCATACCTTGGCGCCGTATCCCCGTGCGATGGAAACCGCGAAAGGCAAGGCTCCTTCGGAAGCCTGGGAGAAGTCCGTAAGAAACAGAATGTTTTTCAGTGAAACTTGCGTGCCTGATTGAACCATGCTCATACGCGACCTCCTTGCGCAGGGTGCAATGAAACCGCCCTGCGGCGCAGTGACCGGTATCTCTACCGGGTGTGACATCTGTCACCGCGCTCCGAACCCTCCGCCTGTACCGGCCGTGCCATTGATTTCATGCGACCGCCCTCGGCCAGTGCAGAATCCACAGCACCATTACTGCGTAATAAACGGCGACCACACCAAGACACGGCAGAAATGTTTTCCACCCTTTGCCCAGGCCGGCAAATTGACGCCGCCAGGCGACCGAGCAATAAACGATCATCGTCACGGCCAATAGGAACGTCACTGCCCCGAGGAAGTTGGCCGCGAAATCGGGCCGCTCCAAGTGGAAGAGCAGCCCAATCTGCCGCAAAAAGCCGGGCAGTCCGCCGATGGCCGTGATCAACACGAGCCAGGAAGCGGGGGCTAGGATTCCGAGCATGTATGCCCAGCGGTCCTCGAAGTAGAAGAGCATCAGCAAAATGGCGACGTAAATAAGTGACTCATAGAAGTGGACCAGGAAAAACTGCGCGTCAAAGTGGCTGAGCAGCAGGAAGCACAACATCAGCGCCGCTGCCAGCGTGGCAATTCCTCGGTTAACCATGACCCCCTCCTTTCTGTACAAATCATCGAGAGCTGTCGCACGCACCTCCGGCACAGCTCCCGGAGTTCGGCCTGTTCGCGCAACCTGTTGCTCAGTTGCATCGCCGCCGCAACTGGTTGAGAGGCGAAGGGTAGCGGCCGCATTCACATTAGTCCACTCGCTACCGGTGCGGACCCGCATGCGCCGGAATGTTCCAGGCTGCTGAGGTGATTGCCACTGGTGGCATCGCCCCTCGCTGAGTATTGTTACCGCCGCCGCGGTACCCGGGATGTGACCGGAGTCACCAATCTTGGTGGGGTTTGTCACACCTTCCCGGCGGCGCGCGATCATGGCTCAGGAGCCGTTCGGACCTCTTCGGTTGTCCCCGCGGGGAGAGGTTTCTGAAGGCTCCAACAACCTCTCCACCGCATTCCAATCTCGAACGATCAACGTCGAGCGCTTCCAAATCAGCACTTGTTTTTTCTTGAGCCGGGAGAGAAGGCGGCTGGCGGTCTCGCGCGAAAGTCCGACCATCTGTGCCAGGTCCTCCTGCTTGGCCCCGGCCAGGCGGAGAGTCTCGACCGGCTTTCCATCGGGACGAAGTGCCAGCAGGAACGCAGCGAGTCTTTGTTCCGCGGTTTTTGCCAGGCCGATGCTTTTCAGATCGGCGAGCAAGTTGAAGCATCGGCGGCTCAGCAGCTCCATGGCTTCGAAAGCTGCCTTGGGGTTTTCCTGCAAGAGTTTCACAAGAGCACTGCGCGGGAAAAAGATCGCAGTGGTCGCCTCCGTGGTTTCCGCAGTCGCGTCGTAGGTGTGTCCCAGTATGGCCGCGTCGAGCCCGAGAAGGGTTCCCGGGCCTTGGAACCCAAGAATCAGGCCCTTTCCTTGTGAAGACACCACCGACGACTTGACGCACCCGTCGAGCACCAGGAAAACGCCGCGCGGGTTTTCCGCTTCTGCGAATAGGATGGACCCTCTTGTGTAGGATATCTTGTCGCCGAGCTCGACGACCTGCTGAATCAGCACAGGCTCAAGTGTTGCTGTTTGAGCCCGCGAGACGAACTCGGATCCGAAACTTTCAGTGCCAATGGTCTGCTTGCCGCGGCCATCGTTCGAGCCGCGGTTAATGATTTGGAATTTCCCCAAAATGATTTCTCCTGACGGACAAATAACCCACCAACAACGGATGCAGGTTAATGCTCCAGCAAAGGGAGCGATGTGACAAAGGTCACAAACCGGGACGGGTCGGGTTGCCAACGCCCTCCGGCTCGCAGAGCTGGCATCCGTAATCCTCTCTGCGCTATTGAGCGGCGTGAACTGGCCGAAAATTCTGCTTGCCGGACACGGCTGGAACTGTCGATTAGAAAATATCAAGTGATTGATTCGAGGCAAGTTACGGAGATTTCTAATCGCCCAACTGTCGATTAGGAATCGAAGGCATGGAAGCACAGAAGCAAGCCGTTCGACTCCGTTCAGGGTAAATAGGCGTGTGCGCAAAATCCGTGCGAACCCGTCATTGACCCACGGTGATTTGTGCCGATTAGAACGCACAGTTTCATTGATGGGAAAGGAGTTAGCTCGATTTCTAATCGCCACAGTGTCGATTAGAAAACGGTGGCAGGAAGACAAGGAAGCCAGGCGGGGGTTGCGTTTCGAGTCGCGATTAGAAAAGGCGAACTCCTTTGTCGTGCGCGGGTTGGACCCGGTCCTTGATCCCGGACGTGTCGCGATTAGCCGCCGCGGCGGCCAGGGCTCCCATACGGCTGCCGGCCAGGGAATTCCGTTATCTCCCGGTGACGAGTGAAGGAGTCGGGTTCCCTTTGTGAAGGCTTTCCCGTTTTGAAACAGGCAAATTTCAGGTTTGTTCCCTCGCACCATCCGACAATTCCCCCAGGTTACTCTTGCATGACGGAACGTAAACAGCAATGGTACGACGGTTTCAATTTTTGCGCGGAGAACAGGCTAGGGGCGGGGTGACGGCGTGGCTTATCGGCCAATCGGGCCGAGGCCGGTCCACGAAGACGAAATTCAAACCCTGCGGGCTCAAACCGCCTGTGCGAGAGCTGGATCATTCGGACCTTATCGGCTTAACGCAGATTGACCTGTCGGCACCTCCGAAAGTCTGAGAAGTTTCTAATCCAGACATGCCGCGCCCTGGCAGCGCGCATGCCTCAATTCCCTCCGGACGCACCGAAGCTGCGGGCGTGGTGCGCGCGCAGTTCCCTTAAGGAAGGCCACCGTTGGGACGATACAGAAGAGCAGGGGAAAACCAGAAAAGCTGCACGTTTGCGGCGACTCGGCTGCATGGACTTGACCGCAGAAATGAGTGGGCCCGAAGGCAAGGACGAGCGAGCCTTCCGCCTTCGTCCCATTCCTGGAACCATTCCCGAATTGAGCGGATCCACTCATGAGCGAAGACAACATCGTCAAAGATTTTCTCGTTGAGAGCTACGAAAATCTGGACCGGCTGGACCGCGAACTGGTGGGGCTGGAGAAAAATCCCGAGGACCGCAATGCGCTGGCCGGCGTGTTCCGGACCATTCACACCATCAAGGGCACATGCGGATTTCTCGGCTTCAATAAGCTCGAGAAAGTGGCGCACGTCGGGGAAAACCTGCTGACGCTACTGCGCGACGGTCAACTGAAGCTGAATCCGGAGATCACCACTGCCTTGCTGGGCATGGTGGACGCCGTGCGGCAGATGCTCAGCGAAATTCAGTCCACCGGGCAGGACGGGAACGACGAATATCCGCAACTGATCGAAAAACTGACGCACCTGGCCAGCGCCGGCGCGAGCGCCAAGGGTTCGGCCCCGTATCACAAAGCTCCCGCAAAACCCGCGGACGGCGGCGCAATCCCCGCCGCCAAAGAACCCGTTCCCGCCGCACCGCCGATGGAAAAGAAATCCGAGGCCCCTATGAGCGAGAAGACGCCGCGTGATGCGAAGTCGTCGAAGAAAGGGAAACCCGGCGAAGCGTTGCGCAAGCCGGTGCACGGAAAGATGGGCGGAATCCTGGTCGAGCGCGGGCTGGTGGATGCGGAGAAGATCGCCATGGCTCTGGAACAGCAGGAGCAGGGCGACCGGCGGAAGATCGGCGAGATTCTCGTCGCCCTCGGATTTGTGAAGCCGGAAGACATTCTGGCGGCGCAGCAGATTCTGGAATCGAAGCCGCGCGAAGCAGTGGCGGAGACGATTCGCGTGGGCGTGAATTTGCTCGACAAGCTGATGACGCTGGTGGGCGAGCTGGTGCTGGCGCGCAACCAACTGCTGCAATACACCAGCACGGTGGAAAATTCCGGCCTGCAAACCATCTCCCAACGGATGAACCTGATCGCCACCGAGCTGCAGGAAGAAGTGATGAAGACGCGCATGCAGCCCATTGGGAATATCTGGAACCAGTTTCCGCGGACGGTGCGCGACGTGGCGCTGGGGTGCGGCAAGGAAGTCGAGATCGAGATGGAAGGCAAGGAAACCGAGCTCGACAAGACCATCATCGAGGCCATCAAGGACCCGCTGACGCACCTGGTGCGCAATGCCGTGGACCACGGCGTGGAATTGCCCGAGGAGCGAGCGAAGATCGGCAAGCCCCGCACCGGCCGCCTGATTCTGCGCGCGTTTCACGAAGGCGGGCAGGTAAACATCGAGATCACCGATGACGGCGCGGGATTGAACGCGCAGCGCCTGCGACAGAAGGCCATCGAGCGGGGCATGTTCACTGCCGAACAGGCCGGGCGCATGTCCGAGCGCGAAATCTTCAACCTGATTTTCCTGCCCGGATTTTCCACCGCCGCGAAAGTGACGAACGTCTCTGGCCGCGGCGTGGGCATGGACGTGGTGAAAACGAACGTCGAAAAAATCGGCGGGACGGTGGACGTGCAATCGACGCTCGGGCAAGGGACCACAGTGCGCGTGAAGATCCCCTTGACGCTGGCGATTATTCCCGCGTTGGTGATCACCTGCGGCGGCGATCGCTACGCCATTCCGCAGGTCAGCCTGCTGGAGCTGGTGCGCTTGGAGACGGGCGAGGGGCGCGCGGGGATCGAGTTGGTGCATGGCGCACCGGTGTACCGCCTGCGCGGGCGGCTGCTGCCGCTGGTGTTTTTAAACCGGGAATTGCGGCTTTCGTCCAATGGCGAGCCCGCGGCGCAGCAGAGCGACGTGGTGAACATCGTGGTGCTGCAAGCCGACGAGCGGCAGTTCGGCCTGGTGGTGGACGAGATCAACGACACGGAAGAAATCGTGGTGAAGCCGCTGCGCAAGCAGCTCAAGAGCATCAAGACATTCGCAGGCGCCAGCATCATGGGAGACGGCAAAGTGGCGCTGATTCTGGACGTGATGGGACTGGCGCAGCGGGCCAGCGTGATCACCGAAGCGCGGGGGCGCGCCGCGGGGGAAAAGGCAGCGGCAGCGGGCGCGGCGGGAGGCGAGAAGCGGTCGTTCCTGCTATTTGCCGGGCCGGATCAGTCGCGCATGGCGCTGCCGCTCGATACGCTGGCGCGCCTGGAAGAACTGCCTGCGTCACAGGTGGAGAAATCGGGCACGCACTGGGTGGCGCAGTATCGCGGAGAAATCTTGCCGCTCATCAACCTGGCATACGCGCTGGAAGAACGGCGGCAGGAATTGCGCCACAAGAAACTGGTGGAAGGCGCGGCCGAAGATGCGCCGATTCAGGTGCTGGTATGCAATCACCAGGGAAGCCGCGTCGGCCTGGTCGTGGAGCAGATTCTCGACATTGTGGAAGACACGGCGGAGGTGCGGCATCCGGCCAGCCGCGCCGGCGTGCTTTATTCGGCGGTCATTCAAGGACAGGTGACGGAATTGATCGACATTCCCGCCATCCTTCAGGCGGGGGGCGTGGATTCCTCGCACCCGGTGGAGCACGCGGAGGTGACGCAATAAGCCATGGCGCAAACACGGCAATTTTGCACTTTTTATCTGGACAAGCTGCTGTTCGGCGTCGAGCTGACCGGCGTGCAGGAGGTGATGCGCCATCTGGATATGACGCAGGTGCCGCTGGCGCCGGAGGTGGTGAGCGGGCTGATCAACCTGCGCGGGCAAATCGTGACGGCCATCAATTTGCGGAAGCGGCTGGAGCTTGCCGCGCTTGGCGCTGATGCGCAGCCGATGAACGTGGTGGTGCGCAGCGAAGACGGCGCCGTCGCTTTGCTGGTAGACGAAATCGGCGACGTAGTGGAATTGGCCGAGGACTCCTTCGAGCCGCCGCCGGAAACGCTGCGCGGAGCCGTCCGCGGAATCATCCTCGGGGTGCACAAGCTGGAGAAGCAGTTGCTGCATGTGCTGGACACGGAGAAGGCCTGCTACCTGAGCACGGCCACGGAACCTCCGGTGAATTGAATCTTGCGCCGCCAGGGCCGCGCGCTGAACACGCCATCATCGGCCCGCGCAACGAGAGGCGGGGATTGCGGGTCCTTCTGAACATACCACCGCGAAATGCTGACTCGAATCAGTTCAAGGGAACGCAGGGAGGAGAACAGAAAATGAAGCTAACCCTAGGAAAGAAAATTGGAGCCGGATTCGTGGTCGTGTTTGTGCTGATGATTGTGAGCTCGGCGTTGGCTTATTACAAAGTAAAACAGAACCAGGGCGTAGAGGATTACATCCTCGACGTGCGGATCCCCACCATCGGGGCCGATTCTACTTTGGATGCAGAGCTCCAGAAATCACAACTGCGGACGCGCGATGCCATTCTTCATGCGGGCGACCGGGCGGCGCTGGAGAAAAACAAACAGTCCTACGATCAAGCCGTGCAGGGCGCATACGAAGCTGTCGGAAAACTGAAAGAGTTCAGCCGCAATTGGGTATTGCAGGAGAATCGCGATCGCCTGGCGCGGATCGAAAAGAATATTCCAATCCTCCGGCAGGCACAGCAAAAGATATTCGGCTTGGCAGACAACGGTTCTTCAGCTGCCTTGAAACAAGCAGAGGAAGTCCTGTTCAAAGAAGCGAAGCCGACCAACGACGCCATGCTGAATGATTTGACTGACCAGGAAGCCTCGATGCAGAAGCTCTTGAACGACAGGGAGCGACCCATGCTCGCGGCGGCCGGGCACGCGATTATTCTGACTATGTCGCTGGCGACGATTCTCGCGATTGTTTTGGGAGCCATCATCGCGACATTCATCAGCCGAAAGATTTCCGCAGCCACGCAGTCGGTGCTGGTCCAGGCGGAAGCGATTGCCGCAGGGGACCTGACGCATGAAGAACTGAAAGTCACGAGCCAGGACGAGCTCGGGGAGCTGACTCAAGCCATCAACAAGATGCATGCCAACCTTCGGCAAATCATTCTCGACATATCTGAGAATGCGCAGCACGTGGCCAGCGCAAGCGCCGAGTTTTCTTCCGTCAGCCAGCAGATCTCCGCCAATTCAGAAGAGACCGCGGCGCAGGCTAATGTCGTCTCCAACGCCACGCAGCAGGTCAGCCAGAACCTGCAGACTGTCGCCACCGGCGCCGAAGAAATGGGTGCCAGCATCAAGGAAATCGCCAAAAACGCCACCGAGGCTGCCAAAGTCGCTACCAACGCCGTCAAAGTCGCCGAGACCACCAACTCCACCGTCACCAAGCTTGGCGAATCGAGCGCCGAAATCGGCGCGGTCATCAAGGTCATCACCTCCATCGCCCAGCAGACCAACCTGCTGGCCTTGAACGCCACTATCGAAGCCGCTCGCGCCGGAGAAGCCGGCAAAGGCTTCGCCGTGGTTGCGAATGAAGTGAAGGAACTTGCCAAAGAGACGGCCAAAGCCACCGAAGATATCAGCCGGAAGATCGAAGCCATCCAGACCGACACACAGGCAGCCGTGGAAGCCATTGGTTCTATCAGCGCTGTCATCAAGCAGATCAACGACATTTCGAGCACGATTGCCTCGGCGGTGGAGGAACAGAACGCCACGACGAACGAAATGGCTCGGAACGTGAGCGACGCGGCGCACAGCAGCGGTGAAATCACTTCGAACATCGGAGGAGTGTCGCAGGCGGCGCAGAGCACTTCGCAGGGAGCGACGGATGCTCAGAAAGCGTCGCAGCAATTAGTAGAGACATCCGCCCAACTTCGCCGGCTGGTGGAGCAATTCAAAGTGAACGGCGAGGGTGCACGAGCCAGCCGCGCCGCCGCGTAAGCAACCCACGCGGCAACCCAACTGAGCGGAGGTAAAGGAAGCGAGAGGTTTGCCATGAAACTGAGGCACCGATTTGCGCTGATGGTAGCAGGGACCACGTTGGTGCTCGCAATTGTCGCCGGCCTGTGGCTGGCTCATCTGCGATCGGGAATGGTGGAAGACAAGCAGGAGAAGCTGCGAAGCCTTGTCGAAGTGCCCTATTCGATCTTCACCGAGAACCAGCGTCTGGAATCGGCAGGAAAGCTGACGCGCGAGGAGGCGCAAAAGCTGTCGATCGATGCAATCCGAGTGCTGCGGTACGACAGCAGCAATTATTTTTGGATCAACGATCTTCACCCGACGATGGTGATACACCCGCTGAAGGCTGAATTGAACGGGAAGGATCTCACAGACATGAAGGATCCCACCGGAAAGCACCTGTTCGTGGAGATGGCCGAAGTGGTGCGAAAGGAAGGAGCGGGCTACGTGCGGTACATGTGGCCGAGGCCAGGAAACGAAGCGCCCGTCCCGAAAATGTCATACGTAAAGGGATTCGAACCTTGGGGATGGATGATCGGGACGGGAATCTACATCGACGATGTGGACGCAGCGTGGCGAGCGGCGGCCATCAAGGCAGGATTGGCCGTGGCGCTTTCCATCGCATTGATTGTTGCATTTTCCTGGACCGTGGGGCGATCGATTGTCATTCCCTTGGGCAGAGTAGTTGGAGTGTTGGACAAGGTGGCTGTGGGGGACTTGACGGTGAGGCTGGAGTCGCGCAGCCAGGACGAAATCGGCCAAATGGGACAGGCACTGGATCGAGCCATGGACCGGATGCAAAAAACGATCGAGAGCATCCGCTCGGACAGCCAGGCTCTGGCCAGCGCATCGGAAGAACTTTCGGCGACAAGCGGAGAGCTGATCTCCAACGCGCAGGAGACTTCGAATCAAGCAAACATTGTTGCTTCCGCTGCCAGCGAGATCAACCGCAACCTGCAAACGGTAGCCACCGGGTCGGAAGAAATGAAAACGACCGTGAAAGACATCGCCCGGAACGCCACGGAAGCAGCCGCAGTGGCGCGGGAGGCGGTGCAGATTACACAGGAGACAAACGAGAGTATCGGGAAACTCGGAGAATCAAGCGTCGAGATCGGACAGGTAATCAAAGTCATTACGTCGATCGCCGGGCAGACGAACCTTCTGGCATTGAATGCAACGATCGAAGCCGCCCGGGCCGGGGACGCGGGCAAAGGCTTTGCCGTGGTGGCCAATGAAGTGAAGGAACTGGCCAAAGAAACAGCCAAAGCGACGGAAACCATCGGTGTGAGGATCACGGCTATTCAAGAAAACACGAAGCACGCCGTTGATTCCATCTCGACGATCACGGGAATTATCAACCGCATGAACGACATCACGACCACGATCGCGACGGCGGTGGAGCAGCAGAGTGTAACGACCAGCGAGATGTCGCGGAACATCGGTGAGGCAGCGAAGAGCTCGGAGGCGATCGTGAGCAGCGTGGGCGGGGTGGCGCAGGTAGCCGAAGGGACGACCCGCGGAGCGACGGACTCGAAGAAGGCAGCCGGGGAGTTGGCGCGAATGTCAACGGGACTACAGACCCTTATCGGGCAGTTCAAGACAGATGGGAACCGCGCGGGCAACGGCTCGGGGAATGTGCCGAGCCGGCAGGACCGCGGCACGCCGGCGCGTGCGGTTGCTTGAGCGGAGCATCGGCCGCTCACGCAGTGCGCTGATTTTCGAGAGGGCTTACAGGGAAAAACATGGGACGCGTGCGCATCCTAGTGGTGGACGACTCGGTAGTCATCCGGAAGCTGCTCACGCAGACTTTGTCTTCGGATCCGCAATTCGAAGTAGTCGGCTCGGCGGGCGATGGGCGCATCGGGCTGGCGAAAATCGCACAGCTGAATCCGGACGTTGTGACCCTTGACGTCGAAATGCCGGTGATGGACGGGCTGACCACGCTCGTGGAACTCCGCGAGCTCTACCCCAAGTTGCCGGTGATCATGTTCAGCACGCTCACCGAGCGCGGCGCTTCGGCGACGCTCGACGCCCTTTCTGCCGGCGCCTCCGACTACGCCACGAAACCGAGCAATACGGGCAGCCCGCAGGTGGCCATCGAATCCATCCGCGCGGAACTGATCCCGAAGATTAAGGCGCTCTGCGGCGTAACGGCGGTTCCGAAGCTCGCGTCGCTGCCTCAGCCGCGGCCCGTCGCGCGGCCCCGTCCGGCGATTCGCCGGCGGATTGAAATCGTGGCCATCGGAACTTCGACGGGCGGTCCGAACGCGCTGGCCGAAGTGCTCCCGGGAATTCCAAAAGATTTCCCGGTGCCGATTGCGGTGGTGCAGCACATGCCGCCGGTATTCACGAAGCAACTGGCGGACCGGCTGTCGAGCCGCTCGCAGATTCCCGTGGAAGAAGGAGCGGCGGGCGTTCCCCTGATTCCGGGGCACGCGTGGATCGCGCCCGGAAATTTTCACATGATCGTGAAGCGGGCGGGCCTGGGCTGCCGGCTGGATTTGAACCAGGAGTCGCCGGAAAATTCCTGCCGTCCCGCTGTCGATCCGCTATTCCGATCTGTCGCCGCGGCTTACGGCGGAGGCGTTCTGGGCGTGGTGATGACGGGGATGGGATCTGATGGAACGATCGGCGCGAAAGCCATTCGAGAAGCCGGCGGCGAAGTGATTGTGCAGGACGAAGCGAGCTCCGTGGTTTGGGGCATGCCAGGCCTCGTTTACCAGGCCGGGCAGGCAGATGCCATTTATCCGCTGAACCAACTCGCGGGAGAAATCACGCGCCGCGTGCAAGAAAGCCGCCAACTTCGGCCGGTGGCGAGCACGAAGAGTTTCGCGAGCGTGGAGCACCCTGCCAAATGAGCACCGTCACACAGCCCCCCAGTTCGCTGTCACCCGCGCCCCCAAACGCCCCGATTGATCCCATCTTCCGGCAAATCCGCGATCTGGTTTACAAGGTTTCGGGCATCTATCAGCTCGAAGACAAACTGTATCTTCTCGCCGACGGATGCAACCGGCGCATCAAGCAACTCAACGTGCGCAGCCCACGCGAATACTGGGACCACCTCACCGCCCATCCCAGCCGTGACGGAGAAATCCGGCATCTCCTGAACGAACTCACCATCGGCGAAACCTGCCTGTTCCGCAGCCAGGCCCAGATCGACGCGCTGCGCAAAGTGATCCTGCCGGAACTGATGGCGGACAAGACCAAACAAGTGGTGAAGAGATTGCGGTTCTGGAGCGCGGGCTGCTCGACGGGCGAAGAAGCCTACACACTGGCGATTACGGCGCTCGAAGAAATGGAAGTGCGGCTGAAGGGCTGGAACGTGGAAATCATCGCCACGGACTTGAATGACCGGTCCATCGAAGCCGGCAAATCGGGAATCTACCGCGACTATGCGCTGCGCAATACGAATGAATTCTACAAGCGGAAATATTTTGTTCCGGCCGAGGGAACGAAACTCCAAGTGCGGCCGGAGGTGAAGAAGCTGGTCACCTTCAAACGGCTGAATCTGGCCGACGACGCGCAGATGCTTTTCATGAAGGGCATGGACCTGATCTGCTGTTGCAACGTGCTGATTTATTTCGACGGGCCCTCCAAATCCAAGGTCATCGGGCATTTTTTCAGCGATCTCAATCCCGGCGGATACTTTTTCCTTGGGATTTCCGAATCGCTGATGCGGCTGAACGACCAGTTCCACCTGGTCCATTTTCCCGGCGCGATCGGGTATTGGAAGCCGACGCCAAAGAGCGACAAACCATGAGCGCACCGCTGGATCTGGACATTCGCAAACGCGTCCAGGGCATCGAAGTGATGCCCGCCATCCCATCCGTGCTGCTCCCGCTGCTGCGGTTAGTCCGCACCCCCGCCGAGGAAGTGAACATGGACGATATCGTCTCGCTCGTCTCATACGACAACACGATCGCCGCGCAGTGCCTGCGTGTGGCTGCGTCGCCGCTGTTCGCTTCGGCGGAGCCGCCCAAGACTGTCTCGAGAGCCGTGATGGTGCTCGGACTCAAGCGGGTGGAATCGATCCTGCTCACCTGCTGCATGGGCCGGGCTCTGCCGGTGCGGAAGTGGGTGATCGATCCGGTGGCTTTCTGGCGGCACTCGCTCGGCTGCGCGCTGGTGTGCCGGAAATTCTGCGAGAAGCTCGAGTCCATGGACGGCGAGAAAGCCTACACCGCGGGATTGCTGCACGACATTGGACTACTCGTGAATTGCGTCGTCTTCCCGGACGAGTTCACGGCCGCGCTAAATCTCGCGAAGGAAGAGCAGATTCCGCTGGATGTTGCCGAGCGGACTTCGATGGGGTTCACGCATTGCGAATCGGGACAGGTGCTGGCGGCGCAATGGAATCTCTCCGCGGAGCTCATCCAAGTGATCGCCCATCATCACGCGGTGTACCAGGCGACGCAGGCGCAATCGCTGGTGGCCATCGTGCACCTGTGTGACCTGCTATGCCGCATGCGCAACCTGGGCTACGGCTACTACGAGCGCATGAAAGTGGACATGGTCGGGGATCCGGCCTGGGACATCATCATGAAGGAACATCACGAACTGGAGCTCGTGGACCTGGCGCAATTCACCTTCGAGCTGGACGGAGCCATGGGCGAAATCGCCGACCTCGTTTCGACAATTCTCAGCACTGCCGCCGCATGAGGCCGGGAGTGGGCTGAGCCTGCGATCTTCAGTACCCCACCAAATTACAAGATTTGACACTTCTTCGCTTGCTCGACGGCGGCTGCGGCTCCAGGCGGCAAACTAGTTGCCAGTAATTAGGTGCGGGAGTTAGAATTCCGGCAACAGAACGATTGCACCGAGAGTAAACTTGCCCAGGTTCGTACAACACATGCGCTTCTGTGAGGAGGGGCTATGTGGGACTTTCTCACGCGATTGCTCCAGTCCGACTTCATGCCGCACGGTTACTGCTACTTGTGGGTACGCAGCGTCCTGTGGTTGAACGCAATTTCCGACGTGCTGATCGCGCTCGCGTATTTCTCGATTCCGGCAACTCTCTTCTATTTCGTGCGCCGCCGGCGGGACCTCCCGTTCAACTGGATGTTCATGCTCTTCGGGCTGTTCATCTTCGGGTGCGGCGCTACTCATGCGATGGAAGTCTGGACGCTGTGGATCCCGCAATACAGGCTGGCCGGGCTGATCAAGCTCTTGACCGCGGTCGCTTCGGTGGCTACCGCCTCGCTCATGATTCCCACGGTTCCGAAGGCGCTGGCGCTCCCGCGGCCGGAAGACTTGCGCCGCGCCCTGCGTGAAAAGGAGCTCGAGGTGGCAGGACGGCGAAAAGTGGAGGCTTCGCTGCGAACGCTCTCCGCGCGCCTGCTCCGGTCGCAGGACTGCGAACGCCGCCGAATCGCAAGGGAATTGCATGACAGCGTCGGGCAACATCTCGCCGCCCTGCGCATGAACCTGGAGACAGTGAACCGGGCCGCTGAGATTTCCGGGGTGATGTCATGTGAGGCAATCACCGAATCGGTGCGGCTGACCGATGACTGCATCAGGGAAATCCGCACCATATCCTACCTGCTCCATCCGCCGGAGCTCGACATGATGGGGCTGGCCGCGGCGGTGCGGTCCTACGTGGATGGTTTCACCAAGCGCAGCGGGATCCAGGTAGCATTGAACTTCCCCGCCGGGCTCGGCCGCCTGGAGGCCGACGTCGAGCTCGCTCTATTTCGGGTTATTCAGGAATGCTTGACGAATATTCACCGGCACTCGCAGAGCCCGCGCGCAGGAATCGCTCTTTGTTCGAGGCCTGGAGAAATACTTCTGGAAGTGTCCGACGAAGGGAAGGGCGTGCCCTCGGACCTGTCAGATTCCGGGCGGCAGGGTGTCGGGATCGTCGGCATGCGGGAACGGATGAAAGAGTTCGGTGGCAGCCTGGAAGTCAAATCCTGCGCGAACGGCACAAGAGTCCTGGCAACCATGCCCCTGGCCTGTGCCGGGCGTTGAGCGATGCAGACGATGAGCCAACGATCGGTGCGACGCGAAAGTCTTAACTGTGGAGTTCGAGGATGATGGCAAGGGGCATGCCTTCGAAGAGGAAGCGGACTTCGAGGCCGGCGGTGTCGGCCAGGGCGTGGACCGAGTAATCGTTGCCGGTGATGACCGTGGGGACCGAGAGCAGACAGCCGTCGCCGAGGCCGGATACTTTGTTTTTGAAGTTTCCGGCGATCATGTTGGCGATCTCGCCGAAGGCATCCTGCACTTCGGGTCCGAACGCGCCCGGGGCGGTGCCGAGCATCTTCGAAGCCATCACGACCGCCGCTTTTTGCGCGCAGCGGACGCTGAGCATGCCGCAGACTTGCCCGGCTAGGCCAACCATCGAAGTGATGTCGAAGTTCTCCTCGACCGAATCGGGGAGCGGCGCGAGTTTGCAGCCGAGCATCAACTCGAAGACTTCGCGGGCGGCTACTTCGAGGAGCGGAACCCAATCCTGGTGTACCTTGCTTGTCCCAATCACTTCATTGATGGATTTCATGAATCAGCCCGCCAGTATGGGGATGACGCGCTCTTTCACCTGGTCCGGCGTGAACGGTTTGCGGATGTAAGCTCGCGCGCCGGAGGAAAGTGCCTGGACCACGTGGGTTTCGCTGCCCTCGGTGGTGATCATGACGACCGGGATGCCGCGGGCTTTTTCAACGCCGGAAAGCTGCTTGACGAATTCGAGGCCGTCCATGACGGGCATGTTGATGTCGCAGAGAATGAGATCAACGCCATTCTCCTGGAGGACGCCAAGCGCCTCAGCGCCATTGCCGGCTTCGAACACCTGGGTTATGTCGATGCCGGCCTGGCGCAGGGAGCGTTCGACGATCTTACGCATCACCGACGAATCATCGACAATGAGAGCGCGAATGCTTTTCATCGAGCGATACTCATTTTCCCAAGGCAGGGTCGTTCAGATTGGTGCTGCCTCGCCCGCACTGCGTATATCGGCAATTTGATAGCCGAACATTAGGTGGGAGAGCGCGTGGCGCGGTGCTATGCAGCTGAGGTCATTGGGGTTGCCGATGAGCTGTCCCTCCCGATTCGGGCGTGTGTCCTGAGAAAACTGCGTTTGGGGCCTGAAAAATAAGCTAATTCTAACGATTGGCTTTTTCAGTGATTCAGGGCAGAGTGTCACGAGCCAACGTGGGATGGGCGGGGCGTGAGGTCCAAGGGAAACGGCCGGTGAATCTCGAAACGGTTCGCGATCAATTTCCGGCGCTGCGGGAGAAGACGTTTCTCGACGCCGCATGTGTGAGCCTGGCGCCTCGGGCGGCTGTGAAGGCGATCGAGGCATTTCTTGCAGCGGTTCTCGAATGTCCCGAGCGCTCGGCAACGCTGCACCACATCGCCATGGACGAGCTGCGGCC
>Ga0187776_10000525_pt1 | contig 18473 bp, 19 predicted proteins | sample 0216_BV02_MP12_2_FD_132426 | JGI IMG/M metagenome (GOLD analysis project Ga0187776, IMG submission 132426) | Tropical peat soil microbial communities from peatlands in Department of Meta, Colombia - 0216_BV02_MP12_20_MG | ecosystem: Environmental > Terrestrial > Soil > Wetlands > Peat | place...
CGCCAACTCGCAGACGGGGCGGGCGCGGTTCTTCGAAGTCGGCGATCCGGTCGCGGTGAGCTGGGCCGTGGGCGCCGGCCATTTCATCGAGGAGTGAGGGCGTTGACCCCTCGACGCGGTCGTGGCTTCGGGCGCTGGCTCGTGAGCGGTCCGCCCGTGCTGTATCTCATCGTCTTCTTCGCGATCCCGTCGCTCATCATGGTCCTCGCCTCGTTCCGCACGCCGGGCGAGTTCGGCGGGCTGGCGCCCCTCTACGAGGACGGCCGTCTCGACCTCAATCTCGACAGCTACGCGCGCTTCTTCGAGGAGACCGTCTACGCGCGGATCTTCGTCAAGTCGGTGATCTACGCGCTCGTCACGACGTTCTCCTGCCTCCTGCTCGCCTACCCGCTCGCGGCGCTGATCGCGCGGAGCTCCAAACGCTACCGGGACCTGCTGCTGCTGCTCGTGATTCTTCCCTTCTGGAGCAACTTTTTGATCCGCATCTACGCGTGGATGATCATCCTCGGACCCAACGCCGCGCTCGCCCGCGCGGTGAACGGCGTGCTCGCCTGGTTCGGCCACGAGCCGGTGCCGCTGCTCTTCAGCTCGTTCGCCGTACTCATGTGCCTGGTCTACGTGAGCCTGCCGTTCATGGTGCTGCCGCTGTACGCCAACCTGGAGAAGCACGACCCGGCGCTGCTCGAGGCGGCGCAGGACTTGGGCGCCAGCGCGTGGCAGCGCTTCTGGCGCATCACCTTTCCGCTGTCGTTGCCGGGCGTCTACGCGGGCGGCGCGCTGGTGTTCATCCCGGCGCTCGGGATCTTCGCGATCCCCGACATCCTCGGCGGCCCCGAGGACAGCCTGATCGGCAACGTGATCAAGCAGCAGTTCCTCGAGACCCGCGACTGGCCGTTCGGCAGCGTGCTGTCGATCGTGCTCACCGCGGCGGCGCTGGCGATCGCCGGGCTCGCGGCGTGGGTCGCGCGCGGCAACCTGGCTAGGCCGACGAGCGCGAGGCAAGCCCGTGCCTAGCAGTCGCGGCCGCCCAGTCGGCCTGTGGCTCGCGGCCGGATTCGGCTACGCGTTCCTCTACGTGCCGCTGGCGATCGTCGTCGTGTACTCGTTCAACGATTCGCGGCTCAACGCCGAATGGGTCGGCTTCACGCTCGCCTGGTACAAGACGCTCTTCGGCGACGACGCGATGATCTTCGCCGCCGGCAACTCGCTCGCGATCGCCACGACCGCGAGCGTGGTCTCGACGGTGCTCGGGACCGCCGCGGGAGTGGCCATGCACCGCTACCCGACGAAGCTCCTGTCTTTCCTGGTGCTGGCCCCGATCGCGATACCCGAGATCCTGATGGGCGTGTCGCTGCTCATTTTCTTCGTCCTCATCAACTTCACGCTGGGGCTCGTCTCGGTCGCGCTCGCCCATATCGCCTTCTGCATCGGCTTCGTGGCCATCGTGGTGCGGGCCCGCCTCGCAGGGATGGACGAGAGCCTCACCGAGGCCGCGCGCGACTGCGGCGCCACGCCCTGGAACGCCTTTCGCTACGTGACGCTGCCGCTCATCATGCCGGGGGTCATCGCCGGGGCGCTCATGGCCTTCACGCTCTCGATCGACGACTTCGTCATCACCTTCTTCACCGCCGGCGCGGGCACGGTGACGTTGCCCCTGCAGATCTACTCGATGATCAAGATCGCGGTGACCCCCGAGGTAAACGCCGTATCCAGCCTGTTGATGCTGCTGACGCTCGCGCTTATCATCGTCGCATCGAAGGTCTCTCCCACCATCCTTCGCTCTCAAGAGGAGTTGGCGCAATGACATGCACGTTTTCCGTCGGCCGGCGCAAGCTGCTGGCCCGGCTGTCGCTGCCGCTGCTGCTCACGGCCGTCCCCGCGCTGGCCAAGGACGAGTTCCACCTCTACAACTGGAACAACTACATCGCGCCCGAGACGATCAAGCGCTTCGAGGAGTCCTGCCAGTGCGACGTCGTCCAGAGCTACTACTCGTCCAACGATGAGCTGCTCGCCAAGATCGCCGCCGGCGCCAAGGGCTACGACATGTACGTGCCCACGTCCAACGCGGTCGACGCGCTGATCAAGGGCAAGAAGCTCGCGCCGCTCGACCATTCGAAGCTGCCGAACCTCAAGAACATCGATCCGCGCTACCTCAACCCTTATTTCGATCCCGGCAACAAGTACTCGGTCCCGTACGCCATGTCGACCACCATCATCGGCTACAACGACGTGAAGATGAAGGAGCTGGGGCTCCCGACCGACACCTGGGCCGTGATCTTCGAGCCGAAGTACCTGGAGAAGGTCAAGGGACGAGTCACCGTGCTCGACGACGAGAACGAGCTGTTCGGAGCGGCGCTGAAGTATCTCGGCTACTCGGTCAACGACACCGACGAGAAGCACTGGAAGGCGGCGCAGGCGGTCATCAACAAGGCGAAGCCGTACTGGGCGGCCTTCAACGCCTCGTCCTACATCAAGGAGCTCACCGTCGGCAATATCTGGCTGGTGCACGGCTATTCGAACGACATCTTCCAGGCGAACCTCGACGCGCAGGCGGCGAAGCGGCCGTTCCACATCGTCCAGGGCATGCCCAAGGAAGGCGCGGTGCTCGCGGTCGACAACATGGTGATCCCGAAGGACGCGCAGCGGCCCGATCTCGCGCTCAAGTTCATGAACTTCGTGCTCGAAGGCAAGAACTCGTCCGAGCTCACCAATCTGATCGGCTCGGGCAACCCGAACCTGGAGGCGGTGAAGTACATCAAGCCCGAGATCCTCAGGAACCCGGCGATCTTCCCCGACAAGGAGGTCGCGGCCAAGCTCGAGCAGCTCCGCGATCTGACCGCCGCGCAGCGGCGGCTGCGCAGCCGGATGTGGACGGAGATCAAGGCGGGGCATTGACCGATTCGCACGCAGGACACCGGGTCGAATGAATTCGGTCCTACGACGCTGCGCCTTCTCACCGGAGCGCCGGACGAGATGGCGGCGCTCCAATGCGTGCTCGAGTCCGCGCCCGGATACTTCGAGACCGTGTGCGCAGCGCCGCCCGGAACGGCCGAGGCACAGAGCACCTTCACCGCGCTTCCCGAAGGCAAGACCTACGACGACAAGTTCGTCTGGGGCCTCTATTCGGGCGAGGCGATGATCGGCTGCGCCGACGTCATCCGCGGCTATCCGTCGCGCGAGCGCGCCGTCATCGGGCTGCTGCTGCTCTCGGAAGGCTGGCAGCATCGGGGCCTGGGCCGCGCCTTCGCCACGCTGCTCGAGCGGAGAATCGCCTCCTGGCCGGAGATCGAGCGCCTGCGCATCGGCGTGGTGGCGTCGAACGATGGCGCGCTCGTCTTCTGGCGCAAGCTCGGCTACCGCGAGACCGGAGAGATCAGGCCGCGCCAGCCCGGGTTCGTGCGCGAGGTGATCGTTCTCGAAAAACCGCTCGAACGGAACGCCGCCCTCACCTGATCCGTTCGCCCGCCGCCATGTCCCCGCTCGCGGCGGCCGCGCCGCCGACGCAAACCGCCAGTCGTCTGCCGCAGTATCTCGCGCTGTTCTACGGGCTGATGATTGTCTACGCGAGCCTCGAGCCGTTCTCCGGATGGATGGCCCCGCTTCCCGGCACGCCGTACTTTCTCTTCGCCACCGAGCGGGCGCACACCACGCGCTTCGACGTGGCGATCAACGTGCTCGCCTATGCGCCGTTCGGCTTCTTCCTCGCGCTCATCGGCGAGCGACGGTCGCGCGTTGCCCGCCTGGCCGCGGGCGTGGGGATCGGCGCGCTCGTCTCGCTCGCCATGGAGTCGGCGCAGATGTTCCTTCCGACGCGTGTTGCCAGCGTGATCGATCTCGCGTCGAACAGCGCCGGCGCCGCGCTCGGGGCCGTCGCCGCGCTCGCCTTCGATCGCGTGCCGGGATTGCGCGGTCGCATACGGAGCTGGCGCCGCCGCGTTTTTCTAGGCGACCGCAGCGGCGACTTCGGCCTCGCGCTGCTGGGCATCTGGCTGCTGGCGCATGTCAATCCGGGCATCCCGCTGTTCGCCGTGACCTTCGATCCCTCGCTCGAGCTCGCGCGCGACTTCGCGGGCACGGCGCTGCAGGCCGCTCAGAGCGCGTTCAGCCTGATCGGCGTGGGGCTGTTCCTCGCGCTGCTGCTGCGCCGCCGGCACGATTTCGGCGTGGCAGTGGTCGCGCTGATCGTCTGGGCGCTCATGCTCAAGGGCATCGTGGCCTCCGTGATGCTGCGGACGACGCCCTGGCAATCGTGGCTTCAACCGGGCGTGTCGCTGGGAGTGGCGGTCGGCGCGATGGTGCTGCTCGCCGCGGTATGGTTGCCGCGCCCCGCGCGGACCACCGCCTGCGCGGTGGCGCTTCTGTCTTCGCTGCTCGCGCCGCTGCTCGCGCCCGACCTGTGGCAGGTGCATGCGCCGCTGGCGCTGTTCGGCTGGCCTTATGGTCAGCTCCTGAATTTCAACGGCCTCACCCACGCGGTGCTGATCGCCTGGCCGCTGCTCGCGAGCGTCTATCTCCTCTGGCTCGCCGGCAAGCCGGGCTGGGGTGCGCACGTCACGCCGAGCGATTCCGCATGACGCGGGGCGAATCGCGCACGATGATCGCCGGACCGGCCGGCGCGCTCGAGGTCGCGCTCAACCGGCCGGACGATCGCGCGGCCGCCCCCCGCGGGGTCGCCCTGGTCGCCCATCCGCATCCGCAGCAGGGCGGCACGCTCGACAACAAGGTCGCGCAGACGCTCGCGCGCACTTTCGCCGCGCTCGGCTACGCCGCGATCCGCTTCAATTTCCGCGGCGCCGGCAGGAGCGAAGGCAGCTTCGACGACGGGCGCGGCGAGACCGACGATGCACTGGCCGCCCTCGCCTACGGGCGCAACGCGTATCCCGCGCTCGCCTCCACGCCGCCCGTGCTCGCGGGATTCTCGTTCGGGACCTTCGTGCAGACCCGCGTGGCGCGCAGCGTCCCGCCCGAGCGCATGGTGCTCGTCGCCCCGGCGGTGATGCGCTTCTCGAGCGATCCGGTGCCGGCGGATACGATCGTCATCCACGGCGAGGAGGACGACGTCGTGCCGCTCGGCCAAGTCTTCGCCTGGGCGCGACCGCTGCAGCTTCCCGTCCTGGTCTTCCCGGGCTGCGGGCACTTCTTCCACGGTCGCCTTCCGCAGCTCCAGCGCACGATCGTCGGCATGTGGCACCGATGAGCCGACCCGACGGCGTCGTGCTCGAGGTCGCGGGCCTGAGAAAGTCGTACGGCGACAACGAGGTCGTGCGCGGCCTCGATTTCGCGATACGGCGAGGCGAGTGCTTCGGACTGCTCGGGCCCAACGGCGCGGGAAAGACGACGACGCTGCGCTGCTGCCTGGGCTTGACCGATCCGAACGCGGGCTCCATCACGCTGGTCGGCGAGCCCGTGCCGCGCGCCGCGCGCGAGGCGCGCATCCGCGTCGGCGTGGTGCCGCAGATGGACAACCTCGACCCGGATTTCACCGTCGTGGAGAACCTGCGGGTTTACGGACGCTATTTCCGGATTCCCGACGCGGTGGTCGACCGGCGCATTCCGCAGCTGCTCGACTTCGCGGGCCTCGCCACCAAGGCCAACGTCAACATCCGGACGCTCTCCGGCGGCATGAAGCGGCGGCTCATCCTCGCACGGGCGCTCGTGAACGATCCGGAGCTCCTCATCCTCGACGAGCCCACGACGGGCCTCGATCCCCAGGCGCGGCACCTGATCTGGGACGGCCTCAGGCAATTGCTCGGCCAGGGCAAGACGATCCTGCTCACGACCCACTTCATGGACGAGGCGGAGCGGCTGTGCACTCGGCTGGCGGTGATCGATCACGGGCGCATGATCGCGAGCGACGGCCCCCGGGCGCTCATCGCCGCTCACGTCGAGCCGGAAGTGATCGAGGTCTACGGCGACGCCGCGCGCGCGTGGGCCGAAGGCGAGGGGCGGCGGCTCGCGGACCGGCTGGAGATCGCCGGCGAGACCGCGTTCTGCTACGCCCGTGACGCCGCGCCGCTGCTTTCCGCGCTCGCGCACGCGCCGGGCGTGCGCTACCTGCACCGGCCGGCGAACCTGGAGGACCTGTTCATCAAGCTGACCGGGCGTGAGCTGCGCGATTGAACGCGATGTAGGCGCGAATTCATTCGCGCGGGGTTGGCCGGATGAATCCGGCCAGCCGCATTCCGACCCCTACGAGCGCAGCGTCGCGACCAGGCGCTTGGGATGCCGCAGCAGCTCGAGCGCGTCGAGTACGCCCGCCGCGACGACGTCGGCCTCGGCGATCGCCGCGGCGGCCGCGCCTTCGCGCTGAATCAGCGCCACCCCGATCGCGGCTGCGGCGAGCATCTTGCGGTCGTTGCGCCCGTTGCCCACGGCGAACACGCTCGCCGGGCCGAGGCGCTCGATGTAGGCGAGCTTCGCCTCGGCCTGATCGGCCTCCGCGACGATCGTGAGGTTCACCGGCAATCCCGCGAGCTCGACGCCTGCAAGACCGAAGGTGTCTGCGGTGATCACGTGGATGACGAGTTCCTCGGCGAGCGCGGCGAGCGCCTCGCGCACGCCCGGCAGCAGCCGCCCGTCGATGCAAAGCGTGCCGTTGTAGTCGAGGACGAGGTGCTCGAGCCGCGGCGACCCGAATCCCGGAATCGTGAGCGCGATCATGCTTGCCGCGCGAGAACCGGCGCCGAAGGCTTCACGCCGCGGGCTTGCGGGCCGTGATCGTCCACGAGCCCGAGCGCATGTAGACCTTGCCGTCGCGCAGGTGCCGCGCGAGCTCGGTACGCAGCGCCCGATCGATCTCCAGCCGCCGCTTCTCGGCGAGCTCGCCCGCTTCGCGAAAGATCTCTCCCGCCGGCCCGAGCGCGAGCTGGAACTCCACCGCCTGGTCGACCGATGCCCCGACCATGATCTCGCCGTCGACCGGCTCGAACCGCGCGTCGACGAAGCCGGCCGCCTTGAGCTGCGCGCTCACGACGTCGGGGCTCGCCATGGAGAACGGCCCCGGCCCGCAAGTCTGCGCGTCTTCGCCGGGCGGCGGCAGGAACTCGAGCACGATCTTCTTCGGGATCTCCGCCCACGCGTTGTCGCCGAGCGCACGCCAGGTGACGAACATCAGCCGCCCGCCCGGCTTGAGCGCGCTGCGGACGTTGCGCAGCGCGGCCACGGGATTGGCGAAGAACATCATGCCGAAGCGCGAAAAGCACAGGTCGTACTCGGGCTCGAAGCGGTAGTTCTGCACGTCGGCCACCACGAAGCGCACGTTGGCCAGCCCGGCCGCCTCCGCGTCGCGGCGTCCCTTCTCGAGAAACGCATCGCAGCAGTCGAGCCCGAGCACGAAGCCCTTCGGTCCGACCTTCTTCGCGAGCTCGATTGCCGTGTCGCCCCAGCCGCAGCCGGCGTCGAGCGCCTTGGCGCCGCGCTGGATCTCGAGCGCGCGCAGCGGCGCCTCGCTGTGATAGCCGAGGCCGTCGAGCAGGATGTTGCGGAAGCGCTCGAACTTGGCGACGAGCACATTGTTCCAGAACGCCGTGAATTCGTCGTTGCCGATGGCGGCTTCGGCCATGGGGACTCCTGTCGTGATAGCGCGGACCAGCGGCCGGCAGCCGCTCGCCGCCGAACGAAAAAGATACCCCAATCCGCGCGCCGGCGCATCCCGTATACTCCGGCCCAACCTTTCGCCGACCCCGCCGATGCCGGAAGCCACGCTCTCGCGCGCGCCGGAACTGTCGCTGCGCTGGATTCCCGTCTGGCGCCGGAACCTGCTCGTCTGGCGCAAGCTCGCCATCGCCTCCGTGCTCGGCAACATCGCCGACCCGCTGCTCTACATGCTCGCGCTGGGCTACGGCATCGGGGCCTTCGTGCCGGAGATCGCCGGCATGAAGTACATCGCCTTCATCGGCACCGGGATGGTGTGCCAGAGCGCGATGTTCACCTCGTCGTTCGAGGCCATGTACTCGGCATTCTCGCGCATGCACGTGCAGCGAACGTGGGACGCGATCATCAACGCGCCCATCTCGCTCGACGACGTCGTCTTCGCGGAATGGATCTGGGCGGGCACCAAGGCGGCGATGTCGGTGGCCGCGATCCTGGTCGTCATCCTGGCGCTCGGCTTCGGACGCTCGTGGCTCGCGATCTGGGTGCTGCCTCTGGGATTCCTGACGGGGCTCACCTTCGCCGGCTTCGGGCTCATCATGACGGCGCTCGCCCGCAACTACGACTTCTTCACCTATTCGCTGACGCTGTTCCAGACACCGATGCTGCTGCTTTCGGGGGTGTTCTTCCCCGTCGACCGGATGCCGGCCACGCTGCAGGCGATCGCCGCGGTGCTGCCGCTCGCGCACGCGATCGACATCGCCCGGCCGCTCCTGACCGGTCGGCTGCCCGATGCTCTTCTGCTGCACGTCGCGGTGCTGGTCGGCTATGCGGTCGTCACCTACGCGATCGCGCTGGTGCTGACGCGAAGGAGGCTTCTGAAATGACGCCGCGGCGCGCGGCGCCGCCGCGACGTAGGGGCGAATTTGTCCGCACGCGCATGGCCGAATGAATTCGGACCGGCAACGATGCTCTGGGTCAAGTCCTTCCACATCGTCTTCGTCGTGAGCTGGTACGCGGGGCTTTTCTATCTGCCGCGGCTCTTCGTCTATCACGCGATGACCGACGACGCGGCTGGAAACGAGCGGTTCAAGGTGATGGAGCGCAAGCTCTACTACGGCATCATGGCGCCGAGCGCGATCCTCGCCCTGGCCACCGGTGCCTGGCTGTGGCTCGGCTTCGGCATCGGCGGCGGGTGGCTCTACGCGAAGCTCGCCTTGGTCGCGATCCTCGTCGTGCATCACGTGTGGCTGGGCAAGCTCATGCGCGACTTCCGCGACGACCGCAACCGGCACGGGCACGTGTTCTATCGCTGGATCAACGAAATTCCGGCGTTGCCGGTGCTCGTCCTGGTGGTGTTGTTGGTCGTGTTCAAGCCGTTCTAGAGGGCTGCGCCGGCACGTCTTCGACCGCGCGCGCCGTTCCCGCTCACGATGGAACGCTACTTCGCGCCCTGCCCACGAGGACTGGAATCGGCGCTCGCCGAGGAGCTGCAGGAGATCGGCGCCACGTCGATCGCGCCGGCCGAAGGCGGCGTCGCCTTCGCCGGTCCGCTCGCGCTCGCCTATCGCGCCAATCTGGAAAGCCGGCTCGCGAGCCGCATCCTGTGGCGCGTCGGCGGCGGCGCCTACCGGGACGAGCGCGACGTGTACGAGCTCGCGTATTCACTGGACTGGCCGAATTGGTTCCGCGCCGAGCGCACGCTGCGGGTCGACGTCGCGGCGACCCGCTCGCCGCTCAAGAGCCTCGAGTTCGCCACGCTGCGGATCAAGGATGCGGTGTGCGACCGGCATCGTGCCCACGGAGGAGCGCGGCCAAGCGTGAGCAAGGAGCGACCCGACGTGCGCGTGCACGCCCATCTCACCGCGCAGGAGGCGACCTTCTACCTCGACACCTCCGGGGAGCCGCTGTTCAAGCGCGGCTACCGCCGCGAGGCGGCGGAGGCGCCGCTGCGGGAGAATCTCGCCGCGGGCCTGCTGCGCGTCGCGGGATGGCAGCCCGCGACGCCGCTCCTCGATCCGTTCTGCGGCAGCGGCACGATCGCGATCGAAGCGGCGTGGATCGCGCGCGACGCCGCTCCAGGGCTCAAGCGCGCGTTCGGCTTCCAGAAGCTCGCCTGGTACGACGGCCCGACGTGGCAGCGGATCAAATCGGCCGCGCAGGCGCGGGTGAAGCGCGGCGGCGACGCTGCGATCTTCGCGAGCGACGACGATCCGCAGGCGATCCGGCGCTGCGCGGCGAATCTATCGGCCGCAGGCGTGGAAGGCGCCGTCGCGCTCGAGCGCGCCGACGCTCTGACGCGCGCCGCGCCGGCGCCTACGGGAACGATCGTCACCAATCCGCCCTATGGCGTTCGCCTCGCGCAGTCGGATGCGCTCGCGGCGCTGTACCCGCGCCTCGGCGACGCGCTCAAGCGGCGCTTCGCGGGATGGACAGCGCATATCCTGAGCGGGGATCCGCGGCTGCCAAAGCTGATCGGCCTCAAGGCCAGCCGACGGACGCCGCTCTACAACGGCGCGCTGGAATGCCGTTTGTACGAATACCGCCTGATCGCGGGCTCGGCGCGGATGATAAAATGAGCATAAGCGAAGAGCTTCGATTCGACCCCGCCATGATGCTGCCCAGCCGCCACTACGAATCCGAGCACACCAAGTTCATGCGCGAGCTCATGCGGCGGCGGCCCGACCTCGTCGAGAAGCAGCGCGAGGCGCGCGCGATGTGGTGGGACAAGACGCCGCGGGAGCTCTCCGAAGAGCGCTCGATGGACGCCGGCCGCGTGCCGCAGTCGCCGTACGTCTATTCCAATCTCCCCGACGAAGGAACCGCCGCGCCGTAGCGCCGGTCTCAACGCTCCGCTTCGCCGTAGACGAAGTAGCGCCCCGTCTGGGCGATGCGCGCGCGCCAGCCCAGCGCGAAGAGCTTCGCTTCGAGCGCGTCGGGCCGATAGAAGATCTTCACGATGCGGAATTCGCGCCCGTCGTTGAGCTTGCGGGTGACGAGTCCCGTCTGGCGGTTCGGCAGCGGGTGATCCTTCGCCATCGAGCTGGCATCGAACGCCGAGTCGATGAGGTACGCCGCGCCGCCGGGGCCGAGCGCCGCCGCGACCGTGCTCCAGAACGCTTCGAAGCGATCCTCCGGCACGTGCGACAGCCAGAAGCTGAAGAACACCGCGCCGTAGCGCCGCGCCGGACGCCAGGAGAAGAGATCCGCCTGGACGTACTCGACGTCGCGCGCGACCCGCGCCCTGTTGATCGCGATCACCTCCGGCGACGCGTCGACCGCGGTGAGGCGCGCGACCCGCGGCGCGAGATGCCGCGTGAAGAGGCCCGTTCCGCAGGCAAGCTCGAGCACGGAATCGGGACGGCGCGCCTCGAGCCAGCGGATGAGCGCCTGCTCCACCGCGGCGCCCTCCTGCCGCCATAGTGCGTTCAACTCCGCGCCGCGATCCCAGCGGCCGGTGCGGGACCACCATTCGTCGTACTCGCCGGCGCGCGCGCGGTAGTACTCGACCTGTTCCTTGAGGACGTCGCTCGGCATCGCGTCGATCATACCGCGCCGCGACCGTTACAATGGAGCAGTCGTGGTCGATGACGTCCCAAACGAGGCGGGTACCGCGCCGGGCGCGCCCCGCGCGCGATCGTTGCACAGGATCGCCGCGGCTGCGCTGATCGCGGCGGCGGTGGCGATCGCCGCCACCGTGGCGTGGCGCGAGCACGGTTCCTCGCCGCCGAAGTCGCCGCCCGTCGCTGCCCAGGACACGGCGCCGCGACCGGGAGCCGACCCGCGACGGCCCTCGGCACCGCAACCGCCGGCAGCGGTCGGCGCCATCGATACTCCCGCCGGCGAGGCCGTCGTGGGCACTTCGCTTCACGTGTCGGGGTGGGCGCTCGCGCAGCAAGGCATCCGCGCCGTCGAAGTGCGGATCGACGGACGAACTTATCCGGCGCGCTATGGCATCGCGCGCGTCGACGTCGCCCGCGAAAGGCCGGGTTTCCCGGACGCGGCCGAAGCCGGCTTCGCCTTCGACGGCGAATTCCCGGAGCTCTCGCTCGAACGCCACGTCGCCACGGTGGTGGCGATCGACAAGAGCGGCCGCGAGACCGTGCTCGGCGCGAAGGCGATCGTGCCTCCGGCGGCGCTCGCCGAGTGGCGGCCGCTGTACGAGCAACGGCACGCGCAGCGCATCGCGCCGTTCTACATCGTTCCGGCGCTCTCCGGCATCGCGCTCGGCGGCGCGTCGGAGCTCGACACCGCCTACTCCGCCTATCTCTCGCCGACGTTCCGGCGAGGCATGCGCGTGCCGATCCTGTACCTGCGCACGACACTCGGCGCCGCGAAGGACTGGGTGTTCGATCCCGACTGGGACATCGAGCACAAATGCGGGACGCGGCGCATCGCCGAGGATTCGCTCTCGACGGTGATCGCCTATTCGATCGAGCACAAGCTGCCGGTGCTCTTCACGCTCAACGGCGGCGTGTGGGCCGACGCCGGCTGCGACGTCCCGGAGTGGGACGTCAACGACCATCTCGAGCAGGATCCGGCCAACTGCCAGTGGAACGAGCACAACGAGGTGATGCCGGACGACTATCTCAAGCACCTGCCCGGATCGACGGAGGCGCCCGAGCTCGGCCGCTCGCTCACCTTCAACGTCTACGCGAAGGCCAACCGGCACTACAAGCGACGCAACCTCCAGGCCGCGGGCCGGATGGTCGTGGCGTTCGCGCGGGCGCATCCGGAGCTCTTCATCGGCATCACGCTCGACGCCGACACGTACATGAACCCGTTCTTCGACGAGAAGCAGTGGTACGACTACAACCCGGGGACGCTCCGGCAGTTCCGCGAGTGGCTCCAGGGCAGCGGTCCGTATGCCGGACGGCCGCCGCCGGGCGTCCCGGATCTCTTGCCCTATCGGCGCAAGCACCCGCTGACCCTCGCCGAGGTGAACGGGCTCGCGGGAAAGTCGTGGCGCTCCTGGGACGAGGTCGATCCTCCGCGCGCGTTTCCGCGCGAGGGCAAACCGTTCTGGGACGATCCGTGGACGCACGAGTGGGAGGTGTTCCGCCGCCACCTCGTGCACCTGCACTACAACGATCTCGCGCAGTGGCTCGCGGAGATCGGCGTCCCGAAGGCGAACATCTTCTCCTCGCAGGGATTCATCGCCCCGTACCCGACCGCGATGCCGTTCGCGCTGCGCATCGACAGCCCGTCGAAGAACTACGACACCGGCGGCATGTCGGTCGAAGGCGCGATCCCGCGCGACGGGCACCTCGGCGCGATCGTGTACGGCGAGAGCGCCTGGAACGACATCCGGATCGAGGGCGGCGGCAACCTCTTCGCGACGTTTCACCGGATGGACCCGGGTTGGGCGGTGGGCGAGTTCAACACCGCGGATTTCCGGCGTCCGCAGGATCTGCCGACCTACGCGATGGGCTACCGGACGCTGCGCGAGATGTTCGACTACGGCGCGCGCTTCGCCTCGCCGATGGCGTGGAACGGCTCGAACGGCGTCGACGCCGGACAGCCGGGCTACGTCTCGTTCACCGCGTGGCGCAACACCCCGCTCGAAGAGGCGCTGCGCGACTTCGCGGTCGCGCACGCTTATGTGCCCGTCGGCACGCGCCTTTGGACCTTCGGCTCCGCGCAGCATGCCGACGCCGACGGCTGGACCGCCGCCGCCGGCGCGCTGGCCCCGGGCAAGGGCTTCCTCGACCTGACGCCCGCTGAGGGCGCCGTCACGCTGCTCTCGCCCGCTCCGCTCGCACTCGGCCGAAGCGAGACCAACCTGCTGGTCGTCGGCGCCGATCCGAAGGCGATTGATTCCGTGACGGTCGACGCGCTGTCGCCGGCGGGCTCGTGGGTTTCGCTCGGGCCGAAGCGAGCGGTCTCGCGTCTGGCGACGACGCCTGCGGGCCTTTCCGTTCCGCTGGTCTGGCCTGCGGCGCTCATAGCCACGGACCGGGTCCGCATCACGCTGGGACTGCGCGGACCGACGCGCATCCGCCATCTCGCGCTCTACCCCGCGCCCCAACCGCCCACTGATCCGCCTTCTGATAAGACCTCGACTGTCAACGCGCGGCTCCGGGCGGGATAACCTCCGGAGCTAGAAGCGAAACTTGACGAGATACCAGAGAGCTCGGATACCGTCCCTCCAGCTGATCTTCTTTCCTTCGTGGTACGTTCGGCCGTAATAGGAGATACCGAGCTCGTAGATCCGCAGTTTCCGATTCAACGCGATCTGACTGCTGATTTCGATTTCGATGCCGAAGTCGTTTGCGGTAAGCGCGAATGAGTTCATGACTTCGCGTGTAAACATCTTGTAGCAGACTTCGATATCCGTCAGCGTCTGGTTGTAGATCAGGTTGAACAGAAAAGATATGAGCCGGTTGGCCAAGAAGTGATGGAAAAAAAGCGATCGATGAGGGCGCCCGAAAAATCGTGATCCATAAACCACGTCGGCGACTTTCTTCTCCGCGATAAGAGCGTACATCGGCGCCCAGTCATTCGGGTCGTACTCGAGGTCCGCGTCTTGAATCACGATCACATCGCCGGTGGCCGCCCGCATCGCGGTGCGAACAGCGGCTCCTTTTCCGAGATTCCGCTCGTGGAACCCAACATTAAAGGCCACCGTGCCCGTATCGGTCTCGCGCGCTGGTTCTAGGCGCAAGCGGCCGTCTTCGAACGCCACCGGGCGAAAGGGACCCCTCGCCGAGCCAAAAGTATCTCGCAGAAACGAGCCGGTTCCGTCGTTGGACCCATCATCGATGAGAACGATCTCCTTCTCGACAGCGGGCAGCGCGTGCGAAACGGCCGCGATCACGCGGCCGACGGTGTGCCGCTCGTTGTAGACCGGAATGAGCACGGAAAGGCGCATTTGCTCGAAGACGACGAGGGACTACGCTCGCGCTAATCGGGCGTTCACGGAGGCTTGAGTCATGCAGGCGACTCCCGCCAATAGCAGGAGTGTCGGCAGCATGAGAACCCGATCCAAGCTGAATCGAACCTGCCAGGCGAAATCAAACGGCGTTCCAAAGTAGACCGTGATCACCCCAAGCAGGTAGAGCGCCGCGGCGCCGCCCAGCAGAGCTGCTATCCGGTCGAAACCCATGAGCACCCCGAACAGGACAAAGGTCGCGAGGCTCTGAAGGAGGAAGGTGCTTGTACTCGCATACTGGATCAGAACGAGGAGGCGATGGCTCGTCTCCGGCCAACGGATAGCCACGCCGTAAGCACGTGTCAGAAGGTCCACCGGCTCCAGGTCGCCTATGGCCGGAAGCTGCGGCTTGCGGAACAGCCACAGCGCGAATGGAGAAAAGACGAGGCCAATCAGCGCATCATGCAGCTGGAGATGCCGCCATTGGCGATAAAGCCCATATAGAAAAATCGGAACGGCGACCGCGAAGAGCAGTTGCGCCTCGTTCTTCAGAACCAAAGCGACCGCCAACGCCGCGCAGCCGAAAAACAGGTATTTCCGGTCTCCGGACTCCACCCATCGAGCCAGCGCATAGATTGCCGTGCACCCTTCCAGTGCGAGCCAGCCATCGGCGTAGCCGTTCCATAGCTGCGATCCCAGCACGGCTATCGCGCCCAGCACGAGCAGGACCTGCTCCACCGAGGATTTCGTTACGACCAGCAAGCCAAGGAATCCGGCGCAGGCGAGGGGCACGAGGCCCAGTTTCGGCGCGAATTCGTTCCAGGCGCCCAGCGTGAAGTCGGCTGCGTGCGCCGCCAGGAGCGGGATAAGCGGCGGATAACCCTTGTGGCTCCAGCCATACTCGGCGTTGCGCCAGAAATCGGAAGGATGCAGGCCGCCGTCGTAGAAGATGGCCTTGCCGTGAAAGAACCAGATCAACCGGGCATCCCAGTCGGTGAGCGGGATGGCCGATATCGCCAGCGAGACGGCGACAAGACCGACAAGCACGCAGGTGTAGCCAGGGAGCTTCCCGGTGAGCCATCGCGCGCGCAACGAAGTCCCGGAGAGCCACGCCGGGCGCGGAAACTCGCGACCAGGACGTACTCGCACAATGCCCGCCAGAAGCAATACGCCCAGCGCGATAAGACCAGCCCAGCAAGCCCACTTCTGAATGAGCAAGCTGCCGAAGAGAAGGCCGATCAGAGTGTAGGTCAGCATGCCGAGCGTCAAGAACAGCGTTACTGTATGCGCGAAATTCGCGCCGGCAACAACGCTGCCCCATGCCGTCCTTGGAAGGAGCAGGAGCGAAGGAAAGATTCCCAACCCAACGAGCGCGGCCAGGAGCCAGCTAGTCGCAGTAATCAATGGCCATTCCCTTGGTAGCCGATAATTGCCTGCAGCTCGTGTTCTCCTCGGCTCTCCTCAGCACGAAATGGGATGCCGGATCATATGGGGTCGGCCAGGCGGTTTCTTCGATCCACAGCCTGACTGCCTCTCCCTGGAGCGTGGGCGACAGACGATAGGTCGGAGCTGCCACCCCTCGGAGCAATCCGATTCCTGCACGCACCTCGGGCGCCATTGCTTCCGGGTCGTCACCGGGAAGCCTCAGTCGCCGCTCCAGATCGCCCCAATGATTGAGCCTCATTCGCGCGAGGTCCGCCAGCTGTCTGAACGTCGGGGCGGCGGTAATCGCCATATCGGCGCCAAGAATGATGACGCTGCCCCATGCGATGACCGACCGCAACAGGACTAGCAAGCGTCCGCTTTCTCGTTTTGGCCGGATCGAGTTTTCCAAGGAGGACTCCGTGACTGGAGTCATCGACCGCAATGCTCAAGAAGCAGCGAGATCTCTTGGGATTCGATGGTGGAAGGCGGATTAAGCAAGCAACGAGGGATCTGCGTCAAGTGAAAGAGAATACGATCGTGCGGTGGTCCGCTCTATCGGCCACTGGGCAAGGCTTGCCTGAGCGGAGCGCCGCACCGCCAGTGACTGCCGAGAACGAAACCTTGCCAAGCGTCGGCTGTTATGGCAGCGTGCGACCCGCTCGCCCGCTCCGCGCCATACGCTGGCTCAACATCCGTTTTCAGCAAACGTCCCGGTCGAAGGCATGGGTCGTCAAGGTCCGTCTCTGCAAGCATGGTTGACCTCGACGGCGGAGCCTTGAAGCCCCATCCGGCGCCCCCCCTCGCCGCCCTCAAGGATGCCGGCGGCTGGATCGTGGCAGCGGGTCTCTTGGCGGTTTATGCGGCAATGCTGCGCCGCTACGCGGTCGATTTCCCGTACACCGACGACTTTTCACAGCTCCTGGCGGTTCCGCATTACGTTCGCTATGCGCACACGCTGCAGGGGAAGCTGGACGAAATATTCTCGCTCATGCCCGAGCACCGAATTGCCACGCTGCGTCTGGCAGCGCTCGTTCAGGCACATGTTCTAGGCGGCATCGATTTTCGAGGGCTGATGTACTTCGGCAGCGCCCTGATGATCGCGGCGGGGCTGTTGCTGGTTTCGACGTTCGATGGCTCGCTTCGACCTCTTGCGGCGGCAGTTGCGGCGGCACTGCTCCTTTCTCCCGCGAGCTACGAAGACTCGTTCTGGACGACCGCAGCCTTGGCGCATTTCGCGGGCGCAGCATACGCGATCGCCGCCTTGTACTGCCTGAGCCGCCCGGGTCTCGGCTGGCAGCTCGCGGCAGCTGTATTGGCGCTGGCGACGGCGTTCACCTCGGCGGGTGGCTTGATGGCTCTCCCGTCCGCCGTGGTGCTCTTGTGCATCCAAAAGCGCTGGCGCTCCGCCGTCGTCTGGGCGAGCTGTGGGGCGGTGCTCTTCGCCCTGTATTTCATCGGCTACGAAGCGCCTCCGTATCAGGGCTCGCTTGCGACCTATCTCCGCGCGCCGTGGGTCCTCATGGGTTTCTTCTTCACGGCGCTAGGCGCGGTCGGACGCGAAGCCACCGTGGCGCTGATCCTCGGTATCGGCCTCGCCTTGTTCTGGGCGTGGCTGGTGCTGTCGAGACGCCTTCGATCGGTGCCAGCAGTCACCGTGGCGTGGATCGTTTTCCTCGCGCTTTCGTTCGCGGCGATAGCCTGGGGGCGCGCGGGATTCGGCTTCGCCGCCGCTCTGCTCAGCCGCTACCGGATCTATTCCGAATTCGCGGTGCTGGTCACGCTCGCTGCGCTCGTGCCCCAGGTTTCGCGCGCTGCCGGGATGCGCATCCTTCTTATTGCCCTGCCTGTAACGGTGGCTCTGTTCCTGGTGAGCTGGCGATACGACCTTCCGGCGATGGAGCGCTATTCGATGGAACGGCGCAATGAATTGGATTATTACGCGGCTGAAGGACACAGCCTGCCCGCGCCCATTCCGCCCGTCGCGTTCCGGGACTTCGTGCTCATGGCCAGCCGTGACGAGGGATACTACGTTCCGACTCGAGCAACGCCGCCGCGCCATCTTCGCGCCGAGGCGGTTCGGCTCGACACGAGGCGCCCTGCCGCGGTCGGGGTTGAAGCGCCGGTCGTCGGAAAGCGAGTCGCGCTGATCAGGGTCTACGCCCCTGGATACGAAGATGGGGTCTTGCTCTGGCTGAAGAGCGCCGATCATCAGTACAGGGGCACTCTGGACCAGATGCCGCGCGCCCCGTTGGCTCTAGGTTTCCGTACCGGGTTTTTCCGGGGCTTGTATTCGCTCGAAGGCGTAGCACCCGGCAGGTACCGGATTGGTGTGATGGCGGCTGAAGGTACGTCGACGTCGGGCGCGTGGTCCGACGAGTGGCTTATGGTCGAGTGAGTCGCACTGGCAGGTCCTCTTCCGGCGCAGCGTGATCGCTCGTGAGATTAATCCGTCGCCCGGCGCTGCACACTGCATGCCGAGATAGGAATCGGCTTCCGCCATCGCCGGCACAGGAGTGCCCGTCCGAACGCCATCTCAACGCGGGCCCGATTTCCGCAACAGCACCGCGCCCTCCTGCGCCATCTCGCG